>Ga0172382_10002329_pt1 | contig 32134 bp, 27 predicted proteins | sample Leawel138RmetaG_FD_122245 | JGI IMG/M metagenome (GOLD analysis project Ga0172382, IMG submission 122245) | Leachate microbial communities from a municipal landfill in Southern Ontario, Canada - Leachate well 138R metaG | ecosystem: Engineered > Solid waste > Landfill > Unclassified | place...
AACCAATCTTTTTTTGTTTCGCCTTTGGCGAAACTTGGAAGCGATAATTTTTAATAATATTTTGACTTATGACAAACTCAAATAATACAAAAGAACAAACCAGAAAGTTTTTCATTTACGCCCGCAAATCTACTGATTCAGAAGATCGGCAAGTGCGGAGTATTGGCGACCAGATTTCTGAATTGAAAGAGTTGGCGAAAAAAGAAAATTTGGAAATTGTTGATACTATCGTTGAAAAACAAACCGCTAAGAAACCTGGTCGCCCTCTCTTTGCCGAGATGTTGAAAAAACTTGAAGCGGGCGAAGCTGTGGGAATTTTAGCTTGGCACCCCGACAGATTGGCAAGAAATAGCGTTGACGGCGGACAAATTATTTATCTTGTGGACACTGGCATAATTCAAGAGCTAAAATTCCCAACTTTCTGGTTTGATCCGACACCGCAAGGCAAATTTATGCTTTCAATCGCTTTCGGACAGACAAAATATTATGTTGATAATCTTTCGGAGAATATAAAGCGAGGTCATCGGCAAAAATTGAAAAATGGCTTATGGCCTCAAATGGCTCCTTTGGGATATTTGAATAATAAAGAGACAAAACTGATTTATGTAGATAAAGAAAAATCGCCATTTATCAAAAAGGCATTTGAGGCATACGCCACTGGAAACTATACTTTGAAAAATCTCCGAAAGATTATCAACGGCTTGGGACTTGTCGGCAAAAAAGGCAAAATGCTTTCCGTTTCAAATTATCAATATCTTTTGCAAAATCCATTTTATTACGGACTTATCCGCTATGGAGGGGAATTTTACGAAGGAAAGCATAAACCGATTATTTCAAAGAAACTTTTTGACCAAGTACAAGAAGTAATGAAGCGAAAATCAAAACCGCAAAAGGTTGAGGAAATGAAATTTTTTCTCTATCGTGGATTTTTCAAGTGCGGTGAATGTGGATTTACAATTACGGCGGATAAGAAAATCAAGAAAAGTGGCAAAGAATATATTTACTACTATTGCACCAAGAAAAATCCACATCATAAATGCAGGCAAAATGTTTTTACACGAGAAGAAAAAATTTCATCTCAAATTACAGAGGAACTTCAAAAAGTTTCTTTGCCTGATGATTGTGCTGATTGGATGATCAAGGAATTAAAAAAAGAAAAAATCCAATCAGACACATCATCAGACTTTTTTGTTCAAAAGACGGAAAAGGAACTTTCAAAACTTGATGAGAAATTGGAAAAACTAATGAATGCTTATTTGGAAAGTGTTTTGAATATCAGCGAATACCAAAAAGCAAAAAATGTTCTCATCAATCAAAAACAAGTTTTGAAAGACAAATTGAAGTCTTTTGAGCAAAAAAGCAATAATCGGTTCGAACTCGCCGACAAGTTTATAAAAGACAGTAAACAAGCCAAAATTATCGCTTCCAAAGAAAATCCCGAAAGGATTCGGGATTTTCTAAAAAAGATTGGTTCGAACTTCCAAATCCAAAACCAAAACATTTCTTTTTCGCCACGCGGAGCGTGGCAAATCGTTGCAAAATCAGCCCTTTTCGCGCGGAGCGCGACCGCGCCGCAGGTGCGTAAAACTTCCGAAAAATCTGAAATTGTAAATTGGCGGAGGGGGTGGGATTCGAACCCACAAGTCCTTACGGACACCGGTTTTCAAGACCGGCGGAATAGCCGTTATCCGACCCCTCCAAAAGTTGCTATCACCTTATACCACTTTGTTAAAATCCTTTCAACCTTTCTTCAAGTTCAGTTTCAACAATTTCTCTCCTTTTGCCATATTTGAGCCGCGAAAGCTCTTTGGCAACTTTCTTCATTTCTTCATTTCCTTCTCTTGGGGGAAATGTCGCTAAATTGAACGGCCTTGTAACCATTCCGCCTATAAGAAGGCGCAAAGCTCCATTGTAATTATCAAAATTGGCAAGGTCATTTTCGTTAAAAGACGGCTGGAATTCCGATGTTAAAAATTTCCCGTCTTCTGGCCCGACTCTGAATGAAAGCATGGAACCGACATTTCCAAAAACGGATTTTTGGATATCTTCTTCAATTTGGGCTATGTATTGATGAGCAAATATCATATTGAGACGGTATTTTCTCGCTTCCGCCAAGATTGAAGACATGGTTTTTGTGGTAATATTTTGAAATTCATCGATATAGAGATAGAAGTCATTTCTTTCTTCTTCGGGAATTTCCGCCCTTGCAAAAGCGGCAATAAGAAGTTTCCCCACAATAATCATTCCTAAAAGATAGCTGTTAATGTCCCCCAATTTTCCTTTTGAAAGATTTATTATTAAAATTTTCTTTTTATCCATTATTTCCCTAAAGTTCAAAGAGGATTTCTGCTGTGAAATAATCGGCCTCATGATATCATTGGCGATAAAAACGTTCATTTTGCTTGTTATATACGGAACCATATTAGCAAGAGAGGCCTCTCCTCCTGCTTTTTCGGCCTCAAGCTCCCAAAAGTTTTTAACAACTATGTTTTTGCATTTTGAAAGTTTGTATTTTCTAAAATTGACATCGGCTAAAACTCTGGGTATTTCTATAAGGGTGCTTCCTGAATTTGGATCGTCCATAACAAGAAGGAGAGCATTTCTCATATACTGTTCAAACATCGGCCCTCCAAAACCATGAGCTTTCATGTTATAGAGCTTTTCAAATATTTCAATCAGTTCATTAACAACAAAAGTTTTAGACTCCGGAAAAGAAGTGTCATACTCAAGCATATTTAACCCCATCGGCTTTTCCATATCAGAAGGATTGAAATAAACAACATCATCAACTCTTTCTTTTGGAATATATGTTAAAACTTTTTCGGCAAGTTCACCGTGAGGATCAACGAGCGCCAGTCCTTCTCCGTTTTCCATATCTTGGCGGACCATTTCCATAAAAAGAGCCGACTTTCCGGTACCGGTCTGACCTACAACATACAAATGCCGTCTTCTGTCTTCTTTTTTCATTCTTATCAACCTCTCTTCTCCTCTAAAAATGTTTTTTCCTAGAATAATGCCGTCTTCAGGTAAATTTGAAGGAGGAGGCGCTTGTCTTGTTTTAACTCTCGCAATATGCGGCGTCATAATGGAAGATGAAGGAAAATGAAAAATTCCAGCCATTTCGCTTGAAGAAAGAAGCATTTTTTTTCCGCTCATAAGACGGAAAGAGAAAGAGAAGAATGATTTCCTTTTTTTTGCTTTTGAAGAAGGGCTTTTAAAAACAATCTTATTTAAATCCGGAGAATTAAATTGTTCAAAAGATGATTGGAGCTGGGAGATAATGCTTTGCGATTTTTCTTTTGTTTCTGCTGAAGAAACCAAACGCAAATTCACCTCAAAAAGAGGTTTTGATATTTTTTCGGAAATAGAATTTACTGCCTGCTGTTCAATCGGACCCATTTCCTTTTTTTCCTCTTGCTTTTTCTCTTTTGAAGGCCCAGCGAAAATAATTCCGATAAAATCCCCGAAAAATTTCAATGCCAATTCCGCTTTGTTTGTTGAAACGGCAGAACCTATCTTTTTTCCTTTATAGCAGAGGTCTATTATTTTATTCCCCTCACCCCTGAGGTTTTTTCCGGAAGGCCTTAGTATTATTTGAATAGAAGCTCCTTCTCCTTCTTTTTTTAGCTTAGTAAGTACGTTTGTTAATCCGGAAATGGGATCGCTTCTAAATTCTTTATAACTGCGAAGAGGAAGAACCGGAGGTTTTGCAAGAGATCCCTGCAGAAAGGAAGATTCTCCTTTTAAATTAAATATGTTGTAATCGGAAGTCGGAGAAACTTCGGCATCAGGCCAGAAACTTTGTATTTGTTTTATAAACGAATCTTTTATCTTTCTCGGGCAAGCTGCATAAAAATAGATTTCTTCGCTTGTTCTATGAACGGAAATTTCAAAAACAAAAAAGTGCTTTTTTTTGAATCCGTGCAAAGAATTGAAAAATTGCTCAACTTTCCCGAAATATTCTTCAAGAGAGGATTTTTCTTCTTTTTCTTTTTCAATGTCTCTTGGAAGAGATACCAAAAACAATTCAAAATTCATCCCTCTTTTTATGTCATTTAAATAGTTCCTTTTTCTAAAGAAAAAAAATAAAAAAAGAGAAATAAAAAGAAGAAAGAATAAAGCCAAAGAAAAGAATAATTCTATCATTTTGGTTCTTCTATTATTTTTTTATCAACAAGCTCATTATAATGCTGGTCTATCAGAGCATCATGGAATTCATCAATTATTGCCGGATTATCAAGAGAAACGGCAATTGATGTTGCTTCTTTAAGCCCTTTTTCAAAAGCAAGAGAAATTAAAGCGCCAACTTGTTCGCCGGAAGAAAGATTTTCAATTTCCACTTTTTCATCTCTTGTAGAAACAGGACTGGAAGACACGGAAGTTTTAAGCTTTGACAAATATTCCCTGATTTGCTTCTCTTTTTCTTTATCTTTTTCAATTACAGGCAGCTTTTCAGAGATTTTATCTTTTTCGCTTCTTTCCTCTTTATTTTCTTCTTTCTTTGCTGGTAAAAAATCTTCTTTTTCTATGCTCATATTTTTGTCTTTTTTTACAAATTTATTTGGCGGAGGAGGTGGGATTCGAACCCACACACCCTAAATTAGGGTAACACCTTAGCAGGGTGCGGGCTTGCCGTTCGCCCTCACTCCTCCTTTTGAATCTTCTCTTTTCACCTCCTTGTGCCCATTTTAACATGCAAAAAAAATTTGTCTATCCGTTTATATTAATATAATGGAAAGATTTCCCGCTTTATGTTATAAATGAATAAATTAGCGCTTCAAATAGCTCCCGTAGTTTAATGGACAAAATGAGGGATTGCGGATCCCTTGATGCAGGTTCGATTCCTGCCGGGAGCACAAAATATGATACAGGCAAAAAAAATAATAAAGATAATAAGAAATCGCCTTAATTTTGCCCTGGCCTCGGGTACGATTACGATTCTCGGTATTATGGTTGGTCTTTATTCCGGGACTTATATGAAATCTGTTGTTATCGGAGGAATAATAACAGTTGCGATAGCTGATGCTTTTTCCGACGCTTTGGGATTTCATGTTTCAAGGGAAATAGACGATCCAAAGTTAAAAACAGTTATATGGCTTTCAACCGCATCAAGTTTTTTCTTTAAATTCTTTTTTATACTCACTTTTATAATTCCGGCCGCCCTTTTTTCTCTCAAAACGGCAATTATCGTAAATATCATCTGGGGATTTTTTGTAATAGGACTGGTAAGCTGGAATCTCCCGCTAGTTCCAAAAACAAAGAAGCTCTACATAGTAATAGAGCATCTTTTTATTGCAAGTATTGTTATAACCCTCACTTTTTACGCCGGCAAACTAATATCTTCGGCTTTTTAAGAGTTTTAATAAACTTTGATATAGTCCCTTTTAATCCCGAATTGAAGAGCGCTTTCTTTGCTCTCCTGCCATATATCAAACCATTCACAACCATATCTTGAGTTTTTTCTGTCTAAAACCTCAAAAAACATTCCATCGATTTCAACAATAGTTCCGAAAGAAAGACAATTATTCGCAACAACGCCGTCTCTTACTCTCTCTCCGCTTGCAGTAATATGCGGATCTCCCCATGTTTCATCAATAGAACTTGAATAAGCGGTTAAAACAGCTCTTATTTTCTTTACGGAAGGAGGCGAAAAAATAGAGGCGTTATTGGGAGCAACTATGCTGTTTCCCTCCACAAAATAACTGCCCTCTCCAAGATAGGATATAGGATAAATTTCTTCTTTTTCTTTCTCCCTCAAAAAAATTAACAGCAATACCATTATGATGACCCCCGTGAAAACAATGATGGCAAAAAGAGGTCTTTTTCTATAACTACTGCTTTCCATTTTTATTTAAAAACCCCCTAAGGGGTTATGGCTACATTGTAAACCAAAAATAGAATCTTGTCAAGGGTTTTGCCTCTTTTTTAAGCAAATTAAAAAGATGATTTTTAAGCAAAAGAAGACCGCCCTTGGCTCTTGCCTTGGGCGGTTTTTTTCTCGTCTTCCTGTGAAATCACTGGAAAACGAGTTTGATTCCTTCCCCCTCAATGAAGGTTGCCGCCCAAATTAGGCGGTACCATCTATCAAAGGAGGAAAGATTAGAGCTTTCAAGCCCTAAATACTTTTCCATCTCAGAAAGCCAATCCTTGGCATACTGAGAGGTTTTATCCGGGTTTTCCTCTGCCATTCTCTGGCGAAGGAAGCGAGCCGTTTTTTCGTACTCATCCTTGAGCGGCCTTCCTGGCCTAAGACGGACCTCCAGGTCATCCAAGGTAGGTACCGCTTCCTTGGCGCGTTGACTAACAAAGGGAAGAGGGGGAACAATGATGAAAATCTTTTTGTTCGGATACTGGATCCGAACATACTTTATGTTTTCATTAAGGTACCTCCTTGTTGTCTCAGGGTCAACAGACCCCGAAACGACGATCCCCTCAGTTGAGAGACGATGGGTGATAAATCTCACCCTCCCCTCTTTGTCAAGAAGGGAATCAAGGTCAAGAGTCAAACTCCTGACCTGCGCCATCAGGTCTTCCCCAAGCCCTAAGGTCGGGGAAAAAAACAGAACCAGCAAAACCAGCAAAACGTTCCTCATTTCATTTCTCCTTCTATAGAGGAACACCCCATTCTGGGGTAATCAAAGAACAAAACTGTACCATTAATAGTAGCACAGTTTTAATATTTTGTCAAGATAAAATTATCTTTATTTTGGCTGTATCAGATAACTTTTGATCTTATCCATTACCTCATTAATTGGATGCTGAGCTTTAACCATATAGTCAACTGCTCCCATGCTAAGGGCCTTCTTTATTTTTTCATCTTCGCCTAGATTGGAAAGAATAATTACAGGAATGTTTTTTAAAACAGGATCTTCTTTCAAATCCCTAAGAACTTCCAGCCCGTTTTTTTTAGGCAAAACTATATCAAGCAATATCAAATCAGGCCTGAATTTCTTTGCAAGAAACAAGACAACTTCGCCGTTTGTCGCAAGATCAACGGTAAATCCTTCTTTTTCCAGTTTCTCTTGCAAAACTTTTATTAAAATTTCCTCGTCTTCAACAAGTAATATCTTCATTTTGCTTTTATAATATTTTTTTTACTTCTTCAACTATGCTATCAAGGGTATTGTCGGTTTTAATCAGATATGAAAATTTGTCCGTTAACCCATACTCAACTCCCTCGGCTATCCTTTTATTATCTTCAGCGTTAGTAAGAATAACCACTTTTACATTTTCTCCCCAGCTATCCTCGCGTATTTTTTTAAGCATCGTAAGACCGTCCATTTTAGGCATCATAATATCAAGCAGAATAAGATCAGGATGAAATTCCAGGGCTTTTTTCAGTCCTTCTTCCCCGTCTACCGCCTTTATTGTTTCAAATCCTTCTTTAGTGAATTTTTCCGCTAAAGAATCAAGCATTACTTTTTCGTCTTCAACAATTAATATTTTCATATTGTTTTTATTATAAATTATAAAAATGGAATAGTAAAGTAAAAGGTGGTTCCTTCTTTTGAGTTTGATTCAAGCCAAATTTTCCCGCCGTTAATTTCAATGGCTTTTTTTGCAAAAAAGAGCCCTATTCCGCTTCCGAATGTTTTCACATTTTGAGCGCCAGTCCCCCTCTGAAATTTCTGAAAAATATTTTCTTTTTCTTTTTCTTCTATAACCGGTCCTTTGTTGTTTACTGCTATAACATAGTTTTCTTTTTCAGCACTGATTGTAACCTCAATAACAGAATTTTCATCTCCGTAATTAATGGCATTATTTAAGATATTATTAAACGCTTCCCTAAACAATGTCTGATCTATTTTAACCTCCTTTATATCTCCCTTTACAGATATATTTATTTTCTGGCCTTTCTTATCTGCGCTTGGATTTAACGATTTACAACAGGAATTGACAATTTCAACTATATTTGCCATTTCTTTTTTTGTCTGCCATCTTCCGGCTTCTATCCTTGAGGCGTTAAGAAGGGTTGTTGCAAGATTAATAAGGCGCTCATTGACAGAGTAAAGAGCTTTTAGCTTTTCTTTATATTTTTCTGGCAAGCTGTTATCTTCCAAAAGAAGTTCCAGCGTCCATTTTGTACTAGATAAAGGGGTTCTGAGCTGATGGGCCGCCAAAGAAAGAAATTCATCTTTAATTTTGCCAATCTCCTTTTCTTTGGAAATATCGCGGAAAACGACAACCGCTCCGCTGTTTTTCTTATCCAGTATTATCGGGGTTGCAGTTATTGCAACGGGAAAAATCGTCTTGTCCTTTTTTTCATAAAAATAACCGTCGGCATCAGCAAGGGTGGTAACTATTTTTTTCCCTTTTATCGCCTGGGCAAGAGGAGATTTGCTTGCCGAAATTTTTCCTTTTTTTTCCGTTTTAAGGTTAACAAGATTCGGCCATATTTTATTAATCGCTTCTTCTTTTGTAAATCCAAGAATATCTTGAGCAGCAGGATTTATTTCAACTGTTTTCATATTTTTATCAACAACTGCCATCCCGTCGCCAATTGACATTAAGACCGCTCTATTTTTGTTTTCAGATTCCTGAAGAGCTCTCTTTTTCTTCTTTATTTCTGAAAGAGCAACACTTAAATTATGAGAATTTAATTCCACTTCCGCCCACCATGCAAGGCCTTTGAGAATTTCTTTTTCTTCTTTTGAAAATTTGCTATGGGTTTTAGTGTCTTTAATGCAAAAAACTCCAACCCTTTGCCCGTCAGCGCTAAACAGAGGAACTCCAGCATAAAAGCGGATATAGGGACTGCCGATTACCATGGGATTGTCAAAAAACCAAGGATGTTTTAGCGCGTTTAAAACAATAAAAACGTCTTTTTTTGCGACAAGCGCATGTCCGCAGAAAGATATGGCGCGATCCCCTTCTATTTTTGGCAATCCTTGGCAGGATTTAAACCACTCTCTTTTCTCATCAATCAAAGTCAAGGTAGAAATAGGAACTTTAAATATCCTTGCGGCGGTCTTTGTTATACGGTCAAACCTCGCTTCTTTTCCGCTATCCAAAATTCCCATCCTGTGAAGAGATTTTAAGCGCTGTTTTTCGTTTTCCGGAATAGGAGCTTTTTTCATAAGCTATTTATTAATTTCCCCGATATTGTCAATTATGTATTTCTGAGTTTTCTTTAAATTCTCTTTTATCTTTTTTAAAATATATTCCGCTTCCGTCAGTTCTCTCTCATTAATATTGTTATCTTCATAGCTTTTTAATATCTTGTCTATATCTTTCTCAATCATGGCAAAAACATTAAACACATCTCTTTGAGCAATCACAACTCTTCTTCCAAGCTGTTTTTGTCTTAGTTTATAAGAAAACCAGCCGATTGCAAATCCGGAGAGTAAAATAGCAATCAGGAAAATAAAAAACCACATTTGAGTTATATTAATTCCGGCAATCACAAGAAACGGCTTTTCAACTACTGTTACTATAGAAGATCTTACAAATAAACTCTTGGCGCCCCTGCTATCTATCGTTTGAACCTCAATAAAATATTTTCCCTTTCTTACCGGCTCTCTGAATTCTTTACTCCAATTTCCAAGCCCGTCAACTGCAACTTCATCTTCCGCTATAACATCTCCGTTTTCGGAAAAAAGAATAATTTTGATTTTTTCGTTTTGAAGAGCTGTGCCTGTAATTCTTATACTTTCTTCATCTAATACCACTCTTTCGCTGGTAAAAGTGATTATTGGCGATTCTATTGGCAAAATTTCAACATCAACGCTTTCTTCTACGATATTTCCAGCTCTATCAACTGCCCTCACTGTAATTAAATATTTACCCGGAGAAAGAGGTTTGAAGATATATGATTCTTCAAAGGTAAAATCCGCTTCTTCTCCGGTTGCGGCAATAACATAATGTTTTAATCCCGAAAGATCATCGGCCGACTTATAGCTTAAAAAAGGAGAAGGATTATCGCTTATTTCTTCCGTATTTAATTCCAAAACAAAAGGCAAAGGAGGGGTCGTATCAATAGATATCTTATAATGAGCAGTTTCTCCCCAGCCAATATCATTTCTAAATCGAACATGCAAATACCATATCCCGTCTGAAAGCGGAAGGAAAGTTTTACTTTCAAAAAGCCCCTCTGAAATTGAAGGATTACTGGTAGGATTCTTATCAAGAAGAGTAGCAACTCCGGTTACGTCGTTTGGTAAGGGCCAAATAGCATAAAACCTGGAAACTAGATTATTCCATTCTCCTTCATTCGGATAAAGAGGAACTTGAATGGACGGAATTTCGGGAAGTTCTCCGGTTGGAACTGCAGGCCTTTCTATAATTTCCACAGGAGGAACAGGAGAAGGAGTTATCCCCGGCAAAACTCCAGTAATCGGCAGAATATTAACAGTCACTCCTCTCATTTCAGTTAAAACATTTGTTCCGCTTCCATCCGAAGCAGCCGCCGCTCCATCTAAAAAAACTATTTCTCCTTGACCCGATCCACGAACGTTAAAATTAATATTAATTAAATGTAAAGACCTGCCCGAAAAGCCGGAACTCGAACCGCCTATAAAATTAACAAGGCCATCTTCATTTGAAAAAGAAGGCTCTTCCAGCCAAAAATTAAATATTGAATTTTCTTTACTAATTTCTGTTGCTTCAAGTATGTTGTTTGGAAATTGCAAAGTTGCCTCCGCGGCATTAATTCCTGTTCCTTCAGAATCAATAATAACAGTTATCGTCAAACTATCGCCTATTGCAGCTGTTTCCTTGTCGGTTAATAATTGGAAAACCGCCGCCTTTGCCGGTAAAGCGACAAAAGATAGAAAAACAACGGCAGAAAATGTAATTATTATATTTTTTTTCATTTTTATTTCTATATTATATTATCTTTTCAATGCGCGAATAAACATACTAAAATCGGAAACATCAACCTTGCCATCGCCATTGAAATCTATTGTTTCTTTTATGACAGTATCATTTGAATTCCATCTTGTTAAAAAAATACTCCAATCTCCTATATCCACTCTTCCGTTGCCGTTCAAATCAGCAGATAAAACAGAAATATCGGAAACGGAAAAATTCTTAAGAATTGAGAAATCGCTTATTTTTTCCCCTTCCGGAAATTCCTGCATTACGGAAATAGTATGTTTCCCTAAAGACATATCGGCAGTACTTATCTGAATTTTGTATGTTCCAAGAGATAAATAATCCGCTTCTTCTTTTCCCAATTCGCCATCTATTTCAAATTTTATTTTGCTTTCCGGAAACATAGACCCCGTAACTATTAAAAAATCTCCCTTCCGAATAACGGTCCTTGAAATATTAACAGTAGGAGGCATTAAAACTTCAATCTTGTTTTCTATTTCAAAAGAAGTATCAATATCAAAAAATCTTGATTGGGCTGCTATCCCAAAATTATCATTGGCTTTTAGGGCATATCTGTAATTACCCAAAGAGACATTTGTAATCTCTACAAAAAATTTTCCGTCATCTTTTACCGATATACCTTGAGCAAGAGGAATTATTGAAAAATCCTCTTGTTCGCGAGACAAGAGCGTAAGTTGAGCGCTTGGATAAGCATATCCAGAAAACTGAATTGAGCGCGTCACAGGTTCTCTTCGCCCTCTTTGTATTGCAATCGGAGGGTCAGTTTCGGAAAATATTATCTCTTGAGTTGAATTCACATTGAGCCCGGTGTTTTCACTGTCCAAAAGAGAAAGAGTTACCGTTTCAGCTACGGTATTATTGATACTTGCGGTTCCTACCCCGTTTACAATATCCACAAGACCGCCGCCCGTAGCTGACCCGCTAACAACAAGAGTAACATCATTCTGATAAGCGGCATCAACTTGACTATTAGCTTTTTGAGCTTCAATTGTAACTGTAACCGGTACTCCAACTACGCTGTCGTTTGGATCCAGAATAACAAATTTTACCGTTGGAGGTCCGCCTCCTCCCGGAGGTCCTCCCCCTCCCGGAGGTCCCGCTTTTACTAAAAAAGATTGATTAATAGCTAGAAAAAATACTGCCAAAAAAAAGAAAAAAACAAAAAGAAAAGCCGTTCTGTTGTAAAATATTTTTTTAATTGCCATTAAAATAAATTTCATAATTTTTAACAAGGAAAAGATTGCATTCTCTTTTATATTATATCAAGAGACAATTTTTTATTCAAGCAAAATTCAATACAAAAATTCTTTCCTTGGTATTTATAAAAACTAGAGAAAAATTATGGAGCGGGAGACGGGGATCGAACCCGCGATCTTCTCGTTGGCAACGAGACGTTCTACCGCTGAACTACTCCCGCTAATTACTGTGCCGAGGCCCGGAATCGAACCGGAATCTAATGTTTTTCAGACATTCGCCGTGACCGACTTGGCTACCTCGGCATATTTTTTCCACTTTGGTGGGCGCTGAGGGATTCGAACCCCCAACCTACTGCGTGTAAAGCAGCCGCGCTAGCCGTTGCGCCAAGCGCCCATATTATTTTAAAAAGAACAAGTGCGCGGGAGAGGATTTGAACCTCCACGACCGTAAGGCCACCACCACCTCAAGGTGGCGCGTCTGCCAGTTCCGCCACCCGCGCTTTTGGAATTTCTACTTTTTCTTCTTCAATTTCGCTCTCTTTCCTGTTTTTTCTCTAAGATAATAAAGCTTTGCCTTTCTTACTTTCCCTCTTTGAACTATCTCTATTTTCTTTACAACAGGAGAATGCAAAGGAAATATTCTTTCAACGCTTACATCGGAAGATATTCTTCTGACGGTAATTGTTGAGGAAATTCCTTTCCCGTGCTTTTTGGCTATAACGACTCCTTCAAAAACCTGAATCCTTTCCTTATCCTTTTCTTTTACGGCTTGATGAATTCTAACAGTATCCCCCGGCTTTATATCCGGCAAATCGCTTTTCAGCTGGCTTGTTTCAATTTTGGTAATCATGTTTTTTATTGTCTTTTTTTAAATTTTCTAATACTTCCTTTAATTCTTCCGGTAAATCGGAGTGGAATTCTTTTAAAACTCCTGAAGGAAGATTTATTTTGATATAGCAGGCGTGAAGAAAAATTCTTTTCAAATTAGAAGGATTTTTCTGATTTTTGAATCCATAAAGATTGTCTCCGGCAACAGGATAGCCAAGATAGGAGAGATGGCATCTTATTTGATGCTTTCTTCCTGTTTCCGGCTCAACCTCCAAAAAACTGTATTCTTTGAATTTTTCAATCACTCTGTATTTTGTCACTGCTTCTCTTTTTATTCCTTTCCCCGGCAAAGAAAGAGGATAGGCCTTTTGTTTTCTAAAATCAGACAAAGACCTTCCTAAAGGAGCGTCGATTATTCCTTTTTCTCCTTTTACGTTTCCCCATACGAGAGCAAGGTACCTTTTCTTCACATCCCTATTTTTAAATTGTTTTTGCAAAAAAAGCAAGGATTTATCGCTTTTTCCTACAAGAAGAACTCCCGAGGTATCTTTATCAAGGCGGTGAACAATCCCGCTTCGTTCCACTTCTTTTAAAAAATCGTACTTTTTTACAATAATATCGGCAAACGATATTTTGATATTCCCTTCCTTTAAAACCGGAATTCCTGAAGGTTTTTCAAAAACAAGAACATCTTTGTCTTGATAAATTTCTATTATTTCCATCTTTACATCCCAGCTTAGCAGAAAATCAAAGAAAAGAGAAGTGATTTGTCATATTTGCTTTTTTTGCAAATTACAAGATCATTGTGGGCTTAGTAGGAATCGAACCTACGCTCTCGTCGATGTCAACGACGCGTTTTACCATTAAACTATAAGCCCTTTTGCTTTCTCTTTTTTATTTTTATTTAGTGCGCCCGGATGGAGTCGAACCATCTACCTGCTGTTTATAAGACAGCCGTTCTGACCGGTGAACTACGGGCGCATATTAATATATCTGTCTGCAATTGCCTTTATAGCCATATGAACTTCTTCTGTCAATCTTGCATTTCCGATACTAACATTGCAAGTTCCATGACCAAATCCACCCTTGTGATTTATTCTTACGCTAGAGGTTTTTTTAATATAAGGTCTTGTGAATTGATCAAGTGGAATATTCAATATCTTTGACCAAAACCTCACTTCCTCTTTTATGTTCATGTCTTTATAAAGATGCAATTGAACCCTTATTTTTTCCCTGGATACATTAAAACACTTGATAAGCCAAAAAATAAAAAAGTTGAGAACAGACGGATCTGTATTAGAAATAGAAATTAAGGTATCTGCTTTTTTGCTTCCTTCTCCCCAATAAAGAAATAAACCATTTAAATATATCTCTCTTCTGCTAAAAGGAAATATAATTTTCTTTTGTTCTTTATAAAAACCCTTTAATCTTTCTTCTTTCTTTCTTCTCATTGTTTCTCGGTATTTTTCGATTCTTTGCTCGTTACAATCTCTAAGCTCTCTTATTCTTTGTCTGGATAAAGGATAGTTTTTAAGCCAAACACTTAAGGTACCCTTACTCACTTTTAGGGTTTTCTTTATCTGACTATAGCTCATTTGCTTTTCTTTTCGCAAAAAAACAGCTTTCTCTCGATCCTTAATTCGTGCCATAAATAATGAACTTCAAAAATGTTTATAACAAAAGGCAATTGCCTGTTCATTATTATAACACTAAATATTTTAAAGAACAAATATTAATAAACTTAGTAAAGAGTAATTCTTATATATTTTTTATTTTGATTTTTGGAGAATCTAAATAAGAATTTTCTTTTTTGACGGTTTTATTTTTCCTCGTTTCTTTTATCAGCTTCTCATATTCCTCCCTCTCTATGGTTTCTTTTTCAATCAAGGCCCCAGCAATGCGCTCAAGTGTTTTCTTTCTTTTAGTTAAAACTTCCATCGCTTTTTTTTCAGCGGCTTTTACAAACTTTTCTACCTCGCTATCTATAACTGCCGCTATTTTTTCCGAATAATTCCTCTGTTCCGATATCTCTTTTCCTAAAAATACAAGCTCTTCTTTTTCTCCGAAAGAAACAGGGCCAAGAGAAGACATTCCGTATTCTTTGACTAGTTTTCTTGCAAGATCAGAAACCCTTCTTAGATCGCTTGAAGCTCCTGTTGTTGTTTCATTGAAAATGATTCTCTCAGCGCAATAACCGCCAAGAAGAGTAGCCATATCGGCTAAGAATTCCTTTTTTGACTTTATTCTTCTCTCTTCTTTTGGAAGCTGAATGGTATATCCGGCAGCCATTCCTCTTGAAATAATTGATATTTTTCTTACGGGCTCAGAGACGGAAAGAACAGAAGAAACAAGAGCATGCCCCGCTTCATGATAAGCGGCTATTTCTTTTTCTTTTTTTGAAAGAATATGGCTTTTTCTCTCGGGTCCCAAAAGAACCTTCTCTATTGATTCTAAAAATTCTTCTTGATAAACCTGAGTTTTATTCCTCCTTGCAGCAAGAATTGCCGCTTCATTAACCACATTTGCAAGTTCCGCTCCTGAGAATCCGGGAGTTCTTTCTGCTGTTTCTCTGAAATTGACATTAAAAGCAAGAGGTTTGTCTCTTGTGTGTATTTTAAGCAGTTCTTCTCTGTCATTTACATCCGGAGGGTCAAGAATTATTTTCCTGTCAAATCTTCCCGGCCTTAACAAAGCAGGGTCAAGAACATCCCCCCTGTTTGTCGCTGCCATAATAATAACATTGGTTTCCCTCTCAAAGCCGTCCATTTCAACCAAAATTTGATTTAATGTTTGCTCTCTCTCGTCATGCCCTCCTCCAAGTCCCGTTCCTCTGTGCCTACCAATAGCGTCAAGCTCGTCAATAAAAATGATGGCGGGAGATGCCTTTTTTGCGGTAGAAAAAAGATCTCGAACTCTGCTGGCACCAACTCCAACAAACATCTCTACAAATTCAGAACCGGAAATATGGAAAAAGGGAACTTTGGCTTCCCCTGCAACCGCCCGAGCAAGCATTGTTTTACCCACTCCTGCTCCTCCGAGAAGCAAAACGCCCCTTGGAATTCTTGCTCCCATTTTCAAATATTTTTTAGGATTTTTAAGAAAATCAACAACTTCTTTTAATTCTTCTTTTGCTTCTTTTAATCCGGCAACATCGTTGAAATTTATTTTCTCTCTCGGATGGCCCTCAGCCCCAAAAAGACGGGCCCTTGATTTTGTAAAATTAAAGGTCTGGGCAACTCCCGTTTTTGCCTGGCGAATTATGAAATAAAAGATAAAGACAAAAAGAATAATAGGGAGAAGAGTTAAAAAAGGCCAAACCCATGTTCCAGGCTCTCTTTTTGTTTCTATTTCAAGCCGCCTTAAATTTTCCGTGCTCAGTCCGTAATTGATAAGCTGTTCTGAAAGAGAGACCCCGGCTTCTTTTCTTGAAGAAGCGCTTGTTTCATCTTTGTAAAAAATCTCAACCGTATCTCCCGCCACGGTAACTTTCTTCACCTTTCCTTGTTCTATCTCTTGGACAAGAGTTGTAAGAGCAATATTCTTATCGCTCTCAAACGAAGAAGAGAAAAAGGAAAAGAGAAAAGAAATAAAGAGAAAAGAAACAATGACTATTGCAAAATTTTTAATAAAGTTTTTCATGCTTATAATTTATCACAATCCTTTGTTTTTTTCAATAAAAAAAGCTCTTGCCTTAAACAAAAAAACAAGAGCAAAACAGAATATTGAAATTAGCTGACATACTTAAGGCCTATTCTGTGCTCGTTTGGTTCTATCGATATTATTTCAAATTTATAATCCTTTTCTTCCTCAATTTCTTTTTCCATTTTCTTGAAATTTCCGAATTCGGAAACATGGCATAATCCCTGAAAATCTGAAGAGAGCTGAACAAAAGCGCCAAAAACATTAAGCTTAATGATTTTTCCCTTAACAATATCTCCTTTCTTGTATTTTTTATCAATATTATCCCAAGGATCTTTTTTCAACGCCTTTAAAGAAAGAGAAACTTTGTTTTTATCTATGCTTACTATTTTAAGTTTTACTTTTTCTCCCACTTTGACAACTTCAGAGGGGCTTTTTACCAATCTCCAATCAAGCTCTGAAATATGGATAAGCCCTTCTATATTTTCATCTCCGAATTTAACAAAGGCGCCAAAATCAACAATTCCCGTGATTTCCCCTTCTATTACGTCCCCCGGCTTATACCCTTCAAGAATAAGGGCCATTCCTTCGTCTTTTTTTGCTTTTTCGGAAAGAATCAACTTGTTTTCCTTTTGATCAAGGTCAAAAATTTTAACTTCCATTTCCTTGCCGACAAATTTTTGAAGCGCTTTTAATATTTTCTGATTATCTCCTCCCTCTACCTTTGGATAATTTTGGGCTGAAAGCTGGGAAACCGGAATAAAAGCAGTTACTCCGAAAAGTTCGGTAAGAAGACCCCCCTTATTTGCTCCGATAATTTTTACAACGGACAATTCGTCATTTTCTTTTTTCGTTTTTAAGGCGTCCCAAGAAAGTTCTCTGCCTGCCTGATTCAAAGAAAGTTCCACATAATTGTCTTCGTTTTCAAGTTCAATTACTTTTGCAAAAATAACGCTTCCTTTTTCAAGAGATTTAATTTTGTCTCTTGATTCATAAAATTCCCTTCCATAAATAATTCCTGCTCCAAAAATTCCAAGGTCAACAAAAACAGAGGCCTTTCCGGTGCCTATAATTTTTCCCTCAATAATATCTCCCACTTTTGGAATTTTAAGAAAGTTTTTGGGTTCGTTTTCTTCTTTTGGAATATCGTCCTTAATCATAGGATGGAGATTAACATAAGAATAAAAAAAAAGCAACTTTTTTTTAAAAAAGAAAAGTAAACAAAACAATTCCATTTAAAACAAAAAAAGTTCCTCTTTAAAATATTTTTTACTTGGTTTCAAGCTTTTTCTTTACCATTTCTGCTATTTCTCTTGGGGTATAATCCGTTTTGAGCATAAATTTCTCAGGATTAAGACCATATGCTCTTTTCTCAATTTCACTATCGATATAGTTTGTAAGGACAAAAACAGGAATATCTTTTACTTTATCGTCCTTTTTTATTTCTTCAAGAATATCAAGGCCGTTCATATCGGGAAGTATAAGGTCTAAAATAATGGCATTTGGCTTTTTCTTTTCTCCTTTATTTATTTTTCCTATTTTTTCAAGAGCTTTTTTGCCGAAATCAGCAACATCAACTTCAAAATTTTCCATTTCTAAAGCAATCCTGTATATATCAATAGTCGGCATATCATCCTCAATTAATAAAATTATCTTTTTTCCCATAATATCGCCATCTGCCTTATTTACAGTAAAACAAATCATAGGAATATGTCAATCTTCAAAAAAAATAAAAGGAGGATATTTCAATCCTCCTTTGAAATGCAAGAAGCATTCCTTTTTTTATTCTTCAAGAACGCTGGCAACCCCGCCTCCTTGGCAAACGTTTATAACCCCTCTTTTCCAGTAGCTGTCCCAATCGTCCATTCTAATAATAGAATAAAGATAAGAAAGGTCAGGGCCATTGGCCCAAAAAGCGACATTAAAATCAAGAGCTGCCTCTTTCCCGTTTAAAGGCAATCTGGGAAGCCACATCCCTTTATAAAGACCGTTTTTTCCTTCTCTTACGCCGTTTATGGCTTTTTGCCAAACTTGATCATCGGCCAAACGGCCAAAAACAATTCCTTTTCCGGAAGATCCCCTTAAGGGCTTGATGACAAAATCTTCTTTTTCCCCATTAAAATCCGAAAGAGGTCCGGCGAAAAGATCTGAAGAAAGAATATCTTTTCTTCCGGCGTCTTTTTCAGGTAAAAAAGAGACAGTATTAAAAACGGGCACTTTTTCTTTTTGCTGTCTCAAAATCCAATTTTGAACTTCTATAGGAAATTCATCTTCCGTTTCGGAAAAACGAACATCTCCCCATCTCCAAATTGGAAGATTATTTGCGTTTTCAAGGCAATTATACGGATGCCTTAGAACTTCAAGCTCGAGGCCTTCTTTTTTAAGAAGGTCAATAAAATCATCTCCCCATTCTCTTTTAAGAAGGCTTTCTCCTTTGATAAAAAGAATTCTTTTTCCAAAATGCATTTTAATTTCTTTTGCAATCCTTTCCCATATTGGAATAACCATAATTCCTTTTTTGTTCATTGCGCAAAGCGCGCTGCAGCATTCCGGAGAATGGGCATTTATTTCGTAAATTCCGCAAAAAGAAATTTCACCAAAGTCAACAAACCCATTATTCTTTACAAAAGAAGAAAAAGAAGGGACAAGATCAAATCTAATAATCCCCTTAAAATTGAAATTCTCGGTTTTTTTTACAATCTCTTCCCATAAGGGCTTGCAAAAAGCAACTATTTTTTCAATCTCTTTTTTGCTTATCCTAACTTCTCCGTCATAAACATTGATTTTTTTTCCTCCCAAATCAAGACAGGGAACAAACGACCCCTTTCCAAACCTCATTTCATCCTCCTTCTTTGTCAAAGAGCTAGAAAGAACTAAAAGATAAATTCAATAAAATTCATTTTTTAATTCTCTTTTAAATATTTTTTAAAATCAAAAAACCCTCCTTTAAATCGGGAGGGTTTAAGATTTTAAATTTAATGTCTATTTAATCACAAAAATATTCTCAGCCCTCCCTTAGGAAAGAAAGTAAAAAAAGAAAACGCCAAAAAAAAGCGCTTTTTGTTTTCTAAAAAGAGGGTTAAATTATTTTTTCTGCTTATTTTTTCTTTCATTATATCTATAGTAATTATCTAAAAAAATTTGTCAATAAATTTTTAAATTTTCAATCTGACATTAATCTTATTTTCAAGGTCATTTAGTATTTTTTTTCTTATTTCCCTTGCATCTTCTGAAGAAATTTGTTTTTTTCTGTCCAAATAGGAAACCGATAAAGTAATAAAGTTGTCATAAATATACTTGAAATCGGCCGTTTCAATTCTTTTATCAGCTTCAGTGATAATTTTCTTAATTTCTAAATAAAGAACTCCTTGCGGAACAACAAGAGTGAGGTCTTCCTTAATCGGACTGAATTTTGAAATAGGATTGTATTTCTTGTTTCTGCTTGCCAGTTTTGCCGCTTCTTCAAAATTTATTTCCGCTGATAGAATTCCATTTTTTTCTTTCACTTCAAATATTATTTTCCCCTCTTCTATGCCAAGCTCTTCAAGAAGGGCTTCTATTTCTCCTTTAAACTTCAAATATTCCATTCCTTTTGCGGCAACTCCAAGCATAAGGGGCTGGTATGGAAGCCCTTTTTTTTGGGGTATAAAAATATTTGAAATTTCAAAAACAGCCACTTTCTCTTTTCTATCTTTATTTTTCAATATTACTTCTATAAGCTGGGGAATAAGGGATGTTCTTAAAAAAGCAAAGTCCTTTGTTAATGGATTTATAACCTCAAGCGCGTCTTTTGAAACGTTTTCCTTTTTTGTTAAAGTATAATTATAGCATTCATAAAAACCCCTGTATTTGAGAAAATCCTTGGCAAGGTCCTCAAAATAAAAGAGATTGTTGTCCTCTTTAACGGGAATATCTCCCCTTGGCAAGAGAGAGGGAATTTTATCGTAGCCATAAATTCTTATCGCCTCTTCGGCCAAATCCTCTACATTTTCAACTTCGTTAATCCGCCAAGAAGGAGGAACAACTTTTTTCTCTTTTATTTGAAATCCTAATTTTTTCAAAATTCCATCAACAATTCCTTTCTTGATAGAAACTCCAGCGATTGTATTTATTTTTTCATAATCAATGACTATTTCCCTTTTTTGAGGCAGTTTATTTTTAATATCTATTAGAGAAGAAGAAACTTTGGCTCCTGCAGTTTTTTTTGCCATTTCAACTGCAAGCCATAAGGAAGGAAGAACTCCTTCAAAATCAACTCCTTTTTCAAATCTTAAAGCAGCGTCAGTCCTGTGTCCCAAAAGCATTGATGCTCTCCTTATTTTTAAAGGGTCATAAATTTGAACAAAAAGAAGGACTTTCTTTGTATCTTTGTCTATCTCGCTATTTTTTGCCCCCATAATTCCGCACAAATCAATCAGGCGCCCTTCTTTATCTTTTATTACAATAACCCCTTCCGGCAGAGTTCTTTCCACATTATCAAGGGTTATGATTTTTTCTCCTTTTTTTGATTCCTCAATAACCATCTTTTTTCCTTTTATTTTATCAAAATCAAAAGCGTGCATCGGCTGACCCCTGTCAATCATTAAATAATTTGTAATATCGACTATGTTGTTTATAGGCCTGATGCCCACTTTCAAAAGACGCTCTTTTATAATTTTCGGGGAGTCGTCTATTTTGACATTATCAAGAACAACGGCGCTAAACCGAGGAACTAAATTCTTGTTTTTTATTTCAACTTCAAGAAAATCGTTTTTTTCTCCTTTTTGAACTGCCGCTTTTTTCTCTTTTATTTTCCCTCCAAAAACGGCTAAAAGTTCCCTGCTTATTCCAAGAACGGACAAAGCGTCTCCTCTATTGGGAGTAACTTCAATTTCAAAAATACTGTCTCCTTTTTCTTTTATTATTTTCTCTACGCTAAAAGAATGAAGAGAAAGGCCTTCTGCAATTTTCTCCGGAGAAAGATTTGTCTTGAAATAATCTTTCAGCCAAGAATATGGAATTAAAATATTCATATCAGTTTTTAAAATTGGCCAAGAAATCTAAAATCGTTGTTAAATAAATGCCTTATATCGTCAATTTCCGTTCCTCCTTTCATCATATAGACCCTTTCAACTCCCCAACCGAAAGCAAATCCCGTATATTTTTTGGGATCTATTTTTCCATATTGAAGAACTTTTGGATGGACCATTCCCGCCCCTCCAAGTTCTACCCATCCCTCTTTGCAAAAACGGCAGCCCTTTCCGTTACAAAGGTCGCAATTTATATCAACTTCAAAACTCGGCTCGGTAAATCTGAAGTTATACGGCCTAAGGCGTGATTTTCTTTTGCTTCCAAAATAGGTTTTAAAGAAATAATCAAGAGTACCCTTAAGGTCGGCTATGCTTATTCCTTTGTCTATAACAAGGCCCTCAAATTGGAAAAAGCTGGGAATATGGTTTATATCTATCTGCCTTCTTCCGCAACGGGAAATATTGAGCATTCTGATAGGAATCTTTCCTTTTAGCATTTCTCTGACCTGTCCGCTTGAGGTATGGGGAGTAATCACCATTTTCCCATACTTTTCATCTTCTTTGGCGTTTATAAAAAAGGTTTCCCACTCGTCCCTCGCTGCATGATTTTTGGGCATATTCAAGGATTCAAAAGCGAAATAGTCCCATTCCACTTCCTTATAGCGAACCTTATTAAATCCCAAAGGATTAAATACCTCAACTATTTCCCTTATTGCCTTGGTTGTAACATGCAAATGCCCAATATTTGGCTTTTCTCCGGGAAGAGACCTGTATAAATCGCTTATTTTTAATTTTTCTTTTTCAGTAAATTGTTTTGCCAATTCTTTCATTACCATCTCGATATTCCTTTTTAGTTCATTAAGAACCGGCCCCATTTCTTTTTTTTCTTCAACTTTAAGATTCTTCAGCTCTAAAAAAAGAAGGGCTAACTTTCCTTTCTTTCCCAAATATTTTATTTTTAAATCTTCAAGAAACGAAGAAGAAGACATTTCTTTGATGTCTTTCTGAAATTCTCCTTTTATTTTTTCAATTTCTTCTTTCATTCTTTAATTAAAATTTACGCTTTTTATTAAAATCAGCTATTTATTTTTTTATTCCTTAAGAAATTTTCAACCGTCCTGTCATAGGTTTTCTCAATTTCTTTCGGAAAAAAACATCCCGGCAGTTCGTTCTTCTCCCTGTGATGCTTTACGCAAAGACAGCAGATTCCCTTTCTTTCGCATCCAGGATAGCTGCAAGGACAATATTTTAAGTTTTCTTCCTTTTTGCATTCCATGTGTTTAATATAAACTATTACTAGAGAAAAAGAAAGAGAGGCCTTTTTTAAATTTCCCCTTTTATTTCTCTTTCCAATCGTTCCAAGAATTTTTTATAAAAACCCATTCTTTCTTTGCAAATTTCTTTCGCTTTTTTAGTATATAATTTGTTTTCCAAAAACTTTGTTTTTGTTTCAAATTCTATTTGAATGCTGTGTTTTGTTTTATCTCTTATTCTTCCGCTAATATTACCTCCCAAATTGTCTTTAATGTATTTGTTAATATTAACTTTGAATGTATGTATTTTGGCATTATTTCTTCCCACCCAGACAAAACTGCGAGCAACACCAATTGCTCCTACTGTATCAAGCTTATCCGCGTCAAACAAAATTTTAGCTTCAATGCTCTTTGGCTCATTATTATTTCTATACCTATGAGAAAGAATGCAATCTTGAATGTGTTTTATCTTTTCCTTTAGAAATTCCAATTTTTTCAAAATAGGCCCTGCCATCTTAGAGCCCAAGACTGCATGATCGGTATTTCCAGTAAAATCATTATCCTCTCTCACTCTTGCAATATCATGAAGAAGGGCGGATGTTTCCAAAACCTCTAAGTCAGCTTTTTCGTTTTTTGCAAGAGACAAACATAGATTATAGACCCTTTCTGTGTGGTCTATTCTGTGAGCAGAGCAAGAAAGCTCTTTTTCAACAATCTCTCTTATTTTTTTAATTTTATCTTTCATTATATTTTTTTAAAAAAAAGTCAGATAACCAACCCATAAAACAAGCGCAAAATAAAGGAAAGCCCATCCTTTGGAAAGAGGAAACCAATCAGAAAAATATCCAAGGTTTTCCAAATACCATTTGTTATTTGTCCATACTAAAGCGTTTATCGCTATAGCATCAAACAAAAGCAAATAGAAAATTATAATCCGGAAAGTGTTCATTTTTTAGCGAAGATTATTTGCCGCTTCTCTTATTTTATCTGCAGATATTTTCAAAAGATTCTTTTCTTTTTTTGAAATATCAATTTCAATCTTTGCTTCTATTCCGTCTTTTCCTAAAACCACAGGAGAACTCAAGCAAATATCCCTGATTCCGTATTCTCCGTTAAAATAATGAGAAAGGGGCAAAACTCTTTTTTTATCAAATAAAATTGTCTCAGATATTTGGGCGATTCCTCCTGAGATGGCAAAATATGTCGCCTGTTTTCCTTCTATAATGGCATAAGCGGCATTTTTGGCTTTGTCTGATATTTTTTCTTTTACATGAGGAGAGAGCTTTTTGAACTTGTCTATATGCGTATTTCCGACAGTAGCAGTACTCCAAAGAGGCACTTCGCTGTCTCCATGCTCTCCTATAATGTAGGCATGAGCGCTTTGAGGGTTAATTTTTAGCTCTTCTCCAAGAAGAAAGCGGAATCTTGCCGAATCCAAAATAGTCCCCGTTCCTATTATTTTGTCTTTTTTTTCCGGAAACATCTTTACGGTCAAATAAGTAAGAACATCAACCGGATTTGTCACCATAAGAATAATTATATCCTTGTTCTGTTTAAAAATATTACTCGCTACGTTTTTAACTATATCCCAGTTTTCTTTAATAAGATCCATCCGAGTTTCTCCTTTTTTCTGACTAACTCCGCAACAAATAATCGCAATCTTACTATCTTTTATGTCTTCATATGTCCCTGCCTTTACTTTTGTATAACCCCAAAAAGGAACCGAATGCTGAAGATCCATGGCTTGGGATTTGGCAAGTTTTTCGTTTTTATCAATAAGAACGATTTCTCCTGCAATTTTGCCGGCAATAAGAGAATAAGCCGCTGTGCTCCCGACAAATCCCGCTCCGATTATTGTAATTTTGTTTTTCATCATATTGTTATTTTTCTAAAATATGCTTTTTTTATCGCGTTTAAAATATATTTATGGATTTCTTCAATCGACAGCAACTTTCCATTTTCAAGGCATTCTATTATTTTAAATTCTTTTTTAAATTTCTTTCCGAATTGAAGATAGGAAGAAAGGGCAAAAACCAGATGCTTTTTGTCTTTTTCATGAATATCTCTCTTCTTTTTTCCAAGATAAAGCATCTTCTTTTGTTTTTTCTCCTTATCGGTTATTTTTGAAGATAATTTCAAAGAAAAATCGGCAGATGTCTTTAAAAAAAGAATAATATCCGGCTTTGGTATTTCAAAAATGCCGTATTCCAGATCAAAAAGCCATTTGAAAAACTTTTCTCTTTCTTTCTTTTCTTTAATCTTTCCTCCCTGGTGTCCGGCATTTGAAGCCGTATATCTATCCGAAATGACAATTTTCCCTTCTCTTAGCCATTCTTTAATTTTAAATCCGGCGTTATACCTGTCGCAAGCGTAGAAAATGGAAGCTCTATAAGGGCCGACTTCTTTCGCACTGCCGTATTTTCCGTTTAAATATTCCTCAACAAGTCCGGCTGATTTTTTTCCGTATTGAGGAAAATCAATCCTTTCAACCTTATACCCCTCTTCTTTCAGGCGCTTTTCCAAAAGTTTGGTTTGGGTTGATTTACCCGAACCATCAAGGCCTTCTATAACGATAAATTTTCCCTTTTTATTCATTTCCTCTATTATGCCACTTTAAAACTTAAAATTCAAATAAAAAGGTTAAATACATCTTACTTGTTTTTCAGGTCTTCTCTCAGTTTTCTGTGATAATTAATTGCAAAGCGATGAGCTTCATCTCTTAAGTAAATAAGCTTTTTTTTGTCCGCATTTTCGGGAACTTTTCCAAAAAACTCGTTTTTTTTCCTTTCTTTTCCTTTGGCAATAGATATAACGGGTATTGTTATCCCTAAATCATTTAAGGTCTTTTCCACAATGTTTTTTTGGCCTTTTCCTCCGTCTATTAAAATCAAATCTGGAAAAGTCCAATTATTCTTAAATCTTCTTTCTATCACTTCCTTTAACATTGCAGTATCGTTTGCTTTTTTTATGGTTCTTATTTTAAACCTTTTATATTCTTTCTTTTCCGGCTCTTGATTTATAAAAACAGCCATTGAACCTACGGCAAAAACGCCCGAGATATTTGAAATATCATATCCTTCCCATCTTTCTTTTTTTTCTTTTTTAAGATAAGAATCAAAATCAACAAGAGCAATATCTCTTATGCGGTAAAGAAAATTTAATTTTCTCCTTATTCTTTCCGCTTTTTCAAATTCCATTTTTTTAGCTCTTTCTTTCATCTCTCTTTCCAAATCATTTATTATTTTCTTTTTTTTCCCTTTAAGAAAGTCCTTGATGCTTTTTATATTTTTCAAATAGTCCTTTCTGCTTATTTTATTAATGCAAACTCCCGGACAAAGGCCTATTTGATAATCAAGACAAGGCCTGCTAAATTTTTTATTCGGCCCATGAGTGCTATAAGGAAATATTTTCCTTATAACTCGCATTGCTTCTATCAGCATTTTTGAAGAAGTAAAGGGGCCAAAAAATTCTTTATTTTTAAATTTTCCTATTTCCTTTCCTCTTAAGAAAAAAGGACGAGGAAAATAATCATCGCTAAAAACAACGTAAAGAAAACTTCTGTCATCTTTTTCTTTGACATTGTAAAACGGCCTATGTTTTTTAATAAGGTTAGCTTCTAGTATAAGCGCTTCAAGAACAGTATCTGTTTTAATAAAATCAACGCTGCAAGCTTCGCTTACCATTTTTTTAACCTTTGCTTCCGGATTGCTAAAATAGCTTTTGACTCTTCTATTTAAATTCCCGGCTTTGCCGATGTATATTTTTTTTCCTTTTCTGTTTTTGAAAATATAAACGCCGGGCGTCTGAGGAATATTTTTTTTAATTTCTTCCATTTTTTTAATAAATCACGGAAAAACCTTGACAGGGTTTTATGATATGCTATACTTTAGAAGATAGTCCTTTCAGACAGCCACACAACACCACACCAAGGGTTCTCATTACGAGGACCCGCTTTTTTTATTGTTTTTCTTTTGGCAGTTTTTCTCTCAAATATTCCCCCGTTGCGCTTATCTTCTTTCTTGCCACTTCCTGAGGAGTTCCAAAAGCAATCACTTCTCCTCCCTTCTCTCCCGCTCCGGGGCCAAGATCTATTATATGATCTGAGGATTTTATAACATCAAGGTTATGTTCTATAACAACAACCGAATTACCTCTGTCAACCAGTTTTTGAAGGACAACAATAAGCTTTGAAACATCATCATAATGAAGACCAACCGTCGGCTCATCTAAAAGATAAAGCGTTTTTCTGCTGTCTCTTCTTGAGAGTTCAGAACAAAGCTTTACTCTTTGGGCTTCCCCCCCTGACAAAGTTGTAGCTGACTGCCCAAGCTGTAAATAACCAAGTCCCACTTCATTTAATGTTTTCATTTTCTGCTCAATCCAAGGGATATCGTCAAAAAAATCCAGCGCTTCTTCAACTGTCATTTTTAAAACTTCATATATATTCTTTCCTTGATATTTTACCTCCAAGGTTTCTCTGTCAAATCTTTTTCCCTGACAAACATCGCAAGTGACGTAAACAGTAGGAAGAAAATGCATTTCTATAGAGATATATCCATATCCTTTGCAATTCTCGCATCTTCCTCCTGGGACATTAAAACTGAATCTTCCCGACTTATACCCTCTATATCTTGATTCCTGCGTATAAGCAAACAAATCTCTAATATGAGTAAATGCTCCGGTATACGTTGCCGGATTGGAACGGGGAGTCCTTCCTATTGGCGATTGGTCTATATTTATTACCTTATCTATATATTCCAGTCCCAATATCGCCTTATATTTTCCCTCTTTCATTTTTGTTCTATAAAATTTATTTGAAAGATGTTTATAAAGAATATCATAAACCAGTGTGCTTTTTCCGGAACCGGAAACGCCGGTTATTGCAACAAATCTTTGCAATGGAATATCCACATTTATTTTTTTAAGGTTGTTTTCAAAAGCCCCTCTTATTTTCAAAAAAGGAGATGTTCCTATCTTTCTTCTTCTTGTTGGAACAGGAATTTCTTTTTCTCCTTTTAAATATTGTAAAGTTAAGGAATTTTTATCGTTTCCTTTCAGTAGTTTTTTTGTTTCTCCAAAAGCAACTATTTCTCCTCCATGAACTCCCGCTCCGGGGCCAAAATCAACCATATAGTCGGAAGCAAAAATCGTTTCTTCGTCATGTTCAACTACAATAATTGTATTTCCCAAATCTCTTAATTCTTCAAGCGTTTTTATAAGCCGGCTGTTGTCCTTTTGATGGAGGCCTATTGTCGGCTCGTCTAAAATATAAAGAGTCCCGACAAGCCCTGAGCCAATCTGGCTTGCAAGGCGTATTCTTTGAAGCTCTCCTCCGGATAAAGTATTGGATTTTCTGCTCAAAGTTAAATAATCAAGTCCTATCTTGGAAAGAAAGCCAAGCCGCCTTATTATTTCCCTTAGAGAATTTTCGGCAATTTCCTTTTCTTTTTCAGAAAAACTATCTTTTAAAGCAGTAAAAAAATCAAGAGAAAGAGCAACTGGCATTTCCGTAATTTCCCAAATATTCTTCTTGTTTATTAAAACGCTTAGTGCTTCCTTCCTTAATCGCTTTCCCTGGCATAGAGAGCACCTTTCATTTGACCAGGGATATTTTAGCCCAAGACCGTTGCAATCAGGACAGGCTCCATAAGGACTGTTGAAAGAAAAAAGTTTGGGTTCTATTGCCGGATAAGAAAAGTTATCTTTAAAACAGGAAAGCTTCTCTGAAAAAAGGTGCTCTTTTTTATCAATTAAGACATAAACTGTTCCTCCTCCTTTTAAAAGTCCTGTTTCCACCGCTTCGCTAAGACGAAGGCGGTTTTCTTTTTCATTAAAATCAGTATTGCCTGGAATTTTATCTATGACAATATCAATGTTATGCTTTTTATTTTTAAGCAATATTATCCTTTCTCTTAGCGACTTGAATTCTCCGTCAATTCTTGCTTCTTTGAACCCTAAATTAAGAAAATCGTATAGAAGCTGGTAATATTCTCCCTTTCTTCCCCTTACAACAGGAGCCATTATAATAATATTTTCTTTTGAAGAAAAACCGGCTATTTTATCCACAATCTGCGACAAGGTTAAAGTTTGAAGCTCTTTATTGCATAAAGGACAATGCGGTTTTCCGATTGAAGAAAATAAAACTCTTAAAAAATCATAAATCTCCGTTATTGTCGCAACGGTTGAACGGGGATTTGAAGAATGGCTTTTCTGGTCTATTGAAATTGCGGGAGAAAGACCCTCTATCTCATCAACATCGGGTTTATCAAGCTTTACTAAAAACTGCCTGGCATAGGCCGAAAGAGATTCCACATATCGCCTCTGTCCTTCGGCAAAGATAGTGTCAAAAGCAAGAGAAGATTTTCCGGAACCGGAAACGCCGGTAAAAACAGTAAGTTTATTGCGGGGAATTTCCAAATTGACATTTTTAAGATTGTGCTCTCTTGCTCCTTTAATAATAATCTTTTCTTTCATATCGTTTATTTTTTCTTCTTTAATATTTTAATTTCATCCCTTAAGATTGCCGCCAATTCGAAATTAAGAATTTTAGCGGCTTTGCGCATTTCTTCTTCTTTTTTCTCTATTGTTTCTTTCACCGCTTTTTTGCTTTTTCCAATAGGCTTCATTTCCAAATTCAAAACATCTTCAGCAAGTAAAATATCAGTAATTTCTTTTTCAATGCTTTTTGGAATAATATTATGCTTTTTATTATAGGCAATCTGCATTTTTCTTCTTCTGTTTGTTTCGCTTATCGCTTTTTTTATGGACGATGTTATCGAATCTGCGTATATTATAACCTCTCCTTTTACGTTTCTGGCGGCCCGTCCTATTGTTTGAATAAGAGATGTTTCCGATCTTAAAAATCCTTCTTTATCGGCATCAAGAATAGCAACAAGAGAAACTTCAGGCAAATCCAATCCTTCTCTCAAAAGGTTCACTCCGATTATTAAATCAAATATTCCCTTTCTAAGACCGGTTAAAATCTTGATCCTATCAAGGGGCTTAATATCGCTGTGTATGTAAGCAACTTTAATGTCTTTATTTAAATCTTCGAAATAAGAAGTGAGATCTTCGGCCATTTTCTTTGTAAGAGCGGTCACAAGGGAACGTTCTTTCTTTTTCGCTTTTTCCAATATTCTAAGAACAAGGTCGCTAATCTGGGTTTTCGCAGGCAAAACGGTAATCTTAGGGTCAATCAACCCCGTAGGCCTTATAATCTGCTCTACTATATTCTGGCTCTTCTTCTTTTCATAAGGGCCGGGAGTGGCGGAAGCATAAATAACATTATTTATTTTTTGTTCAAATTCTTTAAAGCTTAAAGGGCGGTTATCCATTGAAGAAGGAAGGCGAAAACCAAAATCAATCAAATTCTTCTTTCTTGAAGCATTTCCTCCGAACATTGCCCCTATTTGAGGAATAGTAACATGAGATTCGTCTATAATGGTAAGGTAATCATTTCCGAAATATTCAAGCAAAGAAGAAGGCGGCTCTCCTTCTTTTCTCAAAGAAAGATGCCTTGAATAGTTTTCAATGCCATTGCAATATCCAAGCTCTTTTATCATTGCAATATCGTTTTTAGTCCTTTGTTCCAAACGTTCCGCTTCAAGAAGTTTTCCTTCTTTCTCAAAATATTGAAGCCGTTCTTTAAGCTCTTCTTTGATATTTTTTAAGGCAAGCTCTCTCATTTCTCCCAAAGAAAGAAAATGGCGAAGAGGGGAAATAAAAATTTCATTTGCAATATTTTTTTCTTCCGGATTTAATCCCAAAACAGGATCAATCACCAAAATATCGGAAACCTCTCCTTCTTTTATTTCAAAATCATATATTACCTCTTCATTGGGAGGCATTATTTGAATTGAATCGCCCCTGACTCTGAAAGTCCCTCTTTTCAAAACAGCGCTTCTTTGAAGCTGCATTTTTAAAAGCTGGAGAACAAGGGATTTTTTATCCATTTTGTCTCCTTTTTTAATTTTAAAAATATTCTCTTTGTAGACCGAAGGAAGCCCAAGATCATAAATACAGGAAACGGAAGAAACCACAATCACGTCTTTTCTTGTCAAAAGAGCCGTTGTTGCCGCATGTCTCAAACGGTCAATCTCTTCATTTATCATCGCCTCTTTTCCGATGTATGTATCGCTATTTGGCATATAGGCCTCCGGCTGATAGTAATCGTAATATGAAACAAAATAATGGACTGAGTTTTCCGGGAAAAAAGCCCTAAACTCATTGCAAAGCTGGGCGGCAAGGGTTTTATTATGGGAAATAACAAGAACCGGCTTTTGAATTTTTTCTATTACATTAGCCGCTACGAATGTTTTTCCCGAACCGGTTATGCCAAGAAGAGTTTGCCTTTTTTTGCCTTTTTTTATTCCTTCAACAAGTTTTTTTATTGCTTTTTCTTGGTCTCCGGCAGGTTTAAATTTTGAAACAAGCTTAAATTTCATTGTATTTTAAAACAGAACACTCCCCTAATCTTGCATCTTAGGGGGTGCCTATCTTAGATTTTACCTTCCTTATTTTATAAAGTCAATTTTTGAAAAACCAAAGCTTTCAACTTAAGAAAGATTATATTTTATTTTCTTAATCTTGTAAGCTGTTTTAATCGGAGAAGAAATAACAAATTCTTCGCCAGCTTGCCGTCCTAAAAGCGCTTTTCCTACCGGAGATTCGTTGGAAATTTTTCCCAAAGAAGGATTGGCTTCAAAGCTGCCGACAATCTCGAATTCATCTTCAAGTCCGTCAATTTCAAGAAGAACTTTGGCTCCGGGCATTATTTTTTCCTTGTCTTCTTTTTTGGGAGGAAGTATGATTTGGGCATTTTTTAGAATAAGTTCAAGTTCAGCAATTCTCCCATCCAAAAGCTCCATATCTTCAAGATAAGACAAATACTCGGGATTTAAGTCCTCTGAATGCAAAAGCTCCGGCGCTTCACCTTTTATTTTGCGCCTTTTAATATCCAAAAGGCCTTCGTGCTCTTTTTTCGCCTTTTCAAGTCCCTTTTTTGTTAAATAAAACTTTTTTTCCAAGTACATTGCCTTATTTATTAAAACAACCTCTTTTTGGAGGAGGTTGCTGCTTTTTATTTTTTTATTCTTTCTTCCTCCTCCTTCCCTAACCCTCTTTAAAGATAATACTAAAAACAACTCTGAAATTTGTAAGATAAAAGAGAGAAGAAAGATTTGAAGAATAAGCGTTTTTCATATTGCTTTTTATTTCAACACCAGTTTATCTTTTTACAAGGCCGTTGTCAAGGAAATGTATAACCCCACCCTATTCTGGACTCTTGAGACATGTTAAGAATAATTGGTTGCTGTGTCTGCCATTGTAGCATAAATTGCATTGGAGACAATTTGTTTTGAAAGGCGCAGTGTACTCG
>Ga0172382_10002330_pt1 | contig 32132 bp, 24 predicted proteins | sample Leawel138RmetaG_FD_122245 | JGI IMG/M metagenome (GOLD analysis project Ga0172382, IMG submission 122245) | Leachate microbial communities from a municipal landfill in Southern Ontario, Canada - Leachate well 138R metaG | ecosystem: Engineered > Solid waste > Landfill > Unclassified | place...
CGCTCGATGGTGCGCTGACGCTGCTTCTGGTGCATGTCGCCGTGCAGGGCGGCGCTGGAGTGACCTTCGTCTTCCAGCTGCATGGCCAGCTCGTCGGCGCCGCGCTTGGTGGCGGTGAACACCACGCACTGCGACAGCTCGGCGTCGTTCAGCAGGTGCTGCAGCAGGGCACGCTTGTGCTTGAAGTCATCGGCCAGGTGGATGCGCTGCTCGATGGATTCGTGCTTGACCTTGACGCCGGCCACCTGGACCGAGGCCGGATCACGCAGCAGACGCTGGGCGACACGCTGGATGTTGCCTTCCAGAGTGGCGGAGAACAGCAGGGTCTGGCGGTCGGCCGGGGCAGCGGCGGCGATCTGGTCGACGTCGTCGATGAAGCCCATATCGAGCATGCGGTCGGCCTCGTCCAGAATCAGCAGTTCCAGGCGGCTGAAGTCGATGCGGCCGCGGCTCATGTGATCGATGAGGCGGCCCGGGGTGGCGATGAGGAAGTCTACCGGGCGCTCCAGCAGCTTGAGCTGCGGGCCGTAGGGTTCGCCGCCGACGATGGAGCCGGCGCGCACGCGCTGCTGGCGACCAAAGTCATTGATGGCACCGGTAACCTGCTGGGCCAGCTCGCGGGTCGGGGTCAGGACCAGCACGCGCGGACCGCGGCCGTGGACCTTGGAGGGCTCCAGCAGACGCTGCAGGGCGGGCAGTACGAAGGCAGCGGTCTTGCCGGTGCCGGTCTGGGCCGAGGCCATCAGGTCACGGCCGGCCAGGGCAATAGGGATCGCCTGGCGCTGGATTTCGGTGGGTTCGCTGAAACCGCAGGCCTGGATGGCCTGCAGCAGGGATGCATCAAGATTCAGGGATGAAAATGACAAAATAGTATCCTCTTCCGCCTGCCACAGGCGAAATTTTGCATGGTGAACCAATGGATTAAGGAAGCCGCGGCCCGATTCGCGCAGAATCGACCGTCAGGTTTCCTAGGGGAGTGTTACCGCTGTGGCAGCGTACACGCCAGGTTCCAGGGTTAGGGGCAGTCAAACAACCTGCCCGAACGTCGCCAACCGGAAGAACCTGCGCTTAGTGCCAGGGGGGAGGTCAGAGACGGGCCTCATCCATATCGAGGCTGGCGCGGAATATACACGAATGGGCAGAGAAAAGATACAAGAGAAAAGCTACGGTAGCGGGCGCGTGGGCTTTTCTCTTGGCTCTTTCCTCTACGGTCAGCGGCCGCGGCCGGTCACCGCCCATACGGCGGCTTCGACGCGGGAGCGCAGGTTGAGCTTCTTCAGCAGGTGCTTGACGTGGACCTTGACCGTGCCCTCGGTGATGTTGAGTTCACGGGCGATGTGTTTGTTGCTGAGGCCCTGGGCAACCAGCTCCAGGATCTGGCGTTCCCGGTCGGTGAGGCCGGCAGAGTCCTCGTCCCGCGGGTGGGGTTCCTCGCACAGGGCGTGGGCAAGCAGTTCGGTGAGATTTTCGCTGATCACCAGGCGCCCGCCGGCCGCCTGGCGCAGGCAGTCGAGGATATGCTCCGGCTCCATGTCCTTGAGCAGATAGCCATCGGCGCCGGCGCGCAGCGCGGCAACCACGTTGTCCTCATTGTCGGACACGGTGAGCATGATGACGCGCGAATCGAGGTCCGTCTCCTTGATGGCCTTGAGGGTGTCGATACCGTCCATGCCCTTCATGTTGAGGTCGAGCAGGATCAGATCCGGTTGCAGCTCCAGCGCCTTGGCCAGGCCTGCCTCGCCCGAAGCAGCCTCACCGATCAGCGTCAGCGACGCATCCATCGCGATGAGGTCGGCCACCCCCTTGCGAAACAACGGGTGATCGTCGATCACCAGCAGGGTGTGGTTTGGTTCATTCATGGTCAGCTTCCTCCGTTCTGCACCAGCGACTGCGGCATGGTGCGGTGTATGGGGGTGAAAACGATTTGCACGCGGGTGCCGCCGTTGCGGCGCCGCGTGGCGGTGATGCGGCCGCCCAGGCTATGGGCGCGCTCGCTCATGATGGCGAGGCCGTAGTGGTGGCGGCGTTCGGCCTCGTCGGGTATGCCCTGGCCATCGTCCTCCACCGTAACCACCACATCGCCGCTGGCGTCGTAGTCGAGACGGATCTCGGCGTGGTTGGCCTGGGCATGGCGTACCACGTTGGATATGGCCTCGCGCACCACCTGCAAGACATGGATCTCCTCATTGGGGGTGAGCTGGGTGGTATGCAGGTGGTTGATGAGCGCGATGTTCAGTGTGCTGCGCTCGCGTATTTCACGCACGGTTTCCTCCAGGGCGGAGCTGAGGCCGCGGCCGTCCATGCGGAGGCGGAAGGTGGTGAGCAGCTCACGCAGCTCGCGGTAGGCGCTGTTGATGCCGTCGCGCAGCTCCTGCAGGATGGCATGGGCCGGCGCGGCGCTGTCGGTCTGCGGCAGCGCCGCCGCCAGGCGGCTGACCTGGATCTTCATGTAGGACAGTGACTGTGCCAGCGAGTCGTGCAGTTCGCGGGCAATCACGCTGCGCTCCTCCAGCAGGGCCAGGCGCCGGCTCTGCGTGGTGCGCTGGGCGATATTGATGGCCAGGCCGATGTGATCCGCCACCGCCTCCAGCAGCCGGGTCTGCCAGTCTTGCAGCTCCGTATCCTGCGGCAGCTCCATCAGCAACACACCGTATTGCTGCTCCTGATCGGTAATCGGGATGGACAGTACCCGCAATGGCTGGCGCGGTTCGCGCACGATCTCCACCACATGGGTGAGTCCGTCGTCGAAACAGGCCTGGCAGTTGGTCGGATGGCAGAGGTCGATACCGTCGGACCGTGGCGGGCGGGTGGAGGCGAGTTTGATCGCGTGATTCTTGTGGTAGCCGGCGAGGCAGATGGTGCCGGGGCCGACGCCGATGAGATTCTCGATCTTGCTCAGCAACTGCGTATAGGTGGCATCGGCCAACGGTGCCTCGTTGAGCCAGCGCGTGGTGTTGTAAAGCAGTTCCAGCGAACGGTTGCTGCGTTCCAGGTCGGCGGTCTTCTGCTGCACCCGCGCCTCCAGGTCGGCATACATTTTGGACAGGTCTTCGGCCATGACGTTGAAGGCGTGACTGAGGTTGCCCAGCTCGTCGTCATTCACCGGATGGGTGCGGACCGAGAAGTCGCCGCGCCGCGCCGCTTCGGCACAGGTGAGCAGATTGCGCAGCGGTACCAGCACGTCGGTGTGCATCAGATACATGGTGATGAACACCACGCCGATGGTGAGAAACAACGATGACACCTGGATCAGGCGCAGCAGCTGGATGTTGGACTCCGCCTCGATTTCCAGCAGGTGCACCAGGTGGTCGATATCGGCGACGAAGCGGTCGACGATGACCAGATAGCGTTGCTTGAGCGCAAGGTGCGCCTGTTCCAGCTGCTCGGCATAGTAGCTGTTGGGGCCGTGCAGCACGGACAGGTCGTGGGTGACGGTGTTGATGTAGGCGAACAGCACCGGGCGGATGCTGCGCCTCCAGTGGCCATGGATGTGGTCATAGACCTGGCGCGCCTCCATGCCTTCATTGCCCGGAATCATGCTGGTGAGTCGCGGACTGGTGAGGCGGTGTTCGAATTCGTCCATCAGTTGCCGGGTGATGCGGGTGGCCTCCAGACTGTCCAGATCCTGGCGGCGGGCCAGGGAGGAGGCGATGCGGTAGGACTGCATGCGCAGGGAGCCGGCCTGGTTGATGGCAGCGGCGGCGCCCTGGGTGGTTTCGGCGATGATCACCGAGCTGAGCATGCCCATGAAGGCAAGCGCCGTGATGGTGGCCATCGCCAGCCCCATGCGCAACAGCAGTGATTTCTCAAAAACCTGCTTCATAGCTCGGTACTTTCCCGGAACGAAGGGGTAGCTTAGCGTGTTGGGTCGTGCGAGACATAGACCTTTGCGTCCGGTTTCCTGTCGCGCCGCCGGTTTGCCCCGCGACCAGCCGCCGTCTGCCTTTTGCGTGGCTTTCGTAATAGACTCGCCTGGGTGCAGACCGTAGATGGGGGAAGGGCATGGACGTATTGCTGGTGCGGCACGCCAAGGCGGAGGAGCGGGAGATATTTGCCCTGACCGGGGCGGAGGATGCCTTGCGTCCCCTCACCCGTCCCGGGGCCAAGGAAATGCGCAAGGTGGCCAAGGCCCTGCAGCGTCTGGTGCCGCAGGTCGATGTGTTTGCCAGCAGCCCGCTGCTGCGGGCCCTGCAGACCGCGGACATCCTCGCCGCCCGCTACGGCGGCAAGGTGCTGCAGTTGCCGCAGCTGGCGCCGGGTCACGAGCCGGCCCAGGTGTTGACCTGGTTGCGCAGCCAGGGGGACAACCCGTGCCTGGCGCTGATCGGCCATGAGCCGGATCTGGGGGCGCTCGCCTCCTGGCTGCTGGCCGGTGGCAAGCGCGGTTTCATGCCCCTGAAGAAGGCGGGCGCCTGTCTGCTGCGCATGAACGACGGCATCAAGGATGGCAAGGCCGAGCTGGTGTGGGCGCTGCCGCCGGGCCTGTTGCGCGACCTCGTCGATTAAGCATGACCTTGCTGGCCCAATTGCCCTTGCCCCAGGCGCTGGCGCTGTTGGCCAACGGTTATCTCGACGAGGCCCTGGCGGCGGTGCAGCGGCTGGATGATGCCGCCGATGAGGAGGCCCTGCACGACACGCGGGTGGCGCTGCGCCGGCTGCACAGCCTGATGCGGGCCTACCGGAGTGAATTTGCCCCGGCGGTGCCGCGGAAGCTGCGCCGCGCGGTGCGGCGCCTGGCCCGTGCCAGCAATCCGGCGCGCGATGCCGAGGTGCAGCAGGCCTGGGTCTTGCGCCAGGGCCCTGGCCTTACCCCCGCGCAGCAGGAAGGCTATCGCTGGCTGCTGGCGCGCCTGCAGCCGGCCGCGCTGCTGGCGCTGGAGCAGGCCCTGCAGCGGGGCGTGAAGCGCCTCGCGCGCAGGTTGCGCCCCCACCTCACTAGCCTGGCGGATACCGACGGCAGTGCCGTCCGCTACGCCGTCGCCTGTGCGGCGCAGGCAGAGCCGCTGGGACGGGAGGTGCTCGCCGCCCTGGCCGTCATCGGCGGGCCGGACGATGTGGGCGGCGCCCATGCCGCGCGCATCCTGGTCAAGCGCCTGCGCTACCTGCTGGCGCCGGTGCGCAATGATGGCCCCGCCTGTGAGCGTGCCGTGGCGGCGCTGCGCCTGTTGCAGGACCTGCTCGGCGACCTGCATGACCGTCAGGTGCTGGCCGAACTTCTGCGCGACAGCGCCGCCGCGGCCAGTGCGCTGCATGTCCGCGCCCTGTTCGATGCCGCTCCCGGCCAATCCTCCGCCTGGCGCGCGCCGCAGATGCCGGGGCTGCTGGCCCTGGCGGCGCGCAATCATGACGGCGTTCTCGCCTGTCATGCCGCGTTGCGGCAGAGCTTCCTCGACCGGCTGGAGCCGGCACTGCGCCAGCCCCTGCTGGGCGCGCTCAAGGAGCTGTGCGGCACGGGCGGGGGAGATGAGAGCGCAGCGCCGGTGTGCGCGTCCGAAACACTCCACGCCGCTTTCGATTATCATAAGCGGCCCTGATGATTGAAACCCGCCGAGATCGATGAGTGAACAACCCACAGCGGAGGACACGCCCAGCACCATTGCGGCGGTAGACCTCGGCTCCAACAGTTTCCACATGGTGGTGGCGCGGCCGGTCAACGGCCATCTCAACATCCTCGACCGCCTGCGCGAACCGGTGCGCCTAGCCTATGGTCTGGGACCCGACGGCGAACTGGATGCCGCCGCACAGCAGCGCGCCATGGCCTGCCTGGAGCGTTTCGGCCAGCGCCTGCGCGACATGCCGCCGGGCAGCGTGCGCGCCGTCGGCACCAATACCCTGCGTACCGCATGCAACAGCGACGCCTTTCTGGAAGCCGCGGCTGTTGCTCTGGGCCATCCCATTGAAGTGATCGCCGGACTGGAAGAGGCGCGCGTCATCTACCTGGGCGTGTCCCACTCCCTGCCCGCCAGCCCGGGTCAGCGTCTGGTGATGGATATCGGCGGTGGCAGCACCGAACTCATCATCGGCGAAGGCTTCGAGCCGATCCACATGGAAAGCCTGTACATGGGCTGCGTCAGCCTGAGTCAGGAATACTTCAGCGACGGCAGCGTCAGCGCCAAGGCCATGCGCCGCGCCGAGATCGCCGCCGGCCAGGAGTTGCAGGCCATCGAACAGGATTACCGCCGCCTCGGCTGGGCGAGCGCCGTCGGCTCATCCGGTACCATCCGCGCCGTGGGCGATGTGGTGCAGGCCATGGGCTGGAGTGATGGCGGCATCACCCTGGCGGCATTGCAGCGCCTGCGCGCGGCAATGATCGAGGCCGGTCACGTGGAACGTCTGGGCAACTTGCAAGGTCTGCCGGCAGAGCGCGCCGCAATATTTCCAGGGGGCGTTGCGATCCTGATTGCCACCTTCGCCGCCCTCGGCATCGAACGCATGCAGGTGTCCGATGGCGCCTTGCGCGAAGGCCTGCTCTATGACCTGATGGGGCGCATCCGGCACGAGGACGTGCGCAGCCGTACCATCAGCGTGCTGAAGGAGCGTTATCACGTCGACAAGGCACAGGCACAGCGGGTGCACGACACCGCGTTCTATGCCCTGCACCAGGTGATGCATGAGTGGAAGCTGGAAGATGAGTGCGCCGCCAATCTACTGGAGTGGGCGGCACGGTTGCATGAAATCGGCCTCGCCGTGGCGCACAGTGGTTATCACAAGCACGGTGCCTACCTGCTCGAATTCTCCGATATGCCCGGTTTTTCGCGCCAGGAACAGAAGGCGCTCTCCGCCCTGGTGCGCAGTCAGCGGCGCAAGTTTTCCCCCGCCGTGTTCCGCGTATTGCCCGAGGCGCAGCGCGAACGGCTGATGTGTCTGTCCATCCTGCTGCGTCTGGCGGTGCTGTTGCACCGCAGTCGCGCCGATATCCCGCTGCCGCCGTTCCACATGGAGGCGGACGGCAAATCCCTCAGTCTGCGTTTCCCCGCCGGCTGGCTGGAACTGCATCCGCTGACCCAGGCAGATCTGGCGCAGGAGGCCGAGGTGCTCAGGGAAGGGAAATTCAAACTGACGTTTGAGTGATGCCGCGGCGGCCCGGGCCGTTCGGTCCGCGGCGTACTACTGGTTGGCCAGCTCCTGCAACAGACGCAACTGCGCGCAGCTCGGCTCCGCGCCCTCCGCCGGCGTGATGCGCCGGTAGCTGCCATCGGCAGCGAGCTCCCATGACTGGGTGTTGTCTTCCAGGTAATAGCCCACCTCGCGCAGCACGCGCTTGCGCAGCTCCTTGTGGTCGATGGGGAAGCAGGTTTCCACCCGCTGCAGCAGGTTGCGATCCATCCAGTCGGCACTGGAGAGGAACAACTCTTCCTTGCCGTCGTTCTGGAAGTAGAAGGCGCGGGTGTGTTCGAGGAAGCGGCCGACCACCGAGCGCACGCGGATGTTGTCGGACACCCCGGGCACGCCTGGACGCAGACAGCAGATGCCGCGCACGATGAGGTCGATCTGCACGCCGGCCTGGGAGGCGGCATACAGCGCCTGGATCACCTGGCGCTCCACCAGCGCATTCATCTTGGCAATGATGCGGGCCGGCTTGCCGGCGCGGGCCAGCTCGGCCTCGCGTTCGATGCGTTCCAGCAGCCCCTTGTGCAGGGTGAAGGGGGCCTGCAGCATTTTGCGCTGCTTGCCGAAGCGACCCAGGCTGGTGAGCTGCAGGAACAGCTGATGCACGTCCTCGCCCAGGTCCTGATCGCAGGTGAGCAGGCCGTAGTCGGTGTAGATGCGCGCGGTGCGCACGTGGTAGTTGCCGGTACCGAGGTGGACATAGTGCCGCAGGTGACCGCTCTCGCGGCGCACCACCAGCAGCATCTTGGCATGGGTCTTGTAGCCGACCACGCCGTATACCACGTGGGCGCCGGCCTCCTGCAGGCGGTTGGCCAGGGCGATGTTGGCCTCCTCGTCGAAGCGGGCGCGCAGCTCCACCACCACCGTAACTTCCTTGCCGCGGCGTGCCGCCTCGACCAGCGCATCGACGACCAGTGATTGCGGGCCGGTGCGGTACAGGGTCTGCTTGATGGCCAGCACATGCGGATCGGCCGCCGCCTGGCGCAGCAGGTCGAGCACCGGCACGAAGGACTCGAACGGATGATGCAGCAGGATGTCGCCCTGGCCGAGCGCCTGGAAGATGTTGGTGCCGGCACCGAGGCGCGCCGGCAGGGTGGAGGTGAACGGCGCGTACTTCATCTCCGGCCGGTCCACCATGTCGGGCAGGGCCATCAGGCGGTTGAGGTTCACCGGGCCGTTGACGGCGTAGAGGTCGGCGTCCTTCAGGCCGAAATGGCTGAGCAGGAAGTTGGCCAGGTCCGCCGGGCAGTTGTCGGCCACCTCCATGCGCACCGCATCGCCGTAGCGTCGCGCCGGCAGCTCGCCCTCCATCGCCCGCAGCAGGTCGTCCACCTCTTCCTCGTCGACGAACAGATCGGAATTGCGCGTGACGCGGAACTGATAGCAGCCGGTGACCTTCATGCCGGGGAACAGGTCATCGACGTGGGCATGGATCACCGAGGAGAGGAACACGTAATCATGCGGTCCGCTGCCGGCGCTCTCCGGCAGCTGGATCAGGCGCGGCAGCGCGCGCGGCGCCTGCACCACGGCCATGCCGCTGGAGCGGCCGAAGGCATCCTTGCCCTTGAGCGAGACGATGAAATTCAGGCTCTTGTTGAGGATGCGCGGAAAGGGGTGGGCCGGGTCGAGGCCGAGGGGAGAGAGCACCGGCAGCAGCTCGTGTTCGAAGTAGTCCTTGACCCAGGCCACCTGCCGTTCGTTCCAGTCGGTGCGGCGCACGAAGCGGATGCTGTTCTGCTCCAGTGCGGGGATCAGCACGTCGTTGAGTACGCGATACTGTTCCGCCACCAGCTCGTGGGCGCGCAGGCTGATCTGGTTCAGCACCTCCTGCGGCGTCATGTTCTCCGGGCCGGTGAGAGCGGTGCGCGAAACTTCTTTCTGCTTCAGACCGGAGACGCGGATTTCGAAGAATTCATCCAGGTTGCTGCTGGAAATGCACAGGAAGCGCAGCCGTTCGAGCAGCGGCACGCTCTCATCCTTGGCCTGTTCCAGTACGCGGCGATTGAATTCCAGCAGCGAGAGTTCGCGATTGATGTAAAACTCGGGTTGGGAAAAGTCGATGCTCATGTCCGTCGGCATTATTCCAGTTGTTGGCATTACACTAACAGAATGTGACCGGGCGGTGACAGGGTGGTTCCGGAATTATATTGCCGGCAGCCAGCACGCTGGCGACGGCCTCGTCAGGTCGTGCGGGCCCGGAGCAGGGCCTCGATGTCGGCGGCGGGCAGCGGGCGGTGGAACAGATAGCCCTGGGCCAGGTGGCAGTGATGGCTGATGAGGACGGCGCGTTGCGCCTCGGTCTCCACCCCTTCGGCCACCAGGGACAGGCCGAGTTCCTCGCACAGCCCGACGGTGGCGCGCAGGATGGCGCGGCTGGCCGGGTCCTGCACCACATCGGTAATGAAGGCGCGATCCAGCTTGAGGGTGTCCACCGGCAGGCGGCGCAGATAGTTGAAGGAGGAGTAGCCGCTGCCGAAATCATCGAGCGCGACGGGAAAGCCGGCGGCGCGCAGCTCCTGCAGGCGCGCGGCGGCGGCATCGATGTCGCCGAGAAAGACCTGCTCGGTGATCTCCAGCTCCAGCAGCGACGGCGCAAAGCCGCCCTCGGCGACGCCCGCGTGCAGGCGTTGCCAGAACTCGCGGTCGGTGAACTGGCGCGGCGAGATATTGATGGAGACCGGCACCACACAGCCGAGCAGGCGCCAGCGGCCGAGGTCGGCCAGCACATGTTCCAGCATCTGCTTGCCCAGTTCGGCGATCTGGCCGGTTTCCTCGGCGATGGGAATGAACTGGTCTGGCGGCACCAGGCCATGCTCGGGATGCTGCCAGCGCGCCAGGGCCTCCAGGGCAACGATGTGGCCGCTGCGCAGATCGACCTTGGCCTGGTAATGGGGGAAAAATTCCTGTTGTTGCAGGGCGCGATGAATGTCGCTTTCGATGTTGATGAAATGGGTGGCCTCGCGGCTGTAGTCGGTATGGTAGGCGGCGATTTTTTCCTGCCCCTGGCGCTTGGCACGGTACATGGCGGTATCGGCATTGCGGATCAGGGTCACGCTGTCGGTGCCGTCCTCCGGATAGCAGGCCACGCCGATGGTGCCGCTGATGTGCAGCTCGTTGCTGGCGATGAGCAGGGGGCGCTCGATTTCGTCGAGTACCCGGCGGGCGAACGCGAACACCGCGTCCTTGTCTCCGGTCAGTGCGGTCACGATGACGAACTCGTCGCCGCCAAAGCGGCACAGCAGGGTGTCCGCGGGACAGACAAATTTCAGGCGCTGGGCGATGCGTTGCAGCAGCTGATCGCCGAAGCCATGGCCCAGGCTGTCGTTGATATTCTTGAAGCGGCTCAGGTCGAGAAACAGCACGGCAAAGCGCTGCGGCTGCTGCGTGCGCCGTCCCAGCTCCTGTTCCAGCAGACGGCGATTGGGCAGGTCGGTCAGGGGATCGTAGTGGGCCATGTGCTCGATGCGGGCCTGATCCTCCTTGCGTTGCGTGATATCGACGTTGGTGGAGCGTACGCCGATCTGCTGGCCGAATTCGCCGTATACCGGGGCGCAGATATGGGTAAACCAGCGCACGTCGCCGCCCTTGGTGATGAGGCGGACGTCGAAGCTTTCCGCATCGCCGCGGTCATTGATGTGGTGGATATGGCTGCTCCAGCGCGCGTGGTCGTCCGGATGGATCAGCTTGTCCATCAGGTTCGGCTGCTGGAAGAAATCCTGCTGGCTGTAGCCGGTGAAGTTCAGGCAGGATGGAGAGACGTATTCGTACTGGCCATCGACCCGGCGCAGATAGGTAAATTCCTGGGCGATGTCGACGATGGCGCGGAATTCCAGCGACTTCTGCCGCAGGCGCCGCCGCAGCACGCTGACACGGCCCAGCAGGGCGCCGACGATCAGGGTGACGATAAGCGGGACGATGAGAAAGCGCGGATGAAATTCCCGATAGATGAACTGCATCTGCACCACGACCGCCGTGGTCACGACTGCCGCCACCAGCAAGGTGCTGTGGACATAGAGCTGCCAGTCTGGCTTGTGCCGGCCGTTCATCCCGTTCCCTCCCGCAGGATTTGTTTCTTGTCGCGTCTTGAGGCGCGTTATTATCGGCGCAGCATATACCCCTCTGCCGCGTGCAGGCAATGCGGGCCTACGGTGCGCGGTAATATTGCGCCGGGGTTTTCTCCACCAGCGCCTGCACCGCGGCATCGACCATGTTGCCCAGTGCCTTTTCCACCGGCGTATTCTCAAACACACTGAGCAGGCCGGGCAGGCGCACGTAACCATGGCGGGCTGACAGCAGCCCGGCCCAGGCGGCACCGAATTTGCGTGCCTTGCCCTCCACCGCGATGGCGGCGACGATGCGGCCGGTGCTGACGTCGATGAGATGCAGATCGAGGGTGGCAGCGGCGGTGCGCAGTTCGATGTCCACCACGCCCCAGTTGCGGTGATCGCTGCCCAGCGGTACCGGCAACGGAAAGGCAAGACCGCCGCTCTCGCCGGCGTCGAAGCCGGTGAGGGCCCCCACCAGCAGCAGGTCCACCCCCTCCAGGTGCCCCAGCGGCAATGTGGCCGTGTCGCCGGCGCGGCGCGAGGCGGCAAATTCCTGTTCCACCATCACGTCATCGAGCTGTTCGCGCTCCAGCACGATGTAGCGGCCGGTCTGGAACACGGCGGTGGTGAGCAGGTCGCGCACGCCGCCGAGAAAATCCTCCGCCGACAGGGTGTGGTCGTCGCCGAGCAGCAGGCCGATGTGACTGGTCAGGGAGTTGTCGCCACTGGTCTGATCGGTGATGCGCCCCACGGCGATGCGCGCCTTGGGGCCGGCGTAGGCCTCCGCCTGCACCTCGGCGATGCCCAGGCCGCCGCCGCGGGTGACGTCGGCGCTGGAGCTGCATCCGGCGAGCAGCACGGCACACAGCAGGATGAACGAGCAGAGGCGCGGGTTCATATGAGATAGCGGTCCGCAGATGCACGCGAATGGATGCAAAGTGCAGCCATGGCCGCCAGGGGCGTAGCGCACCGGGTCTGCGATGTTAGTGACGTTGATTGGCGTGCCTGCGCGGATTCTGTCGTTCGCCTACAGCTTGGTGGCGACGATGTGCTGGACCGCCGCCTCGATGCACTGGCGCATGGCCTTTTCCATCGGCGATCTGGCCCAGGCACCGAGCCCGATGGGCAGCGGGCTGGTGGTGAAGATCAGGCCGACGCCGGCGCTGCCGGAGGTGCCTTCCACAGTGGTGGCATTGACCACGCGGCCGGTGGCGGCGTCGACGATGCGGATGTTGATGGCGACGCAGGCCTGCTTGGCGCCGATGAGCAGCAGCGAGCCGCCGCGGCAGTTGGGCTCGAATTCGGTGACCGCGCCGTAGATCAGCAGTTCGGCGCCCTCCAGCTCACCCTTGGGGGCGACGGTCTCGCGCTTGAAGCGGCCGGTGTCGCCGAGGTTCTGCTCCTGCATCACCTCTTCCAGACGCTCGCGTTCCAGCACGATGACGGCGTTGGAGTTGAACAGTGAGTCGGTGAGCATCTGGGACAGGCCGTGGCCGACATCGCCGTAACCGCCCTTGGCGGCCTTGTATTCGAAGGCCTTGACCGCGACGCGCTTTTTCGTCCCCTGCGCCGGCTCGGCCCGCGCCGCGGCGATGGTGGGGCCGCCGTTGCTGCTGACCACCTGGGCGGAACTGCACCCGAACAGCAGGATGGTGACGATGGTGACGAGTGCTGCTGTGGTGAGGCGAAGAGGCATGACGGACTCCTGGCGAGGATTATGGCGGGTGGCCTGCCCTGACTATATCGCAGGGCCGGCGTGACAGGCAGGTTACCCGCCACGCCGGCACCGGGTCAGCAGTTGGTGCAGCGTCCCATGACGATGCCCAGGGTGGGGCTGCGGGTGCCGGTGACGACCTCGGTGCCGCTGGCCGGGAAATCGTGCAGATGCGTGGCCAGCAGGCCGCGGGCGTTGAGGTTGACATGGCCGCGGATGATGGAGCCGTCCTCCAGCGTGATGGCAAAGGCGCCGTTCGTGTCCGTGGTATAGGTCCCGGTAAGCGTGCTGGCGAAGGTCGCCTCCGGGGAGACGATGCTGGTGATGTCATCGATGCGCTCGATTTCCTGCGAGTTGAGCGTGACGGTGACGTTACTGGCGTCGGTAAAGGCCAGGGTGCTGTAGGCATGGTGGCTGTAGCGTGCCTCGGTGCCGGTGCCGTACTCCAGGTCGGCGGCGCGGAATCGGTAGGTCTTGCCGCTCAGGCTCGGGACCGCGGTGTTGACCTTGATGCCGAAGGCGGCGGTATGGCCAACCTGCAGCGGCGAGGTGGGGGTGTCGGTTTCGATGGCCCCGGCGTAGAAGAAATTGCCGTTGCCGTTCAGCCGGCCGGTGAGCGCCGGCGGCGTAACCGTGGGGGCGGTCAGGTTCAGGGTGAGTGCGCCGTTGCTGCTCACCGTGTAGCTGCCGCCGCTCAGGGTGTCGCTGAGCACGGTGGCGGTCAGGGCCGCGGTATTGGTGTTGTCGGCGATGCGTTCCAGCTCGGCACCGGCGAGGGTGCCGCCGCTGCTGATGAGGCCGCTGCCATCGGCGGTGAGCGTGCCGTTGAAGACGCTGTGGGCGCGGTCGCCGTCAGCGGATACGCTATGTGTGAGGGCGATGAAGGCGTAGGTGCCGTTCAGGTTGCCCGCGCCCATGCCGCTGCCGTACTTGATCAGTGCCTGCGGCTTGATGTCGGCGCCGCCGCCGCGCAGATCGGTACGATCGGCGGCGCTGCCTTCGCTGTTGAGGTCGTAGGCAAAGGAGGGCCAGGCGGCGATGCCGGCGTAGGCATCGGCCGTGGTGCCATCGCCGCCCATGGGCATCATGATTTCCACGTAGGGCGGGGTGACATAGGCGAACATGTCGCCGTCTTCAATGGTTTCCTCGGCCGGATGGGGGATGGCCAGACGACCGTCGCCGAGGGTGAAGATCTGCAGGGACATGGTCTCCGGGCCGAAGGTCTTGCTTTCATAGAAAGCATCGTCATCCCCTGCCCAGTTGTAGCTCTGGAAGGTGCAGCCGGAGACAAACGGCTGGGTCGTCGACACCTGGCAATTGCTGCCGTGGGCGTATTGCGAGGTTTCGCTCTCCTTGCCGTTGAGGGTCACGCTGTAGGTATCGCCCGACTGCTGCGCCAGCGTCACGGTATAATCGCTCAGGGTGTTGAGCCACTGACCGGAGATCCACACGCCGTTCTGATCGCCGGCGGAGACATTGCCCACCATGATGTCGTTGCCGCTCATCACCCAGGTGCCGTCGAAGGCCGGGGACGGGGTGCTGTCATCCTGTGCGGCGGCGATTTCATCGGCGACCAGGTCGTGCAGGGTATCCAGGGCGGTCAGGGTGGTGGCGATGTCGCTGCCGGCATCGATGGTGTAGCTCTCGATCAGCGCCTGCAGGAACAGCACATCGTCACGGCTCAGGGTGTCCAGCGCCGTGCTGAGTTCCTGCATCAGCCATTCGCTGGCCGGGGTGATATCCACCAGTGCCTGCACCACCGGGGCGCGCATCTCGGTGCCGCCGCCGGCCACGCGCACGATGATGGTGGGCGCGAGCACGGTGCCGGAGGGCAGGGTCAGGATATAGTGGCCGCTCGCATCGGTGGTGGCGGTGCCGAGGGTGGCAAGGGTGGCGCCGCTGCCGTCGACCCGCAGTGCCGTCACGGTGGTGCCGGGAACCGGTGCGATGCCGCTGGTGGCGGCATCGGCGGAGCGGAACAGCCGGTCCACCAGGGCGAGGAACAGGGTCTTGTCCTGCAGTCTGGCGATCTGGGCGGACGGCGCCATCACCACACCGGTGATCTGGACGCCGGTGGCCGGGGGCGGGGTATCGCCGCCGCCGCCGCCGCCGCAGCCACCGAGCGCCACCAGGCAGATGGCAGCCAGTCCAATAAACACATGACGCATGGCGATACGGTTCATACTCGGCCCTTCCGTAATTGTTGAGCAGGGAGCGGTGGTGCGGCTGCACATGCGGCCAGAAAGATGGTCGCTAATAAGTTTATATATATCAGTTCAAGGCCGCTTATGGATGCCGATGGGTCACAAATAGAAAAATTAATTAGTGAGTGCATGCTCACCGATCGCGCCGAACTGCTGCGCCGGCTGCACGGCCTGCGCCGCCGCGCGCGCGAAGGCAAGCCCTTCGACCGTGGCCTGAAGGAGCTGGAGACGGCGCTGGCCGCGGCCCGGACGCGAGTTGCCGCCCGTGCGGCGCAACGGCCTGCCATCGCTTATCCGGAGGAGCTGCCGGTCAGCGCGCGGCGCGAGGATATCGCCGCCGCCATTGCCGCCCATCAGGTGGTGGTGATCGCCGGCGAGACCGGCTCGGGCAAGACCACCCAGCTGCCCAAGATCTGCCTGGAACTGGGGCGCGGCGTTACCGGCCTCATCGGCCACACCCAGCCGCGGCGCATCGCCGCCCGCTCCGTTGCCGCGCGCATCGCCGAGGAACTGAAGACCTCGCTGGGTCAGGCGGTGGGCTACAAGGTGCGCTTCACCGACCGCACCTCGCCGCAGAGCCATATCAAGCTGATGACCGACGGCATCCTGCTGGCCGAGGTGCAGGGCGATCGCGACCTGCTGGCCTACGACACCATCATCATCGACGAGGCGCACGAGCGCAGCCTCAACATCGACTTCCTGCTCGGCTACCTGAGGCAGCTGTTGCCGCGCCGGCCCGATCTGAAACTGATCATCACCTCGGCCACCATCAACACTGAACGCTTCGCCCAATTTTTCGGCGGCGCGCCGGTGCTGGAGGTATCGGGGCGCACCTACCCGGTGGAGGTACGCTACCGTCCGGTGGCGGCGGAGGACGGCACGCCCGATGCCGACGAGGACAGCCGCGACCGCGATCTGCCGCAGGCGATCCTTGAGGCCATCGACGAGGTGGGTCAGCTCAACCCGCTCGGCGACGTGCTGGTGTTTCTGCCCGGCGAACGCGAGATCCGCGAGATGGCCGAGGTGCTGCGCAAGCAGCGCCTGCCGCACAGCGAGGTGGTGCCGCTGTTCGGCCGCCTCTCCGCCGCCGAGCAGGACAAGGTGTTCCAGCCCCACGGCGGCCGCCGCATCGTGCTGGCCACCAACGTGGCGGAGACCTCGCTCACCGTGCCCGGCATCCGCTACGTCATCGACTCCGGGCTGGCGCGCATCAGCCGCTACAGCCCGCGCACCAAGGTGCAGCGCCTGCCTATAGAGCCGGTGTCGCAAGCCGCAGCCAACCAGCGCGCCGGCCGCTGCGGCCGCGTCACCGCCGGCGTGTGCATCCGCCTGTACAGCGAAGAGGACTTCCGCGGCCGCCCGCTCTACACCGACCCGGAGATCTGGCGCACCAATCTGGCGGCGGTGATCCTGCAGATGGGCGCGCTGGGCCTCGGCGACGTGGAGGATTTTCCCTTCCCCGACCCGCCGGACAGCCGCGCCATCGGCGACGGCTTTCAGTTGCTGCACGAACTGGGCGCCATGGACAGCCAGCGCCGCCTCACCGACGTCGGCCGCAAGCTGGCGCGTCTGCCGCTCGACCCGCGCCTCGGCCGCATGCTGCTCGCCGCCGAGCGCGAGGGCAGCCTGCACGAGGTGATGATCATCGCCAGTGCGCTCACCGTGCCGGACCCGCGCGAGCGGCCGCTGGAGGCGCAGCAGCAGTCCGATCAGAAACACGCCCGCTTCAGCGACCCGGAGCAGAAGTCCGACTTCCTCGCCTGGCTCAAGCTGTGGGACTACTACCACGAACAGGCGCGCCACCTGTCGCAGAGCAAGCTGCGCGCCCTGTGCCGCGCCGAGTTCCTGTCCTATGTGCGCCTGCGCGAGTGGCACGACATCCACGGTCAGCTCATGGCGCTGGTCAATGAGCTCGAGTTGCGCATCAACAGCGAGCCCGCCGACTACGGCGCCATCCACCGCGCCCTGCTCACCGGCCTGCTCGGCAACGTGGCGCTGAAGGGCGAGGACCGGCAGTTTCTCGGCACGCGCAACATCAAGCTCAACATCTTCCCCGGCTCCTCCCAGTTCAAGAAGCCGCCGAAGTGGATCATGGCCGCCGAACTGGTGGAGACGACCAAGCTGTATGCGCGCAGCGTGGCGGCCATCGAGCCGGAGTGGCTGGAGCCGCTGGCCCGTCACCTGGTGAAGCGCAGCTGGTTCGAGCCGCACTGGGAGAAAAAGAGCGCGCAGGTGTCCGCCTTTGAACGCGTCACGCTGTACGGTCTGCCCATCGTCGAAAAGCGCCGCGTCAACTATGGCCCCATCGATCCGCAACTCGCGCGTGAGCTGTTCATCCGCCACGCCCTGGTGGAAGGGGATTTCCAGACACGGGCGCCGTTCTTCGCCCACAACCGCCAGCTGGTGGCCGAGGTGGAGGAACTGGAGGCCAAGGCGCGCAAGCGCGACATCCTGGTGGATGAGCAGGTGCTGTTCGAGTTCTACGATGCGCGCCTGCCGGCGGGGATCTACAGCGGCAAGAGCTTTGAAAAGTGGCGCGAGGAGGCCGAACGCGAGAATCCCGAGCAGCTGTTCCTCACCCGCGAGGTGCTGATGCAGCACGCGGCCGGTGCGGTGACGGAAAACCAGTTTCCCGACGTGCTGCGCTGCGCCAACCTCGCCATCAAGCTGGACTACCACTTTGAGCCGGGCCACGCCGCCGACGGCGTCACTGCGGTGATCCCGCTCGCCGCACTGACCCAGGTGAACGCGCAGCCCTTCGACTGGTTGGTGCCGGGCCTGCTCAAGGACAAGCTGGTCGCGCTGATCAAGACGCTGCCGAAACAGCTGCGGCGCAACTTTGTGCCGGCGGTGAACTTCGCCGAGGCCCTGCTCGGCGTGCTGCGCCCGGGCGAGGGCCTGCTGCTGGAGGCGGTGGCGCATCAACTGAAGCGCATGAGCGGCATCGAGATCCCGCCGGAGGCCTGGCAGGTGCAGGAACTGCCGGCACACCTGCGCATTAACTACCGCGTGGTGGACGAGCGCGGCAAGGTGCTGGGTGAGGGGCGTGACCTGACCGTGTTGCAAGGCGAGCTGTCCGGCAAGGTGCGCCATACCCTGACCCAGGCGGTGCCGAAGAAGGCAGAGACCCCGCTGGAGCGCGATGGCCTCACCGACTGGGATTTCGAGGCGCTACCGCCGAACATTGAGGTGCGCCGCCACGGCCTGACCCTGCGCGCCTGGCCCGCGCTGGTGGACCAGGGCGAGAGCGTCGCCATCCGCCTGTTCGAGTCGGAGGCGGCGGCGCAGGCGGCGCAGCGCGACGGCCTGCTGCGCCTGTTCCTGCTGCGGGCGCGCGAGAAGGTGAAATACCTGCGCCGGAACCTGCCCGGCATTACGACGATGTGCATGCAGTATGCGGCGGTTGGCAGTTGCGATGAACTGAAGGACGAGCTGGTGACGGCCATTTGCCGCGAGGCCTTTCTCGGCACGGAGCCATGGCCGTGCACGCGGGCGGAGTTCGTCCAGCGCCTGCAGGAAGGCGAGACGCACCTGCTGGAGACCGGGCAGCGCCTGTGCGCGGCATTGGCCGAGGCGCTGGCGGCGTTCCATGCGGTGACCAGGAGGCTCAAGGGTGCGATCGCCCCGGCGCTGCTGCCGGAGATGAACGACATCCAGGCGCATCTGCAGCAACTGCTGCCGCGCCACTTCGTGCGGCACACGCCGTATTCCTGGCTGCTGCAGTACCCGCGCTATCTCAGGGCGGTGCAGGCGCGCCTCGACAAGTGCGGCCGCCATCCGGCGCGCGAGCGGGAAAACCGTATGGCGCTGGACAAGCTGTGGCAGCCGCTGGCGGCACGTATGGCACGGGGAACCCTCACGCCTGAGCAGGAGGAATTCCGCTGGTTGCTGGAGGAACTGCGCGTGTCGCTTTACGCGCAGGAGCTGAAGACCGTGCAGCCGGTGTCGGTGGTGCGGCTGGAGAAGCTGTGGCAGGAGCGGCGTTGAACGGGCGCCCTGCACATTTGCAGGAGCCGCTCCTACGATGGCTTGGCGAGCAGCCGCCGCGTCGCTGCGTCCCGTTTGCCGTCGTAGTATTTTTCCAGGGCGCGGGCGAACCGGGCGTCATCGCCAAGGGCGTCGAACAGCGTCAGCGATGATTGCAGCTTGAGTACGTCGGGATAGCCGAAGATCGCTTCCGCCGTATGTCCTTCCAGTCCCAGCAGGAGAGTCACGCACTCCCGCAGGCGCATCCCCAGCAGCGGATGCGCCAGATAGGCGCGCGCCTCGTCCAGGCTGCGAATGGCGTAGTACTGTGCGGTTTCACTGCGCCCCAGCCCGGCGTATTGCGGGAATACGAACCACATCCAGTGGCTGCGCTTTGCGCCGGTCCGCAGTTCGTTCAGCACCTGTACATAAACTTGTGCCTGTGCCTGAACGAAGCGCCCGAGATTGTGGTCGTCATTTCCCATGTTTGCCGACCCCGGCCAGTTGAACATGTGTGCCAGAACATAGTGTATTGCCGCAGGGGCGGCAAGCCAGTCGCTGCGGCGTATCCGGCGGATGAGGCATGACATCGGCAGAGTATGTCAATGATAGGCTCAGCACAGGACTGCGGAGTGAGCGGTGAGGATATGTGCATCGCCCATTATGACATTGCCAAGGTCACGGCAAGTCGCTAGCCTGCACCAGATACTGATTGATGCCCCGTGTGGGCACATATCGAGGCATGACGCCATGTTGAATCGATGCAAACATTTTCTGTGGCATGAGCTGTGGGAGACCGAGGCGAAAGGTCTGCTGCGGCACTGGCTGTATCCGGTCCTGCGGGTGATGCTGGTGATGGGGCAGGAACTGGCTGGCGGCCAGCTCACCCTGCGTGCCATGAGCCTGGTCTATACCACCCTGCTGTCGCTGGTGCCGCTGCTGGCGGTGAGTTTTTCGGTGCTCAAGGCCTTCGGTGTGCACAACCAGATCGAGCCGTTGCTGCTCACCTACCTCGAACCCCTCGGCCCCCGCGGCGAGGAGATCTCCCTGCTCATCCTCACCTTCGTCGACAACATGAAGGTGGGCGTGCTGGGCTCGGTCGGTGTGGCCCTGCTGCTGTACACGGTGATCTCGCTGACGCAGAAGGTGGAAAGCTCGTTCAACTATGTCTGGCGCGTATCGCGCACGCGCAGCCTGCCGCGCCGCTTCTCCGATTATCTCAGCGTGATCATGGTCGGGCCGGTGCTGGTGTTCTCCGCCCTCGGTCTGACCGCCAGCCTGATGAACTCCAGCCTGGTGCAGATGCTGCTGGAGATCCCGGGGCTGGGCCAGCTGGTGGCCCTGGCCGGCCGGGCGATTCCGTTTCTGCTCATCATCGCCGCCTTCACCTTCGTCTACATGTTCGTGCCCAACATCAAGGTGCGTTTCCGCTCCGCCCTGGTCGGCGCGGCGGTGAGCGGCGTGCTGTGGCAGGCCAGCGGCTACGGCTTTGCCACCTTCGTCGCCGGCTCCACCAAGTACACCGCGGTGTATTCCGGCTTCGCCATCCTGATGTTCTTCATGATCTGGCTCTATCTGAGCTGGTTCATCCTGCTGTTCGGCGCGCAGATCAGCTACTTCCACCAGCACCCGCAGCAGGTGCGGCCGGAACGCGAGGCCTTCCGCTTCAGTGCCCGCCTCAAGGAGCGCGCCGGCCTGGCCCTGCTGTATCTGATCGTCGATGCCTATTACCAGGGGCGGCCGCGCTGGACCCAGGACGCGCTGATCCAGCATCTCGCCCTGCCCGGTGATGCGGTGGCCGAGCTGCTGCAGCCGCTGGAGCGCGCGGGGCTGCTGGTGGAGACCGGGGAGGACAATCCGGGCTATGTGCCGGCGCGTGACCCGGCACACATTTCCCTCGCCGAGGTGCTGGCGGTGCTGCGCAGCGCCGAGGAGGCCGCGCACCCGCTGCGTTCACGGGCCCTGGAGCTGGAGCCGGTGGAGCGCCTGATGACGCAGGTGCGACAGGCACGTGACGGCGCCCTGGACGGCAAGACCCTCAAGGACCTGGTGACCGGGCGCTAAATATGTGTTCCGAAATAGTGACCAGGCATGGGGTGCCCCGTGGGCGCCACGCTACGGCGGGCACAGCCCGCCCTATAACCTGCCGAGTATCAGGTGGATACCAATTCGGAACGCTTTTTTAGCCACAGTCAAAAGCCTTCAGGGCAAAGACGCGAAGGGCGCGAAGAACGCAAGGATTCCCTGCGTAGGAGCGACTTTGCCGCGATTGCGTCAGGCACCGCATCGTGCCGGAGGCGTTCTTAAAGGCATCGCTGGCGATAGTTTTCTTTGCGTTTGATGCCTTTACTCTTTTGCCGCATGCGCCTGGCGTCTGTGCAGTGCCTTTTCGATGGCGCGGGCGACGGCAAAGAAACCGAAGGTGGCGGTGACGAAGGTGGCCGAGCCGTAGCCGAAGCGGCAGTCGAGGGAGACGCCGTGGATGCCGGGCTTTTCGTGGCATACCGTGCCGTCGGTCTTGGGATAGAGCTGCTGCTGGCTGGAGAATACGCATTCGATGCCCATGCGCTTGCCGGCGGCGGGAAAGCCGTAGTCGCTGCGCAGCTGCGAGCGCACCTTGGCGGCAAGGGCATCGTTGTGGGTCTTGCTCAGATCGGCGATCTGGATCTTGGTCGGATCGGTCAGGCCGCCGGCGCCGCCGGTCATGATCAGCGGTATCTTGTTGCGGTGGCAGTGGTTGACCAATGCCGACTTGAACTTGATGCTGTCGATGGCGTCGATGATGCAGTCGTAGCCGCGTTCCTTGCTGATGTAGTCGGGCAGGGTCTGCAGGGTGAGAAAGTCATCGATGGCAATGACGGTACAGGCCGGATTGATCTCGCCTATGCGTTCGGCCATCACCGCCACCTTGGCGCGGCCCACCGTCGAGTCCAGCGTGTGAATCTGGCGGTTCACATTGGACAGCGAGATGGTGTCGTCATCGATGAGGGTGATGGTGCCGACCCCGCTGCGCGCCAGCGCCTCCGCCGCCCAGGAACCGACCCCGCCGACGCCGACCACGCCGATGTGCAGCCGGGTGATGAGTTGTGCGGCCTGGTCGCCGTAGAGGCGGCGGATAGATGCAAAACGGTCGTCGCTGGGCATGATGAGTCGGGGCGTGAGGGCGGTGGCGGCAGTTTAGCCTGCCGCCGGGGTAGCACGAAAGCGCATCAGGCCAGTTCGTCGATGCCGCCGGGGGCGGGCTTGTCGTCGCTCGAAGCGTCGTCGGCGCGGCGCAGTCCGGTGCGGCGTTCGTGCGGGTTGCGGGTGTCGAGCAGGGTTGGCTGCTGGCGCTGGCGGCGATCCTTGCCGCTGCGCCGTTCGCCCTGGCGCGGCTGCAGCGGCGCGGTGGTGGTCTTGTTCCTGATGGCGACGCTGTCCTGTGCCGGGTTGCGCAGGTCTTCCGAGGAGTGGATGCGGGCATCGCGCTCCACATGATCTACCTGCGCCACCGGGCCTTTGGCGCGGTCGGTGGCCTTGAGGTATTGCAGTCCCAGGTCGTCGGCAGGTGGCTCGATCTTCATGCTTGCAAGTTTTGTGCATGCGGCGGCGCGCGTCTACCCCCCTGCCGGAGAGCAGTGGCCGGGTGATATAGTCTGACCATGATCTGGCTGAAACATTTTCACATTACCTGTGCCGTGCTTTCCATTTGCGGCTTTGCCCTGCGCGGCTGGTGGCGTTTGCAGGCACCGCAACGCCTGCGCCGGCGCTGGGTGCGCACCTTTCCGCATCTGGTGGACAGCGCGCTGTTCTTCAGCGGCGTGTACATGCTGTGGGTGTACCGCTGGTGGCCGCAGGATCAGCCCTGGCTACTGGCCAAGCTGGCCGCCCTGCTGGTCTATATCCTGCTCGGCGCCCTGGCCCTGCGGCAGGGCAAGGCCTGGCAGGTGGTGGCCGCGCTGGCGGTGTCGGCCTATATCGTATCGGTGGCGCTGACGCGTACGCCGCTGGCCTGGTTGGCCTGAGGCACCTGTTTCAGGACTGCGTTATGGATTTTGCATTGATCGGCAGCTTCATCGGCGGCATCGGCCTGTTTCTGCTCGGCATGCGCATGATGACCGACGGTCTCAAGCTGGCCGCCGGACCGGCGTTGCGCCACATACTGGGCCAGTGGACGCGCACGCCCTTGCGCGGCATCTTCGCCGGCGTGCTGATTACCTCCATGGTGCAATCGTCCAGCGCGGTGACCGTGGCCACCATCGGCTTCGTCAACGCCGGACTGCTCTCCCTGGTACAGAGCGTGGGGGTGATCTACGGCGCCAACGTCGGCACCACCACCACCAGCTGGCTGGTGGCCATCGTCGGTTTCAAGATCAACGTGCAGGCCCTGGCGCTGCCCTTCATCGGCATCGGCGCCGCCCTGCGCCTCACCGGCAGCCAGTCACGCCGTGCCGCCATGGGCGACGCCCTGATGGGCTTCGGCCTGTTCTTTCTCGGCGTCGACGTGCTGAAGGAAGCCTTCGAGGGATTGGGGCAGCGCATCCCTCTGGACGAACTGGGCGGCGGCGGCATCGAGACGGTGCTGATCTTCGTCGGCATCGGTTTCCTGCTCACCTTGCTGATGCAGTCATCCAGCGCCTCCATCGCGCTGATCCTCACCGCCACCATGGGCGGCATGATTCCCCTGACCGCAGCGGCCGCGGCGGTGATCGGCGCCAATGTCGGCACCACCTCCACGGCAGCGCTGGCCGCCATCGGCGCCACGCCCAGCGCCAAGCGGGTGGCGGCGGCCCATGTGCTGTTCAATGCGCTGGTGGCCATCGCCGCGCTGCTGCTCCTGCCGCTGATGCTGGCGGCAGTGGCTGCCACGGCGCACATCCTGGCGCTGGAAGACAGTCCGGCGATTACCCTGGCGCTGTTTCATACGGCCTCCAAGCTGCTGGGTGTGGCGCTGATGTGGCCGTTGACGCCGCGCCTGGTGCGGTTCCTCGGCGCGCGTTTCCTCAGCACCGAGGAGCAGCTCGGCAAACCGCGCTATCTGGACAACAACGTGCTGGCGACGCCGGCGCTGGCCATGGATGCGGTGGCGCTGGAACTGTCGCGCATCGGCGGCATGGCGCGCGAGATGGCGCAGATGATGCTGACGGCCGAGCGCAGCGCGCCGGCCAAGCTGATGATGGCGGACAAACAGGCCATCGCCAGTCTGGTGGAGGCGGTGGGGCAGTTCAGTGTGCAGATGCAACGCGCCAGCCTGCCGATCGAATTCGATCAGTCCTTGCCGGATGCCCTGCGCGTGGCGCGTTATTACGCTTCCGTAGCCGATCTGGCCGATAACGCGGCGCAGTTGCAGGAGCGCCTCAGCGTGTTGCACGACGAGCCGCTCATCAGCGAGTCCACCTTTTTCCGCGCCGATGCCCTCACGCTGTTGCAGGCGGTGGATCCGCACAGTGAGGGCTACGACGTCGCTGCCGCGGAGCGGATGTTGCTGGCCATGGAGGATGCCTACCAGTCACTCAAGGCGCATCTGCTGCGCGCCGGCAGCGAAGGGCGTCTGCGCACCGAGCAGATGGTGGAACTGCTGGAGTTCTACAGCCGTATCCGCCGCCTGCTGCAGCAGGCGGTGAAGGGCGGGCGTTATCTGCACGGCTTGCTGCATCTGACGCTGCAGCAACAGCAGGCCAAGCTGGATGCCGTCGAGGCAGCCGCGCCGCCGCCGGAGCCGGCCACGGGCGAGGCGGTGGCTGCAGAGGCGGAGAGCGCAGCCGAAGAAAACAAGGTGGCGTAGGCCGCGCTACCGCTTATTTGACGTCGCCCAGCGCCTGGGTCAATCGTTCGCTGAACAGGCGCAGCGCCTTGACCCGGGCATGGTTCTTGTCGTTGGCCTCGATGAGGTGCCATGGCGCGTACTCGGTGCTGGTGCGCTCCACCATGTCGTTGACCGCATTTTCGTAGGCCTGCCAGCGCTCGCGGTTGCGGTAGTCGTCCTCGGTGATCTTGTATTGCTTGAACGGCGTCTTTTCCCGTTCCCGGAAGCGCTTGAGCTGCTCGTCCTTGGTGATGTGCAGCCAGAATTTCAGCAGCACGATGCCGTGTTCGGTGAGCATCTCCTCGAATTCGTTGATCTCGGTATAGGCGCGCATCCATTCCTCCTGCCGCGCGTAACCCTCCACCCGTTCCACCAGTACCCGGCCATACCAGCTGCGGTCGTAGATGGTGACATTGCCGCCGCGCGGAATGTGGCGCCAGAAGCGCCACAGGTAGTGGTGGGCGCGCTCTTCATCGGTGGGGGCGGCGATGGGGATGATCTGGTAGCTGCGGGCATCCAGTGCCGGGATGATGCGGCGGATGAGACCGCCCTTGCCGGCGGCATCCCAGCCCTCCAGGACCACGATGCTGGAAATCTTCCGCTCGCGTGCCTGCCGTGCCAGCTCACCCAGTTCGCCCTGATACTTGGCCAGCTGCTTCTTGTATTTGGCCTTGGCCAGCTCGCTGCCCATGTCCAGACTGCCGAGCACGCTGATCTGCGTGCCGATGTTGGGGGAGGCGATGGGTTTCAGGTGCGGCGGCTGGGCCGGCGCCTCCTGGCTGTTCTGCAGCCGCGCCGTGACGCGGTCATAGATATGCTGGCTGACGGTCAGATTGCGGTAGTGTTCATCGCTGGCCTCGACGATGATCCAGGGCGCATCGCCGGTGCTGGTGTTGCGCAGGGTGCGCTCGGCCACGGCGCGGAATTTGTCGTATTCCTTCAGGTGTTTCTTGTCCATGGCGCTGACACGCCAGCGCGTGGCCGGATTCTCCTCCAGCTCCTTCATGCGCTGGCGCTGCGCGTCTTCCGACAGATGCAGCCAGAACTTGATGATCAGCGCGCCGTCGTCGGCCAGGGTTTCCTCGAAGGCGTTGATGCGGGTCAGGTCACGTTCCAGCTCGGCATCGGTGATCAGCTTGTTGACACGATCGGCGATGGGACGGCTGTACCAGGAGCCGACATACAGGCCGATGCGGCCCTTGGGCGGTATGGCGCGCCAGAAGCGCCAGTATTCCGGCCGCTCCCGTTCCTCGTCGCTCATCGGGCCGAAGGCATAGGCCCGCAGCCAGCGCGGGTCGAACCAGGCGTGGAGCTGGTTGATGACATCGCCCTTGCCGGCACCATCCACGCCGGAGACCAGTACCAGCACGGGAAACGACGCCTCCTTCAGCGCCTCCTGCAGCAGCAGCAGATTGGTGCGCAGCTCCGGCTCCCGTGCGGCGTAATCGCTCTTTTTGATCTTGTGGCCGAGTTCGGCGACTTCGAACATGGTGCCCTCTCCCGGCTACCGACGCAGAAGCCTGCACTTTACCGCTGCAGCGGGGGCTGTGCCAGTTTCGGCCGTGGCCGTTCAGCGGGCGGGATAGCGCGGCCGGGCCGGCATGTGGCGGCCCTGATGCGCATCGAACTCGTCCCGGCTGATGCCGCCGTCGCCGTTGCTGTCGATGTCCTTGAACTCCTCCGCCTGCGCCAGGCCGCGCATGGGGCGACCCTCGCCGGCGCGCGCGGCGATGCGCGCGTTGCGGGCGTCGACGAATTCCTGTTCGGAGATGGTGCCATCGCCGTTGGCGTCGAAATCGGTGAACGCGGCCATGGCAGGTCGGGGCGGCAGCGGCTGTTGCGCCACGGCCGGGAGGGCGGCAAGCAGCAGGGCCAGGGGGATGATGGCAGACAGTTTCATGACGGCAGACTCCGGTTGAGGTGTTCGATGGCACCGCAGGATGTGGTGGAGGGCCAGGGCGGCGCGCGGTGATGACGCCTGGGTACATTGGATGTACGTCTACAGTATGGCCGTGACGCCGCTACGGTGCCTTGTCCGCGATCAATATTTCAGCGCATTGCAGGCGGGCGAGAAGCCGCCGGCATCAGGCGGTGCGGCCGCGCTTGCGCGGCTGGTAGCCGACCACCACCTTGACGATCTCGCCGTAGGGCAGGGCAGCCAGGCCGCCGAAGGCGGCCGCTGCCGTGCTGACCAGGCCGTAGACATCGGTCACCAGGCCGTCCGCGGCCGGTTCCAGCGCCGCACGCAGGCCGCGCAGGCCGCCGCACTGCACCTTCATCTCCTTGCCGTGCGGCAGCGGGCCTTCGACATGGGTGAGCTTGAGTGCGAACAGCGCCTTGCTGCGCAGCAGCGGCAGCAACTCGAGACATTGCTGGCGGGCGGCGTCGGACCTGCAGGCCATGGCCTCGCGCTCGGCGATGTTCAGCTTCTGCGCGCGCGAACAGCCGGCACAGCGCGACAGCAGCGCCTTGGCGAAGACGCAGGGGCGATCGTTATAGTCGCGGTAGGTGGCCTTGAATTCTTTTTCGTCCATTGTTAAAACCAGTTGCAAGTGACAAGAAGAGGCAAACAATCCTGCTTGTCACTTGTCACTTGTCACTTGTCACTTGTCACTTGTCACTTGTCACTTGTCACTTGTCACTTGTCACTTGTCACTTGTCACTTCAACTTTTTCAGCAGCGGCTCGATGAGGTCCATGGGCAGCGGGAACACGATGGTGCTGTTCTTGTCGCTGCCGATTTCGTTCAGGGTCTGCAGGTAGCGCAGCTGCAGCGACTCGGGCTGCGTGGCGAGGATGGCGCCGGCCTGGCGCAGCTTCTCCGCCGCCTGTTCCTCGCCTTCGGCCAGGATCACCTTGGCGCGGCGCAGGCGTTCGGCCTCGGCCTGCTTGGCGATGGCGCGGATCATGCTCTCGTCGATGTCGACGTGCTTGATCTCCACATTGGCCACCTTGATGCCCCAGGCGTCGGTCTGCTGATCGAGGATGCGCTGGATGTCGGCATTGAGCTTGTCGCGCTCCGCCAGCATGTCGTCCAGCTCGTGCTGGCCCAGCACCGAGCGCAGCGTGGTCTGCGCCAGCTGCGAGGTGGCCTCATAGAAGTTCTCCACCTGGATGATGGCCCGCTCCGGGTCCATGACGCGGAAGTAGATCACCGCGTTGACCTTGACCGAGACGTTGTCGCGCGAGATCACATCCTGGCTCGGCACGTCCATCACGATGGTGCGCAGGTCGACGCGCTCCATGGTCTGGATCACCGGGATGATAATGATCAGGCCCGGTCCCTTCACCTTCCAGAAGCGGCCCAGCATGAACACCACGCCGCGCTCGTATTCGCGCAGGATGCGGATCGCCGACAGCAGCAGGATGGCGATGAAGCCGAACAACAGGTAACTGAAGTAGCCGATCATGTTCTATCCCTCCTTGTCATTCCGTTCCGGTACCACCCGCAGGGTGAGCCCGTCGCGCCCGGTGACGCGCACCTTGTCGCCGGCATGCAGCGGCACCTCGCTCTGCGCCTGCCACAGTTCGCTGTGCACGCGCACCCGGCCGCTGGCGTCGATCACCTCGCCATGGGCGCCGAGCATCTCCTCGGCGCCACTCACCACCGGCCGGTGCCGCGCCTTGAGCGCCATGCCGATCACCAGCACGAACAGGCCGGCGGAGAGCAGGGCGAAGGCGCCGATGAGCGGACGCGCGACGGCGAGGCCGGGGATGTCGCTGTCGAACAGCATGATCGAGCCGATGACGAAGGCCGCCACGCCGCCGAGGCCGAGGGCACCTAAACTGGGCACGAAGGCCTCTGCCACCATGAGGGCGATGCCGAGCAGGATCAAGGCCAGCCCCGCGTAGTTCACCGGCAGCACCTGAAAGGCGAACAGGGCGACGAGCAGGCAGATGGCGCCGACGACGCCGGGAACGATGGAGCCGGGATTGGCGAATTCGAAGATCAGGCCGTAGATGCCGATGAGCATCAGGATGTAGGCGATGTTGGGGTCGGTGATGGCGGCGAGGAGACGGTTGCGCCAGTCCGGTGCCACGGTTTCCAGCACCAGGCCGGCGCTGTTCAGCGCGCGCGCGCCGTCCGGCAGTTGCACCGTGCGGCCGTGCAGATGGCGCAGCAGCTCGTCCACGTCGGCGGCGATGATATCGATCACCCGGAGCCTGAGCGCCTCGTCCGCCTCCAGGCTGGCGGCCTCGCGCACCGCCCGTTCGGCCCAGTCGGCGTTGCGGCCGCGCAGCGAGGCGAGGCCGCGGATATAGGCCACCGCATCGTTCACCACCTTGCGCTCCATGGCGGTGCCGGCCGGCGTCTTTTCGTCCTTCTTGCCGTCTTCGCCCGGCGCGGCGGGCGGCGTCATGCCGGCCGGGGCGATGGACACCGGCGTCGCCGCGCCGAGGTTGGTGGCCGGTGTCATGGCGGCGACGTGGCTGGCATAGAGCAGGTAGGTGCCGGCGCTGGCGGCGCGGGCGCCCCGGGGGTGCACATAGGTGACCACCGGCACCGGGGAGGCGAGGATGTCCTTGATGATGTCGCGCATGGCCGAGTCCAGCCCGCCCGGCGTATCCAGCCGCAGCAGCACCAGCTCGACCCGTTCCGCGCTGGCGCGTTGCAGGGCGCGCTGCACGTAGTCCACCGTGGCCGGGCCGATGGCGCCGTCGATGTCCAGGCGCAGGCCCTGCGGCGGCGCGGCCCAAGCCGGCATCAGCAGCAGCAGGAACAGCAGGGAATAAAGCCGGCGGCAGCGCATCTTATATGGTTACATCCTTGCGACGGGCCCAGCCCCAAGGATATGCCGCCGATCCCGTGCCCGCCACCGCGCCGGCATCACCATCACCCCAAGGGGAACCCGATGAAGCGAATTACCGCCCTGACTATCCTGTTGTTCTGCTCTAGCGTCATTGCCGCCGAACGCGGCCCCGCCGTGCCCGATTACCCGGCCGAACAGGTGGCGCCGCGCACCTACGTCATCCACGGCCCGGTGGGCTATCCCACGGCGGAGAACCAGGGCTTCATGAACAACCCCGCCTTCGTGCTCACCGCCGCCGGCGTGGTGGTGATCGATCCGGGTTCCTCGGTGCAGAGCGGCGAAATGGTGCTGCGCCAGATCCGCAAACTCAGCCAGCAGAAGATCGTCGCCGTGCTCAACACCCACGTCCACGGCGACCACTGGCTCGGCAACCAGGCCTTCCGCGATGCCGACCCGTCCGTCGCCATCTACGGCCATCCCAACATGATCGCCGGCATCGAGGCCGGCGTAGGCGACAGCTGGGTGGCCAACATGGAGCAGCTTACGGCGGGCGCCACCCGCGGCACCCGCGTGGTCGGCCCCAACACCGCGGTGCAGGACGGCGACCAGGTCGAGGTGGGCGGCATCACCTTCCGCTTCCGCCACTTCGGCATCGCCCACTCCAATTCCGATCTGATGATCGAGGTGCCGCAGGAGGACCTGCTGTTCCTCGCCGACAACGCCACCAACCGCCGCATCATCCGCATGGACGACGGCAGGTTCGCCGGCAACATCGCCACCCTGGAGGCGGCCATGCAGCTCAAGGCCAAGGTGCTGGTGCCCGGTCATGGCAAGACCGGCGACTGGACGCTGGTGCGCGAGTACCGTGACTACCTGGCCGAACTCAAGGCCGCGGTGAAGAAGTACTACGACGAGGGGCTGGCCGACTTCGAGATGAAGCCACGGGTGGCCGCCGACATGGCGCGCTTTGCCGGCTGGTCCGGCTTCGACGACGAACTGGGCAAGCACATCAGCCTGGCGCTGCTGGAGATCGAGGAAGAGTCGTTCTGAACGTGGCGCCTCTTGCAATTTCAGGCGGTTCGCCCACAATTCGCGCCCAGTGAACCGACAACGCGGAGACCCCGGACGTGAAGCAACTGGAACATGGTATTGAGGTGCTGGTATTCAACAGCCGCTGGCTGCTGGCGCCGTTCTATCTCGGCCTGGTGGCCGGCATCGGCATGCTGCTGGTGAAGTTCGGCCAGGAGTTCTTCCACCTGCTGCCCCATGTGCTGGAATACAAGGAAGCCGACTTCATCCTCGCCCTGCTCACCCTGGTGGACATGTCGCTGGTGGCCAACCTGCTGCTGATCATCGTGTTCAGCGGCTACGAGAACTTCGTCTCCAAGATCAACACCGCCGGCCACGAGGATCGCCCCGACTGGATGGGCAAGGTCGACTTCTCCGGCCTCAAGGCCAAGGTGATCGCCTCCATCGTCGCCATCTCCGCCATCGAACTGCTCAAGGCCTTCGTGCACATCGGCTCCGGTGGCGCCGGCGCCGAAACCGCCGCCTGGGGCTGGACCGAGCAGGACAAGGCGCTGGCGTGGAAGGTGGTGATCCATGTGGTGCTGGTGATCTCTGGTGTGCTGTTTGCGGTGATGGACAAGATTGGTGCGGCATCGCATGGGGATGCGAGTCACTGAGCGGCCCCTCGCCTGTAGGAGCCGAGTCCCCTCGGCGAACAGCAGTTGTAGGGGGCACATCCACCAGACGTTTAGTCCAGGGACATAGGTGACACCTGCGGGTGTGGTGCGCTGCGCGCGCTGGTTTTTATGCGGGGAGCCGCCCCGCGCGCGGGTCACTTTCTTTGTCCCGCCAAAGAAAGTAACCAAAGAAAGTCGGCCCCGATGTCTCGCCGCTATCGCGGTGCCCTGCGCTACTCGCCCGAGGCGGGTTCTTCCGACGGCACGTCCCTGTGCCGACGGAAGAATGCGCGCCATCCATGGCGCGCCCCCTGCGGGCTATTCCGCCTCGGGCTGCGTTGCTCGGCGAGCCAAAGGGGGTAAAAGGCAACCCCGGCTCGCCTGCGGCATCGCGCGGGTGGCGTGCGCTTCGCGCACGCACAAAGAACCCGGAATGTTGGGCTGAGGTACGAAGCCCAACAAAACAGCCCCCGTGCCCGCACTGTTCGGCTTCCTGCGTCAGCCCAACCAACCAAATCGCGTAGGGTGCGCACCGCGTACCATCCCCCACGCAATGCCGCAGGCAGCAAAACACGCGTTTCAACCGTGTTGAACGACGATTTGCCAGCAATTGGTGTTATACGGCAAAGTTGCCGTATATTTCCCCATGGGTTCCCACAGCGCAGGAAGCATCAACCCGTGAAAAAAAAGCTGCATGAAATGGACCATCTCCCGGCACGCCATGTCTGGCAATGGGATGTTCATCTGGTGTTGAACTAAACCGCTTCGCGGTAGCTGTCCCTTCGTTGGTGTTTCCCGCCTGAATCATCGTCAAAACTTCTCGTTGATCCATCCAGATCTTCAACCGAGGAGAAACGACGATGACACCATTA
>Ga0172382_10002331_pt1 | contig 32112 bp, 27 predicted proteins | sample Leawel138RmetaG_FD_122245 | JGI IMG/M metagenome (GOLD analysis project Ga0172382, IMG submission 122245) | Leachate microbial communities from a municipal landfill in Southern Ontario, Canada - Leachate well 138R metaG | ecosystem: Engineered > Solid waste > Landfill > Unclassified | place...
ATACCTTGGGGATCTGATGGTCGAGGTTGGCGATAATATCGGTGAAGCCTGCAAAATTTCAGGGCTGTCCCGGTCACGCCTCTACGATCTTCTTAAAAAATACCACGATTGAACCGGCTCCGTCTTCCGGCTTTCCGAACGTACCTGCCGACGAACCGGAAGCAAACCTGATTTACAGGAAATTGTCCTGAATTTTCGGACAATTTTTCTCGCCGGCATACGATCCCTTCCGCTCACCCCGCTTTTTGAACACCTAACATAGCGAAATCCCGTATATAAAATTTATGGTCACCATTGAAGGGGAGTTGGCATCATTCTTGTTCTTAACAGATGCAGAGGTGACCGGGGGAACGGCTGCGATTCGCCATCGGTGACAAGTTATGAAAAAAACGGAGAAGATCATCTTTTATACTCCGGGAGGGGAATCGTTCGGTAGTCGCATTAAAAGACTCATCGAACTGCATTTTTCGAAAGACATCATCATGCATGTAAAAACCGTCAAGGAATTCGTATCGGCATTGAAAAAGGTTCTAAGCGGCAGGGGTGTCGTCATAGCGCTTTGCGCAACAAAAAATGAACTGGAAGAACTGATTTCACTCCGTGATTTGCTTCTCCGTCATCAACTCATACTGGTTCTGCCTGACAATGAGGCGGAAACGTTATCCATGGGCCATTCACTGAGACCCCGTTTCACAACGTTCATGGAGGATGATCTCATGGAATTGTCGGCCGTGCTTTGCAGGATGATCCTGAAGGATTTTTTCCGACGTAATCGCCCCTGACCAAGGGGCGAGCATTTTTTTGATAACATGAAAGGGGGGAGAGGATGTTTACAAAATTCAATCTGGGGGTGAAAGTGGGCGCGGGCTTCTTGGCCATCCTTCTGCTGACGGGATTTGTTTCGTTCGCGAGCTGGAGGGGGCTGGAAGTGGTCATAGATCGTTTTTACAAACTGGAAGACGTGGGGACAATAAAAACGCACCTGCTTCAGGCGCGTCGACACGAAAAAAATCTTGTCATTCGGGGCGATATGAAGTGGGCTGAGGAGGTTAAAAAGGAAATCAATGCCATGAGACGTGTTGCCGGCGATGTGAAATCAAGATTCCGCAACGAGGTGAACAAAAAACAAATGGATGAGGTCCTCCGGGCGGCGGCTTCCTACGAAAGGATATTTGGGGACTTGCAGAATCTTCTTGGTCGGCACGACATGGAGCTGGAGCAAAGGGAGATGCTTATCGATGATATGGACGCCAAATTAGCGGAATCGGGCCGGGCGGTTGAAAAAGCCTCCGGTGACGCCAGGGAAAATCAGATGGACGAGATGCAATCCCAGATGAAACAGGCGAAGATCCTTGTTCTGGGTGGGACCGCACTTGCCTTTGGCATGGGGGTGATTCTGGCTTTTCTCATCACCCGGGGCATCACGGTTCCCGTCAGGAGGGTTGTGGACGGTTTAACCGAGGGGGCGGAGCAGGTCGCCTCGGCCTCGTCGCAAGTCTCCGCCTCGAGTGTGCAACTGGCGGAGGGTTCTTCCCAGCAGGCGGCCTCCCTGGAGGAAACGTCGTCTTCCCTGGAGGAAATGACGGCCATGACCAGAAAAAACGCGGAGAATGCGGAGCAGGCAAGGCAGATGATGGCGGAAGCACAAAAAATTGTTGAAAAAGTCAACACCAATATGCTGGAACTGGTGGAGGCTATTGCCATGATCAGCAAGACAAGTGAGAACACGGGGAAAATTATCAAGACAATCGATGAAATCGCCTTCCAGACCAATCTGCTCGCCCTCAACGCGGCGGTCGAAGCCGCCCGGGCCGGTGAGGCGGGTGCCGGTTTTGCCGTCGTGGCCGACGAGGTGCGGAATCTGGCCATGAGGGCGGCCGAGGCGGCAAAGAGCACGAACGAACTGATCGAGAGCACCATCAAGGCGGTTGAGGGAGGGAACGAACTGACTCTTCAGACCAGAGAATCTTTCGACGAGAACAAAACGATAGCTCTGAAAATCGCGCAACTCGTCGAGGAGATTTCTTCAGCCTCTCAGGAACAGAGCAGAGGGATCGCCCAGATCAACATTGCCGTTTCCGAAATGGACAAGGTCACCCAGCAGACGGCCGCCAATGCGGAAGAATCGGCAAGCGCCTCAGAGGAAATGAACGCACAGGCGGAGCAGATGAAACTGTATGTCCAGGAACTGTCCAATCTCATAGAGGGGGATAGGAGTACGGGAAGGGGTTCGGGTCCGTTGGGTCGGAAAAAACCGGTGCCGCACCTTTCCTCGGGAATCGGTATTGCGAGGAAGGCATTGCCCGTGAGGGAAAGCGCCGGCGACTGGGAGTCCGAAAGTTAGGGCCGGCGAGTCTGAATGAACGGTTTTTTGATGCATGATACTTCACGGCGCCCTTTGAACCGTGAAGTCAACAACCCCGGCCTTCCTGTCTTCACTTCACCGGGAGAAGACCGGGATCGCTTCTTTGAGGAGAAAAGATCGATGAACGATATTGAATCCAGTGAAATCATCACGGTCAAGGAACTTGCCCAACATCTTAAACTGGCCCCGACGACGATTATCAACCTCACATCCCGGGGGGTGATCCCCGGTTTCAGGATCGGGAAATCTTGGCGTTTCGACGCGGGGGAAATTCGCGATTTTATTGAAAAGGCCAAGGAGGGAGGCCGTCCACAATGCTCCTGACGGTAATTTATCCTGTTGTTAATGAAAAAACGAATCTCGGCCATGTTGCTGTTTCTTTCCGGGGCGGCATCAATTTGGATCTTCCCCGTGTGAAAAGATTGAGGCTGGCTGCGTCTCCTTTTGGAGGCGGAGGGAATTATGGTCGATGACATGGCCAAAAGCAAAGGGGAGCTCGTCAAGGAGTTATCCGCTCTCCGTGAACGGGTAGGCGAACTCGAGGGACAGGTAGACCGTGCTCCCCCGGAGATGGACTCCCCTGTCCTTCTGTCGGAACCTCTCAAAACCATCCTCGATTCCATCGAGGACGGTGCGTACATTGTGAATGGGGATTACGATATTCAGTATGTCAACCCTGTCACCCGGAAAGAGTTCGGTGAACTCACCGGGAGTAAATGCTTCACCCACTTCCATGACCGCAAGGACGTCTGCCCGTGGTGCCAGAATGAAAAGGTTTTCGCCGGCGAGACTGTACGCTGGCAATGGTATGCGCGGAAGAACCGGAAGTATTACGATCTTCTCGATATACCGTTGCAAAACCCCGATGGGAGCCTTTCAAAGCTGGAAATATTTTACGATATTACGGAATTGAAGCTTCAATCGGCAAAGCTCGGGGAACGCTTCAAGGAACTGCAATGCCTCGGGGATATTTCGCGGCTGATCAAATTGCCGGAACCGGCGGAGGTGCTGTTCGGCAAAATAGTGGAACGGATACCGGGGGCCTGGTTGTATCCGGACATCACCTGTGCCGCCATTACGTTCAAAAATCACCGTTACACCACGGAGAATTTCAAGGAAACGGAGTGGAGGTTGTCCGCCCCCATTGCTGCGAAGGGATTCCAGTGCGGCAGGGTGGATGTTTTCTACCTGAAAAAAAAGCCGATCCGGGATGAAGGCCCCTTCCTGCGGGAGGAGAGAGAGCTCATGGTAGGAATCGCCGAACAGCTCGGGGAGCTGATCGGATACAGACTGATCTATTCTGAGGAGCAGGCCTCCGCGGTTCGTCTGAAAGCCGCCTTTGAAAATGCGGTTGACGGTATTGCCATTTTCGATGCCGACGGCCGGTATGCGGACTTCAACAAGGCGTTTGCGCAATTTAAACAGTTCGAGGATCGCGTCGGAGATATTGCGAGGCTGGCCGCGTCGCCATCGAAACCCACCCCCCGCACAGAGGGGGGCGGGATGACTTTGCCGAATTCGCGGATTATTGCCCTGACCGGCCGGGATAAAATTGGCCGTCACGCCTTAATCGAGCATCAGGATGCGGCGACGCAGGAAAAACGGGTGGGGAGTTTCAGTGTGGCCCCTATCCGTGATTCTGTCGGCTCCTTTTCCGGTTCAATGGTGATCGGCCGTGACGTCACGGCGGAAAAAGCCTTGGAAGAGTCCCGCCTCGAAAGCGAAAGACGTTTCCGTTCCCTGGTCGATAATGCGCCGGACGCCATTTTTATCGCGACTCGGGGGAAATTTTCCTATGTCAACCAGGCCTGTCTGGATCTGTACGGTGCCCGATCCCCGGCGGACCTGATCGGAACTCCCGTGATCGCCAGGTTTCCAGACGATTGGCACGGCATGTTTCGTGAACGGGAACATGTGATGATCCGAGTTCGGGAAAAAGCCCCTCTCATGGAAGAAAGACAAATGAAAATGGATGGGACGGTCATCTCTGTGGAAGCGACGGGGATACCGTTCCATTACGAGGGGCATGACGGAGTGCTGGCTTTCGTACGGGATATCAGCGAGCGAAAGCGGGGTGAGGAGGCTCTGCGGGCGAGTGAGGAGAAATTCCGCCTGATTCTCGATTCGGCGGCGGAAGCCATTTATGGGGTTGATCTCGACGGCAACTGCACCTTCATCAACCGTGCCGGTCTCCGGATGCTGGGTTACGACCGGGCGGACCAGCTCCGGGGGCGGAACATGCACCTGATGATTCACCATTCCCACGAGAATGGCCGGCTTGAAGAAATCGCCGAATGCTGGATGTTCCGTGCCTTCCGCATGGGCCTCAAGGTTCATCGCTACGGAGAGGTGCTGTGGCGGGCGGACGGCACCGCTTTCCCTGTGGAGATCTGGTCATATCCTCAGACGAAGGATGGGGAGACAGTCGGCACCGTCGTGACTTTTCTGGACATTACGGACCGCCAAACGGTGGAAAAGGCCCGAGAAAAAGCGGAGGAACGTTTCCGCCTGATTTCACAGGTTACGGCGGATGTAAAATATTCCGCTTTTGTTGACCGCGACTGGGTCTATATAATCGACTGGATAACGGGTTGCGAGGAAGTGACGGGCTATACCGACGGCGAGGTAAGAGCCGTCGGGCACTGGGACTCCCTGCTGATCGATGAGGACAGGCCGCTTTACGAAAAGCGGATCACCGCCCTGCCCGTGGGGGAATCGTCGGTCGTAGAGCTGCGTTTGCGCCATAAAAACGGAGAAACGGTCTGGGTCAGTGCCCGTACTGTGTGCGTCGCCGATCCGGAATTCGCAGGGCGATGGCGTCATTACGGCGGTCTTTTGGACATTACGGAACAAAAGATCACCGCAGGGGAGCAAGCCGCTCTGGCCGACCTCCTCACACTCATCAACACCGCCGGGACGACAAGGGAGCTCATCCGCCAGGTCGTCACCCGTCTGCGGGAATACCTGGGATGTACCGCCGCTGCCGTCCGTCTCCGGGAAGGAGAGAATTTCCCCTATTATGAGATCAACGGCTTGTCCTCGGAGTTTCTGACGGGAACAGACTTCCCCTGTGACGGGGGCCCGGCGCCAGGCGGTGACGGCGGTCCCTTAGTGGAATGTATGTGCGCCAATGTTGTCCACCGGCGTTTTGATCCGGCTCAGCCGTTTTTCACCGAAAGCGGGTGTTTCTGGTCGAACAGCACCAGTGAACTGCTGGCAGCCACGGTGAAGACGAAAAAACGGACACCAATGCCGAACTGCTGCCACGGGTACGAATCCGTGGGGTTGTTTCCGCTCCACTACGGCGGAGAGATATTCGGCCTATTGCAGATCAGCGACTGGGAAAAGGGTCTATTCACGTCGCGGCGCATCGCGTTTCTGGAGCGGCTCGCCATGAAACTCAGCATCGTTCTGGCGGAACATCGGGTGAAGGAAGAACTGCACCGCAGTGAAGAGAAGTTCCGCGCCATTTTTGAAAGCTCCAACGACGCCATTTTCATTCTGAATACGGACGGGTTCTTGGACTGCAACGACCGTGCTCTCGAAATGTTCGGTATCGGAAGCAAGGCGGAACTTTGTCGGTTGAGCCCCGGCAGTCTTTCACCGCCCCGTCAACCCGACGGCCGGGATTCCCGAACCGCGACGATTGAACACATAATACACACCTCTGAGACGGGTTACAACCGCTTCGAATGGCTTCACCGGAGAGGGGACGGGCGGGAATTCTACGCGGATGTCGTGTTCACGCTTTTTTCCCTTGGGAAGGAGAGGGTTGTGCAGGGGACGGTCCGCGACATCACGGAGCGCAAGCGGGCGGAGCAGGCTTTGCGGGCAAGCGAAGAGAGAAACCGAATGATCCTCCAGACCGCCATGGACGGGATCATGCTGATTGACAGGGCAGGCCGTCTGCTGGATGTGAACGATGCCTATTGCGAAATGTCCGGTTACGACAGAGAGAAAATACTGCAGCTGAATGTCGCGCAACTGACAGTTTACGACGCCCTGCTTGAAGAACGCGGGAAGGAGGTGATGGAAGCGGGGGCTCTCCGCTTCGAGAGCCGGCATAAACACAAGGACGGCCGGATGATCGATGTGGAAGTGAGCGCTCAATATCAGCAGGCAGGGGGAGGATATTTCGTTGTTTTTATCCAGGATATTACGGAACGGAAAAGATTGGAGCAGCATCGCAAAAACGCTGAACGGTTGGAAAGCCTGGGGGTGTTGGCCGGCGGAATCGCCCATGACTTCAACAACATCCTGGCCGGGATCATGGGCTTTACGGAGTTGACGCAGGACAGGCTGAGGGACCCGAAGCTGAGGCATTACATGCAGCAAGTTCTCGCGGCGTGTGACCGGGCCGCCAACTTGGTCAAACAGATTCTCGCGTACTGCAGGCAAACCCCCCAGGAAGTTTCTGTGGCCGATGTCCGGCTCATTGTCAAAGAGGCCCTGAAATTGCTCCGCTCGTCCCTGCCAAGTACCATACGGATCAGGACGCGTTTACAGCAGGATCCCTGTTACGTCAAATGCGATCCTTCCCAGATTTATCAGATCATCATCAATCTGTGCACCAACGCGGCCTCTGCGATGAGAGAAAGGGGGGACCTCCTGGAGGTATCCCTTTCCTCTGCCGATGTAAGCGACACAAGGACCTTGACGGTCCCCCTTCCAGCGCCCGGGGGATATGCCCGGCTCACAGTCCGTGACAACGGGTGTGGGATACCCCGGTCCATTATCGACAAAATATACGATCCGTTTTTTACGACCAAACCCAAGGGGGAAGGAACGGGAATGGGGTTGGCCGTCGTTTATGGAGTCGTTACCGCCCACGGGGGCCATATTTCGGTGGAGAGCGTCCATGATGAGGGGACGGTTTTCACTATTCTTCTGCCCCTGCATGGGGAGGGGGAAAGCTCCGAAATGTACCAGAACGAGGATGACCAGCCGAAAGGACAGGGGACGATCCTCGTTGCAGATGATGAAGCCGCCGTCGGAGCGGTGATAAAGGAGCAACTGGAATCTCTGGGATACACGGTGCAGACAACGGTGGACAGTATGGAGGCCCTGAATCTTTTCCGCAAACATCCCCAACGGTTCGATCTCGTGATCACAGACATGACGATGCCCAAAATGACAGGTTATCAGTTGGCCACTGAAATGCTCAAAATCCGGCCGGATATACCCATCATAATTTGCACCGGATACAGTGACAGCCTTTCCGAAAGCGATTGCCGGGAAATCGGAATTCGCCGGATCCTGATAAAACCCGTTCACATGGGGGAGTTGGCTGGGGTGGTCCGGGAACACATTCGCATCGTTGAAGAAGACGGTTAATCACATCCTTTTTCCCGAAGGGGACGGGTATTTCTCCACATCGGGGACGGTCCGGCGGCCCGGGGTCCGCAACGGGGAAATTTTGAACATCATCGAGATTTCCGTTGTGGAAAACGTTACGGAACGACGCCCGGGAGGGCGTGTCTCAGTATTCTCCCGAGTGGCCCCGTTCACGGGGCAATGCATTAAAAACCGGGTCCCCGAAATCGAGGCAGGCATCCCATCCGGCATATCGTAACCGCGTTGTTCAAGAATATTCATTGCCCCGGGATTCAGGCGGCCAGTCTCCGGACGATATCATCGAAATCCCTGATCATGCTTACGAAACGCACCCCGCCCCTGGCCTTGAGCTGCATGAAGGAGGCCCCTTCACTCACCGATTTCAGCACGGTTTCCTTGTCCGTCACCACGCTGCCGGCCAGGATATCGATGCCGTAATCGAAAAGAACTTCCGAAAGGGGCGTTGTCGGGCCGAGAAGCATTTTGACGCTGTCCTTGCGACACAGATCGAGAATACCTGAAAGGGTTTTGTTGATAAGGGTCGTGCTGGAGATGACGACAATGTCTGATTGCGGAATCAGCTCATTTCCCATTGCCTCTGGGTAATCACCGGGCCTTGGGTTTTTTTCGATAACCCAAAGATTCCCCGCCTCCTTCGCAAGATCGTCCATGGAGGGAAAATGTCCGATGATGGAGATGTTTTTCCCCTTACCCAGATCTTTGGCGAGCTTCAGGCCTTCGACATCCGAGTATTGGTTCGCGTCCACATCCAGCAGGGAATTGATGGCCGCAAGCCCCAGGGAGATCCTGGACATACCTTCGTCGAAACAATAACGGGCCAGCTCCAGAGCCGTCATTTCGGTGAAGGACCCTTCCATGCCCTGTGAGCCTTTCTCGTGAGTGCAGCCGCCTGACGCCATGGTGGAGGCGAGGCCGCATCGTCTACTGACCACGGCCGTCCAGTGGAGACCCCGACTGACCGTCTGTACAGGGGCGTCTTCTCCGATATTTTTCATTATGCTGTTCAGGATTCTCATTTTCTCCTCCTTTAACCATCGTTGAAATTCCCGGCCGGTTGCCGGCCATGTTCCGCAAAAACGGTGCCTGTCATTGCAAATCCCCACAGAAGCGTTATATATAAACGAACATACCGAAGTCAAGGTTCAATTTCATTGACCGTTGTTTATGGTCGGCAGGAGATTTTTTATCCGACACCCAAATAAAGGCTTGACATGCGTTATATGCGTGTGTATATAGCGCGTAACGTTATGCACAATTTTATATAACGCAAGCCGACTCACCCCTCGAAGCCGCTCGATGCGGAATGTTTTCCGGGGTTCGGGCATTTTACCGTAACCGTAAGGCTCGAAGACGCCAGTGGACTTGGGGCGTCAATATTATTGTAGGAGGAGGATGACGATGGGCAAGAGGGGATGTTTATTCTGGGCGGTACTGACTTTGTTTATTGGCGTCAATACGATGCTTTCCCCGGTGGAGGCGGCCGAAGCCGTTGCGTCATATCAGGCCTATGATCTGGGGGACGTCATCGTTTCAGCCGATGAAAGCCGGATTAAGGACATTGCGATTTCCAGTGAGATCACGGCGGAAGATATCCAGGCGACAAACAGCCATACCGTGGCGGAGGCCCTGTCCCACGCGCCGGGGGTTCGGGTCACAACGGGGAATAAAAATCAGGCGACGGTTTCCATCCACGGCTTCGATCAGAGCCGCATCCTCTTTTTAGTGGACGGTGTGCCGTTTTATGAAACAAAATACGGTATCCTCGATCTGAACAGCATCGGCACCGACAACATCGCGAAAATCGAGATCATCAAAGGGGCCCCTTCCGTCCTCTACGGCGCCAACGCCATGGGGGGCGTTGTGAATATCGTAACCAAGAAAGGAACGGGAAAACCCTTTACCAGCGCCTCCTACGAACTTTCGGAAAATGACACCTACCGGGTTTCCGCCACCCACGGCATGAAGAAGGGTATTTTTAACTACTGGCTGAACTATGTGTATGAGAAGTCGGACGGCTGGGCCATGTCGGACGATTATAAGCCGAAGATTGGTGCTCTGAGAGACAGGCGTATATCCGGTAATGCGAATGCCCAAAGACGCGACCTGATGTTCGAGAACGGCGGGGACCGCGAGAACTCCCGTTATGAAAACAACAGCCTCTGGGCCAAATTCGGGATCGAACCGAATGAGGATGAGGCCTACTATGTTAATTTTCACTACCGGACTCGGGAGAAGGGCGTTCCATCCAATACCGACTTCAACCAGGTTTTTTCCCGTCCGGTTTTCTCCCAGTTCTACGCCGCCGACATTCCTGAGTACGACGAATGGGGGATCGATCTGGACGGTCGCCGACGCCTGGCCGATAACCTGGTCGCAAAGGCCAAACTGTTTTATCACCGCCATAAGGACAGCCTGTATTCCTACGATGAACCGGACCTGAAGACGATTCTCTCCCTGAGCCATTACCGGGACTGGGTGGCAGGGGGGAATATCGTCCTGGACTATCAGCCGGTGCCGTGGGATGCAATTCGTCTGGCTGTCCATTACAAAAAGGACATGCACAAGGAACTGGCTGATGAATATCTTCCCTATGACGAGTTCTTTTCCTATACCGGTTCCGTTGGTCTGGAAAACGAGTTTAACCTGGTGAAGAATCTTTCCATTGTCGTGGGAATCAGCTACGATTGGTACGAGGTCACGAAGGCCCAGAAAACGATCACGGCCAACAATGGGGATTTCATCCGTCAGGACAAGAATTACGAACCCGACGACGACCAGTTCAACCCCATGATTGGCGCCACTTATACTTTTGCCGAGGGGACCAGGGTGTTTGCCTCCGCCGCCAGGAAGAGCCGTTTCCCCACCCTGAACGATCTGTACAACAACATTGCCGGTGGATCGGCGTACCTGAATTCGGAAAAGAGCAACAACTATACCGTGGGGGTATCGCGGTCTTTCGGTTCGTTCTTCAAAGGCGACTTTTCGCTCTTCCGCCATGATGTCAAGGATAAGATCACGCGACAGACTATTAATGGAACGAATTATACGCTCAACATCGGCAAGGTGAGGATGCAGGGTTGTGAGGTCGGTTTGGAATTTTATCCGATCGACAAACTGATTCTCCGGGCCGATTATACCTATAATGATGCCGACGACAGGAGTTCCAACGCGACGAGTTCCAACGTACAGGGGATTCCCAAACACATCGTGAATCTCTCCGGTCAGTACACCCTGCCCGTGATCGGCACCCGCATCGACGTGAACGGTTCCTATCAGGGAAAAGTATTCAGCGGCAACGCAGATTCGCTCTATTACCCGAATGAACCGGCGGTCATTAAACTGGGCAGTTACTTCCTGTGGAATGCCAAGTTGACCCAGGAAATCGGTAAGCACTTTGAAGTCTATGTGGCCGCGAACAACATCTTTGATGAGAATTACGAATGGGGTGACGGCTATCCCGCACAGGGGCGCAACTTCTGGACGGGCCTGACCGTGAAATTTTAGTCATGTTTTGTAACGATTCCCGATCATCGAAATCTTATTAACCCCCCGCAGGATGACGGCCCTTATCGGTGGACCCTCCTGATGCGACTGCCAGGATTTTCCCGGGGTCAGATAAGGGTCATCATCATCCTGCAAAGCCACAAGGATTGTAAAAATGGAATGGCTCAAATATGCGGTGGATTACGGTATTATCGGATTGCTGGTGGTGTTGAGCGTCTGTTCCCTCGCCATAGCGATAGAGCGGTTCTATGTTTTTCGGCATGTCCGTCTGGATCAATACCGGGATAAAAACAGCCTGGAAGTGGACTTGACTCGGAACCTCCATCACATCGCAAGCATCGGGAGCAATGCCCCCTATATCGGCCTCCTCGGAACGGTGCTGGGGATTATGCTGACGTTTTATTCCATGGGCCATGAGGGCCTGACCAACGCGACGAAAATCATGACGGGCCTTGCCCTCGCCCTCAAGGCAACGGCTGTTGGGCTGCTGGTCGCCATTCCCTCGGTGATCCTCTACAACCACCTCCTGCGTCGCGTGTGGGTCCTGGTCAAGGATTGGGAGAGGAGCCATGGAACATAAACCCATTGACTACATCAATGTGATTCCCTTCGTGGACATCATGCTCGTCCTCCTGACCATTGTCCTGACGACATCGTCCTTCATTGCCTCAGGGATGCTTCCCCTTGACCTCCCCACGTCAGACAACCGGGAAAGCAGCATTCTGAAAACGCAGGTCATTGAAATCGACAAAGCCGGGCGGATTTACACGAACGGCATGCCCGGCACCCTGGTCGAGATGCAGGCCACCCTGAGCTCTCTGTGCCGCAAGGCGCCGATTCTGATCCGGGCGGACCGTACTGTCGATCTCCAATGTTTCGTCGATGTGCTCGACGCCATAAAAATGATGCGGTTTGAAAAGGTCAGTTTGCAGACGATGGAGAAGACATGACGTACCAAATCCGGGGCATCGGGATATCGATTATCCTGCACGTTCTGTTTGTGGCGGCAGTGGTGAGCGCCGGAAGCCTGATCAAGGAACCTTGTCGGTCCCGGGTTATTACCTTTGACATCGCCCGGTCCGAGATCAAGGAGGTGGATTTTTCCGCACCCCCGAAAGCGCCTCTGAACAAGCCCACAAAAATTAAAAGGCCTGCGCCGGTTATTCAAAAGGAACTATCGAAAATTGTTCAGGAAAAACCCGTCATGACCTCCCCGATTTCAGATGTGCCGCTTCCGGAACCCGCTCCCGTCTCGAGAGGCGAACAGACCGTCGCCTTTTCCCGTCAGGATGCAAGGGAAAACGGTACAGACGGGGGATATGGGGTGCAGGAGGGTGTTTCGGGAGAAGGGGAGGGTGAAACGGCCGAGGAACGCTATCTCCGGGAACATTTTCTCTATATCCGGGACCGGATTCTTGCCCGCATCGTCTATCCCAATCTTGCCCGCCGAATGGGCTGGCATGGGCGGGTCCTGACTTCTTTCGTCATTCATGTGGATGGAACGGTGAGCGATGTCCGGATCGTGAGCAGCTCCGGATTCAAGGTGCTGGATCAAAACGCCGTTTCGACCATCCGGGACGTCGCGCCATTCCCCAAGCCGCCCATCATGGCGAAAATCATCATTCCCGTTATATACCGTTTAAGGCCGGGTTAATCCGGTTTTGGAAAATCATGATATCGATATGATAAAAGTAATCGGAGGCGTTCCCATGCCGCGAAAATAACGGCATGCGGTTTGTAGAAAATACGGGGTGATAAAATGAAAATGGACGTTTCGGAGTTTGATCGGGTTGCCCGGGAGGTTTTTGCCCCCGCCTATGTCGCCATCGCCAGGCAGATACTGGATGAGACAGGCGTCGCGAGGGGAAAGGCGCTTGATCTCGGCGCCGGCGGCGGCTACTTGAGTCTTGCCCTGGCCCGGATCACCACTCTCGACATTGTGCTTCTGGATCAATTGCCGGAAATGCAGAAGATCGCACAGCGGAATATTGTGGATGCAGGTCTTGAGAAAAGGCTTCGTACCCTTATGGCCGATGTCCATGAGATCCCTCTGGAAGGCGGGTCTGTGGATCTTGTCTTCAGCAGGGGGTCCGTATTTTTCTGGAAAGATCAGGTCAGGGCTTTTCGAGAGATCTACCGGGTCCTGGCCCCCGGAGGCAGGACATTCATTGGGGGCGGCTTCGGCTCCGTTGCATTGAAGAAGCAGATTGATGAAAAGATGGTGGCCAGGCAAAAAGACTGGCTCCATATGACCAGGGCAAGGATGAACGCCACTACGATGACCCACTTTCGTGCCGTCCTCGAAAAGGCGGGCGTTCCTCACGAGATAAGGCAAGTCGAGGCCGGATTTGGGATCATGATCAAAAGGGAGGACGCATGAACTGTCCGATATGTGAAAATAAATGCCCCCTGTCGGAGGGAACGCTCGGCCGATGCGGGATGTATCTGCAACGGGACGGAGAAATCGTTGAACGGTACCCGGACCGGTATCTGATCATCAGTCCCATAACCATTGAAACCATGCCGATGTTACATTTCCAGCCGAGGGGGAAGTTTCTGCAAATATCCACGGTCGGCTGCAATCTGGACTGTCCGGGCTGTATATCTACGGTCATTGTCAAGGAAATGGATGACGGGCCGACCTGGTTGCAAAGAAGAGAGCCCTCTGAGATTATCGAGGAAGCAAAGAAACAGGACTGCCTGGGCATCAGCTTTTTGATGAACGATCCCCTGGCCTCCTGGCCCACTTTTGTGCGCATTGCCAGAAAAGCAAAGGAAAATCATCTTCTTGTCGGATGTTCTACCAACGCCTTTTTCACGGAACGATCGCTGAGCCAGGTGCTGCCGGATCTCGATTTTATTAATGTCGGAATAAAAGGTTTGTCGGATCAAGCATATCAACAGTGCGGCGCACGATCGGCGAAGCCGGTCTGGAGAAATATCGCGGAACTCCAGCGAGCGGGTGTGCATGTGGAAATATCCTGTATGTACCGGAAGAACGAGGAAGCGGAGTTGATCGAAGTTGCCCGTCGGATCGCCGATATTTCTCCAGACATTCCCCTGCAGGTCATGCGCTTTATTCCCATGGAGAAAGCCGATCCCGCGTGGGAAACAACTATCAAAGAAGCAGAGGACCTTTGCCTGACATTACGGGATTATTTGAACCACGTCTACCTGTTCAATTCTCCCGGAACGGAACAATTGAACACTTGTTGTCCTGAGTGCGGAAAGACGATCATTGAACGCGATTTTTACGGCCCCATGGGAGCCAGATTGAAGGCTTGCCGCATCGCGGCCGACGACGGCATAGTCAAATGCGCGCTTTGCGGCATGCCCGTTTTATCGCTCAAGGTTAAGACAAAAAGTCAGACCGAATCTTTCCGTGAGGCTGACTTTCAGGGCGGTTATCCCTTTACCCGGGCTCTGGAGATTCTCGAATCGATTGCCATCGCGACCGGTCTTGACTCCCGGAGTGCGCTTGTGAACGTATGGAGTGAGTACGCGGATCGCATCAGACTCCAGAAACTCCATCATGATGTACAGAAGCCCGAGGCCTTCCTCGCGTTGATCCGGTCCATTGGCAAAAGCAGCGGCCATTCTGGGGAGGCATCTGAACTGGCTGCTTACATCGAAGCGATCCGCCGGGAGATCGAGGTAAAAAGCCGCTTTCTGGAAAACAGGCCCCGTGTCTATTACGCGATGGGAAAGCCCCTTTTCGCCATTAAAGGGGAGCGGATGGAAAATCAGCTTGTCGAAGAGGCAGGCGGCATCAGTGTCAATAGAAAGCTGGAGATATCCGGGAGGCCGGGTGAAACCATCACGCTCTCGCAGCTTAACGAGCTGAATCCGGAGATCATGTTTATTTCCGCCTTCATCGGTTCTTCCGTGGAAGATTTCTACGAGGCATGCCTGCGGGCCGGTGTTTCGGTCGAGGCCGTGAAAAACCGGAAGATTTACGCGCATCCCGCCCCCGGATGGGATTTCGGCAGTCCCAGGTGGATACTGGGGCTTATGCATATCGCCAATGTCCTGCATCCGGAGATATTTCGGTTCGACGTCTTATCCGAAGCGGCGAAATTTTACAGGAAATTCTATCAGATTCCCTTTATTCCGGGAGAGGTCAACCGCTCCTTCGGTAAACCGTCCAGCGCCTGGAATTTGGGAAACAGAGAGCCCGGCCGTCGCATTGCTTGAGCAATCGCAATGGTCCGGGGGTTTTCCGTCGACGGAAGTTGCTCATGGGCATGAAGTTCATGACTTGGATAAATACGAGCGGCCCTGGATACACAGCCGTCCTTTCCCTGGTGTGGTGTTGGGGAAGCATCACCGGATGCTGCTGGTCATTTTCAGGTCGATTACAACCATTTATTTAATATTACACAACCCTTGAGTTCGACAGGATGTTGAAGAAATTCCGAAATTCCCTGCAGGTGCACGATTCGATGATCAAAAGGCAACGAAAACTACACAAGACGATATGTACGGCTCCCGCTTGGATGCACCCGGTGTCGTCGTTATTAGCATTCCTGCTGATGATCCTGGTATCCGTACCGCTTCAGGCCAGAGAGATCATTGACATGACAGGACGGAAAGTCAACGTCCCCGACCGAATCGAACGGGTGTATTCCACCTCACCCCCCGCCACACAGATGATTTACGCCATCGACCCCAAGCTGCTCAGTGGATTGAATTCGCCCTTGAAAGACCGGGAGAAGCGATACCTGTCTCCCCTCGTCCACAATCTTCCCGTCCTGGGTGGATATTTTGGGCAGGGGCAGGTGGCCAATATCGAAACGATCCTAAAGGCCAGACCGGACATTATCATTATGTGGACCTCCAAGGAATCGCCGCTCAACCGAAAAATAGAGGCCGACATGAAGAACCTGGGAATTCCTCTCGTCTTTATCGAAATCGATCGGGTTCATGATTATGCGAAGGCGCTGTCATTTCTGGGTAAGCTTTTCTATAGGGAGGAGCGTGCCAAACGGTTGGTGGATTACGGGGAGAAAGCACTCCAGGATGCCGCCGCGCTGACCGGGAAAATTTCACCTAGGCAGGCCGTCTCGGTTTACTATGCCGAGGGCCCGGACGGGCTCTATACGGAATGCCATACGTCCCGGCACGCCGAGTTGATCAACCTGGCCGGGGGCCGGAACGTTTTCCGGTGCCAGGTCAGAACGGATTACGGTATGGAGCGGGTTTCCATGGAAAAACTCCTGCTCTATAATCCCGATGTCATTTTTGTCCAGGAACGGGAAGCCTACGACCGCATCCTGCGCGATCAGCGGTGGCGCCAGATCAAGGCGGTCAGAGGCGGCCGGGTGCACATCATTCCCAAGGGGCCCTTCAACTGGTTTGACCGTCCGCCTTCCTACATGCGCTATCTCGGCGTCAAGTGGGTCATGTCCTGCCTCTATCCGGATTTGTATCAAGTCGATATGGCCGGGGAGACCAGAGCCTTTTACCGCCTTTTCCTGGATCTGGAGTTGAACGAGGCGCAGCTCAAGGAGATCATGGGCGGATGAAGGGGCCCGTAGTCATCGCCTCCCTGACGCTTCTTCTCGTCGTCATGGGGATTGTCTCGCTCACCCGGGGGAAATGTCCGGTGACGCTCACGGACACGGGTCTCTCTTTCATGGCCAAAATTACGGGGAGTCAACCATTGAGCTGACACCCGACGGGATCGGGATGGAATGTTCCGGGCTGCCGGAACTGTTGGGGGGGCCAGCGTGGGAATGAAAAGACTCGTCATGGAAGGAGGTCATGTAGCGAAGAAGATTGGCGAATTGGCCTCGGTGATGGAAATTTCCTGCAGCGTTGACGATGACCGGTCGGAATTCGCCGACCGGAAAAGATTCCCCGATGCGTTGAACATCTTCACGGAGACAGGCGCCACCGTCATGATAAAAAAGGGCGCATCAATGAGAGAACTTACCTTGTTATCGCCACCCGAAGGCGCGGAATGGACGGCGGATGTTTCAAGGACGCGCTCAAAACCGGGCCCGTTTATGTCGGAATGGTCGTTTCCCGGAATAAAGTACCGGCGCTTTATAAAAGGCTGCGGGAAGAAGGTCTGCACCCGGAAAAGGATCCGCAGCTCCATTTCCCGACCCCTCTTGATCTGGGGAGCAGGGAGCCGGCGGCGGTGGCGCTGGCGGTCATCATGGTAAAGCAAGCAAGCGAGTTTTTTTACCCATCGTTATATACGTATATATATAGCGTATTTTGTGTGGGAATAGCTGCGAAAATTACGCCGGAAAAAGGCGGCGCCTTGAATGATGAGGCTCAATGTCGGCAGAACTTCAGGTGAATCCGGGAGATCTGTTGGCAGAGAGGTAAATATAATCATCTAAAGGAGGAAGAAGAACATGAGTGGTTTTCGTGGAAGGGTGTTTTTCCCCCTGCTCATCCTTGTAACGGTCTTTTGGGTCCATGGGGTGTGCGCGGAAGAAACAGTAAAGAAACAAACTGAATATAAGCTGGGCGAGATCCCTGTCGTCGGCAAGCGACTGAAAGAGCCCGTGACCAGTCCCTACGCGGTTCCCGAGAGCAGTCAAATTCAGACCGATGTGTGGACGGCGGAAGAGATCGAGGACCTGCACCCGGCGACGGTGTGGGATCTTCTCGAACAAGTCCCCGGTATAGAGGTGACCTTCCAGGGTCGGCAGCACATGGATTTTTCCAATATGAGGGGGACAGGGAGCTATGGCGTCATTTTGGATGGTGTATATGTCAGCCAGATTGACAGAATACTCGCGACCCTTCCCGTTGACGTCATCGAATCCATGACCGTTGTAAGGGATGCGACGGCTCTTACCCTGGGTCCGTTGACCAACTTTGGTTCGAGTACCGGTTCCTCCAATCAGGGATTTGTTGTGATCAAAACGAAACGGGCTGCAAAATTGGAAGGCGGTCTGGTGACCAGCTACGGCACCTTCGATACGGAAAAGGGACATCTCTATCAGGGAGCCAAAATCGGCAATTTTGATTATCGGCTGGCGGGGACCTACACCCATACCGACGGCAAAAATGATGGTGACAGGGACGAATGGTACAATGGAAGCCGGAACAAATCGCTCTTGTTCAGGGGAGGGTATACGACATCGGCTTTCAGCGCCGATATACTCGGCTATGCGAGTCGTGGCATGAGGGAATTTCAACGGGGTGAAATCCGTGTTCCGACGAAAAAATCAGACGGCACTTTTGATTGGTCAAAAGTGGGGACCCTCGACAATGCTAAATGGAAAATCGATCCGATGGAATCTGAAATGATCGCTGTGAACATGAACAAACCATGGAACGACACCCAGACGACGACCTTGCAATACGCCTACAACAAGCTTCATGTGCGGAGTGTGCAAGCCAGCTTTGTAAACACTAACGTAACCAAAAGGGATCAGGACAGCTATAGCCACAGCGCCAGCCTCCGGCATATCGTCAACTGGCGTAACAACATTCTCAAGGTGGGAGGGCAGTTCCTGAGCTACCGGAGCCCCGACGGCCTTGCTCCTTCAATGGGAAGACAGGTATACGAAAGGATGTACAGCCTTTTTGCGCATGACGAGTACCGCATGCTGAATGACCGGCTGACGGTTGACGCCGGAATCAGGGCGGATCGGAAGTACTATGTCAAGGGACCTGGACAGGGAGAATCCATGCGTGAGTGGGCCGATCCGACTTATACCTTTGCTTTAGGTTCCTCCTACAAACTCAGTTCCATTTTTACCCTGACCGGTCGATATGCCTACTCGGAAAATTCACTCGCCAGTTACCAGGTCAGCGCTGACGGGTCGAGCCTGCCCGCCGAGAAGCGGTCACGCTTTGAGGTCGGCCTTCTTGCCAATGTCCATCCGGTGTTCAACCCGTGGATCACACTTTACTACTATGACACCAAAGACCAGAAGGTTACCAAATCAAGCTCCATTGATCCTGCCACCGGTGATGAGATCGACTACGTTGTCGCAGAAAATGTGGTGACCAGGGGGTATGAGGCCGGCGTATCCGGTAATATCGATCTCCTCGGTTCTTGGAACTATCGTTTCCAGTACACCTATGTCACGACGAATGACGATACCGTCAACGACAGCATGTCCCATCGTCTGGCGAGCGCCAGCCTGGGGTATAAGTACAAGGGAGCGTTTGCCAACGCCAGTTACCGCTATGTAAGTAGCCGCCAGCGTTCCTCTTCACCCGCCGGGGTTTTTTACTACGAACTGGGTGATTACGACAGGTTCGATGCCAATCTCGGCTACAACTTCAAAGTATTTAGTCGCGATAACAAGATAACCCTCTACGGCAGAAACCTGGGGGATAAAAAGTATGCCACGCGTTATGTAACGGGCGCTTACTGGGATCCCGGCCGCCAGATCGGGGTGGAGTTGGCAGTCAGCTTCTTCTAAAAAAACAGCATGAGGGAGAAAGAATATGATCAAAGATAAGTGGAACGGCAAGAGGTACTTCGTGATTATCTCATACTGCTTGACAATCTTTGTTTTGTTTGCAGGAACGGCCCATGCGCGTGAAATCACGGATATGGCGGGGCGGAAGGTGATTGTGCCGGATGTCATCAACAGGGTCGTGGCGCCTTCGCCCTATGGTTTTGCCATGCTCTATTCCGTGGCGCCGGAAAAAATAGCGGGCCTCATGTCACCATGGAAAGAAGAAGATAAAAAGTTTGTTCATCCCGCCGTCCACGATTTACCTGTGATCGGGAGGGGCAAGGACACTGACGCCCTGGTGAAGGCGAATCCGGATGTCATCATCGTCTGGGGTGACAAGCACAATCCGATTCATCAAGCTTCGGAAGAGAAGTTCGGTAAACTGGGCATTCCGTATGTCTATGTGACAGTTGGGGATCTGGCCGATTTACCCGATTATCCGGCAGCCTATGCCTTTCTCGGCGATCTGTTGGGCAAACAGGACCATACCGCCAAAGAAGCCGCTTATTGCCGGAGGACCCTGGATGAAGTCGCGGCGACCATGAAGGATATCCCCCGGAACGAAAGGCCCCGCGTCTACCTGGCCGAGGGACCCGACGGGTTGAAGACGGAGTGCGACGACTCACTGCACGTGCATCTACTGAGGCTTGCCGGGGATGTCAATGTGCATCGCTGCCATACTTCCTGCCATGTGGGCATGGAGCCGGTGACTTTGGAACAGGTCGTCCTGTACAATCCCGATGTCATCCTGGTTCAGGATAAGGGTTTTTTCGACAAGGTCAGTCACGATCCGGCCTGGAGCGGCATCAAGGCCGTCAAGGAAGGACGTGTTTATCTGATCCCAAAGGTGCCCTTCAACTGGTTCGACCGTCCGCCATCGTTCATGCGCATCCTCGGCCTCAAGTGGGTCATGAGTTGCCTGTACCCAAAGCAGTACAAGGTCGATCTCATCAGGGAGACCCAGGCTTTCTACCGTCTCTTCCTGGGTGTGACCCTATCTGCGGATGACGCTGCAAAAATTATCTCCCCCTGATCGGAAGAGAAAGCATTTTGCTCCGGCGATCTGAAGAGGGGGATATAAATTTATCGACGGTTTTTTATCGCCGAGTCCCTGTCTTAGCTGACGGGGATTCGGCAACATCGGTTTTACGTAGAGCGCCGCAGAGGAAAAAAGAAATATCGAGAGCATGTTGCAGGAACCAGGAAAGGCAGGTTGGAATATCATGTTTGTTTATGCCAGGAGTCAACGGAAGAATCACCCGCGGCGACAAGCGGCGTATGTGCCTCAGGATGGATTTTTTCTCATCGATGGTTCTGGAAAACATCGCTTTCAGCGCTGAACCCGCGGATTGGCATCGGGTCGTGGCATCGGTGAAGACGGCTTGCCCGCATCAAACAATCGAATGGATTTCCCGACGGTTACGCAACAGAAATCGATGAACGGGACGCATGGGAAATTCGAAAACAGACGACAAATTATCCTACTCTATCGCGATATGCCTGAAAGGGAAGAGAAAGAATACTTATGGAAAGGAACATAGGGCATGAAAAAAAATTATAGAAAATGGATTGCGTACATGTGCATTTCCCCCGTGTTGTTTGTCGCAAATATCTTTGCAGAAGAAAGGCCCGTTCCAGTGAATGAGACGCCGAAGAAAATGAATATTTCGCGGTATGATGAAACCGCCCGTGGTCTCAATGCGCCTATATATGACTACTATGCGCAAAGAATCAAGGAAACAACAGGTATTACCAAGGGCGTTTGCCTGGATGTCGGGTCCGGCGGAGGATACCTCGGACTTTCACTGGCCAGGATCACGAATCTTGATTTTATATTCCTTGATATTTCGGTCGATGCCCTGGAAAGGGCAAAGCAGCATATTGTCGAGGATGGTGTGCAAAACAGGGCCAAAACGCTTCTGGCGGATGTTCACAGTATTCCTCTCGCTGACGGATCGATGAATCTTGTCATCAGCCGGGGGTCGATTCCCTTCTGGAAGGACCCCGGGCTGGGCCTTAAGGAAATATACCGGGTCCTGGCCCCCGGCGGCAAAGCCTATATCGGCGGAGGCAGGGGTACGCCTGAACTTCAAGCGCAGCTCGCAGAAAAAAGGAAAACCCTGGGCATGGAATCTCCTGAGAGATGGAAGGCGAATAAAAGGCGTGCCGACCGTGGTCCCGGGCAGATTCCGCAACGGGATTATGATGGCATATTAAAAAAGACAGGCATTACGAACTATTCTGTCAGTAAAGGGGATGACGGCATATGGATAATGATGTGGAAATAAAGTGCAGGAAGAGGTGATGCCGTTCCAGAGAAGGCTGAATCTTTTTGACGCCACCATGCTTGTGGTGGGCAACGTGGTCGGAGCCGGAATTTTTACCACCGCCGGCTTTCTGGCGGGTGAATTGCCCGACCCTTGGCTTTTTACCGGCATATGGATTATCGGCGGCCTCCTGACCCTCTGCGGCGCTTTGACCTATGCGGAGATGACAAGCATGTTTCCCCGTTCTGGTGGAGATTATTTATATCTGAAAGCGGCATACGGTCCATGGGCAGGCTTTCTCCTCGCGTGGATTGGGTTCTGGATCATCAATCCGGGATCTATTGCCGTTCTTGCCATGGGGCTGACCAAATATCTGGCAGGTTCAGGGGACATCTTCGGCGGCATGGACGAGAAATGGACGGCAGTGGCGATTGTTGCCCTTTTTCCCCTGGTTAACTTCCGGGGAGTGCGTTTGGCCGGTACCAGTCAGAATTTCTGGACCCTAGGCAGCTTGGCGCTCATTCTGTTTCTTGTCATAGGAGGGGTGGCGTCGGGGAAGGGCAACTGGGAGCATTTTTCCCGGGACGCAACAGGTGCGTTCAGCTTATCGAAACTGCTGGGACCGGCCATGATTGCCGTGATCTTTTCCTACAGCGGCTGGTTCGTGACAGCCTATATCGGTGATGAAGTGAAACGACCGGAACGTAACCTTCCGCTGTCCCTGACCTTCGGAACACTTATCGTCATTGTGCTTTATGTGGCCGTTAATGTGGTCTATCTCTATGCCGTCCCAGTTCAGAACCTGCCGGGCGTTATCAATGTCGGGCAGGTGGTGGGAGCACGTCTCATGCCCCATGGTTTGGCACAGGCTGTCACACTGGCAATTATCCTGGCTATTGCGGCAAGCATAAATGCCACGGTGCTTGCCGGTGCACGCCTCTCCTACGCCGTTGCCAAGGACGGTTTTTTCTGGTCTGCGCTTGAGAAAATTCATGGCCGGTATGGGACGCCCCATATTGCATTGCTCATTCAAGCCGCACTCGCTTGTTTTTACATTGTTTTCGATACTTTTGACGGTTTGCTCAGTGCGGTCGTTTTTATTATGCTTCTTTCTTCGATTGGGGTGGGACTGGCGCATTTCATTCTGCGTCGGCGCATGCCCTTTGCGGAAAGGCCGTACCGAACCTGGTGCTATCCCTTCGTGCCTCTGCTGTTCATTGTCACCTATTCCTATATTGCCGTACAGATTCTTCTGACCAATCCCCTGAGATCTGCTTTGGGGGTAGCGATAACGATATCGGGCCTGCCCTTTTTTATTTATGCCTTGAGGCGAAAGGACAGGCAGGCCGCCGTTGCTCCTATTGATTCCTCATCATCTCAGATGGTGAGGCTGCTTAAAAAGAGGAGTGGAGGGGTTGTTAGTAAATCATAATATTATGCGTTGGATTAAAGTTTTTTGATCTCCTGTGAGTTGAAAAGTGTTTTGTAAGCAATACGGTGTCATGGCCGCACTCATTTCCGCTCTCCTGTTCGGCCTGAGCGCCCCGCTGGGGAAAATGCTGCTTGAGGATATGGCGTCGCTGCCGCTGGCCGGTCTGCTTTATCTGGGTTGCGGCCTGGGACTGACCGTCATGACATGCTTCCGGCGTTTTGTGTTCCGGCAGGATTTGTCGTGTGTGGAATCGAAGCTTCGGGGGATGGACTATCTTTACCTGGGAGGCGCCGTGCTGGCCGGGGGCGTGACGGCGCCGATTTTACTGCTTCAGGGATTGCTGATCATACCGGCAGGGAATGCCGCTCTTCTTTTAAATAGTGAGGCGGTTTTGACTGTCCTCATTGCGGCCCTGATCTTCCGGGAACCGGTGACGAAATGGGTCTGGGGCGCTTTTTTATGCATGCTCTTTGCGGCGTTTGTTTTGACGATCCGGGTGGATGCCGTATCGTTGCAGGCGGAACCGGGAACGGTCCTGATTGTCCTCGCCTGTCTCATGTGGGCCCTGGACAACAACCTGACCCGCAACATCGCCCATCGGGACCCGGTTTTTATCGCCCGCTTTAAAGGTCTGGCGGCCGGTACGACGGTCCTGTCGGCCGGCTTATTAATGGGCGATCCGATTCCCCCGGTAGAGGCGGGACTGATGGCATTGCTGCTGGGCGCTTTCAGTTACGGTGCAAGCCTTGTCCTGTTTATCCACGCTTTACGGTATCTGGGAACGGCCCGGACGGTCATCTACTTCAGCGCCGCCCCGATTCTGGGGGCCTTGGCCTCCATTCTGATCCTGGCCGAGCCTGTGACACCGATGCTGCTTCTGGCGGCGGCCGTGACGGTCTGTTCCGTTGTTTTTCTGATGAGAGAAAATCATGACCACGAACATGTTCATGAGGCTGTCTTTCATGAACACCGACACATTCATGATGAACACCATCAGCATGAACACACCGATGTCTGGCGGGAGCCCCACAGCCATGGGCACCTTCATGGGCCCCTGGTTCACAGCCACGCCCACACGCCGGATCTGCATCATCTTCACCGGCATGGGTAATCTGTATGTGATATTGTAAATACATGATATCGTTAGAAAATAGTTTGAAAAGAGGAATGCAAAAAGCGTGTTGAAACGAAGTGAGAGCTGATCATGGCCGTCGAAAGTAACTAAAAAATAGACTTGGAGGATGGGGAATGAAAAAAGCGAATTTTTTCTTTGGAATGTGTTTCATATGGGCCTTGTGTTGCGGCATTGTTTTCTATGCAAATCCGGTTTTTGCAAATGATGGCCATGTTATCACCGATATGTGCGACCGGAAGGTGGAGGTGCCGGTTAACCCGCAGCGGATCGCCTGCATGCACTGCGTTTCCCCCGAGAAAATCATGACCCTCGGGCAGGGGCATCTGATCAGTGTTATGGCGGAACAATCGCCGTGGGCTTATAAACTTTTCCCGGAAATCAAAAACGCGCAAAACAGCAAAGGCATAACGCCGGAGCAGATGCGGCGGATGAAGATCGATGTTGTGCTCTATACACCGGGAATGACCAAAGAGGAACCATACGGCAAGGCCGGATTGAAAACCGTCTGCGCTTTTTCCGCCGAGGCAAGGCCCATGAAGCTAACGGAGTATCGGGATAACTTCAAACGACAGATCCGCCTGTTCGGTGAGCTGCTTGGGCCGGACGCGAAAGCCCGGGCGGACAGATACAACCGGTATTTCGACAAAAAAATTGATCAAATCCTTGCCGTGACGTCGAAGATAGATAAGAAAAACCGGCCTGCCGTTTATTACGGTGGTCTGAAGCGCAGCCTCCTGGGCAGCCAGGGAAAGGGCAGCGTCATGCACTGGAATGTCGAAGTAGCCGGAGGTAATTATTTGCCGCAGGCAATCCATGACAACCATGCCAAGGCCACGCTGAAGGCTGTCCAGTCATGGGATCCCGATATCGTTCTGTTAAGCGGCTATGCCAAATCCTCCGACTCGGTTATGAAAGCCCCGGAGCTCGCTTCCCTGAAAGCGGTGAAAAACGGACGGGTTTATTGCCTTCCCCAGGGCGTTTATGCCTGGGATCATGCGAGCAATGAAGGGGTGCTCCTCATGATCTACATGGCCAAGCTGTTCCATCCTGATTTATTCAAAGGTTGGGACATGATCGAGGAGATGAAGACGTTCTATTCGGAAATATACGGTAGAACCATCACGGATGAAGACGCACAGAGGATTCTGAAAAACCTTCCACCGGTATAAACGGGAGTAAGGTCATGAATGTCGGGCCGTCTGTCTGGACGGCTGGGGCGCAAATGGATGGATGCTCTTTCAAAAGTTAAAAAGGTTAAGAGAACGATTATACGGCGGCCACTTGATGGGCCGTCCGGTTTTTCAGGACAAACCGGGCCCGCCTTAACAACTCTTTGGCAATATGGAGGATGGCCCGGATTTGCTTCATCCGAAGGCAAAGACGGTTGAAGACCATCATCATGCCCGGCTCTTTCCGTACCGTAATCCAAGCCGGCTCAATCGGTAAGGTCCTGGGCGCCGGATTTCGGTCAGGACCTTGCCGGTCCCGCAAGCCGGTTCGAGGAAGCGCGAATCGATCCGCTCCGTCTCGAACCTCACCAAGTCCAGCATGGCCTTGACCTCGCGCTTCCCGGTCAACGGACCTCTTGATTTTCCGGGGAAGAAAAGAGTTTACATCGATGCCCTGGCTTTGAATAACCTAATGTAGAATCCCACTCTGTTCGCCCATCCGGCCAGAGCCGCGTTCAGGATTGTGCAAAATGGTTCGACCCGAAGTACTTGTCGAAAAGGGATTTCAGGGATTCTTTCGCCTCGGCATGAAATATTTCGTAACGCTTCATGAAGTTTTTTGCATCAGGGGTCAGTTTCGATCCGCCGCCGGCGACACCCCCCACGGTTCTTTCCAGAAGAACGATACCCAGTTTTTGTTCCGCTTTATGAATCATGTTCCAGGCTTTACGGTACGATACTTTCATGTCCGCGGCACCTTGGGAAAGGGAGCCCGTTTTTTCAATAAACTTCAGGAGTTCGTATGTGCCGACACCGAATGCCCTGTCGTCCGTTTCAATCCAGATTCTGTAACCAAGTTTCATGAATACTCCCTTATCTGTTGAAAACAGCTTTGAAAGACCGCGTGAGGAAATTCAAACGTTTGCAGGTAAAATAGCAGAGTTCGAGGATAAAGCCAGCAAAAGGATTTTGTCTCGTCTGCGGCGGAAGTGGAAAAGAGGGGGCTGAAGCGTCAATCAGGCAGGGCCCTGATGGTGGCTTCAGGAGGGGGACGCAACGTAAAAAAGTTGTCCGGCTTTTCCATGGTGGTTTCCATGGTTTCATGGACGATCGTTATCGTTCTTCCCTCACCGGTGTCGATCGAGATTCTTGACGGAAAAGTTCGGCCGTTCATTTTTCGGAAGGCATTGAATGTGACGGTTTCTTTCCGGCCGGCGGAAGATGATCGCTCGATCTTTTCGAGACGGTCCTGCAGCGGGTTGATCCAGAGACTCTCCGTGAGCGCATCCGCCGTCGTCATGTCCACCCGATAAAGTGAATCTTCCATTTTTCCCACGAGTTGCGTGGGTTGCAGGGTGACATTCGGCCCATTTCCCAGAAGCACGGCCATCCATTTTTCCACCGGCCAGCTCAGGGGCAGGAAGCGGCTCAGATTATCCGGCGTGGCTTTGCCGACAAGAAATTCTCCGCCGGTGGGCAGATACGCACGGATCCATCCCCCCCTGACCGTTAAAAAGAAATCGGGTGGCCCCAAAACGGGGATGGACTCCAGGCGCAACTTATCGGAAAGCTGCAGGAATATGGCGATTCGAAAATTTATCTTTGACTGGGGAGAGACGACCGAAACCCTCGCCGTGCTCCTGTAGAGCAAGGTGTCGTCCGTGGGCGGGTTTATGGCGGACAGGGCCGCCTGCGCCGATGCGTAGCCCAGTTTCTCCTCTGTCGGCTTGATGGTTTTACCGACGGAACATCCACCCAGCAAAAGAAGGACCGAGAAAAACATTACAAGAAAAGGTTTCATGGCAGGTGCAGTCTTTTGAGTTCGTCAATTTTTTCCTGAAGGGCCGCGCTGGGTGCGTTCTGCTTTATGGCACGCTGGTAGGCGTCAAGCGCTTCCTGTCGTAAATTCAGGGCCAGATAAACATCTCCCAGATGTTCCGTGATGGTGCTGTCCTCCGGGAGGATGGAGACGGCCTCCTTCAGATACTTCAAGGCGTCGTCGTAACGTTTCTGTTTGTAGTAAACCCAGCCGAGGCTGTCCAGGATGTAACCATTTCCCGGATCCAATTGCAGGGCTTTTTTGATCATTTTCTCCGCTTCATCGAGTTTAACGCCCATTTCAGCATAGGTATAACCGATAAAGTTGAGGGCGTCGGCGTGATCCGGGTTCTCTGCCAGGATTGCCTCCATTTCGCGGATGCTGTCGTCAATACGGTTTATCTTGCTGAAGAGGCTGCCCAATTGATAGCGCATTGCCATTTTGTCCTTGACGGCAAGCATGCCTTCCCGCAGGATGGCTTCAGCGGCCTTGTAATCCTTCTCTTCCTCGTAAAGAAGGGAAAGAAGCGAATAAAATGGGGGAAAATCGCGGTGATGGCTCAGGGCGTTTTTTATGATCTTTTGGGCCTCGCCTTGTTTTCCCTGTTGTTTCAATATGGTGGCGATGCGAAGCTGTGCCTGGTTGTACAGAGAGGAAACGGCCGGGATTCTGCGGTATTCCTTAAGGGCATCGTCGTAGGTCTTGTGTTCTTCGTAGGCGGCGGCAAGAAGAAAACCCGTTCCGGCGTCTCCCGGAAAAGCCTGAAGAAGCCGCAGAAATTGCTCGATAGCCAGATCGTTCTTTCCTTGTTCCAGGTACAAAATCCCAAGGTTTTTCCGCGTATCCCGATTTTTCGGATCCATTTCCAGTATCGCTTGGTATTCTCTTTCCGCTTCATTGACACGCTTTGCTCTCAGCAAAAGCTCGCTCAGGCGCACCCGGATGCCGATCTTCGTGGGGAAATGACCGATGTATTCCCGATAGTTCTGGATGGCCAGGTCGATTTTATTTTGGATTTCATACAGATTACTGAGGTCAATCCATGCGGCTTCAAATTCCGGGTTGATATTTGTGAGGTTTTTGTAAATTATTTCCGCGTCATCATACCTTTTCTGGACCCTATAGATACGGGCGAGATAGTAGTTTCCCATGAGATTTTCCGGATCAATAGACAACAGCCTCTTGAACAGGGATATGGCCCGATCGTATTTCTTTACTTCCGCGTAAGCTGAGCCGAGATAAAAATAGGCGACGATGTTCTTTGGATCCATTTCCAGTACGGATTTATAGGCATTGACGGCCTTTTTGTAATTCTTGATGTCGAGATAGAGTTCTCCGGTCAGCAGAAGGATATCGACGGTTTTCGGATTTTTTTCGAGATACGCTTCGCAGAGCCTGATGGCCTTTTCTGTTTCCCCTTTTTCAAAATACAGCTCCCCGAGTTCCTTGGTCAGGACCTCTGAGGAGGGGTCAAATCGCAATGCCTTCTCATATTCGGCAATGGCCGCTTCCGGTTCATTATTGAGACTGAAGAGGACGCCCAGCGAGTAATGATACAGGGGATGAAACGAGGATTGTTGTCCCGGCGGGGGAGATGGCTGTCGCCCTCCGGGCATGGTGGCGCACCCGAGCATGCCCAGGGCAATCAGGAGAACGAATGTATTCCAGCCGTAGCTTCGCATAGCCTTATTGGTATCTTATCGTTTGCAGGTAAGGCATTTCTTGAACTCTTTTCCAGTTGCCATGATCGCAGAAAACGGAAGACTTGGCCCTCATTGCCGGACGATCTCGGAGACCGGCACGATTTCAACGCCTTTTTCACGCATCATGGGCAAGGCGTTTCTGATGGCCAGAATGGTGCTTCTGTAGGGGTGCCCGATCAACAGGACCGGCGCACCGGTCCGAACATCCTTTTCCTGAAGTCGGCGCGTAAGCGTTTCCAACGAAGTTTCATACGATTGGTCATGATCTATAAATATTTTTCTGGCCAGGAAAGGGACACCGATTTGATCTGCCGCCTCCTTTGCCCGTGAATTCCTCGTCGTCCGGCTGTCGATGAAAAAAAGCCCCTTTTCCTTCAGCACATTCATGATGACCGCCATTTTTTCTTCGTCCTCCGTGAAGCGGGATCCCATGTGGTTGTTGACACCGATCGCATAAGGGACATGGTCCAGATTTTTCTCCATCTGCTTTTTGATATCTTGGTCGCTCATGCTGAGAAAGATGGCACCTTCTCCCGGACGGGTTTGCGGATAGGACTGCGGTTCCATGGGACAGTGCAAGAGAATGTCCCGATTCCGCAAATGGAGCAATGTCATCGCTTCCGTCGTATACCGCTGATAGGGCAGAACCGCAAAACTTAAAGGGGCGTCAATCTCCAGCAGTTTATGCAATGCGCCGATGTCCTGACCGATATCGTCTATCAGAATGGCGATCCGCAGAGGCTTCCCCGTTTCGGGGACGCGAGATTCCGGATGACGTTCGGGAATCCGTTTTCGCTCCCTGCGATCGTCGATTTTGGCAACTTGTGTCCCGGCGGGCTTTTTTTTATGAGGCCTTTTGACCTCTGTCCGTTCGCGGACGTCCTTTTCCGGCGGTTTCTGTTTTTCTTCCAACAAATGGAAACAGAAAAGCGCCAAGGCGGTCAAGACCAAAAAGGTCAGGATAAAGAATATGGTACGTGGTTTACGTTTTCGTCGTTTCAGATCAGTTTTTCTTTCCTTTCATGAATATATGCCAGCTTTTCAGCATATCTGATGCCGCTTTGACCTGGTTGTCCTGGGCAAAGGCCGCGTCTTCCGCTTCCTTTTTGGCCGCAGGGGCCATCTCGTCCGGTTTCTCGCCGTTTTCTTTCGCCGACTTGATGTGCCTTTCGAGGTCCTTTTCCCTCATGGCATTGTCGTTCTCTCCCACATCCTCAACCGTTTTTGCATACTTGAGGGTGATGTCCGGGACAATGCCCTCGGCCTGGATCGACCGGCCGCTGGGCGTATAATATTTCGCCGTGGTCAGTTTCAAAGCCGCCCCGTCCTCCAGGGGGATCAGGGTCTGTACAGAGCCTTTCCCGAATGTCTGGGTACCGAGAATCAGGGCGCGGTTGTTATCCTGCAGGGCGCCCGCCACAATTTCCGAGGCGCTGGCGGAGCCTTCGTTGACCAGCACAACGATCGGGCAGAGCGGTTCATCCCCGTCGTTCTTCGCCGCGGCGCTCGTTTCCATGACTTTGATTCTTCCCCGAGTCGATACGATGGTGCCGGTTTTGAGAAAGACATCGGCCACTTCAATCGACTGGTTCAACAGTCCGCCGGGGTTGTTGCGAAGGTCGAGTATAATCCCCTTCAGGGGCTTGACCTTCGACTCCATATCCTGAATCGCTTTTTTCAGATCATCAGCCGTCCGTTCCTGGAACGAGGTGATCCGGCAATAACCGATGCCGTCGTCCATCAGGCGTGATTTAACGCTGGTGACTTTGATGATGGCTCGTGTTAAAACATAATCCTTCGGTTTGGGCAGGCTTTCCCGAAGGATGGTTACGGTAACTTTGGTATCTTTTGGTCCCCGGAGTTTCTTTACCGCTTCCTGAATCGTGATATCCTTCGTTGACTTGCCGTCAATTTTGATGATTTGATCGCCGGGTTTGATCCCCGCCTGATATGCGGGCGTGTCTTCAATGGGTGAAACAACGGTGAGCATGTCCCTCAGGATCGTAATCTCAATACCGATTCCTCCGAAACTTCCCTTGGTTTCAACCTCCAGTTCCTTGTATTCATCGGCATTCATGAACGTGCTGTGTGGGTCGAGTGATTTGATCATCCCGGATATTGCTCCCTGAATCAAATCCTGCAGCTTCACTTCCTCCACATAGTTTTTTTCCACCATATCGAGGACTTCGTTGAAAGTCTTCAGGTTCTTGTAGGTGCTCCGGTCAACAGCGGAAACCTTGCCCGTTCCGTAGAAGAAGGCCAGAGCCAGCAGGGAAATAAGCGCAAAAATCGTGATCTTGTTCTGAAAAAATCGTTTCATGAAAGCCTCCGACGGTGTTTTCTGCTTTGGACTGACAGGTATCCTATATCATTATCATTTATTATCGGGAAAACGCCATGTTTATTTAGACATTCAGTGGAATCCAAACGAGAAAACGGGTTTCCGGTACCGGTCGGGACCGGGTATGACCGGGGCATTGTCGGTCAGATCTGACCTGGGTCCGTTTTTATTCACCGGAGATGCTTCGAAAGAAAACGATTCCATCGCCGCCCTTCATCCGGCAAGGGCTCTTCTATGCCTCTTTTTCAGGCTTTGCAATACATTCTTGCCCCGTCCATTCCTTGAGATGCTTTGTGCCGAAGAGGAGATCCTGCTTCCGGATAAAAACTTCCGTGTCCGGCGGAACCGAATGGGTGATCCAGACGTTGCCACCGATGACGGATCGGGCACCGATGACAGTCGTACCTCCAAGTACCGTTGCGTTGGCATAGATGATCACGTCGTCCTCAATCGTTGGGTGCCTCTTCTGATTTCGCAGGGCGTCACACTCGTTTCGGCTGAGGGACAAAGCGCCCAGGGTCACACCCTGATAAAGGCGTACCCGGTCTCCGATCGTGGTTGTCTCCCCGATGACTACGCCCGTG
>Ga0172382_10002332_pt1 | contig 32108 bp, 30 predicted proteins | sample Leawel138RmetaG_FD_122245 | JGI IMG/M metagenome (GOLD analysis project Ga0172382, IMG submission 122245) | Leachate microbial communities from a municipal landfill in Southern Ontario, Canada - Leachate well 138R metaG | ecosystem: Engineered > Solid waste > Landfill > Unclassified | place...
CGGCCCATCAGCACGACCGGGCATTCGACCAGACCGGCGACTTCGCGCAGCAGGCCCTCGTCAGCCTTGAGGTCCAGCCCCTCGCCCTTGCACAGATCGAGCGCGCCGGAGCGGATGATTTCGGCCCGTTCCATCGGGTCGATCAGCACCTTGGCGGCGCGCAGCTTGGCCTGATAGTCGACGAAATCCGTCACGGTGATTGCGGCCGGAGCCAGGAAACGGTGGCCGCGCGTGGTGTTTCCTGCCGTCACGCGGGCGAACGTCACCGGCACCACGGCCCCGTCGAACAGGCACAGGATGGAGTGCAGCGGCCGCACCCAGCGGGCCGGATTATCGGCCCAGCGCATGGACTTGGGCCACGGCAGGGCGGCCATGGCGCCTTCCACGATGTCCTTGAGGACCTCGGCGGTCGGGCGGCCCTTCTTTTCGATGGTCAGGAACAGGAACGTGCCCTTGGGCGTCTCGCGCTTTTCACACTGATCGACCGTGACGCCGTTGGCGGTCAGGAAACCCTGCATGGCCTTTTCTGGGGCGTCGGCGCGCGGGCCTTTGCGTTCCTCGGACACGTCGGGCTGCGCGGCGGGCAGGCCATCTACCACCAGCACCAGACGGCGCGGCGTGACGGCGGTGCGCGTGGTCAGGCCCTCGGTCAATCCGGCCTTGGTCAGCCCGTCAACCACCAGCTTTTCCAGCGCCTCGGCGGCGGCGGCCTGCATGCGGGCGGGGATTTCCTCGGAGAACAGTTCAAGCAGCATCTGCATGGCTCAGCCCTCCGCCTTTTCTTGAATTCCGGCAAGCCACGCTTCGCAGCAGCCCTTCGCCAACGCCCGCACACGCCCGATATAGGCGGCGCGTTCGGTGACGGAAATCACCCCGCGCGCATCCAGAAGGTTGAAGCGGTGCGAGGCCTTGATGCACTGGTCGTAAGCCGGCAAGGCGAGTTTGGCATCAAGCAGGGCCTGACACTCCTTCTCGGCGTCCTTGAAATGCTGGAACAAAATTTCGGTGTCGGCGTGTTCGAAGTTGTGGGCGGAATACTCCACCTCGGCGCGGTGGAACACGTCGCCGTACTTCACGCCGCGGCCGTTGAAATCGAGGTCGTAGACGTTCTCCACGCCCTGAATGTACATGGCCAGACGTTCCAGGCCGTAGGTCAGTTCCACGGCCACCGGATCGCACTCGATGCCGCCGACCTGCTGGAAATAGGTGAACTGCGTCACCTCCATGCCGTCGCACCACACCTCCCAGCCCAGGCCCCAGGCGCCAAGCGTCGGGCTTTCCCAGTCGTCTTCGACAAAGCGGATGTCGTGCTTCATCGGGTCGATGCCCAGCGCCCGCAGGCTGTCGAGATACAGCGCCTGAGCGTCGGCGGGCGACGGCTTCATGATCACCTGGAACTGGTAATAGTGCTGGAGCCGGTTGGGGTTCTCGCCATAGCGCCCGTCGGTCGGCCGCCGCGACGGCTGCACATAGGCAGCGCTCCACGGCCTGGGGCCGAGCGCCCGCAGCGTGGTCGCCGGATGGAACGTGCCTGCGCCAACCTCCATGTCATACGGCTGGAGGATGATGCAGCCCTGATCGGCCCAGAACTGCTGCAAGGTGAGGATGATCTGCTGAAAACTGGGAGCGTTGCCGGATGCGGCCATGAGTCTCGTCTCTGAGTGAGGCGGCGGAAAGCGAACCCGAAAGCTATCCGCCGCACCCCCAAAGGGTCAAAGAGTTTTGCGGGGTCTGCTGCGTTTGAATGGCTTAGGCGGTCAACGTCGGTCCTTGTACCCGCACGAACAGGCCGAACCCTGAGCGATATAGTTGCCGCACTGAGGGCAGGAGACGAGTTCAACCGTGGTCGGCTGAGGCTGGGCGCGGGCGCGGGTCACGTCCTCGGCGGCACGGCGGGCGCGCTCAACGCGGCTTGGTCCCGACTCGCCGCCGCGCAAGATCCTCCCAGCGTGCTTGAAGACAAGCCACACGAGGACCACCACGATGGCCGTAAACAGCAATTTGGTGAGCGAAAATCCCAGCATGGTCTGTTATCGCCCGGCCATGGCGGCGGGGTCAAGGGCCGCCCCATCGCGCAGCATGGCATCCGCCGCCTCCGTATAGGTGCCATCGTCGCAATGCAGCACCACGCCGGGATGCAGCACGGCGGAGGTGCGCGCCCCCTTCCGCGCCCGCACGATGACCCGCTTGGCAGGCTGCCCGGCCTTGGACCACAAGGGAATGACCTCGACCGCGCCCGCCTTACCGTGCAGGGCGGAGAGGATTGCATCCAGGCGATCCGCCCGGTGGATCACGGTCAGGCTGCCCCGCGGCTTGGCCATGCGCAGACAAAACCCCAGCCAGTCAGCCAGCGGCACGGCCTCCATATGCGCGCTATCCCGCCCGGCGTGAGGCGGACGAGTGCCCGGCCCGTGGAACGGCGGATTGGTCAGCACGGCATCGAAGCTGTTGGGCGGCAGCGGCGCGGGCCGGGCGCTCACGTCGCCGACCACCACCCTGCCCCGCGCGCTCCAGCCGTTCAGGTCAATCGACCGCGTGGCAAGGTCGGCATGGTCGGGCAGCACCTCCAGCCCCGTCACATCGGCCTCGGCCCAGCGCGCGAGCAGGCACAGCAGCGCCGCCCCTGTCCCCGCCCCGACGTCCAGCACCCGCGTCCCCGGCCCGACCGGAACGGCAGCAGCCAGCAGCACCGGGTCAATGGCGGCGCGATACCCGCCGCTGGAGGGTTGCAGCAGCCGCACCCGGCCACTGAGCAAGGTGTCCTCGGATATCTCAGGCATGGTCTTCCTGGAACGCGGCGACGATGCGGCGGGCGAGGAAGGCATCGGACTGGATCACCATTAACCGGCGCGGCAGGACGCCCAGGCTGCCTTCCATGATGCTGGTGTGGGCATCCAACACCACGGCGTCCACGCCATGCGCCGCCAGTTCCGCCTGGAGCGCCGACAACAGCACGATGTCGTTGGTGCGGATCACTTCAACCACACGCCTCTCCTCTACCGACTTTCCTTGACCGTTCCGCCGCCCCGCTCCTATGCTCCAGGTGCCCGAAGCCGGCGTCAAGCTGCCGGGTGCCACCTGAACCATCCACAGGATATCGCGTTGTCCAACGTCGCCCCAAACAATAAGCCGTCCCCAGACCCCAAGCCGTCCAAAGGGTCCTCGGCGAACGCGCTCGACACCCTTTTAGCCTTGGTGGCCGACGATCTGGCCCGCGTCAATGTGACCATCGTGGAGCGGATGCACAGCCCCGTCGCCCTGATCCCGCAGCTTGCCGGGCATCTGGTCGCGGCGGGAGGCAAGCGCCTGCGCCCCTTGCTGACACTGAGCGCGGCCCGCCTGTGCGGCTATGGCGAGGGCGACGATCACGTCAAGCTGGCGACCTGCGTGGAGTTCATCCACACCGCCACCCTGCTGCATGACGACGTGGTGGACGAAAGCGACCTGCGGCGCGGACAGGCCAGCGCCAACGCCCTGTGGGGCAACAAGCCGAGCGTGCTGGTCGGCGACTTCCTGTTCTCGCGCTCCTTCGAACTGATGGTCGAAGTCGGATCGCTGCCCGTGCTGGCGACCCTGTCGCGCGCCTCGGCGGTGATTGCCGAGGGCGAAGTCCACCAGTTGATGACCACCAACGACACCGCGACCACGGAGCAGGCGTACCTGGAGGTCATCCAGGGCAAGACCGCCGAACTGTTCGCCGCCGCCTGCAAGGTCGGCGCGGTGGCCGCCGGAAAGCCCGACGCCGAGGCCGAGGCGCTGTACAGCTACGGCATGAACTTGGGCATCGCGTTTCAGTTGGTGGACGATTACCTCGACTATTCCGCCAAACAGGAAGAATTGGGCAAGACGGTCGGCGACGATTTCCGGGAGGGCAAGATCACCCTGCCGATCATCCTGGCGATTGCGCGCGGCGATGATGCCGAACGCGCCTTCTGGTCCCGCACCCTGGCCGATCTGGATCAAGCCGAAGACGGGACGGACCTGCGCCACGCCATGGCGCTGATGGAAAAGCACGGCACCCTGGCCGACACCATCACCCGCGCCCGCCACTATGGCGAACTGGCCCGCACGGCGCTCGACATCTTCCCCGACAGCACCTACAAACGTGCCTTGGTCGGCATCATCGACTTCTGCATCGAACGCGCCTTCTGACGCATTGCAGGAGCCTGAAAATTTTCCGCAAAGAGGGCTTGTGCACCACCCATTGAGGCGCTATAAGCACAGCCCCGACGCCGAGAAATCAAAACCCGGCGGTACCTGACGGAGTGTAGCTCAGCCTGGTAGAGCACTGTCTTCGGGAGGCAGGGGCCGGAGGTTCGAATCCTCTCACTCCGACCAAAGCAAACGGCGCTAAGTCACAGACTTGGCGCCGTTTGTCATTGTCGAGGGGACACCGGCCTGGGGACCATGGACCCATCTGGCCGTGAACGCGATCAGCGCCGCCCGCCCCTCCTGAACCGTCCCTCCTCCTAAACGTACCGCCGCCGCCGTCGGAAGCCACCGCTGCACATCCTCCCGCCGAAGGCCCGAGTATCGGCAGTACCAGTGGAGATAGGCTTCGGCAGCCATCCTGCGGCCGAATGTCCGCGACGATTCCCCGAACAAGAAGATCAGGAAGGCGCGCGCCGCATCGTACTCCGGCCACCCCGCCCCGGCGTCTTGCCAATCAACGACCACCAGGCCGTTCGTGCTCCAGAAAATATTGCTGATGTGCATGTCTCCATGGCACAGCATCAAGGGACAGGGATCGTTGAGCGGCGCGAGGGCGGCTTCCTGACAGACCGCATCCAGCCCCGACGCCCGCACCGCCTGCACCATCGCCTCTCGCCGGCACTCCAACTCAGGGGCGGCAACGGCATTGATGCGTGCATGGAGGCGCGCCATGCGGCGCAACGCCAAGAAAAGACGCACCCCGCCGAAAGGACGCCCCAGAAATTGGTCGTTCAACGTCTGCCCCTGTACCCGGTCCATGATGAGGCCGACGCCGTGCCGCGACATCTTGAGACGGATTGGCGCGGGAACCGGCAGCCCAGCATCCCGAGCCGCCCGCAATGCGGCAAACTCTCTGTGAGCCAGGTGCGCAAGGCGGACCGGGAACAGCTTTGCCACGCGCTGCGCCGACACACCGACCACCAATCCCGTTCGTCCATGGGCGAGGCAGGCCATCGGCGCTCCTTTGCATTGTGTGTCCGGTCCACCCCCGGACAAGCAACAGCAAAGGCGATAGTTCCGTTCCCCGACCTCTCGCACACATCACGGTCTGTTGTGGGCTGAAAAGCATTACGGCCCCGAACCTGTGTTCGGAGCCGTAAGACTGACACACTGCAATGTACCCGGAGCGACTCGTCCGGGATCACGGGCAGCGGAAGGTGACGCCGACGCCGGTCCGGCCTTCATAGCTGAGGGGCATCGGGATCGCCTCGATGCGCGAGCCGGAATTGATCTGACCTAGGCTGTCTACACAAATGGCCGTCGCGGCGCCATAGCCTGACGTCACGCCGATGACTCCGCCGACAACGTTGAGGCGCGCAACGGCGGTGCCGACGGTCGCCAGGACGATACCGGCAGCGAGGCCAGCGAAAAAGCTCTTGGTGTTCATGACAACCCTCGGATCAGTGAAGCTATCCCGAGCATGCCCACGTCACCAATAGCCGTCAACCATCCGAAGACGAACGTGGCTGCCAGGCAAAGTCGGGCTTCCGCTATTCCGACAGCGCGGACGACGGAAGCTGGTTCATCTTCGCCAGCAGGTATTCGAGGTCGTTACGCTCGAACTCCACCCCAAGGTCACCGTACTGGGTCAGCACCCGTTCCAGCATCCGCCGTGAATACCGCTGGCGGTCGTTCTCACGGCCATCGTAGACGGTTTCATGTGCCACATCGACGGCGGCGCGCATGGCGGGATAAAATCCCTTCGGCAGTCCGGCCTTTTCGTATAGGCCCTTGAGACCGAGCGGCCCACTGTCATGGATAAGCTGACGAACGTTAAGGATGGTCAGTCCGGTGCTGACCGCCATGGCATATTCAAAGAACTTTAGATCGCCCATGCAGATGGCGCGCAGGATGATCGACGGGGTCAGGCGGCCATGGTCACGCATCTGGAGCACGAGCGCCTCCACCTCATCCTCGGACGACTCCGTGGACAGGGTGATGGTGGCGCGTTCCCGGCTTTGCAGCACAAGATCAGCCGCCATGTCGCTCGGCAGTTCGTGATTGCGAAGGATGTGGTCCTTGAGTTGCTCGGACACCCGATGCACCAACCGTTCGGACACCGTCACCGGTAGGTGGGCGCGGTGCACCAGGGGGTCCTGGACCCGCGCGTCATCCCCGAAACGGTCCACCATTCTGAGCAGCGAGGCATCCGACAGCAGGGCGCCGGCGTTGGCGGCCAGGGTCGCGGCGACTTCGGCATCACCTTCCTCGACCAGAGCCTCGGCAACCTCGGGCTGCACTTCGTGGCGGCGGGCCACGGCCTTTTGCTTGGCCGGATCTTGGCCGCGCACGATGTCAATCAGATCAGCCGAGCTAAGGACCTGCGAGAATTCCAGGACCGGCAGGGACACAGTATCGACGTCGCGCGCCAAGGCCATCGCGACGTCATGCGGAACCAGCGGATTCTCCTTGAGGTTGGTTGCCAGGGCCTCGCGCACGCGGACCTCGGCATCCCTCACCATCAGGCGGAAAATATCCTCGGCCAGCTTCCGTTCGGACGGACTCAGTCCGGCGTCGTCGAAATGCCGCGCCAGTTTCCCGGCCGTCACCGCGCGCGCCTCTCCCGAGGGGTCCTGAAGAAGACGCTGCACGTCCTCCGCCGTAAGCTTCACTTCCGCCATGGTATACCGGCCTGTTTTTGTTCTGATCCATTAGGTTCGGCACATGCCTGCAACCAAGTTACCCGCAATGCTCGCCCGTGTATAGAGAATGGCGAGAGATGGCTTCTAACCCCTTACCACCAACACCGAACAGGTGGCATGGCGCACCACTCGCGCCGCGTTGGGGCCGAGCAGGTAATCCGCCAGAGCGGGGCGATGCGCGCCGATCACGATAACATCAGCATGGATTTCGCGGGCGACGCGCAAGACGGTTTCATAGATGGTCCCCTCGTCCACGATGTGCTGACAGCGCATGCCGTCCGGCAACCGGGGATCGACCACTTCGCGCAGGCGGACCATTACCTTTTCGGCCATTTCCTGCGCGAAGTTCTTGGGGAAGAAACTGCCGACGATGCTCATGCCGAACGGCGGGACCACGGTCATGACGTGCAGTTTGGCTCCTGGCCTCGCCTGGGCCATCTCCACGGCGCGCGCCAATGTCGTCTCAACGTCGCTGACGTCTTCGAGATCGATGGAAACCAGGATGTTCCGGTACACGGCCGATCCTCCCTAGGCTGTTGTGGGGGTAGGTGACGGTTGCTCGCGGCGCCGCCGACGGACCTGCACCCATGCGATTAGACCATAGAGCAGCAACGCCGGAATATACATGATCTGACGCGGCGGCCGGTCGGCCAGCACCTGAACCTCGGTGATTTCCCACCCGAGGTCGATCCCGGCGCGTTCGGCCTGGCTGCCAAAGCCGATATCGTCAACGATCATGGCGGCGCCCTCGCCCTTGCTCAGGGTCAGGCCAGCCTCCTCCACCCGCTCCGCGCCGGGGGCGGGCGGTCCCATGCGCAGCGCGATGTGGCGGGTGACTTCCTTGCCCTCCAGCGTGACGCCGGATGCCACGATGCGCAACTGGCCGCCGGGTGGAATTTGCTCGGCCACCTGGGCAATTTCCGTGGCTTGCAAGCTTTCCAGCGGCGGGTAGATGCGGTCCCACCAGAAACCCGGCCGGAACAGCGTGAAGGCGACCAGCAACAGGGCGAGCGTCTCCCACAGGCGGTTGCGCACCAGGAAATAGTGCTGCGTCGCCGATGCAAACGCGAACATCGCCACCACGCCAAAGAAGAACACCGCTGCACCATGCCAGAACGTGTTCACGCCGATCAGCAATAGCTCGGTGTTAAAGATGAACAGGAAAGGCAGGATGGCGGTTCGCATGTCGTAGGTGAAGCCCTGGATACCCGTCATGATGGGATCGGACTTGGCAATGGCGGCGGCAGCAAAGGCGGCCAGGCCCACCGGCGGCGTGTCGTCGGCCAGGATGCCGAAGTAGAACACGAACATATGAGCGGCGATCAGCGGCACCAGCAACCCGGCCTCGCTCGCCAGAGTGACGATCACCGGCGCCATCAGGGTCGATACCACGATGTAGTTGGCCGTGGTCGGCAGACCCATGCCGAGGATGAGGCTGATCACCGCGGTAAAGATCAGCATGAGCATCAGGTTGCCGCCGGAGATGAACTCCACGAAGTCGGTCATCACCAGACCGATGCCGGTCAGCGTCACGGTTCCGACGACGATGCCCGCCGCCGCCGTGGCGACACCGATGCCGATCATGTTGCGCGACCCGGCGACCAATCCATCGCGCAGATCGACCAACCCGGCCATGGCCTCGGCCCGCATCTGACCGCCCCGCCCCATGAGCACCTTCAGCGGGCGCTGAGTCACAATGATGATGATCATGAACACGGTGGCCCAGAACGCCGACAGGCCCGGACTCAGGCGTTCGACCATCAGGTTCCAAATGAGCACCACGACGGGCAGCAGGTAGTACAGCCCCGCGCGGACCGTCACTCCCGGAGGCGGCAGGCGGGTGACGTCTTCCAGGGAGACCAGTTCCGGGACCCCAGTAGAATACTTGAGCAGCCCAAGATAGGCAATGAACGCAAGGCCAGTCGCCACCAGCCCAGAATACTTACCGAATATTTCGCCGATCCAGCCCATGCCGTAGTAAACGATGGCCGACAGGATAACCATGCCAAAGAAGCTCATGAAGACTTGAACGATGGCCGACCGCACCGGCCATGGAACCTCGCGCTCCATGCCCTTCAAGTTCAGCTTCAAGGCTTCCAGATGCACGATGTAGACCAGCGCGATATAGGAAATCACCGCCGGAAAGACGGCGTGCTTCATCACCTCGACGTAGGAAATGCCCACGTACTCGACCATCAGGAAAGCGGCGGCCCCCATCACCGGCGGCATAAGCTGGCCGTTGGTCGACGACGCGACTTCCACGGCACCGGCCTTTTCAGGCGACATGCCGGTCTTTTTCATCAGCGGAATGGTGAAAGTGCCGGTGGTCACGACGTTGGCAATCGACGACCCGGATATCACCCCAGTCATGGCCGAACTGATGACCGCCGCCTTGGCCGGTCCGCCGCGCAGATGGCCGAGCAACGCAAATGCCACGCGGATGAAGTAGTTGCCCGCTCCGGCGCGCTCCAGCAGGGCACCGAACAGCACGAACAGGAACACCATGGACGTGGACACGCCCAGCGCGACGCCGAACACGCCCTCCGTCCCCACCCAGTAATGCCCGATGGCCCGGTTGAGCGACGCGCCGCGATGGGCGATCACGTCGGGCATGTACGGCCCAAGGAACGTGTAGGCTAAAAAGACGCTGGCGACGATCATCAAAGGCGGCCCCAAGGCACGCCGCGTGGCCTCCAGCAACAGGATCATGCCGATCACGCCGACCCAAAGGTCTGCGGTAGTCGGCAAGCCCGGCCGACGGGAGAGCTCGACGTAGAAGGCATAAAGATACCCGGCGCACAGCGCCCCGACGACGGCCAGGATCCAATCCTGGATGGGGATCCAGCGGCGCGGCGACGAGCGCAGAGCAGGATACGCAGTAAAGGCTAGGAATATAGCGAACGCCAGATGTACCGACCGCTGCTGCGCTTCGTTGAGAACGAAGATGTTCAGCGTGTAAGACATCGGCCCGGTGAACCACAACTGCACCAGTGCCCACCCCAGCGCAACTCCGGTCAACACCTTGGCGGCAAGCCCGGTCGGCAATCGCGCGCCGGTTTCCGTCTCGGCCACGTAATCCCGCAGTGCCGGATCGTCGTTCGGATCAACCGCCGGATCAACAGCAGCGCCAGGAGCTTTCGCCAGGGGATCTTTTTCCGCCGCCATGATGCCACCCGCTGTCAGTTATCCGTTCAGGGGGAAATGCGCTGGCGGACCAGGGAACGTTCCCTGGCCCGCCGCGCCCTCGGCCTACTTCAGAAGGCCGACTTCGCGATAATACTTCTCAGCACCCGGATGCAGCGGCGCGGCCAGCGCATCGCTCACCATTTCCTCGCGCTTCAGGACGGCGAACGCCGGGTGAAGCTGCTTGAACGAGTCGAGATCGTCGAACACCGCTTTCACCACGGCATAGACCACATCGTCGGACACCTTGGCAGTTGTCACCAGCGTCGCCTTCGGCCCCAGCGTCACGACGTCAACGTCCGTGCCGCGATAGGTGTTGGCCGGAATGGTGGTGAAGGCATATGACGGGTACTTCTGGATGAACGCCTTGGCCCAGTCGCCTTCCATCGGCACGAGGCGGGCGGAGCAGGCGGTGGTCGCTTCTTGGACCGAGCCGTTCGGCACGCCCGCCGTATAGGCGATGGCATCGACACGGTTGTCGCACAGTGCCTGAGCCTGTTCAGCCGGACGCAATTCGGCGGCCTGAGAGAACACGCCCGCATTCCAGCCCAGGTGATCGAGGATCAGGTCGATGGTGGCGCGCTGGCCCGACCCCGGATTGCCCAGGTTGAACCGCTTGCCGCGCAGGTCTTCGAACTTGGACACGTTGGCTTCGGTGCGGGCCACGATATGCAGCGGCTCGGGATGCAGCGAGAACACGGCGCGCAGGTCCTTGAACGGCTCCTTGAAGTCGCCCTCGCCGGCCAGCGCACGGCCCTGAACGTCGGACTGCACGACGCCGAAGTCCATCTCGCCCTGCTGGATGACGTTGATGTTTTCGACCGATCCGCCGGTGGATTCCACCGAGCAGCGGATGCCGTGTTCCTTGCGGTTGCGGTTCACCAGACGGCAGATGGCGCCGCCCGTCGGATAGTACACGCCGGTAACGCCGCCGGTTCCGATGGTGATGAACTGCTGCTGCGCCGCAGCCGGAGTCGAGGCCGCGGTAAATGCGATGCCTGTCGCCAGGGCTGCCGACAAACCGATGAGAGAGAGCGTCTTCATGCCTGTCCTCCACAGTGGGTAAGGAACTCCGGGGCGTGACCCGGAAAACGAGAGACAACGAACCTAAGACATCCGCTGCCACGGGAACCGGCTGCCGTCCCGCATCCTGCGGGCCATGAGCAAGCCTTTGAACTCTCTAACAAAGCGAACCACAGGAAAGGTTCATGCTCAACTGCTGCGTTCCGTATCAAGGGGTCCGAGCAGGCTCCGTGCGGCCTGCGCGGTCGCCGGGGCACGCCCGGCCAGCGCCCCGGCCTGGGCCGCCAGGACGACGAGATCCGCGTTGTGCGCCGCGACTCGCCCATCCGGGAGCCACAGGTTATTCTCAAAACCAACGCGCACATGCCCGCCCAAGGATGCCGCAATTGCGGCGCAAGCGGCCTCCCGCCCCCCAAAAGCGCACATCGCCCATGGTCCCGCATCGTCCCACGCGGCCACGAACGGCAGCAGGTCGGCCGGGCTGGACACCTGCCCGGCGCTATACCGGCCCAGCACGAACAGCGGAAAGGACGGCCGATCATCGGGCACCACGCCGCGCCGGACGAGGCCGCGAAGGTGAGTGACTTCTTCGGCGGCATAGACGATATGCTGAACCAGCACGTCCTCGCGGGCCAGTTCCGCCAAAAAGGCCGCTGCCGCACTCTCATGCTCCGGCGTCGGAATAAGCTCGCGCAGGGCCACCGAAACAGCCTCCGGGCGGACCGCACGCACCACGGCCATTTGTTCGTCGGGGCCATAGCGGCCTACGGCCTCGGTGGTGATTTGCACGATCATGCGATCGCCCACCGCCTTGCGCACAGCCGCGATGGCGTCGCGGTACGCCTCGGCGTCAAGGATGTGGTTTTCCTCGCGATCCCGCACGTGGAGGTGTAGCAGGCTGGCACCGGCGTCGGCGCATAGGGCAGCGGTGGCGGCCGTCTCCGCCGGCGTCACCGGAATGGCTGGGTGATCGGTCTGCCGCCGCCGCGCCCCGTTGGGAGCGACCGCGATGATGAGGGGGGCGGCCGGTGTCATGCGCCCCCTTTCAGCGTCGCCGCGCCAATGGCCTGGGCCAATCGGTCCACGATGGCCGTGAGATCGGTCTCGGTGCAAATGAACGGCGGAGCCAGCAACACATGGTCGCCCAAGACGCCATCGATGGTGCCGCCCATGGGGTAGCACATCAAACCGCCCGCCATGGCCGCCGCCTTCACCTTGGCGTTGACCTTCAGCGCCGGGTCGAAAGGCTGCTTGCTCGGCCGGTCCTTGACCAATTCCAGGCCCAGGAACAACCCCCGGCCGCGAATGTCTCCAACGTGGGGATGGTCGGCGAACCGTTCCTCCAGCATGCCGCGCAGTACGTCGCCCAGCCGCCGTACCTCGGCCAGCATCGGCTCCGCGCCGACCTTGGCCAGCACCGCATTGGCCGCCGCGCAGGCCGTGGCGTGGCCCATATAGGTATGGCCGTGCTGGAAGAACCCGCTGCCATCGGCAAAGGCCTGATAGATCCGCTGGCTGACCAAGGTCGCGCCGATAGGCTGGTAGCCCGCTCCCAATCCCTTGGCGATGCAGATCATGTCCGGGACCACGCCATCCTGTTCGCAAGCGAACAAGGTGCCGGTGCGCCCCATGCCGCACATCACCTCGTCGAGGATGAGCAGCACGCCATACTGATCGCAGATTTCGCGGATGCGCTTGAGATACCCCGGCGCAGCAGGGACCGCGCCGGAGGTCGCCCCCACCACCGGCTCGGCGATGAAAGCGGCCACGGTGTCCGGGCCGACGTCGAGCAACGCCCGCTCCAGTTCGTCGGCGGCGCGGCGGCCATAGGCCTCCAGGCTTTCGCCCTCGGCCTGATAGCGGTAGGCGTAGCACGGATCGATATGATGGACGTCGATCAGCAGCGGCTCGAACTGGGACCGCCGCCACTGGTTGCCGCCGGTCGCCAGCGCACCCAGGGTGTTGCCGTGGTAGCTCTGGCGGCGCGCGATCAGGCGGGAGCGTTGCGGCTGGCCGATCTCCAGGAAGTACTGGCGGGCCATCTTCAACGCGGCTTCCACCGCCTCCGACCCACCGGACACGAAATACACCCGGTCGAGCTCGCCCGGCGCTCGCGCGGCCAGACCGGCAGCCAGGTCTTCCATCGGTTGATTGGTGAAAAACCCCGTGTGCGCAAAGGCCAGCCGGTCCACCTGCGCCGTGATCGCCGCCCGCACATCGGGGTCGGAATGGCCCAGGCACGACACCGCCGCACCGCCCGATGCGTCAAGGTAGCGCCGCCCCTCGGCATCGATCACATAAATGCCCTCCCCGGCCACGGCCATGGGGTAAACCGCCTTGGTGTGGCGATGAAAGACATGGGACTGAGTCATGGGGTGGGGTCCTCCTCGTCCAAACCTGCCTCGTCGATTTCACTGTCGCCATCCCCGTCGCGCCGACGACGGCGCGGCTCCTGCCAATAGGCATCGAACTGCTTGAGGCGGCGCTCGCTCTCCTTGATCGCCTGGAGGCCATCGTCGCCGATGGATGCCACCGTCGCGCCCAGAAGTTGCTGAATGACCGACTGCGCAGCGACCAGGGATTGGAAAAAGTTGGGACTCGTCGTGTCGGCCAACAGCACATGCCGGGCCGGACGGGCCAACGGCGATACCAGGCTGTCCGTGACGGCAACCACTGTCGCTCCGGCCTCGACCGCGATGTCGAGCGCCATCACGGTTTCGCGCGTGTAGGGTCTGAAGCTGATCGCCAGAAGCACGTCCTGTGGACCCAGCCCCCGCAGCGAGTCGAGGAACGTGCCTCCGCTGCCGTCGACCAGCCGCACCTCCTCCCGCACCATTCCATAGGCGTAATGAAAATAGTGAGCCAAGGCATAGCAACTGCGCAGACCAAGCACATAAACCCGCCGCGCTCCCGTGAGCGTTTGCGCGGCCTGCACGATGGCGTCGCCAACCGCCGGTCCCGCGGTTCCGGCCAGCGCCGTGGCGTCGGCCTCCTGGATTTCGCGCAGCAACGCATGGATGCCGCCAGCCCCACGATCCCGCAGGGACCGCGCACGCGCCTCATAGGCGCCTTCGCCGCCGCGCAGCCAGCTTCGGTATGGCTCGCGCAACTCCTCGAACCCCTCGAACCCAATAGCACGGGCCAGCCGGACCATGGTCGACGGCTTGACGCCGGCATGACCGGCGATGCGCCGCATGGAGGTCAGTGCGACCTCCTCCGGGTTGGCCAGCAGATAGCGGGCCGCCTGCCGGAGTTGCGGGCTGAGGTCCTCATAGGAGGCCTGAAGAATGGAATTGACCTGAGCGAGGTCCACGCCCTGCTCCTTCCGCCGGATACCAATGCGAACGGTTATATCCTAGAAAATTAATAGGTTGTTGCGCAACAGGCGAATCAGTTTTTGGTACTTTGGATACACCTGTGTACCCTGCACCCCGTTCGGGCGTTCGACGTTTCACCGTTGCCTCATGCCGTCAGTGGGCTACCATCCGGGCGATTCGACGCTCCTACCGGCTTCCAGGGGGTTCCCATGGACATCAAGAACCACATCCGCTCCATCCCGGACTTCCCAAAGCCCGGTATCAATTTTTATGACATCTCCACGTTGCTGGCCCACCCGGATGCTTGGCAGGTAACTATGGGCCGGCTCGCCAAAGAGGTGCGGGCGTGGCAGCCTGACGTTTTGGCTGGCATAGAGTCGCGCGGCTTCCTGACCGCAGCGCCGCTGGCGTTGAAGTTGGGATGCGGGTTCGTGATGGTCCGCAAAAAGGGCAAGCTGCCCGGCCCGACCATCAGTCACACCTATGACTTGGAATACGGCGCCGACACCATCGAGATCCAGGCCGATGCCGTGAAGCCCGGCCAGCGCGTGGTGGTGCTTGATGATCTGCTGGCGACCGGCGGAACGGCCAACGCCGCCATCGAACTGTTCCGCAAGATCGGCGCGGAAGTGGTCGGCGTCGCCGCCATCGTCGAACTGAGCTTCCTCAAGGGCCGCGAAAAGCTGGACGTTCCGGTGGCGACCCTGGTCAGCTACGACGAATAATCCGACAGATCCGGCGAGGATTGGCTACAGCCACGCCAATCCCGCCGCCGTCACGGTCAAGACGGCAACCAGCAGCCAGCCGCGAAAGTGGTTTGTACGTTCGGACGTGTCGCCCTCCCGCACGCGCGACAGCACGCGGATCGAGACCTCGACCACCAACAGGACGGCGGCAATCTTGAAGATGAGCATCCACATGCCCCCAAGGTAGGGGGCAGCTTGCCCGCCGTCCAGCCCCCCTACCCCACTTCGCCCATGCTGTGAGCCGCTTCGGCATCCAGGGCGTAGCCCGCGGCGCGGACGGTGCGGATGACGTCGGGATCGGTGTCGCCGTTCAGCGCCTTGCGCAGACGGCGGATGTGGACGTCGACCGTACGCGGCTCAACATAGATGTCCGGCCCCCACACCGAATTCAGCAATTCCTCGCGCGAGAAAACGGCGCCGGGATGCTCCATCAGGAACTGGAGCAGGCGGAATTCAGTCGGCCCCAGGTGGACGTACCGGCCGCCACGGGTGACGCGGTGGGCGGTCAGGTCCATGACGATGTCCTGGAAATTCAGCGACCCCTTGTTCTGCACCGGGGTGGTGCGGCGCATCAGGGCGCGCACGCGGGCCAAAAGTTCGGGCATGGAGAACGGCTTGCTCATGTAGTCGTCGGCGCCGGTATTGAGGCCACGGACCTTGTCCGTTTCCTCGCTGCGCGCGGTGATCATGATGATCGGCACGTCCTTGGTCTTGGGCTTGCGGCGCAGTTGGCGGCATACCTCGATGCCAGACATCACCGGCAGCATCCAGTCGAGCAGGATGAGGTCGGGGTTCATCTCGTCGATGACCACCAGGGCGTCCTCGCCATCGCTGGCCGAACATACCCGGTAGCCGTCTTTTTCAAGGTTATAGCGCAGCAGGGTCACGAGGGCGGCCTCGTCCTCGACGATCATCACCAGCGGTTTCATGCCTTGTCGTCTCCCTGTTCCCCATCAAAGGCGGAATCGCGGCCCTTGGGGCGGCGCTCCGTCGGCGATGTTCCCTTAACCACGAATTGAATGGTCTCGGCCACATTGGTCGCATGGTCGCCGATGCGTTCGATGCTCTTGGCGATAAACATAAGGTGCGTGCTGGGCGTGATGTTGCGGGGGTCCTCCATCATGACGGACACCAGGTCGCGGAACAAACTGGTGTGCAGTTCATCGACCTCCTTGTCGCGGCGCCACACGGCCATGGCTTTTTCCACGTCGCGCTCGACATAGGCGTCCAGCACATCATTGACGATTTCCTGCACCAGTCGTCCCATCTGGGGAATGCCCGCCACGGGCTTGACCGGCGGAGCTTGGTTGAGCACCAAAGCACGCTTGGCGACGTTGGCCGCATAGTCGCCGATGCGCTCCAGTTCAGCGGAAATTTTGAGCGCCCCCACGATGGCCCGCAGATCATCGGCAAACGGCTGACGCAGGGCCAGCAGGCGCACCGTGAAGGCGTGCACCTCTTGCTCCATCTCGTCGATACGGGCGTCCCCCGCGATCATCCGCGCGGCAAGATCGGAATCCCGCCGCACAATCGCCTGGATGGCCCCGGCCAGTTGCGCCTCGGCCAGCCCGCCCATGCGGACGATGATGTTGGTAAGCTGGTTCAGTTCCTCCTCGAAGGAGCGAACGGTATGCCCAACCAAGGCATTCACCTTTCAAACGATCAGCCGAAGCGCCCGGTGATGTAGCCCTGGGTCAGCTTGTGCTGGGGGTTGGTGAAGATCTGTTCGGTGTCATTGCACTCCACCAAATTGCCGAGGTGGAAGAACGCCGTGCGCTGCGACACGCGGGCGGCCTGCTGCATGGAGTGGGTGACGATGACGATGGTGTAGTTCTCGCGCAGTTCGTCGATCAGTTCCTCGATCTTGGCCGTCGCGATGGGGTCGAGCGCCGAACACGGCTCGTCCATCAGGATGACCTCGGGGTTGACCGCGATGGCGCGGGCGATGCACAGGCGCTGCTGCTGACCGCCGGACAACCCGGTGCCGGGCTGGTCCATGCGGTCCTTGACCTCGCCGAGTAGCCCGGCCCGTTCGAGCGAGGTGTGGACGATCTCGTCCAGGTCGGTCTTGTTGCGCGCCAGCCCATGAATGCGCGGGCCGTAGGCAACGTTTTCATAGATCGACTTGGGGAACGGGTTGGGCTTCTGGAACACCATGCCGATACGGGCGCGCAACTGCACCACGTCGATGCGGCGGTGATAGATGTCCTCGCCGTCCAGGGTGATCGACCCCGACACCCGGCAGCCGTCGATGATGTCGTTCATGCGGTTCAGGCAACGCAGGAAGGTGGACTTCCCGCAGCCCGACGGGCCGATGAAGGACGTGACCTCGTTGGCCTTGATGTCCAGCGCAATATTCCTAAGCGCCTGCTTTTCACCATAAAAGACATTGCAGTCGCGGGCCTCGATCTTGGCGGCGTCGCCCTGGGCAACCAGGGGAGTTCCCGCCGTTGTCTGCGTATCAGCCATGGGTCTACCAGCGCCTCTCGAATTTTTTGCGCAGCCACACCGCAGCCGCATTCATGAATACCAGGAAAGCCAACAGCACCATGATCGCCGCCGAGGTCCGCTCGACGAAGGCGCGTTCCGGGCTGTCGGCCCACAGAAAGATCTGCACCGGCAGGACCGTCGACGGGTCCAGCGGGCCGTTGGGAATGTCCACCACGAAGGCCACCATGCCGATCATCAGCAGCGGCGCCGACTCGCCCAGCGCCTGCGCCATGCCGATAATGGTGCCGGTCAGCATCCCCGGCATCGCCAGCGGCAGGACGTGATGGAGGATCATCTGGAGCTTGGACGCCCCCAGGCCCAGGGCAGCCTCGCGGATGGACGGCGGAACAGACTTCAGGGCGGCGCGGCTGGCGATGATGATGGTCGGCAGGGTCATCAGGGTCAGCACCAGCCCGCCGACCAGCGGGGCCGAACGCGGCAGCCCGAAGAACTGAAGGAACACCGCCAGGCCCAGCAGGCCGAATACGATGGACGGCACGGCAGCCAGATTGTTGATGTTGACCTCGATCAGGTCGGTGAAGCGGTTCTTGGGGGCGAATTCCTCAAGATAGACCGCCGTCGCCACCCCAATGGGGAAACTCAGCGCCAGGGTCACGGCCAGGGTAAAGAACGACCCCACCACGGCACCCCAGATGCCCGACATTTCGGCTTGGCGGCTATCGCCGCTGGTGAACAGCGTGGTGTTGAAGTGCCCCTCGATCATACCGCGCTCGGCCAGGGCCTGATACCACGCCACCTGAGCATCGCTCAGACGGCGCTGCGCCTCGGGCAGATTGGCGTCGATGTGGCCCTTGGCGAGCATGTCGAAGTCATCATCCAGCGCGACCTGGACCGTAACCGACCGGCCAATGACCGAAGGGTCTTCCGCGACCGCGTCCTGAAGCGCGTACGGCGCGCCATCGGACAGCATGGCGAACAGGGCGCGGCGTTCCTGGCGGGTGTCAACCTCTGGGAACTGCGCCTGAAGGGCATCGCGCAGCAGGCCCAGGTAGTTGGCCGACCCCAGATCCTGCGGATTGACCGCATCGGCCGGCACGGCGACGTTCAGTTCCAGCGAATGCTGCCAGAAAGCAGTGTAGCCCTTGCCGATGATGGTCACGAACAGCGTTGCCAGCATGCCCAGCGCCACCAGAATGGCGATGATGCCATAGGCCCGGAAGCGCCGTTCAGCGCGGTAACGGCGGCGCAGGCCCGCGTTCACGGTTTCTGCGATCTGCGACCGGCCGGACGGCGCGGCACGGGCTGCCTTGGCGCTACGGGTGTCCATAGTTTCATCCATGGTTGCCATTACTCGTACTGCTCCCGGTACTTCCGCACCACATGCAAGGCTATGACATTCAGCGCCAGAGTCACGGTGAACAGCACCAACCCAAGGGCAAACGCAGCAAGCGTCTTGGCGCTATCGAACTCCTGGTCGCCGACCAGCAGGGTGACGATCTGCACCGTTACCGTGGTTACGGCTTCGAGCGGGTTGGCGGTGAGGTTCGATGCCAATCCAGCGGCCATCACCACGATCATGGTTTCGCCCAGCGCCCGCGACACCGCCAGCAGAATGCCGCCGACAACGCCCGGCAAGGCGGCCGGGAAGATCACACGCTTGATGGTTTCGGACTTGGTGGCGCCCAGGCCGTAGGATCCTTCGCGCATGGACTGCGGCACGGCGGTGATGACGTCGTCGGACAGCGACGACACGAACGGAATGATCATGATGCCCATGACCAGACCAGCCGCCAGCGCGCTTTCCGACGACACGCTGAGGCCAAGCAGCCCGCCGGTGTCGCGGATGAAAGGGGCCACGGTCAGGGCGGCAAAGAAGCCGTAGACCACCGTGGGAATACCGGCGAGGATTTCCAGTAGCGGCTTGACCACCGCCCGCACCTTGCGCGGGGCGTACTCAGCCATGTAGATCGCCGCCAGCAGCCCAATCGGCACGGCCACGCACATGGCGATCATGGCAATCAGCATGGTGCCGGCGAACAGCGGAACCGCCCCGAAGGCCCCCGACGATCCGACCTGATCGGACCGCATGGCGGTCTGCGGACTCCAGTTGGTGCCAAACAGGAACTCGGTGATCGGCACCTGCGCGAAGAAGCGCAGCGACTCGAACAGCAGCGACAGGATGATGCCCAGCGTGGTCAGGATGGCGACCAGCGAGCAGGCGACCATCACGGCCTTGATGATGCTTTCAACCCGGATACGGGCGCGGAACTGCGGCGCGATGAAGCGGTAGGCGAACAGCGCCCCACCAAGCGCCACCGACAGCACAACCACCACCATAGCGCCGAAGCTGATCTGTTGAAGCCCGGCATAACGCGCTGCCGCTTCGATCACCGCCGGGTCCGACTGCGAGGCAATGTTGCCCGAGGCGATGTTACGGATGTCGGTCAGCAGCAGGCTGAGGCGCGCATCGTTGATCGGTGCGCCATCAGGCATCAGCAAAATCTCGGGCGGCAAACCGCCCAGCACGATGGTCCGGATGATCGATGGTTCCAGCGCCATCCAGGCGGCGACCAGAACAAGCGCCGGAATGCCGCACCATAGGGCGACATACAGGCCGTAATAGGTCGGTAGTGAATGAAGTTTGCGCGTATCGCCTCCGGCGACGCGAACCGAACGCAGCCGCCCAAAGCGAAAACCAATCAGCGTCAGGCCCAGGACAACCGCTATCAGGAGAAGTATCTGCATGGGTCCGCCAAAACTTTTGTCACGACAACTGCCTAGGGGTGCCCTGCATCTGGGTCCAGTTCAAGGAACATTATCCCAAACAACACGTTCGCGCGGGGGCTAAGTCTCCCCCCGCGCGTCCGTGGTCGGCGACTTAGATGTCGCCGGCGGTCAGGGTGACCAGGTCCAGGGCATTCTTGCGGTACTTGGCGGCCTGATCGGCCGGCAGCGGCACCAGACCCTTGTCGCCCAGGTAGCCGTCGGCACCCATGGCCTTATCCGAAGCATACTCGGCCAGGAATTCCTTCATGCCGGGGATGACGCCAGCGTGGGCCTTCTTGGCGTAGATCTGCAGCGGGCGGGACACCGAGTACTCACCCGAGGCGATGGTATCGAAGGTCGGCTCGACGCCTTCAACCTTGACGCCCTGAAGCTTGTCGCCGTTCTGGTCCAGGAAGGAGAACCCGAAGATGCCGAAAGCCTTGGGGTTGGAGTCGAGCTTCTGAACGATCAGGTTGTCGTTCTCGCCCGCTTCGACGAAAGCGCCGTCTTCACGCATGGTCTGGCACTTTTCCTTGTGCGCAGCCTTGTCGAGAGCCTTGGCTTCGGGGAAGGCATTGCAGCCGACTTCCAGAGCCAGTTCGACGAAGCTGTCGCGGGTGCCCGAGGTCGGCGGCGGGCCGAGGACTTCGATTTCAATGGCCGGCAGCGACGCATCGACGTCGGACCACTTCTTGTTGGGGTTGGCAACCCACTGGCCGTTGACCGGCACTTCCTTGGCGAGCGCCTGGAAGATCTGGGCGCGGGTCAGGCTGATCGGGGTGCCCTTCTTGGAGTTGGACATCACCAGGCCGTCAAAGCCGACGCGCAGCTCAACGATCTCGGTCACGCCGTTCTTGGCGCAGTCATCGAACTCGGACTTCTTGATCGGGCGCGACGCGTTGGTGAAATCGGGGTGATCGGTGCCGACGCCAGCGCAGAACAGCTTGAAGCCGCCGCCGGTCCCGGTGGACTCGATGATCGGGGTCTTGAAACCCGAGCCACGGCCAAAGTTCTCGGCAACCACGGTGGTGAACGGGTAGACGGTGGACGACCCGACAATGCGGATCTGGTCGCGGGCCTGGGCGGCACCGGCAACGGCCACGGTCGCGACGGAAGCCACGGCGGCGAGGGCGAGAGTCTTCTTGAGCAAGGGAAACCTCCGAATGCTGGACACTCTGCCAGACGGAGAATTCCGCCGGCTGAGAACACCCGCACCTTACTCACGGACAGCGAACCCTTTATGACAGCGATGTTATGGTTTTGTGACAACGGACCCAGTACTGCAAAAAAACGAACCCCCCTCCGCCGGCCATTGCGAAGGGGGGTTCTTGGCCCCTGGACCCGGGGGGCCAATACCCAACGGTGGGTGGGACGTCAGTGGACGCACTACACGTTCGCCCCACTCCCACCGCTAGGATCTCTAAGTACTAGCCCCGCAATGCGAGGATATTGGCGGCGTAGTCGCTGCCCTTGAACACAGCACTGCCCGCCACCAGGACGTTGGCGCCTGCTTCAATACACTGGCGGGCCGTCTCGGGGTTGACGCCGCCGTCGACCTGGAGGTCGATCGGCCGGTCGCCGATCATGCGGCGGATGCGGCGGATCTTTTCAAGCTGCGACGGAATGAAGCTCTGCCCGCCAAAGCCCGGATTGACCGACATGACCAGGATGAGGTCCACGTCGTCCATCACGTACTCGATGGTGCTTTCCGGGGTGCCCGGATTGAGCGACACACCGGCCTTCTTGCCAAAGCTCCGAATGACCTGGAGCGTGCGGTGCAGGTGCTTTCCGGCCTCGGCATGGGCGGTGATGATGTCCGACCCGGCCTTGGCGAATTCTTCGATGTAGGCATCGACCGGATCGATCATCAGGTGCACGTCGAACACCTTTGCCGAATGGGGCCGCAGGGCCTTCACGACGGCCGGGCCAATGGTGATGTTGGGCACGAAGTGGCCATCCATCACGTCGATGTGGATCCAGTCGGCGCCAGCGGCGTCGATGGCTCGCACATCCTCGCCCAGCTTGGCGAAATCGGCGGACAGGATGCTCGGAGCGATCTTGACGGTCATAGTCTCGGTTTTCCCCGGTTCACTGGTCCCCCGGAGGATTCACCCCCGAGGGACACAGCGGAAGTTTCTTTACTCGGCGGCAACCTTGCCAGTCACCTTGGCAGCCAGTTCGCCCTTGGCATAGCGGTCGGCCATGACTTCAAGCGACAGCGCCTTGATCTTCCCGGCCTGACCGGCCGCGCCGAACGCTTCGTAGCGCGCCTTGCAGATCTCGGTCATGGCGTCCTGGGCGACCTTGAAGTACTTGCGCGGGTCGAAGTCGGCCGGCTTGTCGGTCAGGTACTTGCGGATGGAGCCCGTGGAGGCCATGCGCAGGTCCGTATCGATGTTGACCTTGCGGACGCCGTGCTTGATGCCTTCGACGATCTCTTCGACCGGCACGCCATAGGTCTTGCCCATGTCGCCGCCGTGGCTGTTGATGATCTCCAGCCAATCCTGCGGGACCGAGGACGAGCCGTGCATCACCAGATGGGTGTTGGGAATGCGGGCGTGGATTTCCTTGACGCGCTGAATGGCCAGGATGTCGCCGGTCGGCGGGCGGGTGAACTTGTAGGCGCCGTGGCTGGTCCCGATGGCGATCGCCAGGGCATCGACCTGGGTCTTGCTCACGAAGTCGGCCGCCTCGTCGGGGTCGGTCAGCAGGCTGGAGTGGTCCAGCACGCCTTCGGCACCAACACCGTCTTCCTCACCGGCCATGCCGGTTTCGAGCGACCCTAGGCAGCCCAGTTCGCCTTCGACGGACACGCCACAGGCATGGGCCATATCGACCACCTGACGGGTGGTGGCGACGTTATAATCGTAGGACGACGGAGTCTTGCCGTCGGTCATCAGCGAGCCGTCCATCATAACGGACGAGAAGCCCGACTGGATGGAGCGCATGCAGACGGCCGGAGACGTGCCGTGGTCCTGGTGCATGCACACCGGGATTTCCGGGTATTCTTCGAGCGCGGCCAGGATCAGGTGGCGCAGGAACGCCTCACCGGCGTACTTGCGGGCGCCAGCCGAACCTTGGAGGATCACCGGGCTGTTGGTGGCCTTGGCGGCCTCCATGATGGCCTTGACCTGCTCCATGTTGTTCACGTTGAAGGCAGGCAGGCCGTAGCCGTTTTCAGCAGCGTGATCCAGAAGCTGGCGCAGAGAAATAAGGGGCATAAGTCGTTTCTCCCTTAGGCGTTACGCTTGAGGCGGGTCATGGCGGCATCCGCCACTGCCTCTGCGGTAATGCCGAAATGCTTGTAAAGGTCCGCGATCGGCGCAGACGCCCCGAAGGAACGCATCCCGATCACCGCGCCGTCAAGACCGACGTAGCGTTCCCAACCGAAAGTCCCCGCCGCCTCGACGGCGATGCGCAGACCGTTGCCGAGAACCGTCTGACGATAGTCCGTCGGCTGCTCGTCGAAAAGCTCGCAGCACGGCATGGAAACCACGGCAGCCTTCACGCCGACGCTGTTGAGCATGACCTGCGCCTGCAGGGCGATCTCGACCTCGGACCCGGTGGCGATGATGGTCACGTCGCGGGCGCCGTCCTCGGGCTCGGACAGGATGTAACCGCCCTTGGCCGACAGGTTTTCCTTGGTATAGCCGCGCACGGTCGGCAGGTTCTGGCGCGACAGGGCCAGGACGCTCGGGCGGCGGGTGTTTTCCAGGGCGAGTTGCCAGGCTTCGGCGGTTTCGATCACGTCGGCCGGACGGAACACCAGCAGGTTCGGCATGGCGCGCAGCGACGGGATGTGCTCGACCGGCTGGTGGGTCGGGCCGTCTTCGCCCAGGCCGATGGAGTCGTGGGTCATCACATAAATGACCCGCTGCTCCATCAGGGCCGACATGCGGATGGCCGGGCGGCAGTAGTCGGTGAACACCAGGAAGGTGCCGCCGTAGGGAATGAACCCGCCGTGCAGGGCCAGGCCGTTCATGATCGCGCCCATGGCATGCTCGCGCACGCCGTAGTGGACGTAGTCGCCCGAAAAATCGGTCGGGGTGATCGACTTCATGGCCTTGGTGATGGTCAGGTTGGAGTGCGTCAGGTCAGCCGAACCGCCGACCATCTGCGGCACCGCGCCGATGATCTTTTCCAGGCACATCTGGCTGGCCTTGCGGGTGGCGACCTTGGTCTTTTCCTCGGCGGCCTGCTTCTTCAGGGCGTCCAGACCGGCGTCCCAGCCCTCGGGCAGACGGCCCTGCTGGGCCAGCACGAAGGCTTCCTTGGCGTCCTCGGGCAGCGCCTCGACGCGCTTTTCCCAGGCCAGACGCGCATCGGCGCCCTTGGCACCGGCGGCACGCCACTTGTTCAGAACGCCCTCGGGCACTTCGAACGGCGCATGGGGCCAGTTCATCGCCTCGCGGGCGGCGGCCATGTCGGCGGCGGTCAGCGGCGCGCCGTGGGCCTTTTCGGTCCCGGCGACGCCAGGGGCGCCCTTGCCGATGATGGTGCGGCAGGCAATGAGCGACGGCTTGTCGGACTTGCGGGCCTTTTCGATGGCAGCAGCAATGGCCTCGGGGTCGTGGCCGTCAATCCGCTGGGTGTCCCAGTTCGACGCCTCGAAACGCTTGATCTGGTCGGTGTTGCAAGACACCGAAACGGCGCCGTCGATGCAGATTTCGTTGTCGTCCCACAGCACGATCAGCTTGTTGAGCTTCCACAGCCCGGCCAGTTCGATGGCTTCTTCGCTGACGCCTTCCATGAGGCAGCCGTCACCGGCGATGGTGTAGGTGTAGTGATCGACCACGCTCGACCCGAACCGGGTGGCCAGCATCTTTTCGGCCAGCGCCATGCCGACCGCATTGGTGATGCCCTGGCCCAGCGGCCCGGTGGTGGTGTCGGCGTTGGACACATGACCGAATTCCGGGTGCCCGGCGGTCAGCGCGCCGAACTGGCGGAAATTCTTGAGCTGGTCGATGGTCAGGTCGCGGTAGCCGAGCAGATAGCCCAGGCTGTACAGCAGCATGGAGCCATGCCCGGCCGACAGCACGAAGCGGTCACGGTCCGGCCACTTCGGCTCGGCCGGGTCCACCTTCATGAAGCGCGTAAAGAGCACGGCTGCCACGTCGGCCATGCCCATCGGCATGCCCGGATGACCCGAGTTGGCTTTGCCCACGCCATCGGCCGAGAGAAAACGGACCGCATTGGCCAAGTCGGCATGGCTGATCGTCTGTGCGTTCATTTCAAATCCCCGAGATCATCAGATGGCATAGTGGCCCATGGCCGCCTTCACCAGGTGGTAAGTGATGAGCAACTGCGACAACGCGAGCGGGTGGCTCATTTGGGTTTGCTGCGAGGCATCCTGATACTGACCCAGGTTGGCCCGCAAATGGCTTGCTTCCGGGATGAGGTTCCAAACCAGATCCTCCATCGCCTTGGCCCGCCGGTCGCCCACGTCGCCCCCGATTTCCAGGACATCGACGGGCTTGCCATCTATATCCCGAGCGAGTTCAAGACGGATACCGTTTTTCGACCCTTCCACAATTGGGGTCAGGTCTGGGTGCGGCAGGGTCGGGCGCAGCGTGTGGCGCACGTTGAGCTGCCCGCCGACGGCATCCAGGTTATGCCTGGGCCGGTGGAAGTTGACCACCATGTCCGAAAAGGTGCGTTGAGGCCGAATGAAGGTCACGCTGTCGAACTGGCGCTTTTCCAATGAGCGGCGCACCTGGTCCTCGGTGTAGCCGCGGCGCGCGGTGTCGCGCTGGATCTTCCAGGACACCCGCAGATCCTCCTCGGGCTCCAGGTAGACCTTGACGTCATAGCAGTCGCGCAAGGTTCGGGTGGTGTAGCCGAGCAACCCCTCGACGATGATGTAATCGCGCGGGGCGATGTACTCGGGGGCCTCCAGCGCGCCGGTCGCGTGGTTGTACACCGGCTTCAGGATGGGCCTTCCGGCCCGTAGCAACTGGATGTGCTGCTCCATGATGTCGATGTAGTTGCCACGCGGGTCCAGCGCCGAAATACCGTTGGCCGCCCGCTCCACGCGATTGAAGCGGTGATAGTCGTCGGTGCACAGCGTCGCCACCCGATCCGGCCCCAGGATGGCTGCGATGCCCGCCGCCAGGGTGGTCTTCCCGGCGGCCGAGTCACCGACGATCCCAAGGATCACGGGCCGATCGAGCTTGCGATTGGTGGGCATCGCGCGGTCGCTTTCCTTTAGGCCGTGGGGGTCTTGTGGTAGGTGGTCAGGATCTGGCGTTCACCGCTCAGGCCCGACACCATCAAGGTTTGGGTGCGTACCGTGCCGCGCTTGCGTTCGACGCCCTCCAGCAACAGGCCGGTGGTAATGCCGGTGGCGCAGAAATACACGTTGTCCGACGTCACCAGTTCATCGCGCAGCAGCCACCGCTTGGTGTCGATGCCTTCTTCCTCGACCGCGATGCGCTCGCTGTTGAGCTGCGGGTCCATGCGGCCCATGAACTCGCCGCCGAGCGCCCGGATGGCGCAGGCCGTCATGATGCCCTCGGGCGTGCCGCCGGTCCCCATCATGCAATCGATGCCGCTGTCGGGGATGGCCGCCATCAGGGCGCCCGCAACGTCACCGGCAGGGTACAGGGCGGTGCGCGCCCCGGCCTTGTAGATGTCCTCGATGATCTGCTTGTGACGCGGCTTTTCGAGCACGAACACGGTAATTTCAGAGATCGGCTTGCCGGTTTCCTTGGCGATGATACGCAGCTTTTCGGCCGTCGGCGCGTAGGGGTCGATCTTGCCACGCACGGCGGGCGGAGCGGCGAACTTGTCCATGTAGAAGCACGGGCCGGGCACGTACATGGTGCCGCGCGGCGCCATGGCGATCACCGCCAAGGCATTGGTCATGCCCTTGGCCATGTAAGAGGTGCCTTCAACCGGGTCAACCGCGATGTCGAACTGCATCTTGTGGCGCGGGTTGCCGATCTGCTCGCCGTTGAACAGCAGCGGAGCCTCGTCCTTTTCGCCCTCGCCGATGACCACCACGCCGTCGATGGGCAGGCGGTTCAGTTCCAGGCGCATGGCATCCACCGCCGCGCCGTCGCCGCCTTCCTTGTCACCGCGACCGATCCAGTCATAGGTGGCGATGGCGGCAGCCTCGGTGATGGTGCGCAGGCCGAACGTGAACAGCGGCGTGCGCGGAGCATCCGCGACAGGTGCAGTGGTCGTCTGGACAGTCATGGCGACGTTTCCCCAGTTTCTGGTTTGGTCCAGCTTAGGGGGGTGGGCTGTGGGTAGGAACACCCGCCGGGGGTGGCCCCAAATATCTTGCGGGTGGACAAGAAACAACACCGCCGGGTGGGGTTCAAGGGGAATGTTTGCACTGCACACAATGGAAACGGGCGCCCAACCTTGCGGCAGGCGCCCGCCATGCTGCGGATGCGAGGGAAAAGAGGCTTCGCCTACCGCCCCTCCCTACCCTTCAGGTAATGGGCCACGGCTTGGGCGCGGTTCGACACCCCGAGCTTGTCGTAAAGGTTCTTGAGGTGGAACTTCACGGTGTTGAGCGAGATATCCAGCTTCCCGGCGATCTGCGCGTTGGTCAGGCCCCCTGCCAGGGCGGCCAGAAGTTCGCGTTCGCGCGGGGTCAGCCCGGCGAACGGGTCGGACGCCAGTTGCGACACATCGACAAAAGGGAACATCATCCGGCCATCGGCCACCGCCGCGACGGTTTCCAGCAACTGCGCCGGCGGATCGGACTTCGAGCAGAACCCCGCCGCCCCCAGTGCCATAGCAAGGCGTGGCACGTCGGGGTTAGCCGACCCGGTGTAGACGATCATGCGCGGAACGTTGGGCTTGCCCTGGAGGGTCTGGAGAACCCCTCGGCCGTCCAGATAGGGCATTTCCCAGCCGATGATGCCCACGTCGAACACCAGACGCTCAACCGCCGACAGGAACCGTTCGCCGTCCGGTGTCGTCGCTACCATGGTGAAACGATCATCACCAGCGAACAACTTGATCAGGCTACTCATTAACAATGGGTTTTTTTCGGCGATCACGATCTCGATCGGCCGTCGACGCTTTACCGCGCTGTCCTGGGAAGTCGAGTTGCTTTCTTCAGCCATGCCCTGTTCACCTGAGGACCGCTCTGGGCGGTCACGTTACTTATTGGTGGAATTCGTACAGCCAATGAAGCCCCCAATTCAAGCGGAACGCAAGACCTACCCGTTACCCCACGCTTTCGGATGGCACCAATTCGGGCCTGAAAAATTGGTAGTTTGCCTTTCCCTGAGCCTTGGCGTGATACATCGCGGCGTCGGCATTCCTGAGAATATCGTCCGCCGTCTCACCGTCATCCGGCATCACCGCAATACCGATGCTGCCCGACACATGCCCTACCCGCCCGGCAAGGTCGAAGGGCTCCTCCAGGCGGTCGATGATGCGTTGCGCGACGATGGCCGCGCCGTTGGGACCGTTGATCGTGGTCATGATGACGGTGAATTCGTCGCCCCCCAGGCGCGCCACCGTGTCATTGTCCCGCACACAGGCCCCAAGCCGTTCGGCGGCGCCTTTGAGCACCATGTCGCCGGCCTCGTGCCCGAGCGTGTCGTTGACCGCCTTGAAGCCGTCGAGGTCGATGAACATCAGCGCCATCGCCTGCCCGGACCGCCGCGCGTTGCGCACGGCCTGATCCAGGCGGTCATGGAACAGGGTGCGGTTGGGCAGCCCGGTCAGCATGTCATAGTTGGCCTGATAGCGGATGCGTTCCTCGTCCCGCTTGCGCTGGGTGATGTCGTTGACCACCAGCACGACGGACCCAACCACACCGTCCTTCGCCGCGACCGGCGAGGCCACCAGCCGGGCGGCAAAATCGTCGCCGTTCAGACGATGGCTCCAGAACTCATGCTCCCAATGTCCGCCGATCTGCAACGCGGCGACAAGTTCGTTCCAAAGCTGCGGCGCCTCGGAGAACAGAACAGCCTGCACCGAGTCCCCCAGCGGCGTGCCGTGCTTGGGGCGGAGGATGCGAGTCAGCGCCGGGTTGGACATGGTGATACGGCCCTCGGGCGTGCACACCAACACACCTTCCACGGTCGTCTCGAACACCGCCGCGGCGACCCGCAGGCGTTCCTCGGCCGCTTTGCGCTCGGTGATGTCGCGCAAGACAACCACGGCGCCGGTGCGCTCGCCCTCATCCTCGATGGGGCTGGAGCCGTACTCCGCCGCGACCGCCGTTCCGTCCTTGCGGGCCAGCATTACTTCGGTCCGCTCGTGGAACACGCCACGGCGTAGGGCAGCGCGCACCGGCACGCCGCGACCAGCCTTCGGACCATCGGCGTAGCGGAACACCTTTTCGGCGGCCAAACCCGGCAGGTCCTTGTCCGACCAACCCAGGACGGCGGCGGCGGCGGGATTGGCAAAGGTGATGCGGGCATCCAGATCGACCCCGATGATGCCGTCGCCCGCCGAGGCCAGTATTCCCTGCACCTGGCGACTCATGCGCCGGATGTCGCGGGTCTGTTCCTCGACCTGGACTTCCAGTTCGCGCTTGTAGCGTTCCTCGGCTTCCTGGGCCTGCTTGCGCTCGGTGATGTCGCGGATGATGCCGGTGAACAGCCGCGCCTTGCCCAGATGCAGTTCCGAGATGTTGAGTTCCAGCGGGAACACCGACCCATCGGCCCGCAAGCCCAAAAGCTCGCGGCTGCGGCCCATCATGGCCCCGCCGCCGCCGCCATGGTACGTCGACAGATATCCGTCATGCCGCGCGGCGTCGGTCGGCGGCATCAGGATCGACAGGTTCTGTCCCAGAACCTGCTTGGCCGTGCGCCCGAAGATGCGTTCGGCCGCGCGGTTGAAGGACTGGATGAGGCCCCGCTCGTCAGCCGTGATGATGCCTTCGGCCACGGTGTCGAGGATGCCTTGCAGGCGGGCTTCGCGTTCGCGGATGGCTTCGGCCGAGCGCAGCCGCAAGCGGATATCGCGCGCCTCGATCATAAAGGCGCCGCGATGATCGACCGCGCGGACCCGCATTTCCACGTCCACCGCCTCGCCCGCAGCCGTACTGAACTTGAGCGGCACCAGCGAGGTTTCCTCGGCCAGCGTCTCCAGGCCCAAATCCACGATGGCATGGTAATCGGGGTGCACCAGATCGCGCACCGGGCGGCCGATCAAGGCGTCCGGCTCGGTATGCTCCAGCAGCTTTTGACCGGCCAGATTAATCAGCGTGATGACGCCATCATTGACCAGGCAGATCATGTCCAGGGCCAGATTGACCAGACTGCGGTATCGCTGCTCGCTCTCCAGGACGTGGTTCACGGAGTGCATTCGGTCGCCGATGTCGCGGGCGTGAACGAGGATGGCACTGTCGTCCGATCCGGGTACCGACTGCGCGCGGACCTCGACCTCGAACGGGGTGCCGTCGATGCGGGCGAACATCAGCGGGACGTATTCATCGCCCAGCAGCAGGTCGAGATCGTCCTCGACCAGCGGCGCGTAATCGGGATGCACGATGTCTGCCAAGGGCCGGCCCACCAGTTCCCCCGACTCGGCGGCACCCACCAGACGCGCCCCCGCCCCGTTCATAAAGGCGATAACCCCATTCTCACAGAGGCACAGGAGGTCCGGGACCAATTCTGCCCACTGGTGATCGAACCCACCCATGTTCGATTGTACCGTCACCCTGAATAATCCCCCGGCCCGAGTGCGCTGTCCTCAGACGATGCGCACGCGATAAATTGTGTCTGCCCCGAGACGACCATACCCCTCAGGCGGGCGCCGTGCAAACGGCTATCGCCGCAAACGGCCCGCAACACCCCCTGTAGAACCAATCAATTGGGAGGCTGCGCGCCGTCCTTGTGCACCACGCGCCACAACCCTTTCGAGCAGCAGAACGGCAAGGACAATTCCGTAGAGGGCTGGGCGCGTCGGGTCGGCCTTGATCATCCAGAAATAGTGCAGAACGACCAGAGCCGATGCCGGGTAAACCAACCGATGCAGGCGCTGCCACATCTTCCCTCCCATGGCGCGGACGGCAGCCTTGGGCGACGTCGCGGCCAACGCACCCAAGATGACGAAGCCCACCATCCCGGCGGTGATGTAGCGGCGCTTGACCACGTCAGCCCAGATTTCCCCCCACGCAAAAAACTGGTCGAGGCCGACGTAGCTCATCACATGCAGCGCGGCATAAAAGAACGCGAACAGGCCCACCATGCGGCGCAGCCGCGCAATCGCGCTCCACCCAGTCAAACGGCGCAGCGGCGAGACAGCCAAGGCCACCAGCAGCATGGTCAGCGCCCAATCACCCAGGAACCGGGTGATCGCCTCAATGGGATTGGCGCCCAGACCGCCGCTCAACCCGCGCGCGGCCAGCCACGCCAGCGGCAGCAGGGATGCACAGAACACGACGGGTTTGAGCCAGCGGGCGGGCGCCATCAAAAACTCTCGGACAGGTTCATGCCGGAATAGAGCCCGGCCACCTCGTCACCATAGCCATTAAACATCTGGGTCGGCCGCCGGAGGAAGTCGCCGATGCGCCGTTCGCGGGACTGTGACCAGCGGGGATGATCGACGTCCGGGTTGACGTTGGCATAAAAGCCGTACTCATTGGGCGCCATGCGCATCCAGGTGGTGGTCGGCGGCGTTTCCTGGAACGTCATGCGGACAATCGACTTGATGCTTTTAAAGCCATACTTCCACGGCACGACCAGACGCACCGGCGCGCCGTTCTGATTGGGCAGTGTGGAGCCATAGAGGCCGACAGCAAGGATGGTCAGCGGGTGGACCGCCTCGTCGATGCGCAGGCCCTCCACATA
>Ga0172382_10002334_pt1 | contig 32091 bp, 26 predicted proteins | sample Leawel138RmetaG_FD_122245 | JGI IMG/M metagenome (GOLD analysis project Ga0172382, IMG submission 122245) | Leachate microbial communities from a municipal landfill in Southern Ontario, Canada - Leachate well 138R metaG | ecosystem: Engineered > Solid waste > Landfill > Unclassified | place...
CAAAATCCGTAAAGTAAAAATATCAAATCACTGGATTGATTTGGAAATACCAAAACCGACACGAAAAATAATTGAGAAATTAAATTTGCATATTACTTAAAACTTGCAAAGTTACGGATTAAAAAAGAAGGCAAGCGATTTATTCATGACGAACTTTCGAATTTGTATGAACAGATTTTAAATTTGACAAGTTCTGTAGCCCATTCTGAAGAATGGGTTGAGCAAATACCGAACGCTATTACTTTATGGCAAAAAGCACTTTTAGCAAGGTAATGATTATGAAGATCAATACTATTTATATAGGTGATTGCATAAAAATATTAAATGAAAAGATTGACAAGGAGTCTATTGATTTGATTTTTGCTGATCCGCCTTATAACCTTTCAGGAAATAGTCTAAAATGGGAAGGCAATAAAACTGGCGGTGATTGGTATATGGTTAATGAGGAATGGGATAAAATGACTGTTTCCGAATATGTGCAATTTTCTCGTAAATGGATTGGAGCTTGCCACAAAGTTTTGAAAGTTAATGGCTCAATCTATATATCTTGTACTTATCATAATCTTTCAGAAGTAATGATTATTTTAAAACAGCTTGATTTTAAGGTTAATAATGTTATCGTTTGGCAAAAGATAAATGCAATGCCAAATATGACAAAAAGAGTTTTTACGCACTCTACTGAATTTGTTGTTTGGGCTGTAAAGGGTAAAAAATGGATTTTTAATTACGAAGAATTGAAAAATATAAATCCTGAAAAACAGAAGAACGGTTCGGCAAAACAAATGAGAGATGTTTGGTTGCTTCCTCTGGTTCAAGGAAAATAACGGCTAAGAGGAAAAGACGGGCGAGCTCTACATCCCACGCAAAAGCCAGAGGAAATGCTAAAGAGGATAATTATTGCTTCCTCTAATAAAGGTGATATAGTTTTAGACCCGTTTTTAGGTAGTGGAACAACCGCTTTCGTTGCTAAAAAATTAGGTCGTAACTGGATTGGGATTGATAAAAGTAAAAAATATGTGGATATGGCAAAAGAACGAATTGCCAAATCTTAATGCTTTTATGAAATATAAAACCTCATAAAAAAGATGGAGGTGAAACCTCCACAACAGAATCCCTCGTAATAAAAAACACTTAGGATAAGGCGTTGAGGACTCACCTCCATCAACAAAGTTATTTATTATAGTTGCGTAAAACTATAATTATAAAGTCTTTATGAAGTTTTGGTACTGCTGGTCTTTTTCAACATTAATAAAGACCTTTTCTATATCTTCCATTAAAACTTTTCTTCCCCAAGAAGTAAAAGAGAAAAACTCTCTATACCTATCAAGACTTTTTCCATAAACTACATTTAGATCTTTATTGGTTTTTATAAAATCTTCTCTACATTTTGTATCTGTTGGTGGTTCTTCTCCTCTTGAGAAGGGAAGCCATTCCATAAGTTGAGAGTAGTGACATAAAGACATTTCCATTTTTGTTTCAAATGTATCTGTTACATCATTTGAAATATGGTACTCTACTGTGGTTGAGTAGGAAGCATCATCAACATTTATTATGAGAGGCATCTTAACTCTTTTTTTAACAGGACCGCCTATTGTTGGGTATGCGTTAGGAACACAAAGTTGGTATGCAATCATCCTAACACCAACAGCAGTATTGTAATGGTCTATATGTATTCCGTTGAGTGGATTGATTGTAATTGGTGGGCAGAAGAGATAATCTGGTTCAAAAGCCCTTATAGTGTTCCACAAACCTCCAAGAAAATTCCTGTCAACAAAAACCTGTGCCTGCACGTGGCTTCCGTCAAGTTGGGTTAAACATTCTGCTTCAGCTCCAATGATAGCAGCACTTTTTGCAAACTCTTTTGTTCTAACCTGAAAGGTTTCGTCTGGGCTCATAATATGGTGCCCTGTTGCACCGCGACTTGTGTTTATGAGCTTTATCTGGATGTCGTTACCGTGCTTCTTTTTCATTTGAGCGAAAGTTCCTGCAGCTCTGAATTCAAAATCATCCTGATGAGCCATTATTGACATAACTTTTATCATAAAAATCCTCCTTTATTGTAAATATAATACTTGTGGTTAAATTATTAACATCTCTTCTAAACGCATTCCACCTACTTGTGGAATGTATATACCCGGTTCTATTGTTAAAACACACCCTTTTTGTATAATATCTGTACTTTGAGAGTTCAAAAAAGGTTTTTCGTGAACATCTATACCTACCCCGTGTCCAAGCCCGTGTATAAAGTATTTATCAAGTTTGTTCTTCTTTAAAACTTCAACTGCAAAAGAATGAATCTCTTTTCCTACCATACCTGGTTTTACAAATTCAATAGTTTTTAAAAGAACTTCTTGTAACACCTTAAATGGTTCAACAAGTTTTTTTGGAGGGGTACCTAAAAATAATGTTCTGGTAAGGTCGCTCTTATACCCTCTATAATCTGTGCCTGCATCAATTACCAACGGCTGGTTTTTTCTTATTTTTCTATCGCTATTTCTATGGTGCGGATAGACAGAATTTAATCCAGAAGCAACAATTGGTTCAAAGGCTTCTTTTCTCCCGCCGAGGTGTCTTATAAGATAATGTATCTCTCCAGCTACCTCTGTTTCCCGCATACCTGTTTCAATTTGTTTCTCTATCTGTTGAAAAACTTTGTGGTTAATAGATAATGCTTTTTTTATTAGAACTAACTCTTCTTCTTCTTTTATCATTCTGATATCTTTTATAATATCAGGTGTTGCTACAAATGTGGTTTTATTGTCTTTCTGTAGTAAAGAAAAGAGGTTATAAGTTAATTCTGTAGCTATGAAAGAAACTCTTTTATATCCTGAAAGAACCTTTTTAAAATCAGTTAAATTTAAAGGTTCAATTATGTACTGGTTATCAAGTTGGTTGGCTTCTTCTTTATATAGCGCTGGTAAAAAAAGAGTTGTTTTATCTTTATCTATAAGAAGAAACCCTTCTGTTTCAAGTATACCTGTTAAATAAAATATATTAGAAGGGTCTTTTATAAGAAGAGCGTCTGTTTTTTCTTTGTTTAGATAGTTTCTTATAATATTTATACGTTTTTTGTAGTTCATTTGCTTATATATAATTGGACAAAAAAAGAGTTTTATTGTAAACTTCTCTATTATAACATATTTTTAAACTTTATGTTAAAGGGATAAATAATGTATGATACAAAATATTGGAGCAGAATAAAAAAATTTGGCTACTTTTCTATGTTTCCTCCTTTTCTCCTTTTTTTTCTGGGGATATATTTAGAAAAACATAATTTTATTGGTCTGGTTGAAGGTTATGATATAGGTATGGCAAGAATTGCTCAGTATATATTGTTTGGCATAGGAGTTTTAATAGTCTTTTTTAATGATGGTATATCTGAGTTTTTTGCAAGTAGGTTATTTGTGCAAAATGATGATTCACGGCTAGATGAGAATAAATCTTCTTATTTTGCATATATATTTATAATGTTATTTTTGCTTAATATGATTTCAATATTAGGATTTATTGGTTATATTATATGCTCCAATATCAGTTGGCTTGTGCTATTTGTTATTTTAAATATTTCTCTCCAAATGAAATATCTGCCTTCTGTGAAACGGTTTGAAAAACTTATACAATCTATAAAAAAATAGTGTTATGGTTCACACCTGTGCCAAAAGTAAGAGCGGGATACGGGGTTCGAACCCGTGCTCCGAGCTTGGGAAGCTCGTACTCTACCCCTGAGTTAATCCCGCAATAATGAGGTATAATATATCTACAATATTAACATTAACAGAGACAAAATGCAATAGTTGAATTTATCACTAAGTTTTTTGAACTGTTACCCTCTCTTCTTCTTCAAGAAAACGTATAGCAGACTGAAGTACAGAAGCGATAATCCAGGAAGTACTCCACGGATTAAATCCTCCCCGCCAACCGCAAGTAGGCACTCCGTGCTCGGATCTTTTGATTATAGGTGGATATTTCATTGCTAAGGAATTATTTGTATGGTAAAACTGTTCTCCCTGTTGCCCCGGTATAGAGAATCCCCAATCACCGGGGTATCTGCAAATCCCGTGTGTCCAGGCCTTCATCATACCTTTGCACATCTTTACCCATCTTTCATTTCCAATCAATTTCCCAAATTGGTAAACCTCGTACGGATAGAAAAAGACATCAAGATGAATGTTTTGAACACTTACTCCTGGCCAGAAGGTCGCCTTAAACCTTTTCTTTTCCAGTAGAGTGCCTTCAATAAAACCGGGGTCCCAGAGGTAAACAAAGGTGTTAGACCATTCAACAGCAAGTTGAGCGTAATCTTTATATTTTGGGTTGCCAGTAATAAGAAATGCTTTATAGGCTGCAATAAAAAAGAGAAGGCCAGCCTCTTTATCCTCGCATTTGGCGTCGAGTGTGCTGTGACTGAATGGGGTTCTCAACTTATCCCCAAACAATAGGTAGTATCTCTCAAGTATCTCTAAACCCTTTTTAAGAAACTTCTCTTCTCCTGTTATCTCATAAGCAAAAAGAAGTACGCTAACACAGGGAGCACCTCCCGCAACAACAAGTTCATCTGCCGGAGTTCCTTTGGCAGTGAAAAAGAGAGGATATATACCCGCTTTATTAAGAGCAGTTTTTTTACATAAAAATTCCCCTACTTCTTTAACCGTCTTTAACCAACTATCTTTTACAGGTAGTGCATTGGCTCTTAGTAGTAAAATACAATCACAAAAATTGCTCATTGCTTCTCCAAAAGCTCTTACCGGAACGTGGTTTTCTTTATAACTACCAACCCACTTCTTAGTAGTTATATCATATCTTGTAAATTTTAACCCTTTTTCCTTACCAATATATGGTGCATTTGAAAAAGTGTCCATCACCTTGTTGCCCATATTTAGGAGGTCTTTATTATTCTCTCTTATACCAAGTGCGAAAGCGCACCAGGCAAGTCGCAAGTTCTGCCCTGTCCACCCAAAAGATATAGCAGGAGGGCTTTTAGAGTTGTTGCCTTCCTCATAAGAATCCAGAACGTTAACAAACCCGTTTATCTCTCCTTCAACCCATCTTGACAGCATAGCATTCTTTTTTAACCTGATAGTTTCTTCAAGACCAAACAAACCCTCCGTTTTTGGGCGAAGAATCTCCCAGCCTATTGGAAACATACGCTTAAACCCTCGCCCTTCTCTACAGTCAGACAGGTCAATGTAAAGTTCTTTTTCGAATACCCTGCTATCCTTCTGTAAATTAATATATCCGCCTCCGGGCAGTTCTACAGGAGCAAACCTGTTATCGTGAATTATGTCGGGCATATTGTTTAAAGCAACTATACCGCTCATATTAAGTATTTTCCAGGCTTCTCCTGTTCTGACAACACCAGAAGACCACCAGCGTTCTTCTTGAGATTTTTTACCGAAGATTTGTGAAGGTACAGAAAATAGGGTAAAGGAAGTAAACCTGTCCTTCTTATTCTCCCATTCAACATTAACAGCAGGAATAGGTAGACGGTGCTCTTCCACAACAACTGAATATCCTTCGACCTCTTTTAATCTTGGTACCAGTGTTAATTCTGAAGCGGATGGGTTGCCGTTATAGATAACGTGGGGAATATTTACTTTCTGGTTATCTCCGGGACCAGAAAGTAAACTTGTCCCGAAAGAAAGGTGAGTAATATCAGGGTTTTCATAGAACTCCCACTTCCGTTTTAAGTACAGATATTCCCCTATAAAAGAAAAAACATCTTTAATCTTACAGAGTTTGTACTTCGCTTCTACTTTAATGCTACCTTTGTTGAGCATATTTAGTATCAACTCTTCAGGTTTCTCGTAGAAAAGCTTCCAGGGTTTTGTAACCGAGAAAGGGTTCATAGAGGAATAGGTAAAGTTAAAGGTAGTCTTTTCTGTGGTTGATAGAGTAAACTCTATCTCGTTTCCAAGTATTACCAGTTTAAGCTCCCTGGATCTATCTTTGTTTAAAATCGTCCTGACATCTTTTGTCATCATCTTTAACTCTCCCAATTTTGTTTGCTTAAGGTTGTTAAAATTATCACACACATTGGATAACCTTTTACAAAGAATTGATCTGTCTATTTTACCAGTTTAATAAAGCCAGCATTTTCTACGCGCCATAACCGAGAACCGGTAGGTATCCAGTTAAAAAATCCTCTCTTTTTATATGTACCAATACTGAAAGCAAGGTGTTCAACATTATCTGGGTTAATACCTATATCAGCAAATGGTATCTTCATCTCAGAGGTCCATTCAGAAGTATCTTTATCTATAATAAACGTTTTATATTCAATGGATTTTTGTAGTTTAACAACGTTTGCATAAGGCATACCAAACGGGTTGTGAACAACAAACTCTCCGTTAATCTTTCCTGTGAAAATATATACAGGACCTGTTACCATATCGTCGTTCCACCAATCTTTACTATGCTTTCCATGCTGGGTCTCAATTCCTATTTCAAACCACGGGGAGTGCCCTTTTAAACGAGGCAACATTCCCTCTTCAAAAGGGTCCGGCTGGTGTTTTGTTCCTATATAAAGATAATCTTTATCATATAAGAGCCAGGCGTATGTAGGGGCTCCTTTGGTATCTTCTCCCATATGTTCTTTATCTATCACCATAACATCTCTTAAATTCAATCCGTTCCATTCGTTCTTATCAAGTTTTCCGTCTATGTTTATGGGGTTCTTCCTTAAAAAAACATTATAATAGGCGGGAGGGCTGATACGTTTTACCGGTGCCATTACTGTGGACGGAGCATTCTTTAAAGGTGTCCAGTCCGGATTATAATATTTTCCTATATCTTTCTTATCCCTATTGATAGGCCAACTTGCCCTTAGTGGATCTTTGTAAATACCGATTTTATCTACCTCAATCGGTTCATACCCTGTAAGACCAAAGACAGGTGCTCCTGGTCTAACCTTAAAATCTGCTTCTTTTCTGTTGAAGAAGTATGGCTCTTCACCGTCCCAGTTGTTCCTTACAGGGTTATCCTCCTTTACTATCTGGCCCATAGCATAAAAAGGTCCTCCTGTACTGATATTCCTTTCTACAATAGTGTTTTTTGTTCTCATAGGTTGTTTATCAATAAGGGCAACTACAAGTTGCGGGTACCTGTAACTCCAGGGCGGTTGTTTATACCTGAGGCTTTCCAATTTTTTACCCCAAGATATAATGCTCCTCATTTTTGGATTATCTTCTGAATCAAAAAAGAAGTCCAGCCCTCTCTCGCCAATATGCATTCCTCTCCTTTCGGCATCAATAAAAATATTGTTTTCAATACGCATATCAGGATGAGAGCAGGATATACCACTGGAAAATCTATAGAAGATATTGTTTTCCATCACAAGACCACCGTTTCTACCGTCTAAATGTATAGCGTTTATCCCATGTGTAAGGTTAGGTGATGAGTGTGAACTTATGTGATGAACAAAATTGCCTCTTATTACTGAGCCCCTGTTTAACCATCTCCAATTATTGTGAGCGCCATAAATATATATAGCGCCAATCTCTCTCCCTTCAGTAGGAGCGTCGTGTATTTCGTTATATTCCATAATATGGTCGCTGGCATCAAAAACCATTGCTATAGCGGGAGATTCGTACATAAGGTTATGAGAAGCCCTCTGTCCTACCCCAAAAAGTCTTATACCGTTAGCATAACTACCTCCGCTAAAACGGTTGAAGCGATAGATATGGTTATTCTCAGCAGTATGTCTTGAAGGTATAAGTTTTACCCGGTCCCCGCCGCTAAGCAAGATACCTCCTGCGCCATTATCGTAGATATCACAGCCAACAACAGTATGGTTCCAACCGTTTTCAACCAATATTCCCCGTTGACCAGTATTACGTATTATACTGGAAGCAATAATATTGTTATATCCACCTCTTATCTCTACTCCACTGGCTCTTGTTATCTCCAGTGTAAGCCCAAAAAAGGCAATATTGGAAGCGCCATTGATTGAAAGAATAGGAGTGGAAAGTGTTGATATTAGTGCTTCTTTACTGATATTGCCATCAGGTGGATAAAAGTATAGTTTTCCTGTCTCCCTGTCAAGGTACCATTCGCCGGGAGAATCCAGTTCGCATAGAAGATTGTAAGCATAATAGGGAACATCTTCTCCAACAAGTGTATTGTATAAAGCGTAAGAAGGGGACCACCTTGTATCCTCAAATAGAGATATTGTATGATTTTTAGTGTCTATATTTCTTATTTTTACGTGGTCTTTATTATATACAAAGTACCAGAAACCGTGTAGCCATATATCCTTCTCTTCAAGCCATCTTTCGGGTCTATCTCCTTGGTAATGAATTACGCTTTTTTTGAATTTACCTCTACCTCCTATCTCTCCATCAGGACTTGGAATCTTTCCTGTTCTGGCAAACCATTCATTGGGCCATCTGGCTATCTGCATTACTTTCTCGCCATAAAAAAACTCTAAGGCAGATATAGTATCTTGATGGTTCTGTCCCCCGCGGTTTTTATACTCACCGTAATCTGTTATCCCTTCTGATTTAAGGTTAGCAACCCATACCTTATCTCTGGCTTCTTCCGGTAACCTTCTTATAATATTAGGGTCGTTAAGTTTAACAAACTTTTTTACTTCCACTCCACCTATCAATCTCACCTTTTCACCGGGATAACTTCTATATACTATTGGAGACCCTTCCAATCCGGAGTCTTTTCTTTCAAAAGATATGCTTTCAGTTAAAAAATATCTTCCTTCTCTCAAAAAGATAGTAATCCCTCCTTTCGGTAGCCCCTTCTCTCTTATCTTTCTCACCTCTTCTTGTGCTCTTTTAATTGTGGCAAAAGGGCTTTTTTGGGTGCCTGAGTTGGTATCTTTTCCTTTGGGGGAAACATAAATAACTTGTTTGGGACTATTGATTATCTCAAGCCATTTTTCTTGTCTGCTCTTTTCTACTTCACCGTCTTTCAATCCGTCTGTCAGTTCAAGGCGTTCTATAAGTTCTGTTCTACGCCCTTCGTGTGGGTAGTCAGAAGTTTCCTGCTGTATCAATAATTTTGTATATATAGGTCTTGCCAAAGAATATTTCCGTTCAAATCGGTATGTATCTCCTTTAAGTAACTCTGCCTTAAAAACGTGGGAGGCGAGAGCATCTTTAATCTTTAATATCTGGCTACAATTCTCTCTTGCCTTTCCAAAATTCTTCTGTTCAATATATACCTCCGCCTGTCTGAATAGTCCATATATACGGTAATAAGAAGTCAGGTTAGGAAGATTAAAAATCTCTCCGTATGTCTTATGGACAGAAGCATAATCTTTAGCTGTCCTGTATGTTTCAGATATATTAAATAGAGCAAACTCAGTTCCGAAATTGGGCAACGATTTGAGTTTGTTATATTCTTCTATAGCCCCTTTATAATTCTTTGCTCTTATATACTCATCTGCTGTTGCAAAGATTTCTTTCTCCGATATATTGGCACTTCCCTTCCCAAGTACTGAAATCTCTTCTTCACTCAACGCTCTGTTATATATAACAACCTCATCCAAATCTATGATGGGTCTTCTCTTAAAAGCCTTCTTGTGTATTCCCAGACCAACCTTGAAAGGGACTTTTGTGGGGGTGTAATCACCGCTATATCCATCTATCTTTACTCTTTTTCTCTTACCATCTTCAATAATCGCAATATCTACCTCTTTACATACCAGTTTACCATCAATGAATATCTTCATCTCTTTGCCATCCCAGGTGGAAGCAAAGTGGTGCCATATCTTTTCAGAAATTGCTACTTTTGCACTAACTTTCGCATAATAGACCTCCGGACGTCCTATACCAAAATAGATATCGGCTGCCTGCCCTTCTCTAAATATAAACTCCACGCACCAGCCGTTTCTAAATCCTGCTGAAGAAAATGGAAGGTTGTGTCCGCTACCTTCTCTTCTAAACCAAGCTTCTACTGTAAATTGTTTATTTTCTATATTTAAGGGTACTCCCTGATAAAAGGATTCTATAAATCTTCCTGCAGTCTTTTCACTCCACCGGCCTTCTATGGTTTGCAGGTCATCAAAGATCTCTTTTGTTTTTGGGTCTTTATATGGGACATAAGTGAGGTCTCTCTTATTTGGGCTCAGGTCTTTGAGGACTGTCTTGTCTTCTTTTAAGTTCTCAAAGGTATAGTACGCAACAACATCTGGGGATTGGAGAAGTGAGTCTCGTTTTTTTTGCCACTCCTGATAGCCAGAATCAGAGGCTTTAAGCAGGTTGCATAAAAAAAGAAGTGTATACATACAAACTAATATTTTTTTCATAAGACCCTCCATACTCTCGTAAAGTTTTCTTACATTCGATTATCGTTTGTAAATACTATTTTTTTAAAGAAGTTTAACATTTTTACTTAGGATATACCAATATTGTAGGTAATATGTTAACACCTAAAACAGGATTCCATACTTACTTCAATATAACAATAGTGTATAGGATAAAGACGAGTTCAAGAAATAAGCTTAGACGTATAGGAAGCAGATTTATAAATTAGGCTTGCACTAATTTGCCTCTCCTCTGGGGGAGAGGAATAAAAGGTGAGGGGGTCTTTTTCTTTTATGCTTTGCCTTTGTCGTTATGTCTTTCTTTTTCCCTTAGATTGCAAACTGCCCCCCTTATTCTTAATCCTTTCCCCCTTAGGGTAGAAGGCAAAAACGTAAAGATAAAACTCGCAATTAAAGGTTAAAGTATAGCCAAGTTTGACAGAAGATATAAGGGGTATGTGTCAAGATTTTTAATAAGTTTTTTAGTCCCAGAAGGCAAGAATCTGATCACGGTTATATATATCCGGGTCTGCTGGAGATATTTTTATAAAAGCTTCCCCGTAAGGAACGCCAAGTTCTTTTCCCCACCATTCAGCTCTCTGATTAACAATTCTTTTAAACGTTTCATCTACCTGACTTTTATATACGTAACAGGATTCAAGTTTTGTTTTAAAATATTTACTGATATCAATTAGCATATCTGGCTTGATATGTTTTATCTCGCCTGCGGACGTTGGACCCCAGTTATATAAAGTCCCCAACTCCACTTCCTGCTCTGCCAACTTAAATGCCTTAAAGACAAGGCTAGATACGTTTCTATGTTCTGGATCTAAATCGAGTTGATGCGTAAAGATTATCTCAGGCTCCTCTTCTATTATTATATTTTTAAGAAGGTCAACACAGTCTCTCTTTTCAGGGGCTGCAAGAATACAATCTCTGCTTTCAGGTATAGCCATTCTGATGTACTCCTCAGTACCAAAGTAGTAGAAATTACCTTTTCTGTCACAGAAGAACCTCTGCTTAAAATCAAGGAATTTGGGTTTAAGACCAAAGATAGCTGCTCCTTCTTCTGCTTCCAGGTGCCTCTCGTCTTTACTTTCTCTTGGCAGAAGAAACCGTTTATACTCTCCGTTCTCATCAAGACATATACCAGCAGAATCATCGGTCGCAAGTATATATACACCTTTGTATCCTTTATCAAGATACTTTGCCAGAGTTCCTCCTGCCTGGACCTCTATATCATCTGCATGAGCACCAATTACCATTATAGTTTTTTTCATATATCTCTCCAAAATATTAAATGTTTTTACATATTTAACTATAACTGAAAATAGTATAAATACCTGTAAGAAGTTTAACATTTTTATTCAAGATATATCAATATTGTAGGTATAATTTCTTGAGTAAAACAGATGTTCAGTTTTGTTGTTCTAAAGGTAACAGAACAGCAGACAATAAATATGCCCTGAAGGTAAGAAGTGTTTATGAAAATATAATTAGTGGGCGGTGCAGGAATCGAACCTGCGGCCTCTTGCGTGTGAAGCAAGCGCTCTAACCCCTGAGCCAACCGCCCAAGTGCTACATCTTTTCTATTATACCATTTTCAGTAATAAATGCTTTAATAAATTTTGCTGGTGTTACATCAAACGCAGGGTTAAAAACAGGGGCATCTTTAGGTGATATAAAAGTATTTCCTATCTTTTGTATTTCTTCTGGAGAACGTTCTTCTATAATAATATCTTGTCCGTTCTTTATATTTTTATCAAAGGTAGAGTAAGGGGCTGCTATATAAAAAGGGATTTTATGGTAATGAGCAAGGATAGCCAAAGCATAAGTTCCAATCTTGTTGGCTGTATCTCCATTTATTGCTATCCTATCGGCTCCTGTAATTACCATATCTATTTTTCTGTTCTGCATAAGATGTCCTGCCATATTATCACATATAAGAGTGTAAGGAATTTTTGCTTTCTTTAATTCCCACGCTGTAAGTCTTGCTCCTTGTAGGACAGGTCTTGTTTCGTCAACATATACATTAAACCTTATATTCTTTTTTTTAGCCACAAACATAGGGGCAAGAGCCGTTCCTATACCAGAAGTTGCAAGGGCTCCAGCATTGCAGTGGGTTAAAATAGAGGTACCTTCTTTTATAAGTTTTGCGCCGTTTATACCTATATTGTAACAACATTGCAAGTCTTCTAAATATATCTTTTTTGCTTCTTCAATAAGAGATTGTTTTAAATCTTTTACTAAAAGATGTTTACCATTATATATAAGATTTTCCATCCTTTCGAGTGCATAAAAAAGATTATAAGCGGTAGGGCGAGATTTGCTTAAGTATTTGATATCTTTTTTCAATTCTTCTCTTAAAGAATCTATATCTGATGTTTTTGAATTTATAGCAGAAAGAACTACTCCAAACGAAGCCACGCACCCTATTGCTGGTGCTCCTCTAATTTGGAGATTTTTAATTGCGTTCCAAACATCCTTAACTGTCTTTAGTTGTAGAACCGTTTCTTCTGAAGGTAACTTCTGTTGGTCTATTATATAAAGGTTATTATTTTCCCACCATAAAGTTTTAATATAAGGTTTCATTGTCCTGAGTAAAAATTTTTGTCCCAAGAATAGTCTGGAGGTTTTCTAAAAAATCTATGTTGGGGTTTACTGTGTACCCATTAACTTTTATTTTTACCTTTTTTGTGCCACCTTCAAGAAGAAGATTTATGAATACAGGGCAATCACCTTTATTCTTAATAAAAAGTTCTTTTAGGTCGTTGAGTGTTTCATCTTCTATCGGTGTACTGATATCAAATTCAACATTAGATAAAAGTTTATTTTTTTCAGCGCTACTTAAACTTGTTACTTCATCTGCAACTACTGTTGTTCTATCTTTCTTTTCAAGTCGACCCTTTATAAAAATTATGGTGTTTGCTTTTATTATAGACGATGATTTCTTATATACTGGTGGATAAAATAGGACTTTAACTCTACCTGTAAGGTCTTCTATCTCTCCCCAAGCCATCCGGTCACCTTTTTTTGTGGTTGTTCTTTTAACATCAACAAGCATACCTCCAATACAAACATTTAAATTTTCTTGAATTTTCTCAAGGTCGCTTGAAGATATAGTAGAAAACATTTTCATTAAAGAGGTATACCTTTCAAGAGGGTGTCCTGTTATATATACTCCGAGCACCTCTTTTTCATAAGATAGAAGTTTAACGTCTGTCCATTCAGGTAAAGATGTCAAAGTATCTTGGTTCATTTGAGGTATTCCCTTGGTCTTATCTTGTGCAAAGATTTCCATTATCCCGTCTTCAGCTTTTTTCTGCATTTTTGAACCATAATCGATAGCATCATCAATCATAATAAAATTTTGGGACCTCGGGATTTCAAGAAAATCGAAAGCGCCAGCCTTAATTAAACTTTCTATTACCTTTCTGTTTGTTGCTCTGAGGTTAACCCTTTCACAAAAATCAAATAAAGACGTAAAATCCCCTTCTTTTTTAGCTTCAAGTATAGATTGTACTGCTCTCGAACCAACATTTTTTATCCCTCCGAGCCCATATATGATATCATTACCAAATATTTTGAAACGTTCTTCACTTTCGCTTACATCTGGCGGTAAAACCCATATATTCATTCTTTCGCACTCTGGGATGTATTCGCTAATTTTATCAAAATTATTCATTTCACTATTTAATACAGATGTCATAAATTCAAGCGGATAATTTGCTTTAAGGTAAGCTGTCTGATAGGATAACAAGGCGTACCCTGCGCTATGAGATTTATTAAACCCGTACCCTGCAAATTTCACAATCTGTTCAAAGATTTTTTTAGCAACCTGTTCTTTAACTCCGTTAGTTTTTGCGCCTTCAATAAATAATCCTCTCTTCTGTTCCATATTTTCAGGATTCTTTTTCCCCATAGATTTACGCAGTTCGTCTGCCTGTCCCATAGTAAATTTTGCCATTTTATGGGCTATCTCCATTACCTGTTCTTGGTATAGAATAACTCCATAAGTGCTTTTCAGTATAGGTTCTAGTGTAGGGTGGTCATACTTAATTAAAGAAGGATCTTTCTTTCGCCTTGTATACTCTTTTACCATTCCACTTTTCATTGGACCAGGTCGATAAAGAGCAAGAATTGCTATTATATCTTCAAAAGTTTGAGGTTCTGTATCTTTTAAAAGTTCTTGCATACCTTTACTTTCAAGTTGGAACACTCCTTTAGAATTACCTTCTGCTAATAGGGAGTATGTTTTAGCATCATCAAGAGGAAAATCAAGTATCTCTGTTTTCTTTCTATCTTTTATAAGAGCAATTGTATCTTCTATTACAGATAGAGTTTTTAATCCAAGTATATCAATCTTTAATAACCCAATTTTCTCTATACCTTCCATCTCATATTGTGTCGCAAGTTCTTTTTTATCGCCACAGAATAGAGGCGCATACTCGTCAACTGCTTTCTCTGTGATAACAAGACCTGCCGCATGTAAAGATGTGTGTCTTGCTAAACCTTCAAGTTTAAGGGCTATATCAAAAAGTTCTTTAATTTTTTCATCAGATTCAACAAGTTTTTTTATTTCAGAGTTTGAGCGAACTTCGTCTTCAAGAGAAACATTAAGTTCCTGAGAGATAAGTTTTACAATTTTGTTGACACTATCAAAAGTAAACCCGAGTGCTCGGCCGGCATCTTTTAAGACAGCTCTTGCGGTCATTCTTCCATAAGTACCTATCTGTGCAACATTCTTTTCTCCATACTTCCTTTTAATATAATCAACAACCTCAACACGTCTTCTATCACAAAAATCTATATCTATATCAGGTAAACTTACCCTGTCGGGGTTAAGGAACCTTTCAAATATCAGGTTGTATGGGAGCGGATTTATTTCTGTAATATTCAAAAGGTAGGCTACCAAACTACCGGCGGCAGAACCTCTACCTGGCCCTACCATAATCTTCTGTTTTTTTGCTTCTTCAACAAAATCGTTAATTATAAGAAAATAACTTGGAAACCCCATCTTTTGTATTATTCCATACTCATAAGCTGTTTTTGATATAACTTCGTTGGGGTCATCCTCTTTTAATTCTTCGCACTCTATATTAAACTTCTTTTTTAACCCCATTTTTATGAGTTTTTCAAGGTATTCATCGGGAGTAAGGTTGTCGGGCGGGATAAATTTTGGAAAATGGTATTCTCCCATAGGTAGAGATAGAGTACACTTTTCGCTTATTTCTACAGTATTTTTTATAGATTCAGGTACCTCTTTAAATGCTTCTTTCATCTCCTCGGGAGTTTTAAAATAGAACTCATCAGTTTGAAACCGCATCCTTTCTATATCATCGATATGTGCTTGGGTTTGGATACATAACAGTACATCGTGGGCAAAAGCATCTTCTTTATACAGGTAGTGGCAATCGTTTGTTGCAACAAGGCCTATCTGATTTTTTTTTGCCAGTTCAATAGCCATTCTGTTGACGCTATTTTGTTCGGGTATCTTGTTGTCCATAATTTCAAGATAAAAATTATCTTTACCCATTATATCTAAATATTCATTAGCAACTCTTTCTGCTTCTACCCCTTTTCCTTTTAAAAGAAGAGAGTTGACTTCTCCTTTGAGGCATCCACCAAGGGCTATAATCCCTTCGGAATGTTGGGCTAAAATCTCTTTATCTATCCGTTGTTTATAATAAAAACCTTCAGTAAAAGAAAGGGTAGATAGTTTTAAAAGGTTCTGATAACCTTTAAAGTTTTTCGCTAAAAGAGTAATATGGAAAAAAGCGTCCCTTTTACCGCGTGCATCTCTATCAAAGCGGCTTTTGGGCGCAATATACATTTCACACCCGATAATTGGTTTTACTCCGTTTTTTATAGCAGATTCATAAAATTTTATAGCTCCACCCATTGTCCCGTGGTCTGTGATTGCAATAGCTTTCATACCGTATTTACGGGCAAGTTTTGGAACTTCAGAAATTCTGCACATACCGTCAAGAAGACTATGCTCGGTGTGTACGTGCAGATGAACAAAATCTTTCATTTTAACATCCTTTATCAATAATTATTCTTTCTTGTTTACTGCTTTAAGCAATGACTGGTAAATCTTTCCTTCAGTTTTAATAGATGGCGTGACAGCCATTTCCACTGTATGCATTTCTTTTATATTTTTTGTCCCAAGAGAACCCATCGAAAGTTTTAATGCTCCGATAAGGTTCTGAGAACCATCATCTACTTTTGCTGGACCATAAAGAATCTCTTTTAGTGTGCATGAAACACCAACATTAACTCTTGTCCCTCTCGGGAGGTTCTCGTCTGAGGTAGCCATACCCCAATGGTAACCTTTGCCGGGAGATTCAGTTGATTTTACAAAGGCAGAACCAATCATTACAGCATCAGCGCCTGCTGCAAATGCTTTACAGACATCTCCACTACTTACCATTCCACCATCTGTTATCATAGGCACGTATCTACCTGTTTTTTTGTAATAAATATCCCTTGCTGCTGCACAGTCTGCTGTAGAGGTTACCTGAGGAACCCCAAGCCCAAGGACTTGTCTTGTTGTACAAGCCGCCCCTGGCCCTATACCTACAAGTATTCCAGCTACCCCTGTTTCTATAAGTTCCATAGTTACATTAAAAGTGACACAATTACCCACTATTACAGGAATATCGGCTGTTTTACAAAAAGAAGAGATATCAAGCGGTTTATACTTTGAAGAAATATGTTTTGCAGTTGTTACTGTTGATTGCACAACAAATATATCTACCCCTGCTTCTTTAGCTATTCCGAGAAATTTTTCCGCATACTGAGGAATAGAACTGACAGAACAGATTCCACAAGCTTTCTTTATCTGAGTTATTCTTTCCCCAATAAGGTTCTCTTTTATGGGTTCTTTATAGATGCTTTGTATGAGAGATGTTGATTGGTTGTACGGGCTTTTAATAATTTTATCGATAATTTCATAAGGGTCATTGTATCTTGTATATATTCCCATTAGGTTTAATACTGCTAACCCACCCTGATTAGCAAATTCAATTGCAAATTTTGGGTCAACAACTCCATCCATTGCGGCTGCCATAACAGGAATTTTCAGTTGTAGATTGCCTATCTGTGTGGACAAATCTACATCTTCTGGGTTAATCGTCACATTTCCAGGAACAAGTGATATATCATCAAAACCATAACAAGTTCTTGCCTTTCTATTGACACCTATCCACATAGCCATAATTATGTTTCTCCTTTGTTATCTTTTTTTAATGCGTTAATAATTGTAAATACCTTATATATATTTTCTGGTGTTAAATCTTCTGCTCTCTTGTCAAAGAATAAAAGTTCTTCGGTAGAAATGTTTTTGAATACCTCTTTTTTTAAAGAGAATACCTTATTTATTACATTTATAAGTTTTTTGCGTCTCAACATAAAAATATGATGTAAAAAATTCTGAAAAGATTTTTCTTCTTCAATCTGAAATTTTGGTTTTTCAAGAGGTTGAATCTTGACTACTACTGAATTTACTTCTGGTTTTGGAAAGAAAACATCTCTTTTTAAAGAATAACATATTTTTGAGTTGGTGTAAATATAATTAAGAACAGAGAGCTCTCCATAATTTTTACTTCCCCACTTGCTTGTGATTTTTTCTCCAACCTCTTTTTGAACAGTAATTAAAGCAGTACTTATATGGTCACGAAATTGAATAATTTTAAATGATATTTGAGAACTGAGGTAGTAGGGTGTGTTACTTATAAGTTTAACTTTTGGGGGGAGAGTTTGCCACCATTTTTCGTCTGCTTGCAGAAAATCTCCTTCTAATAAATGAAAAGATTTTACGCCTGAAAACCTCTCTTTTAATATACCGCAAAACTGAGGGTCAACTTCAAAGGCGTATACATCTTTAGATTGTTCAATTAACTTCTCTGTAAGAGCGCCTAAACCTGGTCCAATTTCTACAACCGTATCGGTATCTTCTATTTCTGCAAAAGAGATGATTTTATCTCTTGAGTTTCTATCTATCAAAAAGTTCTGCCCAAGATGTTTCTTTACATTTACCTGTCCGCTCTGTATCAGTTTTATAATTTTTTTTACAGTTAAAAATTCCATTTTAAGTCTTTTTTCTTCTTCCTTTAACAAGATATGTAGCAGTTTTATAAGCCTCTATGAAACTGCCAGGATTGGCTTTTTTTGAGTAAGATATATCAAAACCTGTACCGTGTCCTGGGCTAGTTCTAACCATAGGTATACCTGCTGTATAATTTACCAGTTTGTTAAAAAAGAATGTTTTTAAAGGTATAAGAGCTTGGTCGTGATACATTGAAGCAACAAGGTCAACCTTATTTTCAATGATTAACTTAAAAACTGTATCTGAAGGGGTAGGACCTATACATTTTGCAGTTTTTTGAAAAGATTTTATTGCTGGTTTAATGATTTTTTCTTCTTCTTCACCCATTATACCTTCTTCACCAGCGTGAGGGTTAAGGGCAGAAACTGCAATTACAGGGTCCTTTATACCTAAATCTGTTAAAAACTGATACGATGTGTTAAGTTTTTCTGTTATAAGTTGTTTAGTTAAAACTTGCGGTACTTTACTTATAGGAATGTGAGTGGTAATAAGTAGGACCCTTATTTTACCTGCAATCATTATCATTGCATATTTAGAAGCATTCAATTCTGAGGCAAGAAGTTCTGTGTGGCCTGAATAAAAGTTTCCCGCAAGGTGCCAGGCTTTTTTAGAAATAGGCAGAGTAACCAACGCCTCGATATCTCCTTGTTTCCATAGTTGTATAGATTTTTTAATATAAATAAACGAAGCCATACCACACTGTTTTGAATCTTTACCTATAGGAAAAGATTCGTTCAAAATGGTTTTAGTGTCATATATATTAAGGTAATTTTCATCGATATCCACACTTTTTTTAATAGGTTTAATTTTATAATTTAAATCTAAAATTTTTAAATTTTTTGATATAACAGAAATATCGCCTATCAAAAGAGGTAGAAAACCTTTAATTGTTGCTATTTTTGGAAAAGCTTTTAAGAAGATTTCAGGACCGATGCCTGCAGGGTCTCCTAAGGATATACCTATAATATTGTTTTGCATTTATTCATTGTAAATCACGGGTATTGTTGCTTGAAGTTCTTTGATATATTTATCAAGTTGTTGATGAAACTTCTGTTGATAAATTATGTTTCTTGCTTCTGTGTATAATTTTTCAATGTCATTGATATCTTCTTCTTTCTTTTCTTTCACAAATACAACTAAAAACCTTTCATTCAACTTGAAGGGAGAGGTTAAGCCCCCGTTAGGTATCTGTTCAATCGCTTGCAAAACTTCTAAAACAATCTTATTTTGTTCTAACCATTCTGGGGTTGACATTTCCGACAATTTTTGTTCGTTAAACCCTAAAACAAACTCTTCTGCTTCCTTTTGAGTATTAAACCATTTAAGAGAAAATAGATACGATAACTCTTTTAATGTCTGGTAACCTCTCATTGCTTCCATTAGTTCGGAACGAGTAATTTTTATTTTGTTTACTACTCTGCTACGTATAAGTTTATTTGTTTTGATTCTATTTTCAATAGATTGTTTAAAGAAGATAGGAGAAATATTGTTCTGGGATAAGTGTTGCCAAAAGGTTGTTTCGTCAGTAAATGTTAGTTTTATTTTAGCAATTTCAGACTCTATCTCTTCAGGTGTTGCTTTGAACCCTTCTTGTTCGGCTTGGAATATTAACAACTTTTCAAATATGAGCCGCTCAATTGTTGATTTGTAATCACTCGTTTGCCCCATTTGGGCTTTAATTTCGTTTTCAAGTATTGCCTTATTTCCAACTGTTACAACAGACCTGTTATCAGCATTAGATACGTATGTGATAAGAACAAAAACTGTTAATATAAAAATCAATTGTTTCATTTCAAACCCTTTTTTAGAAGTTCTACCCTGTTTTTAAAAATTTTGATTTTACCTTTTTCTCGTTCTTGAGATATAAGTGTATCTACCTCTCTCTTCTTTTCTTTAATCTTAAGCATTTCAGTTATTGAAGGAGTAGCTTCATTAATAGTTAAAATCCTTCGTTCTGTTTTACCTACAAGTTTAATAATATGGAATCCAAGATGAGTTCTTACTATGTTGGCTAAAACATCTCCCGGGGTTATTTTAGTTACCATATCAGATATTTCGCTATCAAGTTTTCGTACATCTATCCACCCTAAATCCCCAGCTTGTAACCTGCTGTCAGAGATAGATTCTTTTAAAGCTATTGTTTCAAAAGATTCCCCGTAACTTAATCTTCTTAAAACCTCTTCAGCTTTCTCTCTTGATGGGAGTACTATTTCATATATCCTTACTCTTTCAGGAATAATAAAATCATTAAGATTATTGTTATAATATTCAGCTATAACATTATCTTCAATCGTGATATTTTTAACCAATTCATTTTCAACATACTCCTGTGATAGAGTCTTCATATAATAGTTTTTCATTTTAGGTTTGATTTCTTTACGGTACCTTCTTGAATATCTTTTTGCTTTCTTATATAAAAGAATTTGGTTAATATAAGTATCAATAGCAGATTCTGGGTCCTCATAAATAGAGTGTTTATAATATTCAGGAGAAAGTTCCATCTCTATAAGTATATCTTTTGCAGTAATTTTATAACCACCTGCAACTGCAACCACATTCCTATTACGAAAACTGTTTATGGTTAATACTGAGAATAATAATATAAGAAATATCAAGGTGATAAGAGCAATCTTCTTGTTTTTTTTTAAAAAATCTTTTACCTGCTTTATTTTTTGAAGTTTCATTTTTATTATTTCTCTTTTTTGTATAAGAGACGGTATTATTCTATCTCTCTTCTATATATAATCTTCTTTTTTCTTCTGTCGTACCAGACTGTTACTCTTTTTTCTGACTCTATTTCTGTCACTATTTTACCATTTTTTTCTATATTTTGCACTTTTTGTCCTATAGAAATTATTTTAAACACATTGCTTCTAACTGTAATTAGATTGATTATATCATTAAAGATAATCTCTTTCTCTTTATCTGTATCTATGTAGGTATCTTTATCGTTATCTTTAAGGTCAAACCCGTACTTTGTTATTTCTCTACTCAATTTTTCTAAAGGAGAATCTCCAGAACCTCTTGTTCCAAGTATTTCGGATATATCTGAGTATGGTCTTGCTTCAACAATTGCCGTTGCAAGATTTTTATCTACCCTGGGAAGGCACATAAGAACAGTTTCAGAAGATGTGTTTATATTTAAACGTCCATACGTAGGTTTTTTAGGTTCTTTAAAAGTTGTAAGGTGGTCAATCATTTTTCTATCTTTACCATATTTCCAAAAATCTAAAGTTTGCCAATGTTGTTTTTTGTGTATCAAAGAAAGTTCGCCTAAAGAGAGAAAATGGCTGTTTCTTATATTGAAATGTGAAGGCCAATTAAAAACCCAGTCTGTCATACCAAATTCTTTACCTATCCACGGCTGAAAAACTATATTCTGTTCACCTGGCGAAGGAGTTGCGTCGTACCAGTCTGTCTGGTCGTTCATTCTTGGGTCGTTCTTCTGCACTGTGGTATAGGGAAAATCAACAATATAGGTTGTATTTTCTACTATATTACCGTTACTATCAAACAATCGCATCCTAAAATCTAATCCAAGGTTTGATAAGAAAGGGATATACTGTAGTAAATGTGAAATAGCACCTAAAGAGCCGGGGTTTATTGCAAGGATTGGTTCATACTGGTCACAGTTTGACGGGTCTCTGATAGGTATGGGTACAGGAATTACCATTATGGGCGGACCTGGACTAACTATTATTTTAAGAGAAATTCTGTCTCCGATTGTGTAGTAAGAGCGGGGAGGAATCTTTTTCCCTTTTGGGATAATAATAGTTGTAGGTACAAGTTTTTCCCAAAACCCTTTGTTTTTTTTAGGGTCTATATACGTTTCACCTTGAGTAACATCGTTTAGTATAGTTTCTGAATGGTCAAAAAAGTCTTTCCACTGTTGTGAAAATAATGTTATAACACCTTTGATCTCCCATCCTCCTATATCAATCTCTGTCTCATAAGGATTGAAAAGTTCTATAAATTGTCCACCTTCTTCGGTAAGTATTACAACTCCAGAAGGGAGCACCCTCACACTCCAAGGCTTTACTGCGTCAATCTCGTTTAAATAAGGGGTTTTTCCTATACCGATAATATCACGGTTGCCAATAGTTATTAAAGGTAACGGTCTGTTTTTTTCTCTGTAAGATATAATATTTAAAACTGTTTGACGGGCGACTTCTTGAGAGTACCCGTTATTGATGAATAGTTGATAAAGTTTTTCATAGGGAGCTGTATTTATATTAGCCCTCTCTTTATCTTTTCTGTTACGGTTAAGGTCATACGAGAAACAGGTTATATAATTTTTGATTTTCTCGTACGTAGTTTCTCCTATGCCTTTAACCATCTTGATGTCGGAAGGAGATTCAAACTTTCTTGTTTCTCTATAAGTTGCAACATTTTGCGATGTTACTTTACCAAGCAGGTTAGGCAAAATATCTATATCTTCTACTGTATAACTTGCTTTTTTACTATGAGGTGAACCTGCGTAGTTGATATTTATTTTTCCGCTCTCGTCTTCTACAAGGATTGCATATCGCCCTACTGTTTCTCCTTGCCTGTCTTTTATATAGAACCAACGGGAATCGGGTGTTCCGTCTTCATTTAAATCTATATCGTTACCTTCAAAACTTGTCCTCCAGGAATCAAGATAAGAATCTTCCTCTCTGCTATCTTTATCTATTTCCCATATAGCTTCCTCTATACCTGTTTTTGCAAACCTATAAGCTTTTTTCCCTGACATTATCTTGAAAGAAGATTTTTGCCAGAAAGAAAAGATTAAGAGCAAAGACGCAGTAAATACAAAAAGGAGTAATAAGACCATTACAGTTAAAATGACCGAATCGCCTCTTTTACCAAGTAATATTAATAATTTTTGTAAATTCTTTTTCAATTCGTTTTCCTTCTATTTTTTTTGAATAGGTAACTAAACTAATCTTAACAGACTTAGGTAGTACCGGTTCTTCCATAGTTTCTGTATCCCAGCATTGTTTCCAGTTGGTTCCATCATAATACTTAATCTTAAAAACAGATATGTTTTCACCCAATGTTTGGGCACCCGAAAAAGTTTCAGGAAAAGAGAAGTCAGGGTTTTTATTGTTTATCCTTACGATAGATACTTTTATGGTATCATCCTTGAAATATATACTAAATTTTGCTAAATCTGATTCTGGTCCTTTATAAAACGGAGCTATAAACCTTACTAAATCTTCTTTTCCTTGAAAATTTATTCTTTGTAACCCTTCTTTATCGTTACACATAGAAGCAGTAATATATTTTTCTATATAATTGAGAACCCCAATAGATTCAGAAAAAACTTTTTTTTCTCCAGAAACTTTTGCAGTTCTATACGAGGTTTCTTTAAAAATAAAAATTGTAGCAAGTATCAGAATGGCAAAAATAAAGATAGATATGGTAATTTCTATAAGCGTTATACCTTTATCTCCTTCTAAATTTTTCAGAAAAATATTCTTTCGCAATTTTACCTTCTTTTTTCCAAGAAATTTCAATATCTACATTATATAAACTCTCTTTTTCTTCTTTTATATCTACTGAATAGAAATATAAGGGAAACTCTTCATCGATACCTGATAAATGAGTAGGAACAGGAGGACCATTTGAGTTGCCATAAACATTTTCTATAAGAGCAAAAATCTTGTCAGCTATAAAAGATACAGAGATGTTTCCTTTAGCTTTTTCGGAAAGAGTACTTATTACAGGATAGATTTTAAGGAGAGTGGAAATGCCGATTGCCAAAATAAGAACCGAAATTATAAGACCAATAAAAGTTATACCAGCCTTATTTTTCAATAAAACACCTCCCTGTTAGGTTATGAAGCACTAAACGAACCTCTTTTCCACCAGAGGTATCTGCCAGTACCATAAATCCTGCCATTTTAGAAGTACCGTCAGGTTGTAGTATGATAGGGTTAAATCCTTGAGATTTTTCTTTTACATATATTCTTTCACGGAACCGATACTCTTTGCCGATGATTTCCTCTTGGCCTTCTCTTTTTATTGAAACAGAATTTTCATCAAAGATAACAAAAAAGTTTTTCCTTTCACTTAAAGCAGAATTTCTGGCAAAAGATATAATTCCAAGAATTTCTTGTGATGTAAGTTTAATCTGCATATCTTTCTGGTATTTATGAAAATATGTTAAAGAGACAAGCAGAAAAAGTGATAGAATAAATAAAGATATAACTACCTCTACTATTCCTATCCCTTTGTTTGATGTTTTATCAAAAGATTTAAAGTACATATATTATCTTACTCCTGTCCAATTAAATTTTTTGATATTTGACAATTTATAAATTTTGAAGCTGCTCTCCAGTAGGGTATAATTGTTTTAACGTAAAAAAACATCTTAATAGGAGGTTGGTATAAAATATCATAGCACAATTTTCAAACAATTGCTAAATATGTTGCCAAGGTATCAATTTAAGCAAGATGTAGCGAGACATTAAGTCAATAGATATATTAAGCATTTTACTGCGTTGGGCCAGTTATTAGTAAATCTATATACACAGATCTCTGGTAAAAAGAGCCTGCGGAATGAACACCTCGGGGGTACTCGGAACAAGTTTGCTCGTAACTACCGTTTAAAACATAGCCAAGTTTGGCAGAACGTTTGGTTATGCGAGGAGGTAAAAATGAAAAGGATAGTTCTGGTTGTAATGTTTTTATTTTCAGCTTTACTCATTTACCCATTATTAGCGTATGATTTTTCTGCTGATACGGTAATAAAAGATAAGAATACCACAGTAAATGGGAAGATATTTGTTAGTGGGGAAAAGACTCGAATGGAAATGCCTGAAATGGCACTTATCTCCAGAGTAGATAAAAGAGTTGAGTGGAAGCTGGTACCAAAACAGAAAGTATATACAGAGCAACTTATCAGTATCAAAATGGTTGTATCAGAAAAATTTCCTGACGAGGTAGAAAGAAAGCTGGTTGGTCAAGAGAATATTGATGGTCACATTGCAGACAAGTATTTAATTACATTGAAATCAGATGAAACAACAGAACAGATATATCAATGGATAAGCAGATCTACTAAGTTTCCTTTAAAAACTGCTAATATGGATGATAGCTGGTCAATAGAATTTAATAATATTAAAAGAGGAAGACAGAACTATAAACTATTTGAAGTACCAGCCGGTTACACTAAAATTGATTTAAGCGGAAAAAAGGCTTTAACTGTTGATAAAAGTGAAATAAAAAATGGGATAAAGGTTGGATGGGCACAGACCAACATTACACCTAAAAAAAAGGTTTATATAGCCGGTCAGTTTCACGCAAGAATTTCTGAAGGAGTAATGGATCCTGTCACGGCTACAGTTCTTGTTATAGAATCCGATAACAACAAACCAAATAATTATGCAATAATGATAAGTTGTGATCTGGTAGGCGTTTCTAACGAGTTAATAGCTAAAGTTAAAGAAAAAGTAAGACTGAAAATTCCGGAACTCGACCCTGACTACATATTTTTGGGTGCTACCCATACCCACGCTGCTCCGCTTGTAAAGTTGATATCGTATGGATTGGATGATTTTCCAGAGGTTAAGGACGTTATGCCACCGACTGAGTATCTTGAATTTGCCTCTGAGCGTATATCTGGCACAGTTGTTGAGGCGTGGAAAAAGAGAGAGTATTCTGGAATTTCCTATGGAATGGGGCACGCTGTTGTTGGCCGAAATCGGCGACTTAAATATAAAAACGGTAAGAGTAGAATGTATGGAAGAGCACATTTAGACACATTCAGTCACGTAGAAGGGTTCGAGGACCATTCTGTATACGCAATGATGACCTATAATACAAATAACAAACTTACCGGTATTGTTATAAACATTGCCTGCCCTTCTCAGGTTTCTGAAGGAAGTTATAAGATCTCAGCTGATTTTTGGCACGATACTCGCGAGGAGATAAGAAAACGATTTGGCGAGGATGTATATATACTTCCTCAGTGTGCTCCCGCAGGAGATATCTCTCCTCGTGTATTGATAGGGAATAGAGCTGAAAGCAGAATGCGTAGATTAAAAGGAAGATCTATACGTTTAGAAATAGCAGAACGGATTACAAATGCAATAGATGATATAGTTCCATTTGCAGAAAAGGAGATTGAATGGCAACCGGAGTTTCAACACAGGCAAGAGATTATAGAGCTGCCGCGAAGATTGATCGCAGAAGAATCTATGGCAAGAAACACCAGAGAAATAAATGCAAGAAAGAAAGCTTATTCAAAACTTCTGGAAGAGTATAAGAGTAATCCTGAAATGAGGAAAAAAACAAGGTGGTACAGTAAATTAAGTTCAACATATAGATTAGTTAAACGAGGAGAAACACTTCAGAGGAGATTTGAACTTCAAAAGACATCCCCTAACCTTCCCACATTGGTTCATATTATACGTATTGGTGACACAGTTTTTGCTACAAACCCTTTTGAATTATATCTTGATTTTGGTATACAGATACAGGAGTGGAGCAAAGCTACACAGACATTTTTGATACAGAAAGCAGGGTGCGACGGAACATACCTGCCTACCCAGAGATCTGTTGAAGGAGGTGGGTACGGTTCTGTCCCGGCAAGTACTGATATTGGACCTGAAGGGGGAGATATACTTGTAAACTGGACAGTTTCGGCAATTAATGAAATGTTTAAGTAGTTGTGCACCGTTTTAAAGTTTGAGTTTATTTATGTTAATTATTTCACAATTTAGGTTGTGTCAAGAAATAGATGAAAAAGATGAAAGAAGGTTTTGTTATTGCCTCTCCTCCTTCAAAAAACTTGTCGGGACAAGACCTAATGACTAAGACGAAGGTCTGACCTCCGCAAAATACTCCGTGGTATAATCTTCATCACTTGCAATGACAATCTTTTCACAATTCAACCAGAACAGCTTTTGTAATAATAGGGTTCTCTTTTATCTTTAATAAAACTTCTTTAGAAATTGTGTTATCAATATTTAAAACTATTAACGCTTGCCCGCCTGCTGCTTCTCTGCCTACGGTCATATTAGCTATATTTACTCCAACTTCAGTTAATACAGAAGATATATGAGATACAACTCCCGGTTTATCAACATTCATACAGAAAAGAAGGTGACCTGACGGATAAACATCAACACGGTACCCGTTGATTTTGACTATACGTAGGTCGTTCTTTCCTAACAAGGTTCCTGATACAGAACTTTTTGTGTTTGGGGTTGTAATTTCTGCGGTGATAAGGTTGGGGAAATCTTCTTGATAGTTACTATGTTTTTCTACTACTTTTATACCTCTCTCTTTGGCTACAAGCATAGCGTTAACATAATTAACAGTACTGGGGATAATACAGGCAAGAAACCCTTTCAAGAAAGATAAAGTGAGTATCTGAGTTTGGTTGTTAGTTAAATCTCCTGTATAGGTAATCTCTATCTTTTCTATACTCTCTTCTGTTAGTTGTCCTTGAAAACTCCCCATCTTTTCAGATATTGTTATATAAGGTTGCATTGTAGCAAGAATAGATGAGTCTATAGTAGGGCAATTGATAGAGTTGTCAATAACTTCGTTTAGAAGAGCATTTTTAAATTGTTTTGCCATTTGTAGTGAAACATTTACTTGAGCTTCCTGAGTGGATGCCCCCAGATGAGGGGTAATTATTACTTCTGAGAGTTTTAATAAAGGGCTGTTGAGTGGGGGTTCTTTTTCAAAAACATCTAAACCGCAACCAATAACCTTCTTTTCTTTGATAGCATTAAAGAGAGCCTCCTCATCAATTATACCACCGCGGGCACAGTTGACTATCCTAACCCCAGTTTTCATTTTTTTAAAGGCTTCTTCATTAAGCAAATGATAACTCTCTTTTGTTAGTGCCAGATGTAAGGTTATATAATCAGCTTTTTGAAGCAACTCCTCAAATGATATTAGTTTTATATTTAAGGTCTTCTCTTTGTCACGTGAAACGAAAGGATCAAAAGCTACCACCTCCATACCAAACGACATAGCTCTTTTTGCTACTTGTGTACCTATTCTGCCTAACCCTATGATTCCAAGCGTTTTTTTGTATAGTTCGCTTCCGTTAAATTTAGATTTTTCCCATTTACCTTCTTTTGTAGAATGTACTGCTTGGTAGAAGTTTCTTGATAATGCCATTATAAAAAGGATGGCAAGTTCTGCGGTAGAAATGGTGTTTGCGTTAGGGGCGTTCATTACCATAACACCCTGTCTTGTTGCTGTTTCAACATCAATATTATCAACACCTACCCCTGCTCTACCTATTATTTTAAGTTTGTTACCGGCTTTTATTATTTTTTCATTAACTTTTGTTTTACTTCTAACTATTAGCCCATCAAAGTTGGTTATCTCTTTCATAAGTTCAGCATCTGTAAGGTTGAAGTTTAAGACAACTTCAAAACCTGCTTCTTTTAACAGGTTAACTGCTTCTTGAGCAAAAGGTTCTGTAATCAAGATTTTTTTCATGCACTTATCTCCTAATTTCAAATTGTTATTTATTTTTTATAGCTAAATCTTTAATATTGGCTTCTTTAAATCCTTTTTCTCTGAGTATGCAACTTGGGCATATCCCACAAGGTTTTTCATTATTTCTATAACACGACCAGGTGATACTAAAATCAACTTTTAGTTTGTCTCCTTCTTTTATTATTTCAGATTTTGATAAATTTATTAAAGGAGCATTAAGTTTTATATGTCTACCTTCGCAGGTTTTTTTTGTTGCAACATTTAAAAGTGATTGAAATTTTTTTATATATTCTGGCTTACAATCTGGGTACCCAGAAAAATCTACTGAGTTGATACCAAGATATATCTCCTCAGCATCGATAGTTTCAGCAAAAGCTATAGCAAGACTTATAAATATAGTGTTTCTTGCAGGAACATAGGTAGCGGGAATTTCAGATAACGGATATGTGTTTGCTATCTGTATTTTTTTATTGGTTAAAGCTGAATCAACCCAAGAAAGATCTATATCAAGAATAAGGTGTTCTTCTGCTTGGAGTTTAGCAGATATTTTTTTAGCACAAGATATTTCCCTATTATTCTTCTGCCCATACCTTAACGTTAACGCAAAAATACTGTACCCATTATGTTTTGCAATTGTTGCCGCAACATAACTATCTAACCCGCCCGATATGAGACAAACCGCTTTTTTCATCTTATATTGGATATTTTATGGTTTTGAAATTTTAAATACCAGTTTAATTGAGGTTCTTTTTTTAGTTTATTAACTATACTGTTGATTATCAAAGGGTTGTTATCTACTGGTTGTAAAATTACAGGTTGTTCTATCTGTTTATCTATAAAATCCCATTCTTTAATATCTGTTATAACATACTTAAACTCAGACGCCCTTTTAAGAAACCTTGTATCATACCCTTTGGGGAAAAGGCTTAATCCTTCCTTTTTTGGGCTTACTGTAAGCCAGTCAAGGGGTAGGTCTTGCCATTTGGTTCCATTGGTTTCTGCCGTAAGCCAATACCCTTTCTCTTTTAGGTGTTTAACTATAGGTGATAGGTCTTGAAGAAACGGCTCTCCCCCTGTGATACATACTCTTTTACATAAAAACTTTTCTATCATATCAACTACTTTTGAAACATCCAAATCTACACCTTTTTCAAAAGAATATTTTGTATCGCAAAAGGAACACCTAAGGTTACATCCGCTCATTCTAACAAAGACCATGGGTAGACCTTGCAAAAAACCTTCTCCTTGCAAAGAATAAAAAATTTCACATATATTGTATATAAAAGCCATTTGATTGGTTGTAAAAGTACCTTTGTTTTTAAGGTTTGCTTCCTGAATAAATATCTTTTATATCTCTAACTTCACCGTTGAACTCTTCAAAGTAAGGGTTATCGGGGGTGGCTTTTGTGCCAGAAACAAGATTTCTTATCCGTATTTTCATAGGTAGTGCCACTTTTAAAGGCTTCATCTGAGGAAGCATTTCTATCGATTTTATAGCGCCTTCAACAAGAAGTTTCTTTGTATCAGCCATAGATAGCAGAATTGCGGCTTCCCTGTTAAGCCCTTTTTTTACGGCAACAGTTGGGATGTTTTCTCCAAAAGTTAAACGTGCCTCCCTACAAGTGGCTTCATCGCCTGTTACAAGAATAACAGGTACACCATAATGTCCTGCAACTGCCGCACTCTGAAACATTTCGCCTCTCTCTATATCATCATAAAAATATTTACATTCTGCTTCAGAACTTTGTGTATGGTGCAACACCCCGTCGGGAGTACCGTTCATAGCGTGGTACCCAAGCATAATATATCCATCAAAAGATTCATCTAAAACTCTCGGTCTTGGTTTTCCAGTAATATAATGCACCCCTGCAACCATCAATTCAGGTAGAAAATTGTTCCCACCTCCATGCCCGTCGGAGACATAGATTTCTTTTACTCCGGCTTGTATTAATCCTTCAGCAACTGCTGCTATATCATGCATAAGAAATTTTACAGCTTGATGAAACTCTTCAGTCCCTCTTTCTCTTGTCTGTTTAAATCTCCATACTCCTGTTACTCCTTCAAGGTCAGTTGATATAAAGATTCTCATTTTTTCTCCTTTTTTTTATCCACCATTTTTGTCATTATGGACTTGTTACAGTATCCTTGCCTTGTCGCCGTTTTGTGGCGTTGCGAGGAATGCCTCTAATGACGTGGCAACCCTCGCCAAGCAAACTACAAAAGACGGAGTGGGGGGTTGCCTTCTCTCTGCCCATTTTGTCGTCCGAACGCATCAATTTGTTATCCTGAACTTGTTTCAGGATCTCTAACCTAACCCACGCTGGTAATAGATACAGCGTAAAAACGAGATTCCGGATCAAGTCCGGAATGACATACAGGGGGGTGGCATCCCATTAAACTCTTTGCAGACCCTCCACCTACGCTACAATGCAAGCTTCGGCGGACAAGCCTCATCCCATTAAACTCTTTGCAAATCCCTGAGGGCTCTCTATCCCAAGAACCTCCAGGGGTAGAGGGCAAAAGAAGGTGCATTCCTTTTCCGCCTACGGCGAGATTGCCACGCCAAAAAACGGCTCGCAAAGACGGAATGGGGGGGCTGTTAACAAAAGGTCAAGCCTTTTGTTCCCCTACTCTGAGCCTGTTGAACCCTTCGGAGATGCTTTATATGCAGAAGGGTAAGTTCTTAGAGTGCCCGATTGTGGCGTAGAAGGTGTCTGCGCCGTAGTACCAGAGTGAGTAAACACCCCATACTCCTTTCTTTTATGCTTTTAACCTTGCCTTTATATTTTCTTTCGTTAAAAAAGTATGTGTCTATGAACGAATTACGAGGTGCTACTACACCTCAAGCAAGAATCGGGCTGTTAACAAAAGGTTTAAGCCTTTTGTTCCCCTACTCTGAGCCTGTTGAACCCTTCGGAGATGCTTTATATGCAGAAGGGTAAGTTCTCAGAGTGCCCGATTGTGGCGTAGAAGGTGTATGCACCGTAGTACCAGAGAGAATAGACACCACATACGCCTTTCTTTTATGTATTTATCCTTGCCTTTATATTTTCTTTCGTTAAAAAAGTATGTGTCTATGAACGAATTACGAGGTGCTACTACACCTCAAGTAAGAATCGGGCTGTTAACAAAAGGTTCAAGCCTTTTGTTCCCCTACTCTGAGCCTGTTAAACCCTTCGGAGATGCTTGCTATGCAGAAGGGTGAGTTCTCAGAGTGCCCGATTGTTAAGTAGAAGGTGTATGCGCCGTAGTACCAGAGTGAGTAGACACCACATAC
>Ga0172382_10002336_pt1 | contig 32080 bp, 30 predicted proteins | sample Leawel138RmetaG_FD_122245 | JGI IMG/M metagenome (GOLD analysis project Ga0172382, IMG submission 122245) | Leachate microbial communities from a municipal landfill in Southern Ontario, Canada - Leachate well 138R metaG | ecosystem: Engineered > Solid waste > Landfill > Unclassified | place...
AGGGCGACAGCGTAGAGATGCATATCCAAAACACACTCAAATCCGCAAAAGGCTTAGCAGAGCAGAGCGCTGTAAGATATATGTGCGAGGAGGCGCCAAAAGCCGTAGCATGGCTAGATAGTATAGGTGTTACCTTTAGCAGAACACCCGAGTCTAAAATTGCCCAAAGAAAACTCGGCGGTGCATATGCCGCGCGCGCTTGTTATGCTCAGGATTATACTGGCTTGAAAATTCTTCATACGCTTTACGACAGAGTTCTTGCCGCACAAATCGAGATTTTAAATGAGAGATATTTGTTGGAGCTTTTAACCCAGCTCGAGGAGAGTGGTAAAAAATATATCTGCGGCGTAAGTTTGCTCAACAAAAGAAGCGGCGAGGTAGAGATATATGAAGCATCAAGCGTTATTATCGCGACAGGAGGCTACAGCAGACTCTATCACAACTTCTCTACAAATTCGGTATCTTCTACGGGTGACGGCATTGCTGCGGCACTACGAGCAGGGGCAAGAGTGAGTGATATGGAGTTTGTGCAGTTTCATCCTACTGCTTTGAAAAATTCCTCTATTCTTATCTCAGAGAGTGCCAGAGGTGCGGGCGGGCATCTTTTAAATTCAAAGCATAAGAGATTTGTGGATGAGCTTGCGCCTCGTGATAAGGTCTCAAAAGCTATCTATGACGAGATAGCAAAGGGGGAAGATATCTATCTGGATATTCGCCATTTGGGTGCAGAGTTTATAGAAAAAGAGCTACCTCAAGAGGTAAAACTCACAAAGCTTTATGAAGATATTAATCCAGTGCATGACCTTATCCCCATTAAGCCAGCAGCACACTATACTATGGGTGGCATAGAGGTGGATATGAACTCCTCGACATGCATCAATGGACTCTTTGCAGCGGGAGAGTGCGCGAACCATAAAGTTCATGGAGCAAACAGACTTGGAGGAAACTCTCTTTTAGAGCTTGTAGTTTTTGGCAGGCAAGCGGGAGAGAGTGCTGTTAAATATGCTAAAAGTTTCAGCAAGAGAGTAGATATATCGGGGCAAAAAGAGTTTTTTGAAAAAGAGATTGTAGAGATAAAAAAGCAGATAAACGAGAGTAACTTTTATGAAAATCATGCGTATTTGGGCGAGCTCTTCTACAAACATGTCGGGATAAAAAGAGATAAGGATGCACTAGAAGAGACTTTAAAAGTGCTTCAAGAGATGAGAAAAGCTCTGCCAAAAATGGGTGTGAGTGATAAAACAAAAGAGTACAACACAAACCTTATAGAGTTTTTAGAGTTTAAAAATATGCTCCTACTAGGGGAGGCGGTTTTGCTAAGTGCCATAAGCAGAGATGAGAGCAGAGGCGCGCACTTTAGAGTTGATGCCCCGATAAGCAATGAAAAATATAGAGCCCATACTGTTATAGATATAGATGGAGAAATCAGTTATGAAAATTAATATCAAAAGAGAGAGTGTTGTAGAGTATGAGGTAGACATAGCAGGTGGAACTCTTTTAGAGGCGTTAAATAAAATAAAAAGCACTCAAGACCCATCTCTTTCATATAGCAGTGGATGCAGAAGCAGTGTTTGTGGAAGTTGTGCCATGAGAGTAAACAAACGGGAGGTTTTGGCATGTTCATACCATGTAAAAGAGGGCGATTTGATAGAGCCGCTTCGCAACACTCTTGTACTTCGTGATTTGGTTGTAGATATGGATAAAGCTTATGCTTTTAATGAAAAAGCAAAAGCATGGCAAAGCTTGCTTTCAGAGGATATTTCGCTTTCGATAGAAAATCAACATATAAATGAACTTCAAAGTGACTGCATACTATGCGGCTCATGCTATAGTGCATGTCCTGTTTATGCAGTAAATAGCGAATTTCTAGGACCATTTTCACTAACAAGAGTTTGGCGTTATGTTAGCGATAAAAGAGAGTCAAATCCAAAAGAGAAAATAGAGACTATTGAGACAAACGGCGTCTGGGATTGTACGCTATGCAACGAATGCACTCTTGTGTGTCCGCAGAGAATCTCAAGTAAAGCAGATATAGAAAAATTAAGGGCAAAAAGTTCCATGTTTGGCTATATGGATCCAAGTTTTGGCAATTTTGGCGGATTTAATGATGGAAGTCCTGTTTTTTAAAACTACTAACACACTTTAAAAAAATATGTTATAATCTACATTATGTTATAAAAGGTTTTGAAAATGGCAAAAGAATACTCATTTGATATAAGCGCAAAGATTGATATGCAGAGCTTTAAAAATGCTATCAATCTTGTAGATAAAGAGGTTGCAAATCGTTATGATTTTAAGGGAACACCGTATGAAATCAACTATAAAGAGAAAGATAAGCTTTTAGTGCTTATTGCTTCAAGTGATAACAAGCTTGAAGCACTTAAAGATATTGTTATAGCAAAGCTTTTAAAACAGAATCTCTCCTCAAAAGTGCTTGAAGAGTTAAAAACAGAAGACTCAAGCGGCAACAATCGCAAAGTAACTTTTAAAATAGTTGACTACATTGAATCAAAAGAGGCTAAGAAAATCACAGCTGAGATAAAAAATCTCAAACTCAAAGTTACCGCTCAGATAGAGGGTGATTCCATCAGAGTCAAGGGGGCTAAATTAGATGATTTGCAAAAAGTTATTGCAACTATTCGTTCCATGGAGTGGGAAGCGCCGCTTGTATTTGAAAATATGAGATAGGACGCCGACATGACAAAACTTACCATCCCGGATGCCGCCGATAAGCTTGGCGTCTCAAAAGAGGCAATCCATAACCGCATAAGAAGAGGCTCCCTGCAGAGCGTTATAGAAGATGGTGTAAAGCTTGTTATACTAAGCGAGCACAAGAGTGCACAGGCAAAAACAGCAAACACGAACGGCAAAAAAACAGCCTCCTTTGCAGATGAGAGATACTATAAACTCTTAGAGGAACAAAATGCAAAACTACAGCAAAAAGTAGAGACGCTTGAGAGTGAAACAAGAAGCCTAAGAGATCAAAAAGAGCAGATGCTTTTACAAGAGAGAGAAAAAATTGAGCAGATTTATAAAGAAAAAGATGAGCAGTTAAAAAACATCATAAACGCAATCTCTTCAAAATTTATTTTAAATGCTCCAGACGAGTCATTTGAAGCAGAGATAGAACATATTCAAAAAGAGGATTTGGCAGAGGAAAAAAGATTAGTCTCTCTTAGCAAATACCTCAAAAGCAAAGATTTTTCCAAAAAAAAGAGATTAAAGATAAAAGAGAAGTTTAAAGCAAGAGAAAAAGAGGACCCTAGGGTTATAGAGATAGATAAAAAATACTACATAGATTTGCAAAAATATGACTATAGTGATTTTTCACTCTAAAGCGCTGTTGTTTTAGAGCTATTCTTAAGGCTTTTGAGGGTAAAATTGCACTTCTTTTACGGACAGCTGGCCGAGTGGTCGAAGGCGCTCGCCTGGAACGCGGGTATAGAGCAATCTATCTAGGGTTCAAATCCCTAGCTGTCCACCAATAATCAATCTAGTTTAATATGACATTTATAAATTTATATAGAAATATCAGTTTCTTTACCCTTGGTAAGATACAATATAAAAAAAGCAGAAAAAATGGACGCAGAGTTAATAGTAAAAAGCATTATGGGGCTGATTGCAATTTTGGCAATTTTAATTTTTTTACTCTTTTTAGAACCTAACAAAGATATAAAAATTAAAAAAAAATCATCTCCGGCTCCCAAAAAAGAGATGCCTCATAAAGAGGAGCCAAAAAAAGAGACTGATCCTTCCGTAAATACGGATTTGTTTTATCTAGTAAGTGTTATAAAAAATAAAAGATCAAATGCAGATGCTCTCTCAAATGCTTTAACACTTATTATAGAATATCATGGCAAAGTTCATAAAAAACTCGGATTTAGACCCCACCCCGATTTTGATACATATATAGATATTCTTTTTACAATATGCAGACATCCAAATGCAAACAAAGATATGATTATAGCTTTTGACAGTGAGCTTGCAAGATTGAATCCTGAATACAAAAAGGAGATAAACGAAGCTATAGCCAGAGGGCTGAACTCCAGAGGATTATAGTTTGGACTCATTGACTTCGTAATTTTTTCTCACACGACATATGTAATTTGTCTTTTAACACCCTTTTTATTGCTGTCTTTTGTTAAAACCTGACGTCCCTTTCTTGTTATTTATATTTAGATTATCGGCGTATTTTTTGAGGTAATGTGCAACTGCTCTACCTTTGAGTTTCATCATATCTTCAAGCATAGTTTTTGCAACAAATTCGGTATTTACTCCTTTTATTTCACAAAGGTATGTAAAAAGCAGCTCGCCTAATCTTTGCAGAGAAATTTTCCAAGTAGAATCAGTTTGAGAGTAAATCCAAGCGCTAAAATCGTAAAAACGCTCAAATACACTTTGCTCTTGCCAAATAAGTTTGACACTCTGTTTAAAGTTGCCGCTATTATATGTTAAATCCCAAAACCTAGAGAATCTTTTCATTATCTGTATATCTTCAAATGAGAGTGTAGAGGTTTGTAGCACGTCATATGGCGGAATATCGCTATATATCATTTTACACTCTATATCATGGCGGTTTATGTAAGTTCCAGAGAGTTTTTTAAGGATGCCTATCTGTATCTCGCTATTGCTTAAACGCACAAGTTCATCAAGGTTGGCTCCAAAACTCTCAAGTGTCTCTCCCGGAAGTCCTACTATTAAATCAAGATGCATGTGAGCATTTGTTTCATCTTGCAAAAATTTTATATTCTCTTTGATTTTCTCAAGTTTTAGAGGTCTTGAGATATTAGCAGCAATCTCTGAGTTTAGTGTTTGTATGCCGATTTCAAGCTGTAAAGCACCCTCTGGAAATAGAGAGATTTTGGCTTTTAGTGAATCTGGAAAGTGGTCGGGAACAACTTCAAAATGCGCAAAATAGGGCGGTTTTTTCTCTAAAAAAAAGTCTAAGAGTCTATTGGCAGTTTTTATATTTAGATTGAATGTTCTATCTATAAACTTAAAATTTCTTGCTCCTCTTTGCCAAAGAAGTTCAAACTCCTCTAAAAGCACATTAAGATCAAACGCTCTTACTTTTTCATCCATGGAGGAGAGACAAAATTCACACTCAAAAGGGCAACCGCGTGAAGCTTCAACATATATATATCTATTTTTAATGTCATCATCGGTGTAAAATCTATAAGGAAGCGCTATGTTTTTAAGTGAAGGCAAACTCATTTTTATAACTCTTTGAGTGGCAGAGTTATTTAAAATAGCAACGCAGAGTTCATAAAAAGCAATATCTCCCTCCCCTTGAATGATAAAATCAGCACTATCAAGGTTAACTCGAAAAGGCTCATGTGAAACTTCCGGACCGCCTAAGATAATTTTTGTATTTGGGGAGACTTTTTTGAGGAGATGGATAAGTTCGCTCACATATGAAACATTCCAAATGTAAACGCCAATGCCTATAATCTCAGGCTTATGCGCAAGAAGCTTTTCTGCGATATTTTGCACGGCATCATTGATGCTAAACTCCAGTATCATCGCATCATCTTGGAGCTCTTTTAAGTTTGCATAGAGATATCTAAGCGCAATTGATGTGTGTGTAAATCTTGAATTTAGCGTTGTTAGGAGAATTTTTTTCATGTTAGAAGTTTAGCATAATTATCCATCCCGAAAAAAAAGGGGAGGAGAAAGGAATGGATAATAAAATAATTTATAGGTTGTATCTGTCTCAAAAATGAAAGGGGTTGAACATAATTGAGATGAATAATTATATTAATTATAAGTTAATCATAGGTAAATAATTTAAAATTCTTTCACAATATTGTCAAGTTGTTTAAACATATTATCTGCCGCATCTTCCATCTCTTTAAAATTTTGAACTATGCTATCTATGTTTTCACTTTTGAAAGCCAAGTCGTTTTTAATAAAATATAGATTGCCAGTAATGGAGCTATGAATTTTTTTGTGAATCTCCCCAATATTTTTATAAGCGTTTGTATGCCCGAAATACTCTGCTCCTTCGCTTATGTACCATTTACCAATATTACAGCTTGTATGGTCATTGTATACATAAGACTCTTTTAACTCAAATATTGATGAATAAGCATCTGTTTTAAATAGAGCAAGTTCAACTTTCATTGATGTTGCCATTAGTCTGCTTTGTATTTTTTTAGATGTATCAGCCGATTGCTCTGCAAATACGTTTAGTTGAGAGAATGTCTGTTCAAACTCGTTTACGACATAATTTGATTTTTGTGCAATTTCTGAAATGTTCTCAGAGTTTGCACTTATATCATTAGAGTCTTGTTTGAGGGTAGATATTGTTGTTTCAATTTCGTTTGTAGCCTTTTGAGTTCTTTCTGCAAGTTTTCTTACCTCATCGGCAACAACTGCAAATCCGCGTCCATGCTCACCTGCACGAGCTGCTTCTATAGCAGCGTTGAGTGCGAGCAGATTTGTCTGGTCTGCTATATCTTTGATTAGCCCAACTATAACCGAAATCTCGTTTGATCTATGTTCAAGATTTACAATAGCGTTATGAGAAGAGGATATATGACTCACAAGTGCATTGAAACTTTCACTTATATTTTTAACGCCTTGTAAGCTTTTTGAAGAGAGGGCCGCTGTTGTTTTTGATACATCAGCAATCGCTGTGGAATCTTGCTGTGCAAGAGTGATGTCGCTAAGGATTGTTTCAAATGCGTTGCTTGCTCCGCCGCTTAGAGCATTTAGCTTTTGCGAGAGTTCGCCTTTTGCTTTTAAAGTGAACCCTTGTGCTATATAACCCATAATACCGTTTAGTTCATTTGAAGTAGTGTAGAAACTTCCGTGAAGCCCTGAGGTATATGTAAGTCTATAGTTTTTACCGCGCGAAGCGTTTTCGATAGATGCGTGCACATCTCTTATAAATGCTTCGAGTTGATCAAGAGCATTGTTTAGGCTCCATGCAAACTGTGATTCGATAGAGTCATTGTCGGGTATGTGAGTGACGCGCCCCTCAAGTTCGCCATTAGAAACCTCTTTTAAAACCTTAATCATTGATTGGTATGTTGGAGATTTTGATTCGTAGTCGTTATCTGCTCTTATAAAAGCAGAAGCGATTAAAACCAGAAGCATCAAGCCAAAGAAGATAAAATTTTGAATAATTAGTGCATATATTCCAATAGATAGAACTGTTATAAAGAGCAGGGTGCTTTGTCTATTTTTGAAGAGAGATGATAAGTTCGTCATAACCTACTCCTTTTTCTTGTAATATGTCTGTTAAAACTTTAAATGAGGCTTCTATTCCTTGGCTTTTTTCAACCCTTAACATCTCTTTGTACAGAGGGATAATGACTTCCAGAGCTTCTGGATTTGGCTTTCTTCTTACAGAGAAGTAGCCTATAATTTTGCCATTTTTATCAACAGAGGCTGTCACATTGGTAAACACCCAGTAGTGATTATTATTTTTGGTTCTGTTTACAACAAAGGCAAAGACCTCTTGTTTGGTAACAATAGTGTCCCATAGATATTTAAAAACAGCTTTTGGCATATCGGGGTGTCTTATAATACTGTGCGGCTTTGCAAGCAGTTCTTCCTCCTTGTATTCCGCCATCTCCATAAATATTTTATTACAATAAGTTATTTTGCCTTTCAAATCTGTTTTAGATACTATAAAATCATTATCTGCCATCTCTTTTAGCATAAAGATACCTTTTAGTTAATTATTAAGATTTATTTTGTCTTTCAATTATCTTTGAAATATTGTCGGGATTGTAGCATATTTTTAAAATTTTTAAGACAATATTAATCCCTAATTACAGAATAAATGATAAATATATGACTCTTCAAAAAGAAGTTCTACCCAGTGAAATATTTTTATATATTTATGCTTTTTCTCCCGCATTATATTCTCATTCTTTAGGTTATAATCTCGAATGTCAATTTTATTAGCAATATTTTACTTTTTTTACTTCTCGATTATTGGTGTTTATATAATATTTCTACCTAAAGTCCTCTTTATGAGCGGATACGGTGCTAGTGAAATAGGCATCATATTCGCAGCAGCTCCGCTTGTGCGTTTTATAGTACCTTTTGCATTTATAAAAGGGTTGAAGATAAACATAACAAGCTTTAATATATCGCTTATTATTATGTGCTTAAGCGCCATATCTCTTTATTTTTCATTGGACAATTTTTATAAACTTCTTTTTTCAAACATCAGCCTTGGGGTAGGGCTTAGCATAGTGCTTCCTTATGTTGAGCTAATATCGCTTAAATATTTGGGAAAAGAGAAATATGGCAAGATTAGACTCTTTGGTTCGGTAGGTTTTATCTTAGTAGCGCTTGTTTTAGTCAGATTTTTGAGCTCTGCTGATGTGGCACTCATGTACTTGCTGGTTTTAGCATTTACTACATCGATGGTAGCTTACATAATCGCAAAAAAAGCTGATGCACTTTTGGATAAAAGTGAAGATACCATAAACGACATAAATATCTTAAAAGATTGGAGATTATGGGTGGGGCTAACACTTATGCAGGTAAGTTTTGGTTCATTTTACAACTTTTTTACCATCTATGTAACCGACCATAATGTTAGTCTAGATATTGCGGTTTATTTGTGGAGTTTTGGAGTTGTGGTTGAAATCTTTATGCTCTACTTTCAGGGGACTCTTCTTCGCAAAAATCTGCTTGTAATCCTTCAAGCCACAACTTTTATAACTGCTATAAGATGGCTAATGCTCTTTTTATTTCCGGAAAATATAACTATTTTATTTGCATCACAGGCTCTTCATGCACTTAGTTTTGCGCTCTTTCACTCGGCGGCAATAAGCTATCTTTTTTATCTCTATAAACACAAATCGCTTGCACAGCAGTTTTTCTCAGGAATAACTTACGGATTTGGAGCATTTCTAGGGGCGTTAATCGCAGGATATGTTTATGAGCTTTATCCAAGCTACCTATTTTTAAGTGCGACTTTTATTGCACTTATGGCGACTTACTCCTTGCATCTTTGGGGAATCACAAAGAAGGCTCAAGCAAAATAGATTACTATTCGCTCTTTTGCCCTTGTAGATGTACATTTATTTGTGGGAAAGGGATTGAGATGCCCTTTTCATCAAACGCCAATTTGACTTTTTCTAACATGTCAAAGTGAACATTCCAATACTGCTCTGTTTTTACCCAAACACGAAATACAAAGTTCACGCTATTTTCTGCCAATTCCCCGACTGCAACAAGAGGAGCAGGATCTAGTAGAACCCTCTCATCCTCTTTTATAATTTGCATAAGCGTCTCCTTCGCAAGTTTTAAGTCGTCGGTGTAATCAATCCCAAAAACAAGGTTTATCCTGCGTATCGGTTTGCTTGAGTAGTTTGTTATATTTGAGTTGATAATTGAAGAGTTTGGAATTATTATGGATTTATTATCAGGTGTAAGCATTATGCTTGAGAATAGATTTATCTCCTCCACCGTGCCTGAGGCTCCTGCTGCATCTATAAGGTCTCCTACTTTAAAAGGTCTAAAGATTATAATAAGAATGGCCGCGCCTATGTTTGAGAGAGAGTCTTTGAGTGCTAAACCCACAGCTAAGGATGCCGCACCAAATAGTGCTATAAAGGAGGTCGTATTTATATCAAGCGCATTTAAAGAGGCCAGAGTAATGACGACAAGAAGCGAAAAGTAGAGCACCTTTTCTAAAAATTTGATAAGTGTTAAATCCACCTGCGCTTTTAGCATCAGCTTTTTTATCAAGGCAGTGATTTTTCTCACTACCCATTTTCCTATAAAAAATATCGCTAAGGCAGCAACGATTTTCAAACTGTACTCTCCGGCGTACATTATTGCCAAATCACTATATTTTGAGAGATTCATCTTCTATCCTTTAAGGTATTTGATTATAACAAAAGCAGAATTAAAAGCTAAAGACAAAAGATGTATTTTGTGTAAGATCATACTTGCGAACGCCAACGGGAGGTTTGCTGTCTGTATCGTAAGAGAGAGCAAACTTTAAAAAAAGATTTTTGTAAATACCCAGCTTTAATTCTACCTCATGGGATTGAACATTGTCGCTAAAATCGTTGACTTTTGGTTGATAGTAAAGGGTATATGCGATGGATGCGCTTTTGTTAAAATTAATAGAGTAGGCAAAGTATGCATTTGCTCTTATGTTCTGCTCTGATGGATTTAAAAGCGGATTGTTATAAACAATATCCTCGTAAAAAGCGCCAAGACCAAGAAAGCCTCTTGAGTTTTGCCATATACCGTGCAGTTTAAATCTAGCACCGATACCGCCGAGTGCTCTGCTTTTAATCTCTTTAAACTCATCATTTTGTAGTTGTAAAAAGAGCTCGCCCCTGATGGTCTCTTTTGTTATAGCGCGAATGTATCTTGCATGCGAGAAGAGTTTATTTGTATTTTCCTCTTTGTTTGCTTTGCCGTATGCGCCGGATACTTCTACCCATGCAACGTAACTCTCGTTGCTGTCATACGTTGTTCTTGCAGAGGCTTTGTAGTCGTCTGTATCGCTGTTTCCTCTTTTTGTCTCTAAAGCTGCTTCGATAGTGCTTGAGAGACCGGGTTTATCACCAATCTCAACTGGAGCGATTGTGACTAGAGCAAAAACATATTGCGTTGTTATAAGAGTGATTAGTAGTAAAAATTTCATAACGCAAAGTTTACCGACTACTTTATAAAACTCTTCTTGATTATCTCAATTTCATCCCTAAGTAGGCGATATTTTTCTGCATGTGGGGAGTTTATGCACTCGGTTAAATCTTTATATTTTAGGTAGTTAATCCAAACTTTTTTCGACTGCTCTGTCTTGCCTTTTTTATAAAGTTCAAAACAGACGCAAGCATTTATAAACCCTTTTATGAGCTTAACTTCATCTGACTTTTCAAATCTTCTAGCAAACCAGAGAAGCTCTAAATCTTCATGCGCATCGTAAAAATTTCCGTTGCGGAGGTTTTGTATAGAGCACTCTAGCTGTTTTTCATGTTCACTCATCAGGAATCATCATATTTATCCGCCAATATCCTCTGCCGCCGCGAAGTGAGATACAGTGATATTTTGGAAACTTTTTTTTATACTCTTGAAGCCTGTTTAGTGTTGCTTTTCCGCTGTCGCAGTAAAATACAAAGACACTTCCCTCAGGCTCTTTATTTAACTCAAAAGGGTTATAAATTACCGTGTCTGCTTTTTCAATAGAAGCAAGAATGGTATCTATAAGCAGCACCTTTATGCCCTTTGCCTCAAGCTCTTTTTTGTTTTGTAAAAACTCTTTTTGCGTCCACTCGTTTGGAAATTTCATATCAGTTCCCATGTGCCTTTTTTGATGTTGCTAAAACAGCAGTTGCAGTTAAAAATGCGCCTAAAAAGACGATACTGTAGCCCGTTGGCAAGTCATAAAAGTATGATAGTATAATCGCACTTATACTAAAAAACCATCCAAAAAAGAAACTTCCAAGCAAAGGTTTTTTAAAGTTTAACGACAGAGCTACAAAAGGAGGTGCAATAAGTAGCACGAAAACTACAAAAACACCTGCAAGTGAAACGGATGAGGTAACGGTAATGGCAAGGAGCGAGAAGAAGAGAAGCTCCTTGATGAAACCGCTTAGTTTTGGGTAGACATAAAAGAGCGCAAGTGCTATAAAAGCGTAGATAACCCCGCTTTTTGCAACTTCAATCGGAGGCGTGAAGAGTATATCACTAGCAAGTAGTGACTTGAAGTGTTCCATCCCCTCAGCCGAGTGCGAAAGTACCATCATAATCCCGCTCGCACCTAAAACATATAAAATACCGATGAAGGCTTCTAGATGCAACTTTCTCGTTGATGCAAAGGCTATAAGAAATGCGCTAAATAAGGCAAAACTAAGAGTTAAAAGATAGAAATGCTCTTCATGAAAATAACCAAGGCTCATAGAGGATCCAAGAGCCGCAAACTGCGCAATTGCAAGGTCTGTAAAGATGATACCCCGCTTTAGTATCTCCATCCCAAAGTAGGAGTGCAACATCACAAGTATAATGACTAGAGCTATGGGAACAAGTAGAATATCTATCATTTTATAGCGCTTGTCAAGTAGTCAAATAGTGAAGCTAGGTTGTCAATATTTTCTAGAGATTCTATGTCATGAGGCATCAAAACTACCTTTATTCCTGTTTTTTGGCTTATAAAATCGGCTGTTTTTGTTGAGTGGTAAACATCATGGAGTATGCAGCAAGGCTGTTCTTTTTGTATAAGCTCAATTGTCTTAATTGTGTGTCTTGATGATGGAGGAATTCCGGGTAGAGGCTCGATTGTTCCTATGTTTGAGAGTCCATATGCCTTGTTAAAATAAGCTAGATTATCATGAAACTGAATAACCTTCAAACCCTTTTTGTCGCTCATTTTCTGGCTCCAAAGCACCATTTTTTCTTTCCATATTTTAGAAAAATCAGCGTAATTTTTCTCATAGATAGCTCTGTCTGGTGTATCTATAGAGATAAGAAACTCCTTTATAACATTAGCTAAAATAAGAATGTTCTCAGGATTAAGATGAAAGTGCGGATTTCCGTCTGGGTGGATGTCGCCGTCTTTTCTATCCACTTCGCTAGGCTTGTTTATAAGCTCTATATGGTGCGAAAGGTTTAAAAAAGTCGGAGTGTTTGGCGAAGTTTTTGGATTTCCTGCACGGTTTATAAGGGGAGGAAGCCAGCCTATCTCAAGTTGAGCTCCATTCATAATAAGCGCATCAGCATTTCTCACTTTTGCAATAAGTGAAGGGCGTGGGATAATAAAGTGCGGATCCCAGTTTCCTTTTGCCAAAACAGTTGTTGTTATGTGTTCGCCTCCTACTGTTTTTGTTAGCGCACCTATATAAGGGTAGCTTACCGCAATATTTAGATGAGCTAAGAGCGTTAAGGGTAAGAGAATCAACAGTGTTAATAATTTTTTCAAATCTACTCCAATCTGCCTCAAGAGAGGCAATATTTGGCATCTTGAAATATAAGATGCTTTGTAATTTTCAAATGGGTATCAAAAATCAAAATGAGTGTGCCGCATGTGCACCTATAGAGATATTTGCTTGGAAGATGATTGTATCAATCTTCTCTCTTTGTCCATTTTCGTTAAACATAGAGTTATCACGGCTGTACTGAACTCTAAATCTTGCAAACTCGCTTGTATGATACTCTATCATCGCTGTGTATTTATCAAGATTGCTAGGCTGTTCTACCGTTGCACCGTTTGTCTTTATGTCATTTCGTAAGATAGTATCGTATCTCACGCCCATTCTCCAGTTTTTATCGTGTGTGTAAATTAGTTGAGAATAGAGACCGTCTTGTTTTTTGAGTATCGCAGGGGAACCTATTACGTTTGCATCACTATCTAGGGCGTACTGTGTGCCATCAAGTTCTCTGGCTAAGTATTCTGTTTGGAGTTTGAGGGATTTGTAAGAATCAAGCGCATGTAAAACAACAAAATCGGCACCGTAGAGCTTTGCATCTCCGCTAAAAGCGTGCGGATTTTCTTCATCAGCGCTGTGGTTTATTCTTGATTCGCCCTGAGCATAAGAGAGCCCGCCTAAAAGAGTCGTATTGCCTATGTCATAAGATGCTTTTACATATCCTACATAAAGAGTCGGACCATCTTTGCCCTCTGCTATAGGGTTTTCTACATCGCCGATAGTTTCGTTGCCGAACATCTGTTCATTTTCGCCTTGAAGCACTTCAAATCCTGCCATTAAATAAAACGGAGTCGGAGCAGTCCACTGTATCTGTGCACCATTTTCATTGATGCCGTGCATCCCTAAAAACGCTTCATATACCAAAGGCATATCTGCAAAATCCCAAGTATGGTGATGCTGTTCATTTAAGTATCCGAAGTTTGAGTTAAATTTTCCGCCTTTTATTCTTGTGCCGTATCCAAGAGCATTTGAGGTAAAGAAAAGTTCCTCTATCTCAACTCCGTTTTCTGAAAAGTGAAAGACACCGTCCATCGTAAAAAATGGATCTACTGAGCTAGAGAGTACCAACTCTGCATAGTTAAGGTTAAAACCGTTGTTTGCATTGTAGGTCGCATGATTGCTGTCTCCATGTGAATGTGAACCTAGTAAACCGTGGGCTACACCCGGAAGTTCCAGATGCCCCGCCTCATCGTCTTTTACGCTTCTGTCCACATAAGAAGCATCTAAAATCAAAGAGATATCGGGAATAAATTTCGACTGATCAAAAGTTCTTTTTTCAACAGGAAGCACCTCTGCACCATAAACTAAAGCCGCACACAGCGTGCTTGATAATAATATTTTTTTCATAATTTTTTATCCTAATAAATAATATATTTTTTGTTTTTGTAATAATTGTTTTTTGAGTTTAGGATAGTGCAGGCGGAGCGCGGTTTTGGTTTGAGCTTGTTTGTATGTGAAGATATGAAACAGGAGCGTTGTGAACAATTACTTCAAAATGAAAAAGCTCAACATCAGCAGTAAAATTGACTGCATCACCAGATACTAAGTTGCTGTTAATGGTACATATTAGACATGAAGAGCTGTCGTTGTGCTCAATATGCTCCACTTCATGTATAGCAGCAAAACTTGTAACAATAGCAAAGAGTATTGAGAGCAGTACATTAAATTTCATAGGCGCAATTTTATCATATTTTTAGAGCTACATGTAAAATAGATGATTATAGGGTATCTTAAGCTCATAGCGACTATGATATAACATATAAAATTAAAGGATTTAAGATGATTGATAAGAGAAAAGTTCAAAAAATCGTAAAAAAAGAGTTAAAAGCGATGTTAAAAAAAGAGTTGAAGCAAGAAGTCAAAAAGAACATCAAAGACTTCACAAAGAAAGAAAAAGCACAAAAAAGCGCTAAGAAGAAAAAGTAGCGCTTAGTTGGGCGTATTTTTTATAAACGACTCTCCATATCACTAATAACTTGACGCATTTTAAGGAGTGAGTCTGGGTTAAGAGAGATGGAATCAATGCCATTTTGCACCAAAAACTCAGTAATTTCTGGATAATCAGAAGGTGCTTGCCCGCAGATGCCTATATATTTTCCTCTTGTTTTGCAAGCCTCTATTGCCATCTGTAGCATTCGCATAACTGCTTCGTCTCTCTCATCAAAGATGTGAGCGATTTTTTCACTCTCCCTGTCAACTCCAAGAGTAAGTTGTGTGAGGTCGTTTGAGCCGATGGAGTAGCCATCAAAGAGCTCTAAAAATTTGTCTGCCAAAATGACATTTGTAGGAATCTCACACATGGCATAAATCTCAAGTCCATTTTTGCCCTGCGTTAACCCTTTTTTGCTCATAATCTCTATGACTTTTTTCCCCTCTTGCGGCGTACGGACAAACGGAAGCATTATTTTAATGTTATCCAAACCCATATCGTCTCTTGCTCTCTTTAGTGCCGCACACTCCCACTCGAACGCTTCGCGGTAACTCTCGTCATAGTAGCGGCTAGCACCCCGAAAGCCTATCATAGGATTTTCTTCAACCGCTTCATAAATAAAGCCGCCAAGCATATTGCGATATTCGTTGCTTTTAAAATCACTAGTTCTGATGATGACGGGTTTTGGATAAAAGGCTGCCGCAATCATTCCAATCCCTTCGCTTAATTTTTGTAAAAAGAACTCTTTTGTGTCACTGTAAGGAGCTATAAAGGAGCGGATTTTATCCTCATCTTTTACGCTTTTTCCTTTATGCATATCAACAAGCGCCATGGGGTGTGCTTTTATGGAGTTGTTCATGATAAATTCCATTCTAGCAAGCCCCACGCCGTCATTTGGCATCTTTGCAAAGTTAAAAGCCTCTGCCGGGTTGCCGATGTTGAGGAAGAGTTTGGTTTTAGTTGGTTTTAACTCTTTCATATTTATGGTTTCAACATTAAAGGGAAGCTCTCCCTCATAAACATATCCCTCATCGCCCTGCGCACAGCTTACTGTAACTGCTTGTCCATCATGAAGCACCTTTGTGGCATCTGTGCATCCGACAATAGCAGGAACTCCTATCTCTCTAGCGACAATCGCTGCATGGCAGGTACGGCTTCCGCGGTTTGTTATAACGGCAGAAGCCTTTTTCATAATTGGTTCCCAGTCTGGATCGGTAGAGTCTGCAACTAAAATATCGCCTCTGTTAAAGCGCTCAAACTCCGTTGTGTCATTTATGATGGTTACTTTTCCCGAGCCGATTTTATCGCCGACTGCTCGTCCTGATGTTAAAACTTTTGCACCTTTTATATTCATGGAGTAGCGCTTAAAAGAGATGTTTTGCATAAGGTTACTTTGCACAGTCTCAGGTCTTGCTTGAACGATGTAGAGTTTTGAGTTATCTGCATCTTTTGCCCACTCAATATCCATAGCACGCCCATAGTGCTCTTCAATAATAAGTGCCTGTTTTGCAAGCTCCATAATCTCATCATCATTTATAGAGAAACTGTTTTGCTCCTCTTTTGAAGTGGCTATATTTATTGTGCGTGATTTTTTATCATAGAGCATCTTCTCTTTTTTGCTTCCCAAAGAGCGTTTAAGTATTGCTTCTTTGCCCTTTTTTAGTGTGAGCTTAAAGACAAAAAACTCATCTGCATTTACTCGCCCGCTAACAACATTTTCACCCAATCCCCAGATTGAGTTTATAAGTATAAGGTTTTCTGAGCCGCTCTCCGTGTCAATCGTGAACATAATTCCGCTTGAGGAGGTGTCGCTTCTGACCATTTTTTGCACACCTATCGATAGAGCAACTTTGAAGTGGCTGTATCCGCGGCTTGTGCGGTAGCTGATGGCTCTGTCGGTAAAGAGTGAAGCAAAACATCTCAAAACACTGTCTAGCAGCTCCTTCTCGCTGCTTACATTTAAAAAAGTCTCCTGCTGTCCTGCAAAAGAGGCATCAGGGAGATCTTCCGCCGTTGCCGAAGAGCGAACAGCTACATCAACCGTATCCTTTTTGTACTCCTGCGAGAGTGTTTTGTATGCGCTAAGAAGCTCCTCTATAAGAGTTTTTGGAAGGTGGGAGTTTAAGATAAGAGAGCGAACTTTTTCTCCACGCTCTTGAAGATTCTTTGTGTCATGTATATCCAAATCATCCAAGATAGAGGCTATTTTCTCTTTTATATCATTCTCTTTTAAAAGAAGCCAGTACGCATCACTTGTGGTTGCAAATCCATTTGGAATAGTAACGCCCTTTGGGGTAAGATTTTGGTACATCTCTCCAAGCGAAGCATTTTTGCCGCCGACTATCGGAACATCATTTATATTTAATTCGTTAAAAAACCGTATATATTTCATAAAACATCCTTTTTGTATTTTGTACCTAGATTTTTGTAAAACTCCATCTCATCCTCGCTGAGAATACGTATTAGATTTGTAGAACCGCTTACTCCCATCGGACCTCCAGCTGTTAGGATATATCTCTTTGTTTTGTCTAAAACACCCTTGCTCATTCCTTTGTTCATCGTATCTTTAAGAGCTTGACTAAGCGAACCTCTCTTTACGCTAAAAGCAGGAACAACGCCCCAGGAGAGGGTAAGTTGTCTTCTTACTTTGTCATCATGCGTGATAGCATATATCGGTTTGTTCGGATGATACTTTGCCAATTTTCTAGCAGAGTTGCCAGAGTTTGTAAGAGATAAAATCCCTTCTGCATTCAAATCTCTTGAGAGTCTAACCGCGGACTCGACTATGGCATTTGTGGTATCTTCATACGAGTCTTCGTAAAATCTATTATACGGATACTCCTTTTCAGCCTCTCTTATAGTCTCAAACATTGTCTTTACTGCCAATACCGGATAATCCCCAATAGCGCTCTCCTCTGAGAGCATCACCGCATCAGTTCCATCTAAAACGGCATTGGCGATATCGCTTATCTCCGCTCTTGTGGCTCTTTGGCTTTTTGTCATGGAGAGGAGCATCTGAGTTGCGGTAATAACGGGTTTTGATGCTTTGTTTGCTTTTTTAATAAGCATTTTTTGTATATTTGGAACCTCGTAAAACGGTACCTCTATTCCTAAATCCCCACGCGCAACCATAATACCATCACTAGCATCTATGATAGCATCAATATTTTTGAGGGCATCAAATTTTTCTATTTTTGCAATAAGCATCTGGGTGCCGCCGTGTTTATGCACTATCTCTCTTGCACTAAGCATATCTTGGGTATTTTGAACAAAAGAGATAGCCATAAAATCAACGCCGTTAGTCACTCCCCACTCTATATCACGCTTGTCTTTTTTTGTCAAAACTTCAATATCGATATGGGTGTTTGGAAAATTCACACCTTTTTTACTACTTAAAATACCGTCATTTTCTATAGTTGCAAAAACAGAGTCATCGCTGATGCTTGTTACTTTTGCACGGATGATGCCGTCATAAAGATATATAAACTGACCAATATTTAACTTTTTTAAAATCTCTTTTTGGTTGAGCGTCAACCTGTAGTGAGTATCATCTACTTTATGCCCGAGTATCTTCTTCTTGACAAACTCCAAAATATCCCCGCTTCTTAGCTCAAAACTGCTCTCAAGTTCGCCAATACGAATTTTTGGACCGCTTATATCTTGAAGCACCCCGACAATCAAACCTGTTTTTTTCATTACCTCTCTTATGCGAGAGAGCACGGTCGAGTGGTACTCATAATCTCCATGGGAAAAATTGAGTCTAAAAACATTTACACCTGCTCTTACAAGCTCCTCTAGTTTCTCTACGCTATCACTGGCAGGACCGACCGTGGCTACAATTTTTGTTCTTTTTTTCATGACTTATGCTCCATCTTGTCTGGGGTCGAGATTTGGGGATATAGCCCCAGAGACACTGGGCATGTTTACAAAAATACTCATATCTTTATCAGGAATTTTCTCCTTTGAGAGCGCGTAGAAGCCCAGAAAAAGACTTAGTATGAAAAAAGAGAAGAAGATAAAGTTCTCAAAGAAGTAGGATCCTACCCCGATAAACAAAGGAGCCGCAAAGGAGCCTAACCCGTAAGCAAAGAGTAGTGTTCTACTTATCTCTAAAATGTTTTTGTTCTCATCAACGACATCATTTGCTCTTGCCATTGCCAGAGGATAAAGAGAAAATATCCCGACTCCAAGAAGCGCTCCAAGCAGGTAAAAGTAGTATTTATCATAAGAAGATAGGAGAAAACAAGCAGAAATAAATGCAATAAAAAAACTGCTAAAGGCTATCATCTTTCTTCTTCCGAGTTTGTCTGAGAATATGCCTATGGGCCACTGAGAGAGTAGAGCGCCGATAATTGTAATAGTCATAAAAAGAGAGACTATGTGGATTGAGTCAAAATTTTCTACAATAAAGACCGGCATCATGGTAAAAAAACCGCCGACAAAAAAACCTCCTATAAAACTGCTCGCAAGCGCTAGTGGAGCAATGCTAAATATTTTAGGAAGGCTGTATCTCTCAAAAGGCTCTAAAATAGGCTCTTTTATCTTCGTCATGGAGATAAAAATAATAGAAAAAAGAACTAAAATAGAGCCGATGATGAAAAAGACATGACCGCTTGTATCGCCTATATTTAAAAGCAGCTGTCCGATTGCTGTTGCAAGATAGAAGATGATGGTGTAAATGGCAAGAATTTTGCTTCTATGGGTTTTAGAACTTTTTTCATTGAGCCAACTCTCTAAAATAATGAGCAACCCATAATAAGCAAAGCCTGAGAGTAGTCTTAAAATAGCCCAAAACACCTCGTTAAAGTAGAGACTATGCCCCAAAAATCCTATAATCATAATAGAGGCAAACGTAGCAAAACTTCTTATATGCCCGACTGTTGCAATAATCTTTTGGCTAAAGATGGAAGCGCCGATGGCTCCTAGAAAAAATGTCGCATTTATAAGTCCGATTGTAATATTGCTCGAACCCATCTCCTTGAGATAAACCCCGATAAAAGTCAAAATCATCCCATAGCCAATAGCCAAAAATCCTATTGCGATAAAGAGTGAAGATATTGGAACTATTGAGAATGTGTTTTTTGTTTGCATACTGCCATTAACCCATCGGGTAGAGAATCTCTTGATGCACCGCGTCACAAGCTTTTAGTATCTCCTCGCTAAGCTTTAGCTCCATCGCCGCCAAAGATGCATCAAGCTGCGCTGCATGTGAGGCACCGATGATAGTGGAGGCGACAAAGTCAAACTGTTTTGACCATGCAATGGCAAGTGTTACCGGGTCAATCTCATAATCATGCGCTATTTTGAGATATTTTTGCGTTGAGGCTAGTGTTTTGTCATTTATAAATCTCTGTGCCATAAGACGTTGACGCTGATGTGAAGATTTGACATAATCGCTAAAACGCCCATCTGCATTTGATGCTTGATTATATTTGCCACTAAGAACACCGCCTGCTAAGGGAGAGTAAGCTAGAAGGGAGATTTGCTCCTTATTTGCAACAACAGCGAGTTCATCTAAAAAACGTCTGTTGAGAAGTGAGAAGTTGTTTTGGATAGATTCAAATCTCGCATAACCTTTTGCCTCGGAGGTCATAAGCGCTTTTGTCGTTTTATATGCGCTGTCGTTAGATGTGCCTATGTAGCGCACTTTTCCGCTTTGTACAAGTTTATCAAACGCTTTGAGGCTCTCTTCTATGGGAACAACGGTATCTGGCCAATGCATTTGGTAGAGGTCAATATAGTCGGTTCTGAGTCTCTTAAGACTCCCCTCTACGGCTCTTTGGATATGAAAACTATCACATGCAGTTAAGCCATGACGAATGGGTGGAACATACCATCCCGAAGCTGCACCTGCTACTTTTGTAGCCAATATGATGCTATCTCTTGGTTTGGTTTTGAGCCATCTTCCGACTATCTCTTCCGTTACTCCGCTTAACTCTGCAGTTGGAGGAACCGGATATAACTCTGCCGTGTCATAAAAATTTACACCCGCCTCGTAAGCTTTGTCCATAATAGCAAAAGCCTCTTTTTCGTTCGTTGTCTGAGTGCCAAATGTCATAGTCCCCATGCAAATGGGAGAGACTCTAAGCCCTGTTTTGCCTATATATCTGTATGTCATTGCTATCTCCTTGTGCTAGTGTCGGCTATCTTGGAGCTTGTCAAAACCATCCTTTAATAAAATAGAGACTTGTTTTGTTGCATTTGTAAGAACTGTTTTTCTGTCACGCTCTTGTTCGTCTTGTATGGTTAAGCCTAAAATCTTGGATTTGTTTGCCAAAAGTTCACTTGTTGTTTTTGCGCTAACGTTTTTGCTTTTGTTATACGCATAAAGAGCGAGTGTCAAAGAGAGAAACTCTTTTTGCTCTTTTTTAAAGATGTTTTTCTTAGAGGTCTCTTTTTCCTGAAACAGCGTCGCTTTTATATCAAGCAGATACTCGTCTTCGACATTTAGCGACTCCTCATCTCTCTCCTGTATAGAGACTCTAAAGCAGTTTGTCTCCTTGAGCGAATCTGCAAGTGCGGCTTTAATCTTATCTTCTGGTATATTGAAGGAGTCGGCACTATTTTTAATCTCAAGCTTGTTTAGATAAAGCGTAGCAACTGCAGTGGAGCAGAGATTTTCATTTTGTATGTTTAAAACTCTCTTTTTAGCAACACATCCCGAGACAAAAATAAGTAAAATTGCAAAAAGCAAAATCTGTTTTATTTTCATTTGTAAATCCTTTTTATATAACCAAAGTATAACATAGATAAAACAGTGTTATCGTAAAAGCTCTGCACACTCTCTTGCCATTTCAAGCTCTTCGTCCGTTTTTATAACAAACACTTTTATCTTACTTGAAGCACTTGAGATAAGCATAGCATCTTGTTCGTTTGCTTCTTTATCTATAGCAATCCCAAAGAGTTCCAGCTTTTGTAAAATCCCTGCCCTAAGAGATGAGGAGCGTTCACCTATCCCTGCGGTAAAAACTAACGCATCAACCCCTCCTAAAAGAGCTATGTAGGAGCCTATGTATTTTTTAACTCTTCGCACCATCATCTCTAACGCCAAGTGTGCAAGCGCATCATCTCTTTTTTTTATCTCTCTTACATCTTTTTCGCCGCAAATTCCCAAAAGCCCTGATTGTTTGTTAAGAAGGTCATCAATTTCATCTGTACTAAGCCCCAGCTCTCTTTGAAGATAAAGCAAGATTGCAGGATCCAAATCCCCGCATCTACTTCCCATGATAAGCCCCTCTAAGGGAGTAAATCCCATAGAAGTATCGACGCTTTTGCCGTTTTGTATCGCGCAGACGCTCGCTCCGTTTCCAAGATGAAGCGTTATTATGTTTAGCTCTTTTGCATCTCTATGCATCGCTTTTGCCGCCTCTTTCATTACAAAGGCGTGCGATGTTCCATGAAAGCCGTATTTTCTGATTTTGTGTTTTTCATAAAGCTCATAAGGCAGGGCGTACATATACGCCTCTTTTGGCATAGTTGCGTGAAATGCGGTGTCAAAAATTGCAAAATGTGCTATATTGGGAGCTTTTTTTTGGCTGATTAGAATTCCCTCAAGGTTGACTCCGTTATGAAGCGGTGCCAAAGGAATAAGCTTCTCTATCTTTTTAATAACCGAGCTATCAATTAAAGTAGCACTTTTATAGCTCTCTCCGCCATGAACTACTCTGTGCCCCATGGCATCAAGCGATGCAAAGTTTGCAACAATGCCGTACTCGTTTAGTATGTTGTTTATTCTTTTTAGCCCCTCTTGATGCGTTGCTATAACAGCGCTTGACGTATGTTTGTTATTTTTGTGGGTAAGTGTTATAAGAGAGAGAGTTTCGCCTATTTTCTCGACAACGATATGTGCTAAAATCTGCTCGCTTGGCATAAGAAAAACTTTACATTTTATGGAGGAACTTCCGGAGTTTATGATTGCTATTTTCAACTTGTTTGTCCTGCTTGAATTGCTGTAATTAAGATAGTATTTACTATATCCTTTACGCTGCATCCACGGCTTAAGTCGTTTACAGGTTTTTTAAGTCCCTGTAAAATAGGTCCTATCGCAACCGCACCGCTAGAGCGTTGAACTGCCTTGTATGTGTTGTTTCCGGTGTTTAAATCTGGGAAGATAAAAACATTTGCTTCGCCTGCTATCTTTGAATTTGGAAGTTTTAAAGATGCTACGCTTTTATCAATCGCCGCATCATACTGGATAGGTCCGTCAATTTTCAAATCCGCTCTCATAGATTTTACTATCTCTGTAGCTTTTCTTACTTTGTCCACATCTTCTCCGCTTCCGCTCTCGCCTGTCGCATAAGAGAGCATTGCCACCTTTGGCTCAATCCCAAAAGCAAGAGCCGTATCTGCACATGAGAGAGCAATTTGCGCAAGTTCGTCAGCATCTGGGTCTTGATTTAGAGCGCAATCTCCATACACCAAAACTTTTGTCTTTAAGCACATAAAAAAGAGGCTTGAGATGATGCTTATATCAGGAGCGGTTTTTATGATTTGAAGGGCGGGTCTTATCGTGTCTGCTGTTGTGTGGATGGCACCGCTTACCATCCCATCTGCATATCCTAGATGAACCATCATTGTTGCAAAGTAGTTTACATGAGCCATGGCATCTTTGGCACCTTGAAGGCTTAGCCCCTTCTCTTTTCTTTTCATGTAAAAAATATCTGCAAACTCCTCAAGAAGGTTAGATTCAAAAGGGTTGATTATAGCTGCTTTGCTCAAATCAAGTCCAAATTTTTTGGCACCCTCTTGTATTTCGTCTTCACGCCCTAAGAGTATAATCTCTGCAACATCACGCCGCAAAATCATCTCCGCAGCCCTTAACACTCTCTCATCGTTGCTCTCTGGTAAGACAATTCTTCTTCTTTTTTCCCTAGCCATCTCAAAGAGTTTATACTCGAACATCATCGGGGTCATCACATCATTTGTCTGTGTGGCTATTTTTTGCTCAATGGCTTTTATATCTATACTTGAGTTAAACAAACCAAGAGCAAGAGCTATTTTTCTCTCACTCGTTACTCTAAGCCTTGAGTAAACACGCAACAGATTTTTTGCTGTATGGTAAGTGTCGGTTTCTACGGATAACATAGGCACGCTGAAATCTTTAAGACCAGATATGATTTTTTGTATATTTGCATCAAGTTCTATATTTGAAGAAAAAATGATGCCGCTTATTTTTGGATACTCTTTGGAGTAAAAAGCTGCAATAATAGCCAAAATGATATCTGATCTGTTTGCCGAGACGACAACGAGGTCATCTTTTTTCATCTGTGCCAAAAAGCCCTCTACATCCTGAGTGGCAATTTTAAAGGCTCTTACGGCTCTTGTGTTGTACTCCTGTATAAAATATAAAAATTTTGCATTTAAAGCATCTTTTACATCTTCAATAGTCGGTATATCAAGCTCCTCAACCTCTTTTAAGATATATACGTTGATGTCCTCCTCCGCCATTTTGGCTTTTAGTTCCAAACACCTTTCTCCCTCAACTCTGTTTACAAATGTCGCAAAATGGCTGCAGTCATGAGAGTGTATATTTTGAGCTTCAATCAAGATATTTTCATAAATATCCCGAGCAAGTGAATCTTTGGCATTAACGATGTTTATAACGGAGGAGTTAAAGTTTTGAGCTAAAAGTAGATTTAAGTCATAATCGATTGTTGAGGTTAAAAAAGAGCGCCTTATGCCCTCACAAAGGATAAAATCATAATTTTTTTCAAGTTTTTTAAACTTCTCTATAAGTTGGTTTATAAGTTCATCAAGACGATTGGAGGCAATCATCTCTTCAACATAATCTACATCAAATCCGTATGCATCCTCGTAGGGCATATCAAGGTTATACCTTTTTAGAATAAAGTCTATATCTTTATCACGAGTATCTTTTGAGAGTATGACAGGACGAAAAAAAGCGACCTTATCTATGTTTCTTTTTAGTGTCTCCATCATCCCAAAAGAGACAAAAAGAGTACCGGCATTTTTATCCTGCGCTGATATGTAAAGAGATTTTATTTTCATGCATCTACCTATAAAGCAATATGCTTAATGTTATGATTTTTTTAGTTAAAGATGGCTGTAATGATGTTTATTTAAGCATTTAAAGCAGTTGTTAGAATCATGCCAAATTATAATATAGTAGTGTGCGTATGGTTATGAAAGAGAGCAAAAAGAAGTAAGAAAAGAAAAACTCCACCCGTAAAAGCGGGTGGAGCTAAAAGTCGCAACTCTTAATAAAGCTCTTGACTTGGGTGGTTAGGCTTGCTGATTGGAGCGCTGTCTCCATTTCTTGTATCGTAAGTTACGATATTATCAGCTTGAAGAGCACCTAGTGTTAATGCGATTAATAAAATCAATGTTTTCATTGTGTATCCTTTGGTAAGAACGAATTACGCTCTAGTATTTTTAAATCAGACAAATTTTATCTGATTTAACTTTTAGGCTTCTCATGGTTTTTCAAGTAATATTTTTAATTAAGACAATTTTTATCTTTTATTCAAGATTTGTCTTATGTTAACAAATTTAATTTTCTATCTGTTATTTTTCTTTTTTGGCAAAGCGCTCTGTTTTATCATTTTTTTCTCATCAGATTTTACTTTTCTTTCTAACTTTTTCAAATCTTCCGCAGGTGGCAATTCTTCGGGCTTAATGCCTCTTTCGCCTAAAAGCCCTCTAACACTTTCGTTATTTTGGACATGTTCATTTGTAATAGAGTTTTCGCCGTAGAGATTTTTTTGTTTTACATTATGATTTGTTATCTCGGTAGCAAGATTTTTAGCCGTTATGGTTATGGTTGGTAAAAAATCAGCCAACGGGCGCTTGTTTGGTACTTTCAGATTGTCTTTCATATTTTGAGTAGTGTTACCACCAAAAAGTGCCATATCTCCCTTTGAGCGGATTCTGCCAAAACCTCTATCGTCAACACCTCTTTCATAAATATTTTTTGAGAGTTCCGTTTCGGATTCTTTTAATTTTGTTCTCGCTTGAAGTCTATCTTCTAGCTCTAGTCTTTGTTCTATAAGTTCTTGTTTTCTCGTTTGAATAGCAAAATATGTTTGAGCAAAAGAAATTTGCCCTTTTTTGCTATCGCCATTTTGAGCTATGAGATAACAGGCATATCTTGTAAGCATAATATCTTCAATAGCTCTTTGTGTATTTGAACCAATGAAGACCATCTTCGTGATGTCGCGAAAATGGTCACTAACTTCAATTTTAGAATTTTTACAAGCAGTTTTAGCTTTTTCTATTACATTTGCAAAATTCTCCCATCGTTCATATCCTAGCACTTTTTGCAAATCTCTTGCATACCAAAACTCTATGTCTGAATCTTCCAAAACATTAACAATATTATTAAAACTACTTTGCAGGTTCATGATTAACTCTTTATTCATAGCGTCACACCTTTTTGTAAATTTTTTTAATGACAATATTTTATCTATAATAGTTGCTATCTATAATATATATTGCAATTTGCAATATTTTTTTGTTTCTAACTGGGGGGGGTTATTATAAAGAGGAGATTTGTTCATAGGGGGAAGAGGGTGTTGTTCTTGGATATTTGATTGTTCGTAAGTTAATATTTGATTTTCCTTACTTTGTTTCATCGAAAAATATATTATAAGTCATTTTAGCTTCCAAGTTTTTCAAAAAGTTTGATTACATTATCTCCGATATTATTCACTAGATTAAGTCCTTTATTTAAACTATTGAATCTATTATAAAATTTTAGCCACCAGGCTTTTTTAGGATACTTTTCTAGTTCATTTTTACTTTGCTCAAGCAGTTCGATTTGTTTTTGAGTATTTTTATTTTGTTCTAATTTTTCGATTCTTTCTTGAAGTTCATTAATTTTATTTAGTAAAGTTTCTTTTTCTTCCTGAGTGAATCTTTCACTTTCATCTGTAAATTGATTATTTAACTTTTTTTCAAATTTTTCAATATCTGAGATTTCTTCAATATTTTCAAAAGTAAATTCATTTTTTAAATCTTCATCCAAATTATATAGCCACTCAGAAATTCTTTTTATGCAATCATCAAGATTTTCATGATTACGTATTTCTATATTTTTATTATCACCTGGTTTCTCGATAGTTTGAAGAACTTTTTCTCGATTCTGATTAAGTATTGGGATGTGAATATCTAAAATACTATTTGAAACTATATTTTCTTCAATGCTAAAGGAATATTTACCCGAAGCTCTAAAAGAAATTTTTGCTAGGATATTGCCATTTTCAAAAAATTCTAACTTAAAATCATTTATAAAAAAAAGTTTTGAAGTATTTATTTGATTTTTTATATCTTGAATTTTGGTATTTCTAATTTGTGGCATTTTGATGTCCTTCAACGATTTTTATCTAATCTTCTGTGTGGTCATAGGGTTTATAAATAATTTCATCTATCTCTTTGTCTTTTAAACAGATGTGCTAAATGCTCTTTAAAAAGTTTTTAACAGCACTAGTAAATTCATCTGGCTTCTCAAGCATACTAACATGCCCGCTGCCGCTTAAACATACGAGAGTAGAATTTTTTATTTTATTTGCCATTTGTGTCATAGTGTCTGGAGGTATGATATTGTCATTCTCAGCGCTTATCAACAAGACGGGAATTTCTATATCTTTTAAACTCTCAGTAGTATCAGTTCTGCTAATCATTGCCAAAAGCCCACCCTTTATGCCTATGGGATTGAAGTTCATAATTTTATTTTTAATCTTTTCTAGCTTTAGCGGCTCTTTTTTAATTAAATCTTTACTAAAAGCAGCTGAGAAAAACCCATCTATAAAAGGCTCAATCCCATTAACATCTATGCCTGAAATAGCCCCAGCGCGTTTTAGTTTTGCTTCATCGTTATCGCTGCTTGTTGTAGTGTTTGCAAGTATCAAGGCTTTATAACTTCCCCTAAGTTTTTCATTTGTTCTAAGTGCGATATATCCACCCATAGAAAATCCACAAATAATCGGTTTATCCAGCTCTAATCTTGCGATAATATTTTCCAGATCTTCCGTGAAGCTCTCCATTGTGTATTGACCTGTGTTTAACTCAGAGTCGCCAAAACCTCTAATATCATACGAGACACAGTAGTAATTATCTTGAAGTTCACTTATCACATCATCCCAAAGTGTGTGATCAAAAGGGAACCCATGTATAAAAACTATTGACTGCTTAGTTTCTTCGCCAAAAGTCTTGACATTTATGCCGTTAATTCTCTTATCCATCTTAAATCCTTTATGTAAAGTAAAAAGAACTATTCTAGCTAAAATCAGGTTCAAATAAAAACTATATTTAGCTACAATTTTGCATGGCAAAGAAAAATAAAAAAAATAGCAAAATAAACCAAAAAATTAGAAAATATTTTGACGACGACCCCTTTGATGTGGGGATTTTAAGGGTAAGCACGCAAACACTCAGCGAACTTTTTAACGTGCTTGGTATTTACGATATAGATAACAGCAGAGATGTACTTATAAAAACTGCAAGGATGATGTGGAGCGAGGCAGAAAACGATTTTCGCTTAGATATACTGAACTTTTTTGCAAATGAGGGCAAGGTTTATAAATCAACTGCTTCAAAAGAGCCTAACCTCGATAGAGATGAGAAGATAGAAGCGCTTATTGCAGAGCTAAATGTAACTCACGAAGAGGCTGTTTTGCTCCATGATGCTTTCGCAGAGGTTAGAAGTAAAAAGATAACGATAGAGAAGATGGAGTCAAAACTCCATCACATCAGGTACAGCCTCAAAAAAGAGAGAGTTGAGAAAAGGGTTGATGCTGTTTTTGACATTGATGACTCTTTGGAGTTTAATGCTTCTCTTCATTATGTTTTATATGGACAGAGTTTTCATAAGATACTTACGCTTAGTACAAAAAATTATGATTATGACTACCTTAGAGATAGCGATGAGCAGCAGCTAGCAAGTGAGATTTTAGAAGAAAAAGAGCGGGTAGTTGCAAAAAAACAGCAAGAGATAAAGAGTTTTATAAAAAACCTCAAAGACCCGCATCCCTACATGACACAAAAGGAGATAGTAACGGCTCTTCGCGCTTCTCCTCCAAAAACAAAACTCTCTTACCCGCTTATAAAAGAGAGCGTTCTTTTAGAGATTGTTAAAAGAGTGCTTGGAGATGTAGAGATAGAACTTCATGAGGAGGAGCTTCTAATCAGCATAGAGCAGAGTTGCAAGCTTCCATATTCAGACAAATCCCAAAGCTATATTTTAGAGCTTCATGTAGAGCTGAACTCGCTTTTAGAAGATATATGGAGAGCAAAAGAGCTTGATTTTAATGATGCTATAAATGAGTCTAGAGTCGAACATGAGCAACAATTTTTAACTGATTTAAAAGATATCGTAGAGGAGTGCGGCTCTTATGCGACTCTTCTTCATCTAAGCGATGATGCGCTTTATGCTAAAGTATATGATGTGCTGCTTGAGATGCTGCCTGTGTCATTAAATATTTCGCCAAAAATAACACGAAAATGTGTGAAACGATTTGTTCACTCCATTCATGATGAGATACTTAAAAAACAGAGATATGAACTGCTAGCTAGAACCATCAGAGACTTTAAGAACCTTTTCCCGCTTGCAAGGGATATGAGAAGAAAACTAACACTTCACATAGGACCGACAAACAGTGGAAAGACTTATCAGGCTATGCAAAAACTAAAGAGTGCCGACACCGGTTACTATCTTGCACCGCTGAGGCTTTTGGCGCTTGAGGGGTATGAGGATTTAAAAGAGAGCGGGATTGAGGCATCCTTGATAACGGGCGAGGAACAGATTGTAAACGAAGATGCAACGCACATAAGTTCAACCATTGAGATGCTAAATTTTGATGTGGATGTTGATGTCTGCGTGATTGATGAGGTGCAAATGCTTGATGACCGTGACCGTGGCTGGGCATGGGCAAATGCCATCATCGGAGCACCCGCAAAAGAGATTATCATGACGGGTTCATCAAACGCAAAAGAGGCGGTTATAGCGCTCGCACGGTATCTAGGCGAAGAGCTTGAGATTATCGAATTTAAGAGAAAAAATCCGCTCACGCTCCTAAGTGAGCCTATACATGAGAAAGATGTAGAACCAAATACGGCAATCATCGCTTTTAGCCGAAAAGATGTACTTAAGCTCAAGCAGGTTTTTTCTAAATACTTTAGTGTTAGCGTTGTTTATGGGAATCTCTCTCCCGAGGTAAGACGTGAAGAGGCTAGAAGATTTAGAAGCGGCGAAACGCAGATTTTGGTTGCAACAGATGCTATTGCTATGGGGCTTAATATGCCTATAAAAACTATTCTCTTCTCAAAAGCCGAGAAGTTTGATGGCGTAAATGACAGAACTCTGTTGCCAAGCGAGATTCATCAGATTTCAGGGCGTGCTGGAAGATACGGTCTGCATGAAAACGGCTATGTCGGAGCTCTGAGTGGCGATGTTTTAAATATCATCAAAAAGAATTTTTACAAAGAGGCAAAAACCATAGCCATACCTTTTAGGGTTATGGCAAACTTGGAGCATATAAAGCTTGTGGGTAGTATTCTTGAGGAGAATTCACTTCATGAGATACTTAAGTTTTTTGTAAAAAATATGGAGTTTGACGGCCCATTTATAGCGACAAACTTAGAGGATATGTTGGAAGTTTCCGTTTTGGTGGATAGTTATGCTCTAGATATCGCTACAAAGTACCATCTCGCATGTGCACCGCTGACTCTAAAGTCGCCATATATTATTGCGGCTTATGAGAGTTATCTATCTGCACTAGAGAAAAATATGCCCATTTCATACACTATGCCGATTTTGCATGGAAGCTATGCGCAGACTACAGATGAACTGCTTCGTGCTGAGGATATGGTAAAAGAGATTTCGCTCTATCTCTGGCTTAGTTATAGATTTGGCGACTACTTTATAGATGCAGACAGAGCAAGAGCTTCAAGAGGAGTTTTAAACAAGTTTATAGAAAACTCACTCCAGCAGAGTCAACTAGCCACAAGGTGTAGAATGTGTAATGCGCCGCTGCCTATAAATTCGCCGTATGGAATTTGTCAGGCATGTTTTAAGAAAAACTATGCAGGACGTGGGATAAGCCAAAGAGGGTACAGAAATAAGTAACGAAAAAAACAGTACCCGCTACTTTGTGTGGATGATTATCGCCATGCTTTTTTGGGGTGTCTCTTGGACGGTTGGTAAAATAGCAGCAGAACACTCATATGCCGAAGTTGCGGCATTTTGGCGGTATGCTATATCGTTTATCACTCTTATACCTGTTATTTGGTTTTTAAAAACTCCACTAAAAACAGATAAAAAAGGGTTTTTGTATATGCTCGGTGCGGGGCTTTTGACCTCTGTTTTTAACTACCTTTTTTTTGCAGGGCTCTCTCATGGAGCCGCAGGATATGGTGGTACAATGGTTACATCACTCTCCCCCATTCTTACATATTTGATGTCCATAGCAATACTAGGCACAAAAGTCTCAACTAGGCAAGTAGCCGCACTCTCCATCGGAATCTTTGGGGCACTTGTTTTGCTAAGAGTTCCCTTTGAGGGATTTGGATTTTTAAGTGTAGAGAGTTCATACTTTTTGGGATGCGCCGTTGTTTGGGCGCTAGTTACCATACTTTCGCAAAAAGCCGCTTCAAGAGCAGACCCTATGTTTTACACGCTTGTAGTTTTTGGAGTTGCAGGTTTTACAAATATGATGTTTGCCCTCCCTTATCACCCCTTTGATTTTGCGGCGTATGATAATGTTTTTTGGATGGCTATTATCTTTATAGGAGTTGTCCCCGGCACTTTTAGCACAACGCTATACTTTGTCTCAGCAGGTAAAATAGGCGCGCATAGAACGGGCGTTTTTATGTTCATAGTTCCTATCGGCGCAATAGTCTCAAGCGTTATAGCCTACCAAGAAGCAGTAGCCCTCTCAACAATAATCGGCTGTGCATTGGCATTTGCAGCGGTTGTTTTGTTTAATATGAAAAAAAGTAAGCAAAAATAGGTATTAAAAGATTACTTTGTCCAAGAACTCCATGCTCAGTTTTATACCTTTACAAGTATCTATATGCTACCCTTTGTATTTTTAAGACCTATTGAAATTTATGCACAATAAATATATTTAAACAAGTAAAAGTAGCAAGCGGAAAGAAGTATGACAAAAGAAAATGATATAGAACTAAACTTTATAAATAAATTAGTCGATCAAAAATATACTTACCGTCCTGATATTCGTACTCGTGATGCATTAAACCAAAATTTTCGCCAAAAATTCCAAGAACT
>Ga0172382_10002337_pt1 | contig 32073 bp, 21 predicted proteins | sample Leawel138RmetaG_FD_122245 | JGI IMG/M metagenome (GOLD analysis project Ga0172382, IMG submission 122245) | Leachate microbial communities from a municipal landfill in Southern Ontario, Canada - Leachate well 138R metaG | ecosystem: Engineered > Solid waste > Landfill > Unclassified | place...
AGTATCCGGGAGCTCCGTGAGTGCGTCCGCCGCGAGTTGGGCAGCGAGGCGGAACAGGTGGCGGCGGCCCGAGAACTCATCGAGCGGGGAGGCGCACGCAACGTCCTGGTGTCGCTGGGCGCCCAGGGCGCCCTGCTGGTCACCGCCGACGGGGCCCAGCGCTACCCGGCGGTCGAGGTGCCTCCCGGCAGCGGTGTCGGGGCGGGCGACGCCATGGTCGCCGGCGTCACCTGTGGGCTGGGCCGCGGGTGGGGGCTGCCCAAGTCCGTCCGACTGGGTATCGCCGCGGGCGCTGCCATGCTCATGACCCCGGGAACGGCGTCGTGCACCCGCGCCGATGTCGAGCGACTCTTCGACCGGACTCCCGACCCGGTCGACCTGACGGTCCCGGCCGCCGACCGCTGAAACAGACAGTCGCGTCGCAGTCTTGAAGCGAGGATGTCCGGGCTCTCCATGTCGGTGACCGCCCGACACCGTGACTGCGGGTCGGCCGTCCCCTCATGCGGGTGACCTTCGGCCCTGTCTGACCACCGACCGCTGTGGGACGTTGAGGTCGTTGAGCGGCATCGACTTCGCGACGAGAGGACAGTTCATGGGTACGTCTGAGTACGTTCGCTTCTTCGAGGACTTCGGCATCGAGGACGTACCGCTGGTCGGCGGCAAGAACGCTTCGCTCGGCGAGATGATCCAGAACCTGTCCGCCCAGGGGGTGCGCGTCCCGCACGGGTTCGCGATCACCGCGGCCGCCTATCGCCACATGTTGGACGAAGCAGGTGCCTGGGAACGGCTGCATGCCGAACTCGACGACCTGGACCCCGACGACGTCGCCGCGCTCGCGCGCAAGGCTAAACGGGCCAGGGAGATCGTTTACGGCGCAGGGCTTCCCGACGACCTGGCCGCCGAGATCCTGGACGGCTACCGCGCACTGCAGCGGGAGTACGGCGAGGAGGTCAGCCTCGCCGTACGCAGTTCTGCGACCGCTGAGGACCTACCGACCGCCAGCTTCGCCGGACAGCAGGACTCCTACCTCAACATCAAGGGCGAGGAGAGTCTGCTCGACACCTGCCGCCGGTGCTTTGCCAGCCTTTTCACCGATCGGGCCATCCACTACCGGATCGACCAGGGCTTCGACCACTTCAAGGTCTCGCTGTCCATCGGGGTGATGAAGATGGTGCGTTCCGACATCGCCTCCTCCGGGGTGATGTTCTCCATCGACACCGAGTCCGGGTTCCGCGATGCCGTATTCATCACCGGCGCCTACGGATTGGGTGAGAACGTGGTCCAGGGCGCCGTGGACCCCGACGAGTTCTACGTGCACAAGCCCACCTATCTCGCCGGCCACCGCGCCGTGTTGCGCCGCCTGCTCGGCGACAAGGCCGTGAAAATGATTCTCGTCGAAGGCGAGACGAAGAACACGACGCGCAACATTCCCACCCCGAAGGCCGATCGTGCTCGCTTCTGCCTCACCGACGACGACGCGCTCGAACTGGCCGGCTATGCGTGTGCGATCGAGGCGCACTACGGCCGGCCGATGGACATGGAGTGGGCCAAGGACGGTCTCGACGGAAAGCTCTACATCGTCCAGGCCCGCCCGGAGACGGTGGCCTCCCAGCACAGCGTGACAGCTCTGGAATCCTACGTACTCGACGGGCACGGCGACATCCTCACCGAGGGACGCTCGGTCGGTGAGAAGATCGCCTCGGGCGCCGTGCGCCGGATCGAGCACCTGGCGCAGCTGTCGGAATTCAAGCCCGGCGAGGTGCTCGTCGCAGACACCACCACACCGGACTGGGAGCCGGTCATGAAGACCGCCGCCGCGATCGTCACCAACCGGGGCGGTCGCACCTGCCACGCATCGATCATCGCGCGCGAACTCGGCATCCCCGCAGTGGTGGGCACCGGGGACGGGACCACGAGTGTGCCCAATGGAGCCGTGGTCACGGTCTCCTGCGCCGAGGGTGACACCGGCCGTGTGTACGACGGTGCGGTGGGTTTCCACGTGGATCGCACCGAGGTCGGCGACATCGCCAGGCCACGAACAGAGATCATGCTCAACCTCGGCAATCCCGACCTTGCCTTCAAGACCTCGTTTCTGCCCAACGACGGAGTCGGACTCGCGCGCATGGAGTTCATCATCAGCGAGTACATCAAGGTCCACCCACTCGCCCTTCTGCACCCGGAGCGGGTCACCGACTCCGAGGCGAGCCGGACGATCGCTCGGCTCACCCAGGGCTATGCCGACGGCAGTGAGTTCTTCGTCGAACGGCTCTCCGAAGGAATCGGCACGATCGCCGCGGCGTTCTGGCCCAAGCCTGTCGTGGTGCGAATGTCGGATTTCAAGACCAACGAATACGCCAGCCTGGTCGGCGGCCAGAGCTTCGAACCTTTGGAGAGCAACCCGATGCTCGGCTTCCGCGGCGCCTCCCGCTACGCCCATCCGGCTTATGCCGAGGGATTCGCTCTCGAATGCCGCGCGATGCGCAGGGTGCGCGACGAGATGGGACTGACGAACGTCATCATCATGTTGCCGTTCGTGCGCCGAGTCGCCGAGGCCGATCTCGTCCTGCAGACGATGGCCGACCTCGGCCTGAAGCGGGGCGAGAACGGGCTCAAGGTGTATGCGATGTGCGAGATCCCGAACAACGTCATCCTGATCGACCAGTTCGCCAAGCGCTTCGACGGCTTCTCCATCGGCTCCAACGACCTGACCCAGCTCACCCTCGGGGTCGACCGTGACAGCGAGGTCGTCGCCTTCGACTACGACGAACGCGATGAGGGCGTCAAGGAGATGATCCGGCTCGCCGTCGAAGGCTGTCGCCGCAACGGGATTCACTCCGGGTTGTGTGGCCAGGCCCCCTCGGACTATCCGGACATGGCCGAGTTCCTGGTCCGGATCGGCATCGACTCGATGAGCCTGAATCCCGACACCGTGGTCAAGACCACCCGCCAGGTCCTGGAGTTGGAACGACAGTTGGCGTCGGCCCGATGAAGCTCCCTGTCACCATCGATCCGCGGTACCACGACGCGGTGCTGCTCGACCTCGACGGCGCGCTGACCAGTGAGGCCCCGCTCTTCGGGCCTACGGTCGATCTGGCCAGGAAGTTGCAGAGCATCGGGGTCGCCGCGGCGGCCTACTCGTCGAATGGACAGTGCAGGCAGGCGCTGAAGGCCGCCGGCATCGACGACCTGTTCGGCGTCTGCATCGACGGAATGGAGGGCGACCGCGGAACGGCCGAGAAGCCCAATCCCGCAGTGCTTCTGGAGGCCGCCCGGCGGATCGGAGCGCGACCGCAGCGATGCGTCGTGGTCGAGAACTCCGCGGCAGGCGTGGCGGCCGGCCGTGCCGGCGGTTTCGCGCTCGTGGTCGGCATCGACGGTACGGGGGTTGCCGACGCGTTGACCCGCCACGGTGCCGACGTCGTGCTCGCCGGTCTCGCCGACATCGCCGTCCGCACGGGTGACAGGCGGATCTCAGAACTGCCGAACGCGCTGGCTTCCTACGGCCAGTTGATCGGCATCACCAGCGCGCGCGAGTCCATGCTGTTCCTGGACTACGACGGCACGCTGTCCCCCATCGTCTCGAACCCTGCCGCGGCCAGGCTCGTCGAGGGTGCCGACGAGGCGCTCGAACTCGTCTCCAAGGTGTGCCCGGTGGCCATCCTGAGCGGGCGCGACCTCGCCGACGTCAGCGCCCGGGTCGGCACCCCCGGCGTCTGGTATGCAGGCAGTCACGGCTTCGAGTTGACCTCACCGGACGGCGCTTATCACTGCAACGATGCCGCTGCCGTGTTCGTGCCGGTCCTGGAGGAGGCCGCCGCCGAGTTGAACAAGACCCTGGCCCAGATCGCAGGAGTGCGCGTCGAGCACAAGCGCTTTGCCGTCGCGGTGCACTACCGCGAGGTGGCACCGGAACATGTCAGCGAGATCGTCTCGGCCACACATCAACTCGGTGCGCGTCGCGGCCTGCGGGTGACCAGTGGGCGGATGCTCGTCGAGCTGCGGCCCGACCTCGACTGGGACAAGGGCACCACGCTGGCCTGGATCCGCGACCGCATCGACCCGTCCGGCTCACTGCTGCCGATCTACATCGGCGACGACCTGACCGACGAGGACGCCTTCGATGCGGTCCGGTTCGACGGCATCGGGATCGTCGTCGGGCATGACGAGGACGGCGACCGCAAGACCGCCGCGAACTTCACCCTCCAAAGTCCGGAGCAGGTGCGTGAGTTCATCCAACGCGGATCGCGGTGGCTGGCCTACAAACATCAGGTCTCGGGTGAGGCGTGGGATTACGTCTTCGACGGATACGACCCGCAGAACGAGAAGCTCCGCGAGGCGTTGTGCACCGTGGGCAACGGCTATTTCGCCACCCGCGGTGCCGCGCCCGAGTCGAAGGCCGGGCAGGTGCACTACCCGGGCACCTATGCGGCCGGGGTGTACAACCGCCTCGTCGACAACGTGTCGGGAACCGAGATCGACAACGAGAGTCTGGTCAACCTGCCCAACTGGCTCGCGTTGACCTTCCGTGTCGACCACGGCGACTGGTTCGACATCGACGCGGTCACCGTGCTGTCCTACCGGCAGACGCTCGACCTTCGGGGAGCGGTGCTGACCCGGCAGGTCCGCTTCCGCGACCACGCCGGGCGGACGAGCTCGTTGACGCAACGACGGTTCGTGGCCATGCACCTGCCCCACGCCGGCGCTCTCGAGACGACGGTCGTCGCGGAAGACTGGTCAGGGACGATCGAATTCCGCTCGACCGTCGACGGCAACGTGACGAACTCGCTGGTCGAGCGTTACCGCGACCTGGCCAACGAGCATCTCGATTCGGCTGACACGCAGGAACTCTCGAACAACTCCGTCCTGCTGACCATGCAGACCAACCAATCCCGCATTCCCATCGCGATGGCCGCACGCAACACCGTGTGGCGCGACGGCGAGCCCGTCCCGGCCGCCTTCGCGCTGTTCGATCAGGGCGCCGAGATCGGTCACGACATAGCGGTCCACCTGTCGGCCGGGGATGCGGTGACGCTCGAGAAGGTCGTCACCGTCTACACCGGGCGCGACGTCGCGATCTCCGAACCCGGCGTGAATGCGCAGCGCTGGGTCACCCGGCTCGGCCGATTCGACGAGTTGCTGGACGGACATCGAACCGCCTGGACGCACCTGTGGGAACGGCTGTCGATCGATTTCGACGATTTCACCGACGAGTTGCGGATCCTGCGGCTGCATCTGCTGCATCTGCTGCAGACGGTGTCACTCAACACCGCTGACCTCGATGCCGGGGTACCTGCACGCGGACTGCACGGTGAGGCGTATCGCGGGCACATCTTCTGGGACGAACTGTTCATCTTCCCCGTCCTCAACCTGCGGGCGCCGATGATCACCCGGTCCCTGCTGGGTTACCGCTACCGTCGTCTGCCCGAGGCGCGGCACGCCGCCCGCGCGGCGGGCCATTCCGGTGCGATGTTTCCCTGGCAGTCCGGCAGCGACGGGCGCGAGGAAAGTCAACGGCTGCACCTCAATCCGCGCAGCGGCCGCTGGAACCCCGACGCCAGCGCCCGCGCGCACCACATCGGCATCGCCGTCGCCTACAGTGCGTGGAAGTTCTACCAGGTCACCGGCGACCTCGCGTACCTGATCGACTACGGCGCGGAACTGATCGCCGAGGTCGCACGATTCTTCGTCAGCCTGGCCAGCTACGACGAAGACCGGGAACGGTTTGGGATCAAAGGCGTCATCGGCCCCGACGAATTCCACTCCGGTTACCCCGAAGCTCCCTATGACGGCATCGACAACAACGCGTACACGAACGTCATGGCGGTCTGGGTGATCATGCGCGCGATCGACGCACTGAACCTGCTCCCCCTGCCCAACCGCCTCGACCTGCTGGAGGCACTCGGGCTGCACAACGAGGAGCTGGCCCACTGGGACGACGTCAGCAGGCGGATGTACGTCCCGTTCCACGACGGCGTCATCAGCCAGTTCGAGGGCTACGGGGATCTGGCGGATCTCGACTGGGATCGTCTTCGCCGGCAGTACGGCAACATCCAGCGTCTGGACCGCATCCTGGAGGCGGAGAACGACGACGTGAACCGCTACAAGGCGTCGAAGCAGGCCGACGCGCTGATGCTGCTCTATCTACTCTCGGCCGACGAGTTGCGGGAGATACTCGACCGACTCGGCTACCGTTTCCTGCCTGAGCAGGTGCCGAAGATGGTGGACTACTACCTGGCCCGCACATCACACGGGTCTACGCTCAGCGGTGTCGTCCACACCTGGGTACTCGCCAGGGCCAACCGCAATCGCGCCCTGGAGTTCTTCCAGCAGGCGTTGAAGTCGGACGTCTCCGACATCCAGGGCGGCACCACCTCCGAAGGCATCCACCTGGCGGCCATGGCGGGCACCGTCGACCTCATGCAGCGCTGCTTCACCGGGCTGGAGACTCGTTCCAACCGCATCATCCTGTCCCCGTACTGGCCGGAATCCCTTGGCGTGCTGGCGATACCGATCCACTATCGCGGCCTGCACCTGCACCTGAGGGTAAGCGGAAAGGTCGTGATCATCAGCGTGGATCCACGAGACGCCGCTGGAATCGAGGTGGAGTGCCGCGGTCAGGTCGTTCAACTGATGCCGGGAACCACCGTCCGGTTCCCGGGCTGACCGATGCCGGGTTTCGACGACGTCACGCCGCTCGCGAACCTTGCCGAGGGGCACTCCCGGGCCGGCCCGGTGCGCGACCGCAGACCGGTGTACGTCGATCTGTTACCGCCCTGCAATGCCGGTTGCCCGGCCGGCGAGAACATCCAGGCCTGGCTGGCGCACACCACCGCCGGGCGGCACGAAGCCGCCTGGCGGCAGCTGACGGCGGACAATCCCTTTCCCGCGATCCATGGCCGAGTGTGCTATCACCCCTGCGAAACTGTCTGCAACCGAGGTCGTCTCGACGCCGCGGTGTCGATCCATGCCGTCGAGCGGTTCCTCGGTGACCTTGCCCGCGAGCGCGGTTGGATGTTCGAACCGCCGTCGACCCGCACCGGAAAGCGGGTCCTTGTCGTCGGTGCGGGGCCCAGTGGCCTGTCTGCTGCCTACCACTTGGCGCGCCTCGGCCACCACGTCGAAGTCCGGGACGCGGGCGCCGGGCCGGGCGGGATGATGCGCTATGGCATTCCGAACTACCGGTTGCCGCGCAACGTGCTGGATGACGAACTGAACCGGATCGCCGCCATGGGCGTGCAGTTGACCTGTGACCACCGGGTCGACGATCTCGCCGCCGAACGGGACGAGGGGGGATTCGATGCCGTCTTCGTCGCCGTCGGCGCGCACCTGGCGAAGCGCGTCGACATCCCGGTGCGTGACGCGGCTCCGATGATGGACGCGGTGTCGTTCCTGCGCAGCGTGGCCTCCGGCGACGCTCCGGCGATCGGCCGTCGGGTCGCCGTCTACGGTGGCGGCGACACCGCGATGGACGCTGCGCGCGTCGCCCGCCGGCTCGGCGCCGAGGACACGGTGATCCTCTACCGTCGTACCCGCGATCAGATGCCCGCCCACGCCGAAGAAGCCGAGGACGCCGAACGCGAGGGCGTTCGGATCAACTGGCTACGAACCGTCACCGCCTTCGACGGTCCCGATATCCAGGTCGAGGTCATGGAACTCGACGATTCGGGCCGGCCACAGCCGACCGGACGTTTCGAGACGCTGCCCGCCGACACCCTGATCATGGCGATCGGCCAGCAGACGGAGTCGGCTTTCATGCGGACGCTGCCCGGAGTGGAGTTCGACGCCGACGGCAGCGTGCTCGTCTCGGCGTCACTGATGACCGGCTGTCCGGGCGTATTCGCCGGTGGCGACATGGTGCCCAGTGAGCGCACGGTGACTGTGGGGGTGGGCCACGGGAAGAAGGCGGCCCGACACATCGACGCCTGGCTGCGCGGGGCGTCGGCCGGGCGCCCGCCCAAACATCCGACGGCCACGTTCGACGCGCTGCACCTCTGGTACTTCGGGGACACCGCGCAACGCAGGCAACCTGAACTGGAGGCCACCACACGTGTGCAGGGTTTCGACGAGGTCGTCGGCGGTCTGTCCACCGACGAGGCGGTGTACGAGTCGGGGCGCTGCCTGTCGTGTGGCAACTGCTTCGAATGCGACGGCTGCCTCGGCGCCTGCCCCGAGGATGCGGTGATCAAACTCGGTGTGGGCCAACGGTATCGGTTCGATTACGACAAGTGCACCGGCTGCGCGGTCTGCGCCGATCAATGCCCGGTACACGCCATCGAGATGTTCGGGGAGCCGACCTGATGCGGGTCGCGGTGGACGGCAACGAGGCCGCGGTCTCGGTGGCCTACCGGCTCAACGAGGTGTGCTGCATCTACCCGATCACCCCGTCGTCGCCGATGGCCGAGCTGGCCGACGAATGGTCGGCCGCAGAGCGGACCAACGTGTGGGGCGCTGTCCCCACCGTGGTGGAGATGCAGAGCGAAGGCGGTGCAGCCGGAGCGCTCCACGGAGCCCTGCAGAGTGGCGCACTGACCACCACCTACACCTCGTCACAGGGCCTGCTTTTGATGATCCCGAACATGTACAAGATCGCCGGGGAACTCACCTCGGCCGTCATCCACGTGGCGGCACGATCGATTGCCGCACAGGGATTGTCGATCTTCGGGGACCATTCCGACGTGATGGCGGTGCGGCAGACGGGATTCGCGCTGCTCGGATCCGCCTCGGTGCAGGAAGCCCACGACCTGGCGCTGGTCGCGCAGGCGGCCACGCTCGCGACCCGGGTTCCGTTCGTGCATTTCTTCGACGGATTCCGGACCTCCCACGAGATCAACACCATCGAGACGCTGTCCGACGACGACCTGCGGTCGCTGGTTCCCGAGGAACTGATCTGGGCGCATCGGGAGAGGGCGCTCTCCCCCGAACGGCCGTTCATCCGCGGCACCGCGCAGAATCCCGATGTCTATTTTCAGGCTCGCGAGACGGTCAACCCGTTCTACGCGCGGGTCCCCGGTGTGGTCGAGGACCTGATGGCGCGCCTCGGCGAGCGCACCGGTCGGGCGATGCACATCGTCGACTACAGCGGGCACCCCGAAGCCGAACGCGTGCTGGTGCTGATGGGATCCGGGGCCGAGACGGTGCAGCAGACGGTCGCCGCCCTCGTCGACCGTGGTGAGCGAGTGGGTGTCGTACAGGTGCGGTTGTACCGGCCGTTCCCCACTGCGGCGTTCCTCGAGTCGCTCCCGGCGACGGTCCGCGCCGTCGGTGTGCTGGACCGCACCAAGGAGCCCGGTTCGATCGGCGAACCGCTGTACCTGGATGTGGTCGCGGCGCTCGCCGGAGCCTGCGCAGACGGTGACCGCGCGGCCATGCCTCGCGTCACCGGCGGGCGATACGGCCTGTCCTCGAAGGAGTTCACCCCCGCCATGGTGGCCGGGGTGCTCGCCGAACTCGCGAGTGAGCGGTCGCGGCGGCAGTTCACCGTCGGTATCGACGACGACGTGTCCAGGACCAGCGTGGAGTACGACCCGTCGTTCGACATCGAGTCACCCGAGACGGTCCGGGCGGTGTTCTTCGGGTTGGGTTCAGACGGAACCGTGAGCGCGAACAAGAACACGATCAAGATCCTCGGGTCGGAGCCGGGACTACATGCTCAGGCCTATTTCGTCTACGACTCGAAGAAGTCAGGGTCGCAGACCGAGTCACACCTGCGCTTCGGGCCGCATCCCATTCGGGCGCCCTACCTGGTCACCGCGGCCAACTTCATCGGCTGCCATCAGTTCCGCTTCCTCGACAAGGTCGATGTCCTCGGCCGGGCCGCCCCCGGCGCCACGCTGTTGCTGAACTGCCGGCTTCCGGCGGAGAGGATCTGGGACGCGCTGCCCCGCCGGGTCCAGGAGCAGATCCTGGACAAGAAGATCACGCTCTACGTCGTCGATGCCGACCGCATCGCCCGTGCGGCCGGACTGCCCGGCCGCATCAACATCGTCCTGCAAACCTGTTTCTTCGCGATCTCCGAGGTGCTCCCGCGTGACCGCGCGATCGACCGGATCAAGGATTCGGTCCGTAAGACGTACGGCAACCGCGGACCCGACGTGCTGGCCGCGGAACTGGCGGCGGTGGACGGGGCGGTGGCCGGGTTGCAGCGGATCGAGGTGCCGACGTCGGCCACGTCCACCCGGGTAGTTCCGCCGCCGGTGCCCGAATCGGCCCCGGAGTTCGTCCGCACCGTCACCGCGGAGATGATGGCCGGCCGCGGAAACGCCTTGCCGGTCAGCGCACTTCCGGTGGACGGCACCTATCCCAGCGGCACCACCGCCTACGAGAAGCGCAACATCTCCGAGCTTGTCGCCGTGTGGGATCCGGATACCTGTATCCAGTGCGGCAATTGCGGTTTTGTGTGTCCGCACAGCGTGATTCGCTCCAAATTCTACGACGGGTCCCAGCTGGCCGGGGCGCCTGCAGACTTCGACTCCGCACCACTGGATGCCGTCGGCCTGCCCGGCGCCCGGTTCTCGCTGCAGGTGTACACCGAAGACTGCACCGGGTGCGGGTTGTGCGTCGAGGCCTGTCCGGTCGTCATCCCCGGCCCCACCGCCACCAAGGCGATCAACCTCGGCCCCGCCGAACCGCGCATGGCCACCGAGCGGGAGAACGTCGGGTTCTTCGAGTCGCTGCCGACCAACGACCGGTCCAGGGTGGACTTCGGCACCGTGCGTGGCACGCAGTTCCTGGAACCGCTGTTCGAGTTCTCCGGTGCCTGCGCGGGTTGCGGCGAAACACCCTATGTCAAACTGCTCTCACAGCTGTTCGGTGACCGGCTGATGGTCGCCAACGCGACCGGTTGCTCGTCCATCTACGGCGGCAGCCTGCCCACGACGCCGTGGACCACCAACGCCGAGGGCAGGGGTCCGGCGTGGTCGAACTCGCTGTTCGAGGACAACGCGGAGTTCGGGCTCGGAATGCGATTGGCCGGCGACGCACACGTCCGGCTGGCCCGGCGGCGCCTGACAGAACTGCGCGACACGCTGGGTGGCGCGTTCGTGGACGCGATTCTCGATGCGCCGCAACGGCGGGAGTCGGAGTTGGCGGCCCAGCGGGAGCGAGTGGCCGAGCTCAGAGACCGCCTCGCCTGCCTCGATGCCGCCGTCACGACTGATCTGCTCAGCGTGGTCGACCACCTGGTCCGGCGCAGCGTGTGGATCGTCGGCGGCGACGGCTGGGCGTACGACATCGGCTCCGGTGGCCTCGACCACGTGCTGGCGACCGGGCACAACGTCAACGTGCTGGTGCTCGACACCGAGGTGTACTCGAACACCGGCGGTCAGATGTCCAAGGCGACCCCGCTGGGTGCTGTGGCGAAGTTCGCGGCCGCAGGCAAGACGGTGCCGTTGAAAGATCTTGCACTCCAGGCGATTGCCTACGGAAACGTCTACGTCGCCCGGGTGGCGATGGGAGCCGACCCGCAGCAGACGCTGCAGGCCTTCCGCGAAGCGGAAGCCTATGACGGGCCGTCGCTGGTGATCGCCTACAGCCAGTGCATCGCGCACGGCATCGACATGCGCCTCGGGATGGACCAGCAGTACCGCGCCGTCGCCAGCGGGCACTGGCCGCTGCTCCGGTTCGACCCGGTGATGCGTGCCGCGGGCAAGAATCCGTTCCTGCTCGATTCGCACCGGCCACGAATCGCGCTCGAGCACTACCGAGACCGGGAACTGCGGTACCGCTCGCTGTCCAACGCCGATCCGGTGGAAGCGGAGCGCCTGCTCGGATTGGCGGAGCAGGCGATCGAGCAGCGCTGGAATGTCTACGAGGCCATGGCTTCCCAGCAGAGAAGCACGAAACGCGAGCACTTCCGCCCCGACGCACGCAGGGAACCATGATGGATCTTTCCACCCGCTATCTGGGTCTGAACCTGCGCAATCCGCTCGTCGCGTCGGCCTCCCCGCTGTCGAAGACCGTCGACGGCGTGCGGCGCCTGGCCGATGCCGGAGTCGGTGCGGTGGTCCTCTATTCGCTGTTCGAAGAACAGGTGCGGCGCGAAGCCCGGCAGAACGCGCGGTTGGCCGAAGCAGGCACGGAGAGTTTCGCCGAGTCGCTGTCGTACTTTCCGGAAGGCACCGGCGTCGACCATGGCCCGCGCCGTTACCTGAGCCTGCTCGAGCGCGCGGCCGAAGCGGTCGCGATTCCGGTGATCGGCAGCATCAACGCCAGTACACCCGGCAGTTGGGCCGGGTACGCCCGATCGATCCAGGATTGCGGGGCGGCCGCCGTCGAGTTGAACGTCTACCTTCTGCCCGGTGACGCGCACCTGTCCGGACGCGACGTCGAGCAGCGTCACCTCGACATCCTGGCCCGGGTCAAGGACGCGGTGACCATTCCGGTGGCGGTGAAGCTCAGCCCGTACTTCAGTGCGACGGCTGACATGGCCCGGCGGCTGGACCTGGCGGGCGCGGACGGACTGGTGTTGTTCAACCGGTTCCTGCAGCCCGACATCGACACCGAGACGTTGGCGGTGGCGCCGGGGATCCTGTTGTCCCGGGCCGCGGAAGTCCGACTACCGCTGACATGGATCACGTTGCTGCACGGACGGATCGGGGCTTCGCTTGCTGCGACCACCGGCGTGGAGGGTCCGGTCGAGCTGATCAAGTACCTGCTGGGGGGCGCGGATGTGGTGATGACCGCGTCGGCGCTTCTGCGCCACGGCCCGGACTACGCCGCCGTCCTGCTCGACGGGTTACGGCACTGGATGTCCCGCAAGGGATACGCCGCGATCAACGATTTCCGCGGGCTGCTCGCGGTGCCGATCGGGACGGACGAGGCGGCCCACGAACGGCTGAACTACGTCAGCGCGTTGCGGCAGGCCAACAGCGGCGACTACGGACCATGGTAAGGGGGTCGCTCTAACCCGCCAGATTGAAGTTGCCGCCGGCCCCATAGACGGCGAGCGAGACGATCAGAGTGACCGACACGACCACGACGAGAGACGTGCGAACCGCATCCCCCGTCGCCACCCCGACACCGGCAGGCCCACCGGTGGCGTTGTAGCCGAAGTATGTGTGTATCAACAAGATCGCCACAGCCATCAGGACGGCTTGGGCAAAGGACCACAACAGATCGATCGGGCTCAGGAATGTCGCGAAGTAGTGGTCGTACAGGCCTGCCGACTGCCCCAGCAGCACCACGGTGGTGTATCGGCTAGCCAGGAACGACAGAATGACGGCAACGGAGTACAGCGGCGTGATCGCGACCATACCGGCGATCAGCCTGGTACTGACCAGAAACGAGATCGGGCGTATCGCCATTGCTTCCAGTGCGTCGATCTCCTCGTTGGTCCGCATGGCGCCCAGTTGTGCGGTCACGCCCGCACCGAACGTCGCCGCCAGGCCGATACCGGCCACCACCGGAGCGGAGATCCGGACATTGATGAACGCCGCCAGGAAGCCGGTCAGAGCCTCGATGCCGATGTCGCCCAAGGAGCTGTACCCCTGTACCGCCAGCGTTCCGCCGGTGGCCAACGTCAAGAAGCCGACGATGACCAGTGTTCCACCGATCATCGCCAAGGTCCCCGCCCCCATGCTGATCTCGGCGATGAGCCGGAGAATGTCCCGACGGTAGAAGCGCAAGGCATAGGGAACGCCTGCGGCGGCCCTGGCGTAGAACAACGCCATGTCACCGATTCGGCCCAGAACGACGATCGGCCGCTCGAGTTCGCGGACGAGTCGCGGATAGACCGCGCGGTGCGTCATGGCGACTTGCGGACGCTCGTCACATCGTCACCGACCCTCCGTGGACACCCCCACCCAGCCCTGGTCCCGAGCGCAGTGGTACCGCCTTACGGTCCCCCTTCGCGAAGTGGGACCGTAGGGTCTTTGGTCTCAGCGGTGGGAGTCTGAGGACACCGCTGCAGTCCTGTGAGGCCGAGTGCCGCCCGTGGTGGCCGTGGTGGCGTTACCCACCCGACCCGGCGACGACAGACAGGCCGTCACGATATCCAGATTTCGCTGAGCTGCGCGTGTCAAACCCATGGCGAGCCCGAACTCGAAGCCCCTGATCGCGAGGACGTACACCTCCGGCAAGCACCCGAAACACTGCTCACAGGTGGCCATGATGGCGGGGACCGAGATCGCGTGGGAGGTGAAGGTGAAGTCCATCCTCGGCGCCGGACGACGCAATTCGAACGACGTCACCGATTCGTCTTTGGTGGCGTCGACGAACAACACCCGTCTCTTGGTGCTGATCAGGTCGGCGTCCTCGATCAACAGCTGATAGCTTCGCTGCAACTGCGCTGAAGGGCAACGGCCTTGCGCCTCAAGCCAATCGACGAATGCCCAGCCGAGACCGTCGTCCTGTCGGCCCACGTTGCCGATCCCGTAGATCAGGCAGGAGTCGTCGTCGAAGTCGCCGAGGTTCACGACCGGACGCGTTCGTCGACGACATCCCCCGCCGGACCGTGGACCGTCACAATCAGCGGCATCTGGCCCAGGGCGTGGGTCGCGCAACTCAGGCAGGGGTCGAACGCGCGAATCCCGACTTCGATGGCGTTCATCATCGCTTCGGTGATCTCACCATGGCCAACCAGATAGTCCTCGGCCACCGAGCGCACTGTGCGGTTGAGGACCTGGTTGTTGTGCGTAGTGGCCACAATGAGGTTGGCGAAGGTGATGTCGCCTCCGACCCCGGCTCGATAGTGATGGAGCAACGTTCCGCGGGGGGCCTCGACGACACCGATCCCCTCACCGACCCACGCATCGTCTCCGGGAGTGACAACCAGGTCATCACCGTGCAGCTCAGGGTCGCGGAGCAACTCGCCGATCAGTTCCGCTGCGTGGAGCACTTCGATCGCGCGCGCCCAATTCGTGTGCAGCGTCATGTTGTTCGGCGAACCGCCGGTGTAGGCGTGGAAACGCTCGAGCGCCTCCTGAGCGAGCGGCGTCGACAGCGAATTCGTGACGTTCATCCGGGCCAGCGGCCCCACCCGGACCGAACCCTCTTCCCTCCCGAGATCTTTCAGGAAGGGGAACTTCATGTAGCTCCAGGGTTCGACGGCCTCGGAGAAATGATCGAGGTAGTCGTGATAGTCGAATTCCCGGACGATGCGCCTGTTTTCGTCGACGATCCGCAGTGCGCCGTGGTAGTAGTCCACGTTGCCGTCAGCGTCGACAAGGCACATGTTCAGGGCGGGGACCTTCGCGAAACCGTCCACCTGGCGTCGATGCTTCTCGTGGAAGTCGTAGAACAGGCGAAGACCGTCCTGGGCGTAGTCCATCACGTCGTCGAACGACGCAAGCCCCTCCTCGCCGTCGAGCAGACGATCGCACTCGGCGCGGCTCAGATTCTTGTCGACGCCTCCGGGCACCGAGTTGATGCCGTGCATTCTCCTGCCGAAGACCGTCTTGATGACCTCCTGGCCCCACTTGCGCAGCATGATCACTCGCCGCATCAACTCGGGGTTCGCCTCGATCAGGCCCAGGAGGTTGCGCTGCTCGGGGGCGGCGTCCATCCCGAACATCATCTCGGGAACCACAAGGTAGAAGTATGCCGTGGCATGTGACTGCAGCATCTGCGCGTAATGGCCGAGGCGGCGGATCTTCTCGGCGGTCCGCGTCACCCGGACTTCTGCTGCCGTGCCGGCTCCGATCATGTCGTCGAGTACCTTGGCCCCGCACAGATGGTGGCTGACGAAACAGATGCCGCAGATGCGTTGCATCAGCATCGGCGCCTCCCAGTACGGGTGGCCCTGAACGAACTTCTCGAAACCGCGGAACTCGACGACGTGCAGCCTGGCATCGACGACATTGCCGTCGTCGTCAAGGTGCACGGTCACCTTGCCGTGGCCCTCGACCCGGGTGACCGGGTCGATGACGAGCTTCTTGCTCACGCGATGCCTCCGAGATCAGTCATAGTGGTTCAGCGAGCGTGGCAACGCGACCGGACGACCGTGGATCAGGTCGTCGATGACGGTGAAGATGGCGTCCGCGTCCGGCGGGCACCCGGGAATGAAGTAGTCCATCTTGACCACCTCGTGACACGGGTAGACCTTGGTGGTGAGCCGTGGGATGTCCGGGTGCGACGGGATGACAGGTTCGGCACCCGGGACCGCGGTCGGCGAGTGGAGGTATGCCTCGGCCAGACAGTCTTTCAGCTCGAAGACATTGCGCATCGCGGGGACACCGCCCCAGACCGCACACGCCCCGACCGAAATCAGGAGGTCGCAGTTGTCCCGGAAGTGCCGCAGGGTCTCGATGTTGTCCTCGTTGGCCACACCCCCCTCGATGAAGCCGATCACGCACCTTTCGGTGATCCTCTTGATGTCGGTCAGCGAGGAGCGGTGAATGGTGACCTTCGTCAGCAGCGGCAGGATCCGCTCGTCCATGTCAAGAAACGACAGTGTGCATCCCCAGCAGCCGCACAGGCTGATCATCGCCACCCTGAGCTTCCCCTCCCGGGCGGCGCTCACCGTTGGATCCATTGGTGTCGAGGACATTTCGTGCGAGCAGATGCCGTCGGTCACGTCGGTTCAGCCTCCCTTGCCCCCGCGTCGAGGGTCCGCTCCCGGACGGATTTCACCTCATACTTGCGTCGGCCTATCGGGACGTCGTAGCCGACTCCTTTCTCCAGGATGGCACCGACGGGACAGATATCGACGGCGTAGCGGACCTGTTCGGCGGGCATCGCGTCGGCACGTTCGGCGTCGACTTCGATTCGGGACTCGGCGCCGCGGCCGCTGATACTGAAGATCTTCTGTCCGGTGGTTTCATCACGCACGAATTCCACACAGCGTTGGCAGAAGATGCAGCGATCGCGCTCCAGCCATATCCGTGCGGACGCGTGGTCCCGCTCCCGCTGCGGGAACCGGTACGGGAATCGGGAGACCAGCATGTCCACCTCGTAGCCGACCGCCTGCAGTGTGCAGCGACCGCTCTTCTCACAACTCGGACAGTTGTGGTTGCCCTCGGCGAACAGCAACTCCACCAAAGCCTTCCGGAGATCCGCGATCTCCGGTTCGTCCACCTCGACCGTCATCCCGTCGGACACGCGAACCGTACAGGACGCCATCACGACGCCGTTCACCTTTACGGAGCACACCCTGCAGGTCCCCAGGCACGGCTTGTCCCTGAGGTAGCACAGCGTCGGGATGTACACACCGGCGTCTGCGGCGACGTCGACGAGGACCCTGTTCACCTCGGTAGGTACCGACACCCCGTCGATCTCGATCCGGATGCTCATAGCGCCCCGTCTGCCTTCAGTTCGCTGAGTGCCTTGCCGTACCCCGCGAGGGCCGCATCGAGATCGAACGCAGGCAGCAGCGTGTCAGCCTGAGCGCACAGCCTCTCCTGATACATCTCCGGGAATTTGGTCAGGGTCGTCAAGATGGGATTGGCTGCGGTGGCCCCGAGACCGCACCGACTGGTGGACCGGATCAGCGCACCCCGACCGGCCACGTCGTCCAGATCCTGCCGGGTCCCATTGCCTGCGAGGATGCGTCGCATCGTGTCGTGGAGGTCGACGGTGCCTGCCCGGCAGGGAACACAGATGCCACACGATTCGTCGGCGAAGAATTTCGTGTAGTCCGTGACGCACTCGAGAAGGTCGCGCGTGGCGTTGAAGATGGTGACAGCCCCATTACACGGGATGTCCTCGTAGGCGATGCGGCGCCGCCCGTCCACCGCCACCGACACACATTCGCCTGACGGACCACCGATTTGGACGGCACGGGCGTCCGGCGCACCCACCATCGCCAGCACGTCGTCGAGGGTGATACCCCACTCGACCTCGTAGACGCCGGGTGCGCTGCAGTCGCCTGCGACGCTCAGCAGTCGGGTTCCTGCCGAATCTGCTGTCCCCATGCTCCGGAACCACTCGGCACCTTCGGCGGTCACCCGGCTTGCGGCGGCGAAGGTTTCGACGTTGTTGACTGTTGTGGGCTTGCCGAGGTAACCCTCCTGGATCGGGTAGGGCGGTTTCAGCCGAGGCGTGCCCCGGTTGCCTTCGCAGGACTCGATCAGCGCCGATTCCTCGCCGCAGATGTACGCGCCGGCGCCCAGCTGGATGCGGATGTCGAAATCGAAGCCGGGCAGGCCACCGATGTCGGCGCCGAGCAGCCCATCGTCGCGAAGCTCCTGAAGTTGGCGCTGCAGGTACCGCGCGAGGTAGGCGTATTCGGCTCGCAGATAAAGGATTCCGTCGCGGGCACCGATCGAGTAGGCCGCGATGACCATTCCGAGGAAGACGTCCTTGGGTGAGCGGGTCAGCAGCGCCCGGTCCTTGAATGTTCCGGGCTCACCCTCGTCGGCATTGCAGATGACGTACTTGTCCTCACCCGGCGCGGCCCGGCACAGGCGCCACTTCAGCCCGGTGCGGAAGCCCGCGCCGCCGAATCCGCGCAGACCGGACTCGCTGATCATGTCGACGGTCTGCTCCGGGGTATTGGCCAGGCAGCGCTTCAGCGTCATCGCGTGATCCACATCGCCGCTGAAGAACACCGGGCCCCTGGTCCGCACCGTGGACTCCACCAGAGTGTCGATATAGGCGATGCCGTCCTCGGGAAGGCCGGCGGGATTGACGATGTCTGCAGCAACCCGGCCGGCCTTCAGTTGCGCGACGATGTCGGCAACGGCGCCGGGCGTGAGCCGGGTGAACACCACCCCGTCGAGCAGCATCGCCGGTTCCTGATCACTGAGGCCGATACACGCCGTTTCGAACAGGCCGAACATCCCGGCCTCGTCGGTTCCTCCGAACCGGGCCCCGGTCTCCAGCTCGAGTGCGTCGTGCACCGCCTGATAACCGTTCATCTTGGCAATCACCGTGTTGCTCAAGTAAATCCGGTGCCGTCCCGATGGCGTGGTGTGGAAGAAGTGATAAAACGAGGCCGTCTCCACGATATCCAGCACAGTCCGATTCAGTGCCGCCGCCACCTGCGGGAGGTGCTCATCGGGGATGTGGCCGAACAGATGCTGGATGTCCCACAGGATGTCGAGCAACCGCGTTCCGTCGTAGCGGTGACGCCGGAGCACCGTCTCGATGTCCGCGTTCATCGGGCACCGGACCGCGGCTGGGAATCCGCCACACAGGGCGCCGGACCGCCGTCGTCGAGGCTTTCTGTCACGCTCAGATACCCATCGTCGTCGAAGTGACCCACCCTCACCAGTCGAGTCGGAAGCCGCCTTGCGGCTTCGGTCATCGGCTCAGGATCGAATGTATCCATTCCGTAGGCATGATCGATGGGGTCCTTGGACCCTACGAATCGGCCAACGGGCCCGACATTACGCGTCGTCCGGCCACGTCGCCGGGACAACCGGGCGCATTCGAGCTGCCGTCGACGGAGATGCGCCGACTCTGCCCCCTGGGGCCGAAAGTCTCTGTTAACTGCGTGCGTCGAACGTCAAAGCACTGGGTGACGGAGGAGCCCTACACCTTCTTCGTCTCGCCGTAGTACGCCAGCACGGCGTCGGAGACATCCGTCGAGCGGGTCAACACCGCGTACGAGCGGATGAACGACTCGCCGACGCACCCGTCGATCTTGATGCGGAAGCCCTTCACCATGACCCAAGGTTCGGCGCCGGTGAACTCCTTCTGGGTGACCGTTACGACGTTGATGATTCCCGGTTTGAGGCCGATCGTGATGCCGCCACCGAGGTTGCCGGCGACACCGGGCAACACGCCTTCGGGGAACGGTGAGATGACGTCGGTACCGAGGATGCCGATTGACGGGGTGATGCCGGCGGTTCCCGTCAGGGACACCCCGTTGGAGGTGCTCATGTCGATGCCGCAGCCGATCTGATACCCGACCTCCAGTTCCCCGCGCGACGCCTCGTCCTCCTCGGGGTGCGTCATCGCCGCGGTGAACGTCCCACCGACCTCGTACTCGCGGGTCGACAGCGCGGTCGTCAGGGGCGGAATGGGGCGCTGAGTCTCGTCTTTGGCGCCCACGGTAAGCGTCCACCCGTCGGGACCGGAAGTCGTCGACGGCGGCGGGGACACTACGGCGCCCTCCGGCGCCGGAGGCGCGTCCGCGGCCGCGGCCTCGGCCAGGACCGGCTCGCCGGCGGGCTCCGCCGACGCCACCGGGCCGCCGGCGGCACCGAGGACCAACAGGCCTGCCGACAAGGCGAGAAAACTAAGCCGCACGAAGCACCTACCAGGTTGAGCGTTACCGAGACGTGACCTGAGAAACGTACAGCGTCCGGACAGTGGCTCGGCCGGCAGTGCGCAGATCCGTAATACTCCCCCGCGGGTCAGCGGCGGAGGCCACCCGCCCCGGGCTGGCCCATCAGCGGGTTGACCTGTCCGGCCGGCCCGGTGTGCTCGCGCTGGTGCTGCTGGATCGCCTGCACCAGAGGGTTGTCCTTCATCAGCTGACGCTTGTCCTCTTCGGACAGCTCGTAGAACGTCCACATGCCCCACGCGGCCGGACGCACATACAGGGTGACCTTCTGCCGCTTGCGGGTGTTCTGCGGGAGCATCGCCGGAATGGCGACCACCCGGTCCAGGGTCACCGCACTGGCCAGCTCCGCAGCGAGCTTGTCCACATCGGTCGAATCCTGCAGTTCGTAGACCGATGCCTGATGGCTTGGCTGCGCCGGACCTTGCAGGGCCAGAAACCACGCCATTGCGCGTCTCCTTCGCTCGTCGTCAGATCAGCGTCAGCGTAGAGGACGCCGGTCGCCTCTTCGCATGGTGGACCGGCGGTCCACCGCCGCAAGTCACTGACCGTAACGGCTTTACGATCGCGTTAATTCAGTCCAATTGCGATCTACTCGGCCCGGTCATGTGCTAGTAGCCACTCACCCGTGATCGGTGTGGCCGACGCTTCATCCGGGCCGAACAGTAACGAGATATCACGAGATCGCGAGCGACATGGGCTTTGTGCTGGGCAAAGACGATATCGAGTGTTATCGTGCAGTTAGCTGACGCGACGCGGGACGACACCGCGCGGAGCTGGAGAAGAAGAATCGAGGAATTTGCTGATGTCAAGCCCGGGCGATCTGGTCGGCACCGGTGCCGACGGCGAGGACTCGGCTAGGGGCGTAGCTGGGAAACGGCTGGTGGCGGTGCACAACTGCACCCGGATCGGCCGTGTCGCCAATCCGCCGGGCTTTTCGTTCTCCGATTGGTTCCGGGCCGGTCGCAGACGCTGACCCGACCGCTCAGGATTGCCGGATACGGCGAACCACCAGCACAACGACCACGACGCCGACCCCGGCCAGCGTGACAGCGACCTGAGGCTTCTGGACGAAGCGGATCACGCCGGCCTTGATGTCGTCGGCGATCCGCCGGGGATTCGCCCGGACGGCCAGCGAGTCGACAGTGATCGCAAGCTGCTCACGCGCCTGATCGATCTCAGCCTTGATGGTGTCGGGATCCCGGTCCGCCACTTTTACCTCCAATGCCTTCGGCGCCTTCAGCGCCGGCCGCGCCCCGACCAACAGTTCTTGTCGAACTACCCTAGTTGAGCCGGTGCGCACGCGAGCGTCCGGTCGACCGAACGAGCAGCACCCGACTCGGACCGCTTGAAGGGACAGCACACCCATGCCGCAGACCCCCCGACTCGAGGTGGGCGACACAGCGCCCGCGTTCAGCCTCCCCGACGCCGACGGCAACACCGTCAAGCTCGCCGACTACAAGGGCCGCAAGGTCATCGTCTACTTCTACCCCGCCGCATCGACGCCGGGCTGCACCAAGGAAGCCTGCGACTTCCGGGACAGCCTCGGCGAACTCAACGAGGCAGGCCTCGACGTCGTCGGCATCTCCCCCGACAAGCCGGAGAAGCTCGCCAAGTTCCGCGACGCGGAGAATCTCACCTTCCCGCTGCTGTCCGACCCTGACCGCAAAGTTCTCGAGGCGTGGGGCGCATACGGCGAGAAGAAGATGTACGGCAAGACGGTGCAGGGCGTCATCCGTTCGACGTTCGTCGTCGACGAGAAGGGCAAGATCGCGGTGGCGCAGTACAACATTCGCGCCACCGGCCACGTCGCGAAGCTACGCCGCGACCTGTCGGTCTGATCCGGGGCCGGCGTGGCCGCTGCCGCGGCGGTTCGTCGCCGACTTCGCACACCTCACAGACTGAACTGCTGGTTCGGCCGGGGAACCGTTGCCTGCCAGCCGAACTCACGATCCAGACGTCGCCGTAGGGTGTCCGCCGCCTGCGGTTCACCGTGAACCACAAACACCTGTCGCGGCGCAGTGACGAACCCGCCGGCCCATCGGATGAGTTCGTCGGCATCGGCGTGCGCGGACAGCATCTGCAGGTTCGCCACCTGTGCATTGATCGGGATCCACTCGCCGTGGATCTTGACGTACGGTTCGCCGGCGGCGATGGATCGGCCGCGGGTACCGGGCACCTGATATCCGGTCACGATGATCGTGTTGCGCGGATCCGGAGCGAACGCCTTGAGGTGGTGCAGGATCCGGCCACCGGTGGCCATACCACTGGCCGAGATCACGATCTTGGGCTCGCGACTGGCCGTGATCTTCTTGGACTCGTCGGTATCGCGCGTATAGGTGGCCAGCGCACACATGTCGTCGTAGACCTCCGGCGGCAGGCGGTGGTCACGGGGAAAGGCGCCCAGTAGGTCGCTGGCATTGATCGCCATCGGACTGTCGAGGTAAATCGGAATGCCCGGCAGTCGGCCGGCGGAGTGCAGCCGCCACAGGTAGTAGAGCAGCGCCTGAGCCCGCCCTACCGCGAACGCCGGAATCACCACGGTGCCTCCGCGATCCACCGTGGCGTCGATGACCTCGGCGAGGGCCTCGGCGGGGTCGGCATGACCGTGCAGGCGGTCGCCGTAGGTCGATTCCATCACCAGGTAGTCCGCGGCCGGCACCGGTTCCGGATCGAGCATCACCGGGTCGTCGTAGCGGCCCAGATCACCGGTGAAGACGATGCGCCGCCCGTGCCATGCCAGGTCGACCGTCGCCGCCCCGAGAATGTGCCCGGCACGGCGGAATGTCACTGCCGGCCCTCGCCCCGGCAGATTGAACTCCTCCCCGAACGGATGGGCGTCGAACAACTCGAGGGCTCGCTGGGCGTCGTCACTGTCATACAGCGGCAGGGCAGGGTGGTGTTTGGTGGCCTTGTGTCTGTTGAGGAACTCCGCGTCCCGCTCCTGCAGCTTGGCACTGTCCCGCAGAATGATGTCGGCCACCGCGGCGGTCGCCTCGGTGGACACGATCGGCCCACGGAATCCGTCGCGCACCAATCGGGGCAGGTAGCCGGTGTGATCGAGGTGGGCGTGCGTCACGACGACTGCGTCGATGCTGGACGGGTCGACCGCCAGCGGTGCCCAGTTGAGCTCCCGCAGGTTCTTCACCCCTTGGAACAGCCCGCAGTCCACCAGGATTCGCGTGCCGTCGCTTTCCAGAAGGTGTTTCGAGCCCGTCACCGTGCTTGCGGCGCCCAGGGAGCGAAAGGTGAGTTCGGCGTTCTGCACTGGGCTGTCACCTGGGGACATGTGCCGAGTCTTCCAAAGTCGACGCCCCACGGGGGAACAACCGGCGGGAAAGCGGCCGTTGCCGGGGTCGGCAGGCATCCCGGTGGCCTCCGGCAACGTCGCACAGCTACGAGGCGGGCTGCCCGTCCGATCCGCCGAGCCGGGCCAGCAGCAGCGCCTCGGCCGTCGCCGCGCGCTCCAGTACGCCGAGATGCAGACTTTCGTTGATGCTGTGCGCCTGGGTGTCCGGGTCCTCGACGCCGGTCACCAGAATTTTGGCGTCGGGGAATGCCGCGGCGAACTCGGCGATGAACGGGATCGACCCGCCGACGCCGGTGTCGACGGCGTCGTGGCCCCACGCCTCCCGGAAGGCGCTGCGCGCCGCGTCATAGACGGGACCGCTGGCCGCGATCGCGTAGGGCTCACCGACATCGCCGGGCGTCACGGTGACCTTCGCGCCCCACGGCGCGTGTCCTTCCAGGTGACGGGTCAGCGCGGCGAGGTGTGCGGCGGCGTCCCCTCCCGGTGCCACCCGCATGCTCACCTTGGCGCGTGCCCGGGCGATCAGCGTGTTCGATGCCTGGGCGATGGGCGTGGTGTCGATGCCGATCACGGTGATGGCGGGCTTGGCCCAGAGGCGTTGGGCCACCGAACCCGAACCGATTTCGCGTACGCCGTCGAGCAGGCCGGTGTCGGCACGCACCCGATCCGGGGTGTAGTCAGGGAAGTCCGCAGCGGCCGTTACCGGCTCGTGCAGACCCTCGACCGCGACGTTGCCGTCGTCGTCGTGCAGGCTGGCCAGCAGGCGGACCAGCACCGAGAGCGCGTCGGGCACCACACCGCCCCACATGCCCGAATGCAGGCCGTGATCGAGCGTCGCGACCTCGACCACGCAGTCGGCCAGCCCGCGCAGCGACACGGTCAGCGACGGGACGTCGGTACTCCAGTTGTCGGAGTCGGCGATCACGATGACGTCGGCGGCCAGCGCCTCGCGGTGGGTGGCCAGCAGCCGCGACAGCGACGGCGAGCCCGACTCCTCCTCCCCTTCCACGAAGACCGTGACCCCGACCGGCGGGTTACCCCCGTGCGCCCGGAAAGCGGCCAAATGTGTTGCGATACCGGCCTTGTCGTCGGCGGTGCCGCGGCCGTAGAGCCGGCCGTCACGCTCCGTCGGCTCGAACGGCGCCGTGTGCCACTGCCCCGGATCCCCTTCCGGTTGCACATCGTGGTGGGCGTACAGCAGGACCGTCGGCGCACCCTCCGGTGCGGGGTGGTGCGCGATGACGGCGGGCGCGCCGCCTTCTGCGACGATCCGGACGTCACCGAATCCGGCCTCCGACAACAACTTCGACACCGCCTCTGCCGAGCGGTGCACCTCGGCGCGTCGTGCCGGGTCGGCCCACACGGATTGGATGCGCACCAGATCCTCGAGGTCGGCGCGCACCGATGGCAGAACGTCGCGGACGCGTTGGACGAGATCACTCATGCCGTCGAGGTTAAACGAGCTCACGCGGTGTCGGCGTCGTGGCGCTCTTCCCGGAGGCGGTCCTTGCTGCGCAGCAGCCGCAGCAGCGTCACCAGGAGCAGGCCTCCGGCAATGTTGCCGACGACCGTGTATCCGAACCACCCGAGCCAGTCGAGATACCCGAACGGCGCGTCGCCCGTGACGAGCGCTCCGAAGATCAGCAGCGAGTCCAGAATCGAATGGAACAGCTGCAGACCCGCGAGCAGGAAGGCGCCCGCGACGGCGGCGGCGATCTTGCCGACCATCGCGTCGGTGCCGTGCTGCATGCGCGTCATCAACGTGATGACCATGCCACCGAGCAGCGACAGCGCCACCGTCTCGGCGGACAGCGGTGCGGTCGCATAGTGCGCGGCCGACTCGATGGTCTGCGCGCGCAACCGCGGCAGCGCCGTCATGATCAGCCACATCAGCACCCAGCCGCCGACCAGATTCGCGGCCAGCGTACCGGTCCACAGCTTGGCCAACTGGGCGACGCTGGCCCGCTTGGCTGCGACGGTGGTCACCGGTATCAGGAAGCCTTCGGTGAACAGCTCGCTGCGGCCCAGCAGCAGGGCCAGGAACCCGACCGAGAACGCCAGCGCGGCGAGCAGCGGCTGCTGGGTGGCGTCCAGCACGGCCAGGTACGCCAGCACTCCCACCGCGATGTCGGTCCCGCCGAAGAATCCGGTGACCAGCACCTCCCGCCAACTCCGGTGGAGCCGTTGGGTGCCTTCGTCGACCATCCGCCGGAAGGCGTACTCGAGCTCGTCCTCTATCGGGCTGTCGGACTCCCCGAGTTCGCGCTGATTGGTCTGAGACACGGTGGTGTCCTCCCGGTGCGGCCTTCGTGGTCCGCCCGGATACCCGCAACCACTGCCGTGCAACCCACGAGCGTGCGTGGACTTCGCCTGGAGACCGGCGCGCCGGCCGCAGACACGCACGCTCGCCCAGAAAAGAGGGAGAGGGCCTCAGCGTTCCTCGGCGTCCCTCAGCGTTCCTCGAGGACGGCGACCGCCGCGGCGGTGTCGGCCTCGTGGGTCAGCGACAGATGGATCGTCACCTCTTTGAGGTGCTCGGCCACCGCACCCGACAGCCGCACCCGTGGCCGGCCCCACATGTCGGTGATCACCTCGATGTCGCGGTGAATCGCCTCGGGCAGCACCGGCCGCTTGGCGAACCGTGATCCCGACCAGGCCTTGATCACCGCCTCCTTGGCCGCCCACCTCGCGGCGAGGTGGCGCGCCGCCGACGAACTCTTGTCGGCGGCGTCGCGCCGCTCGCCGGGGGTGAACGTCTCGGCGAACACCGTCCCCGGCCGGTCCACCTGTTCGGCGAACTCCGGAATGGAGACGAGATCGATGCCTATCCCGACGATGGCCACGGGCAGCACGCTATCTCACGGGTCAAAGCCGATACACGCCGTCCTCGCCGAGCCGTGATGCCGCGTCGAGCAGCATCGCGGCTTCCTGCGCCTTCTCCGACTCGTCGTGGTCGAAGCGGCGGTCGGCCGGCCGCTCGAACATCGGCCGCCCGCCCGCGATCGCCGAGGCCAGCCTGCGCTGTCCGGCCAGGACCCGCTCCTGAGCCTGGGCGGTGTAGGCCGCCCGCTGCTCGGGGGTCAGCGTGGCCAGGAACGCCTGCGGGTGCACCAGCGCGATCAGACCGGACACGTGACCGAACCCGAGGCTGGTGACCAGCCCCGCCTTCAGCGGGTACTTCTCACCCAGTCGCAGCGTCTCCCGTGGCCACACGAAGTGCGCCGAGGTCGCCAGCTCGTCGTCGACACAGTCCAGGCTGCGGTTCGGCGGGATGACACCGTCGCGCAGCACCTGGCACAGACCCATCATCTGGAAGACCGCCGCGCCGCCCTTGGCGTGCCCGGTCAGGCTCTTCTGGCTGATGACGAACAGGGGCGCGCCGTCCGAACGACCCAGCGAGGCCGCGAGCCGCTCATGCAGTTCGGTCTCGTTGGGATCGTTGGCCAGCGTCGAGGTGTCGTGCTTGGAGATCACCGCGATGTCGTCCGCGCCCACCCCCAGCTTGGCCAGCGACCGCGCCAGCACCGAGTCCCTGCCGCCACGGCCTGCACCGAGTGCGCCCAGCCCGGGGGCCGGGATCGAGGTGTGCACACCGTCGGCGAACGACTGCGCGTACCCGACGACCGCCAGCACCGGCAGCCCCATCTTCAGCGCCAGGTCGCCACGGGCCAGCAGCACGGTGCCACCACCCTCGGCCTCCAGGAAGCCCAGCCTGCGCCGGTCGTTGGCGCGGGAGAACTTCGAATCGCTGATTCCCTTCGCCCGCATCATCTCGGTGTCGGCGGTGGCCGCCATGTCCCCGAAGCCGATGATGGCTTCCAGCGTCATGTCGTCGAAGCCGCCCGCGACCACCAGTTCGGCCTTGCCGAGGCGGATCTTGTCCACCCCCTCCTCGACCGAGACCGCGGCGGTGGCGCATGCGCCGACCGGGTGAACCATCGCGCCGTAGCCGCCCACGTAGGACTGCATCACATGGGCCGCAACGACGTTGGGCAGCACCTCCTGCAGGATGTCGTTCGGCTTGCTACGTCCGAGCAGGTTGCCGTGGAACATCGTCTGCATCGACGTCATGCCACCCATGCCGGTGCCCTGCGTGGAGGCCACCAGGCTCGGGTGCACCCAGCGCATCAGCTCCGACGGGGTGAAGCCCGATGACAGGAACGCGTCCACCGTGGCCACGATGTTCCACAGCGCGACCCGGTCGACCGACGTCGCCATGTCCGGGCTGATGCCCCACACGGTCGGGTCGAAGCCTGTCGGGATCTGCGCACCCACGGTCCGCGACAGCTTGGTCTTGCGCGGCACGCGGATCTCGGTGCCCGCCTTGCGGATCACCTCCCAGTCGCCGGAATCCGGGATCGGGCGGGCAAGGGTGTGCTCGGGATCGAACTGGACGAACGCCCGCGCGTCGGCCTCACTGGAGACCACGAACCGGAAGTCCTTGTCCAGGAACACACTCACCAGCAGCGGCGAGCCGTGATCGGGATCGATCGCACCGTCATCGACGAACTCCCGGATGCCGCATCGCTCCACCACGGCGTCGTGGTAGCGCTCGACGAGCTCGGATTCGTCGACCAGATCGCCGGATTCGGTGTCATACCAACCTGGTTGGGGATCGTCCTCCCACTTGACCAGACCGGTGGTCCACGCCAGCTCCAGCACACCGGCCGCCGACAGCTCGTTGTCGACCTCCATCTCGAAGCGGGTGCGCGACGACCCGTACGGGCCCAGCTCGGCACCGCCGACGATGACGACGAGGTCGGCCGGGTCGACGTCGAGGTCGGCCCATTCCGGCGCGTGCGCCGGGGTCACCGGACGCGGCGGGGACGGCAGCGCGGCGATCAGGTGATCGGCGGCCTCGTCGTCCCCGTCCTCATCGGCCGACGTGGATGTCGCCTCCTCGCGGGCCTTGGTGGCCAGTGCGGACAGGTCCAGCTCCACCTCGGCCAGGCCACCCGTCAGGTCCGCCAGCACGGGTTCGCGCGCCGCGGCGACCTTGGTCTCCACATCGCAGAGATCCAGCAGCATGCTTGCCATCTGCTCGGTGGAGTAAGTGGTCACCCCGGCCTCTTCGACGGCGTCGACGATGACGTCGTTGTGGCCCATCAGGCCGGTGCCGCGCGTCCAGCCGATCAGCGCGTGGGCCAGGCTGACGCGCTGCGCCCACGACGTCTCGGCCTTCCAGCGGGACACGACCGCGTCGAGTGCCGCCTTCGACTCGCCGTAGGCACCGTCGCCGCCGAACATGCCACGGTTCGGCGAACCGGGCAGCACCACGTGCAGCCGGGCGGCGATGTCGCGGTCGGCGCTGATGTGCGACAGGCCGCCGATGAGCCGCTGCACGGCCCACAGCAGAACCTTCATCTCCATCTCGGAGCGCGAACCCGCGTCGGACAGGTCGCCGCCCACCCGCGGCGCCGCGAACGGGAACAGCAGCGTCGGAGTCAGGGCGTCCTTGATGTGGACGGACTTGGGCCCGAGGCTTTCGCTCTGCTCGGTGCCGATCCACTCCACCAAGGCGTCGATGTCGTTGTAGGAGGCCATGTTCGCCGGCAGCACCCACAGCTTCGCGCCGAAGCGCGCGCTGTCGCGGTAGAGCTGACGGTAGAACGCCAACCTGTTGTCATCGAGCTTGGACGTGGTGGCGACCACCGTGGCACCGCCGCCGAGCAGCTGCGCCACCACCGAAGCGGCGATCGAACCCTTCGACGCTCCCGTCACCACCGCGACCTCGTCGTGGTAGCGGCCCTTGCCCGGGTTCTCCGCACCCGCCGCGGCACGTGCGTACAGCGAGGCGTGCACGGTGCGGCCCGCGGCCAGCGCCTTGCCCTGCCAGTAGGTGGCCTGGGTGCCCACCACGTGGCCGGCGCCCTCGAACCGTTCCGACAGTCGGGCCCAGTCCGCGTCGATGTCCCCTTCGTCCATCAACCAGATCCGCGCCAGATCCTCACGGGCGCTGGCCCACCGGTCGTCGAGCACGACGGCCTTGCGTCCGTCGAACACCGGAGCCACCAGCCGCGGCCAGTCCGAACCGAGTTCGGCGGTCACGAGGTCGATCAGCTCCGCGTCGGCCGACGCGTCGGGCGTCACGAACTGGTTGCCCAGGCCGAGCTGGTCGAGGATCGTGCGGGCCGCCGAAGCCAGCACACCGTCGGGTCCGGTGACCTGCTCGGCGAATTCGCCGAGCGCGGCGGAATCCACCACACCGCCACCACCGCCCGCGGCGGACGGCAGCGACACCGACACACCCTTGCGCGCGCCGATCGCCGCGACCGCAGCGTCGATCGCCTTGTCGACGGCGGCGGCGTCGGCCAGCGCCCCGTCGTGCAGGCCGCCCAGCGCTCCCCCGCGGACGCTGGATCCCTCGCGGGTGCCGAGGGCGACCTCGACGGTGGCGTGCTTGGCCCAGCCGTCACCGAGCTCCCACGTCTTCTTGACGCGTTCGGCGATGTAGGCGGGCCGCTTTCCGGACGGCCCGAAGACCGTACGCAGCTGATCGTTGATCGCATCCGACAGCACCGGACCGAACGGCTTGTAGGTGCGGGCCAGTTTGGTGACCTGTCCCTTCAGCCCGGCCAGATCGGCTTCTGCAGCGCCGTCGATGGCGCCGAGGTTGAGCTCCGAGCCGAGGTCGACCAGCATCTGGTTGCGCCGCGAGGAGGCACCGTCGGTGATCGACTCGATGGAGTCCAGCGCCTCGATCTGGTCGATGCGGATCTTGGCCGAAAGCGCGATGAGCGCCATGGTGGCGTCGGCGGCGTCGAACGCCAGATCATCCGGGCGCGGCCCACCGCTGGGCGCGGCGGCCGGGGCCGGAGCGGCGGGCGCCGCCTCGGCCGGAACCGCTTCTGCCGGTGCGGTTTCCGCCGCAGGCGTGGCGTCCGCGACATCGTCCTCGGGGTCCGGTTCGGGATCGGTGTCGGTCGCGAACAGCACCGCGGCGTCCCGCTCGGCGTTGAGCACCTCGGTGGTGTTGTGCGAGTACTCGGGCAGCTTCAGCGTGTTGGCGGCCAGGCCCGCGACCGTCGGGGCGTTCTTGACGCCGATCTCGACGAACCGCTCCACCCCGAGACCGCCCGCGGCCTCCTCGATGAACAGCAGGTCCTGGGTCTCGATCCAGCGCACCGGGCTGGCGAACTGCCAGGCCAGCAGCTCGATGACGATCTTGCGGCACAACTCGCTCGGCCGCTCGTTTCGCCAGGTGTCGTAGTCGGCGAGGATCTCGTCGAGCGGCTCGGCGGGCACCAGATCGCGGATCTCCTGGATGAAGTCGCGATCCAGGGTGAACGGCCGCGGCACCAGGTTCGGGATGTAGCGCCCCACCAGCAGATTGGGATCGTTCGGGTTGGGCATGACCCGCTCCAGCGCCCGGCGGAAGTCGGCGACGCCGACCCGCAGCACGCTCGAGTGGAACGGCACGTCGATGCCCGGCACCAGGATGAACGACCGCTTGCCGCCGGACAGTTCGCGGCGCCGCTCCACTTCGGCCTCCAGCGCCTCCAGACCGGCGACGGTGCCGGCGATCGCGTACTGCGACCCGCGCAGGTTGTAGTTCACGATCTCGAGGAATTCACCTGTGCGGTCCGAGATCTCGGCGACGAAGTCCTTCACGTCGGCGTCGTCCAGGTCGATCTGCGACGGCCGGATGGCCGCCAGCCGGTAGTTGGACCGGCCCTGCGAGTCGCGCGGCACGATGTCGTGCATCTTGGAGCCGCGGTGGAACACGACCTCCAGCAGCGCGGGCAGCTCGTACACGCCGGACACACAGGCCAGCGCGGTGTACTCGCCGACCGAATGGCCGCAGGCGATCGCACCCTCGACGAACGCACCCTGTTCGCGCATCTCCGCAACCTGCGCCGCGGCGACCGTGGCCATCGCGACCTGAGTGAACTGCGTCAGGTACAGCACGCCCTCGGGGTGGTGGTAGTGCACACCGGAGGCGATCAGGCTGGTCGGATTGTCCCGCACGACGTGCAGCACCGAGAAGCCGAGCGTCTCACGGGTGAACTTGTCGGCGGTGTCCCAGACGGCGCGGGCGGCCTTGGAGCGGGCCCGCACGTCCATACCCATGCCCTTGGACTGGATGCCCTGACCGGGGAAGGCGTAGACCGTCTTCGGGGCGGCCAGCTGCGCGGTCGCCGACATCACCAGCTCACCGCCGACCTTGGCGGCCACCTCGATGATCTCCGCGCCGCGGTCGATGCCGACCCGATCGACCCGGAACTCGATCTCGTCACCGGGCAGCACCATGCCGAGGAATCGGGACGTCCAGCCGACCAGACGCGCGGGCGGAGTGGCCCTGCCGTCGGTCGCGGTGACCGCGTGCTGCGCCGCGGCCGACAGCCACATGCCGTGCACGATGGGCGTTTTCAGACCGGCAAGCAACGCAGCGGCCCGATCGGTGTGGATCGGGTTGTGGTCACCGGAGACGACGGCGAACGCGCTCATGTCCACCGGTGCGTTGACGACGACGTCGCGCCGCCGCCGGCGCGGGGTGTCGGTCGCGTTGTCGGTGATGGCCCCACCCTCGCGCGGCGGATCGGCGAGTTCGGCCGCGCCGGTGCGGCCGCGGATCGCGAACCGCTCACTCAGCGTGGCCAGC
>Ga0172382_10002338_pt1 | contig 32069 bp, 33 predicted proteins | sample Leawel138RmetaG_FD_122245 | JGI IMG/M metagenome (GOLD analysis project Ga0172382, IMG submission 122245) | Leachate microbial communities from a municipal landfill in Southern Ontario, Canada - Leachate well 138R metaG | ecosystem: Engineered > Solid waste > Landfill > Unclassified | place...
CGCCAGCCATTGGCCGAGCCCCTCCAGGTCGCGGCGGTAGGCCGCGAGCGTGTTTTCAGACAGGCCGCGCTCCATCCAGAGTGCGTCGAGAAAGCGTTCCAGCAGGGCCCGATCGGCTTCAGAGAGCGCCTTCATGCCGCAACAGCCAGGCCTTGAGTTCGAGCGGATCGCCGTAGAGCGCACCCATGTAGCCGCCCAGGCCCTCCCGCGCCACCACGCGGTGGCAAGGCGTGAGAATGGGGATGGGGTTGGCGCGGCAGGCACCGGCCACGGCGCGCGGGCCGCTGTGCAACTGTTCCGCCAGTTCGCCGTAGGTGCGTACCTCACCCACCGGGATGGCACGCATCGCGGCCCACACCCGCTCCTGGAATGGCGTGCCGGCGGTACGCAGGGGAATGCGGGCACGTTTTTTCGGGTTGTCGAAGTAGGCCTTCACCGCCGCCACCGCCTGTTCTGCACCGGCGGCAGGACGCTTGAGCGGGTGGTCGGCGGGCAGGAAATCCATGTGCGCGATGGCGCCATCGGCCACGCGGATGCCAAGGCGCAGGCCGCCCGGCAACGGGGTGGCGATCACTGCCTCATAGGACTCATTCACCTTCTGCATCACCGTTCCTCCTGAGCCGCAGTTGCTCGATCTCACGCCCGAGCAGGGCACGCCGCGCCGTGTCGTCGGTGGCCGCGAGTAACTGGCGGAGCATGTTTTCGGCATCCTCCTGCAGACCCGCCTTCGCGAGGGACTGGGCAGCCTGGTAGCGCGCTGTCTGTGCCCACGGATCCATGGCGTCCGCCTGCGCCAGCGTGGCCGAACGCAGGTAGAGTGCCGCGGCCTCCCGGTGCCGGTCCTGGGCGCTGCGAGAATCTGCCATCCAGTAGAGCAGCTCACGACGCTGCTGGCCTTGGCTCAGGGGGTGGAGCCGCTCGAAGGCCACGTAGGCCGCCTCGTGCTCGCCCACTGACTGCAGGTCGAACAGCAACTGCATGAGCTGATCGTAACGCTCGGGCGGCGCATCGGCAGGCGGCGGAACCAGGGCGGTGACGGCCTCCACGGCCGCCCCATGGCGACCGCCCAGCAGCAAGACGCGGGCGCGCCGCAACTGCCAGCCGTAGACATCGGCAACACCAGGCGGCGGCACTTCGATGGTGTCCACCAGTTGCGAGGCCAGGGGCATGTCGGCTCGGCGCAGCGCCCGGTCGAACAGCGCCCAGCGTGCGGCCATGGGGATGGGGGTACCGGTCGGAAGCCCGTGCAGGTAAAGGGCCTCCAGCAGGGCAGGCCCCTGCGGCAGCGACAACAGGCGCTCGACGAAGGCATGGTGGGCGTGCTCACGCAGGGCCTCGTCGGCGGCATGCCGTGCCAGCCAGGCATAGAGCGAGCGGGCACGTACGGGATACATGGGACCGGCGGCATCGGCCGCGGCCAGCCAGCGCGCATCATCGCCCACCAGCCACTGCTCGCGGTTGGCTACACCCAGGGCGTAGCCGGTGTAGGCCTCCCATAGCTGGTCCGGCTTCAGCCCGGACAGCCCGTGCAGCGGCGCCGGGAGGTACGGCAACACCTGCTCCAGGGCCAGCACCTGCGCGGCGTAGTCGTTCATGGCGATCGCGGCCTCCGCCACGACCGCATGGAAGGCCGGACGCAATTCATCCGGGAGCTTCTCGTCCTTGAGCCTGCGGCGTGCAGCCTGAAACACCAAGCGTGGTTCTTCGCCGCGACGCAGGCTTGCGTAGAGCTGCAGCGCTTCGGTCTCGGCGACCGCAACGAGCTGCGCCAGCACGGCTTCGGCTTCGCCCGCACGCCCGTTCTGCAGGAACACGCGTGCGCTGAGCAGCCGCTCCTCGTCGGTGCGTTCGGGATGCTCCTGACGATAGCGCACCATCACCGTAAAGGCGTCGCCAGCGCGGCCCTCGTCAAGGTAGCTGCGGATCAGCAGGCGCTGCCAGCGTGCCGCAGCACCAGCGTCGGCGGTGTCGGTGGCGGTCCAGAAGAGCTGTGCGAGCAGCTGACGGGCGGTGCGGCCCTGGTGGGATTCCACCAGCGCAGTCGCACGCTGTTCGAGTACCCAAGGCAGGATTTCTGTGGAAACGTAGGGGGTGATCTGGAGCAGCCGGTGTTCGATGTCCTGCCAGCGCTCGCGCTCGGTGAGCAGGGCAATGCGCACCTTTTCCCATTGCAGCCAATGCGGATCGGCAGAGGGCTCGGCCTGCTCTTTCTCGATGAGTTGCAACGCCAGTTCCGGCGCTCCCGCGCGGGCCAGCGCCGCCAGTTCCGCGAGGCGATCCGGGGCCTCCTGTGCGGTTGTGAGGCCCGACACCAAGGCGGACAGGAAAACGAAAAGGCGGATGCCGTGACGGCATCCGCCCCTGGTACGAACGGCGGGATCGAAAAGCGGGCGCTGCATCGCCCCGCCGTCGAAGCCCTTAGAGCTTCTCGCGGATGCGCGCGGACTTGCCAGTGCGCTCACGCAGATAGTACAGCTTGGCTCGACGCACAGCACCGCGGCGCTTCACCGTAATGCTGTGTACAACAGGGCTGTAGGTCTGGAACACGCGCTCCACGCCTTCGCCATGGGAGACCTTGCGCACGGTGAACGCGGAGTTCAGGCCGCGGTTGCGCTTGGCGATGACGACGCCTTCAAAGGCCTGCAGACGCTCGCGTTCGCCTTCCTTCACCTTCACCTGCACGATCACGGTGTCGCCCGGGCCGAAGGCGGGGACCTCGCGGGTCATTTGTTCTTTCTCAAGTTGTTCGATGATGTTGCTCATTGCTGCTCGCTCCCAAAAGGCTGCGCGGATTGTATCCGATTCAGTCCTGCTCGTGTTCCCGAATGAATTCCTGAAGCAGCAAATGCTGCTCGTCGTTCAACTCAACCGCGGCCAGCAGATCCGGCCGCCTCAGCCAGGTACGCCCCAGCGCCTGTTTCAGACGCCAGCGGCGGATGGCCGCGTGATCACCGCCTTGCAGTACTGCCGGCACTGCCCGCCCGTCGATCACCTCGGGGCGCGTGTAGTGCGGATAGTCCAGCAGGCCGTCACTGAACGAATCCTGCTCCGCAGACTGGTCATGGCCCAAGGCGCCCGGCAACAGCCGCACCACCGCATCGATCACCACCATGGCTGCCAATTCGCCGCCCGAGAGCACGTAATCGCCGATGGACAGCTCCTCGTCCACCTCACTCTCGATGAGGCGCTCGTCCACGCCCTCGTAGCGCCCGGCCACCATGATGAGCCGCGGCAGCGCCGCCAGCTCGCGCACCTTGGCCTGATCCAGCAAACTGCCCTGGGGAGAGAGGTACACCACCCGGGCTTCGCTGCCGTCATCGCGCGCCGCGCGAATGGCCTCGCGCAGGGGCTCCACCTGCATCACCATGCCGGGGCCGCCGCCGTAAGGCCGGTCGTCCACCCGCCGGTGCTTGTCGGCCGTGAAATCCCGCGGATTCCACAGCCCGAATTCGAACAGTCCGCCGCGATACGCCCGGCCGGTGATGCCGTGCCCGGTGACCGCCTCGAACATCTCGGGGAACAGGGTCACCACGTCGATGCGCATGCTAGAACTCGGGATCCCAGTCCACCGTCAGCCGCCCGGCCGCCAGATCCACCGACTGCACCGCCTCGCCCGGGGTGTAGGGAATGAGGCGTTCGCGCTCCCCTTCCACCACCAGCACGTCGTTGGCGCCGGTTTCCATCAGCGCGGCCACGATCCCCAGCTCCACGCCCTGGAGGTTGAGCACCTTCAGGCCGATGAGGTCGGACCAGTAATATTCGCCTTCCGCGGCCTCGGGCAGTTCGCTGCGCCGAACCGCAATGGTGGTACCCACCAGCGCCGCCGCTGCATCGCGGTCGTCATACCCCTTCAGCTGAGCGACCACGCCCTTGCCCTGTCCGCGCCCGCCGGCCAACTGCACCGGCACCCAGCCTTCCTGCCTGCGCAGGTGCCAAGTGGCATAACTCAAGATGTTCTCGCGCGGCGCGGTGTAGGAATAGACCTTCACCCACCCGCGCACACCGTACAGGCCGGAGATCCGGCCCATTTCGATGTATTCGTCTTCCTGCGTCATGCGGTATGGATTGCCGCGGACGCGGTCGACGCCAAGACTCAGGCAGCCGCCTGCTTCTTCAGAAGGCTGGCAACGCGGTCGGACACCTGCGCACCGTTGCCCTGCCAGTAGGCCAGGCGCTCGCCGTTGATGGCGAACGGCTGCTCGCCGCCCTTGGCCACCGGGTTGAAGAAACCCAGGCGTTCGATGAAGCGGCCGTCACGACGGTTGCGGCTGTCGGTCACGACGATGCTGTAAAAGGGGCGCTTCTTGGCACCGCCGCGGGCGAGACGAATGATCACCATGGTGTTACTGTTCCTCGTCGTACAAACGAACAGGGCCGCAACACGGCGACCCGGGGCTAAACGAAAGCCGGGTATTGTACGCAAGCGTTTTCCCCGTGGCAAACGGGGGCTGGGAAAAAAGCTGAAACACGGGGAACACGGGGGAATCAGGATTACGAGTAGGAGCGGCCTCAGGCCGCGATTCACCTTCAACCCGAGCATCGCGGCCTGAGGCCGCTCCTACAGGAAAATTGGGTCCCCCGTGTTAAGGCTTTTAGAAAGGCATCCCCGGCATGCGCCCCTTGAGGCCGCGGAGCATCTTGGCCATGCCGCCTTTTTTCATGGACTTCATCATCTTCTGCATCTGGGCGAACTGCTTGAGCAGGCGGTTGATATCCTGCACCTGGGTACCGGAGCCCGCCGCGATACGGCGCTTGCGGGAACCCTTGATGAGGTCGGGGTGGCGGCGCTCGCCGGGGGTCATGGAGTTGATGATGGCGACGACGCGGCCGAATTCCTTGTCGTTGACCTGGTTGCGCACGTGTTCGGGCACCTGGGACATGCCGGGGAGCTTGTCCATGATGCTCATGACGCCGCCCATCTTGCCCAGTTGCTGGAGCTGGTCGCGGAAGTCCTCCAGGTCGAAGCCCTTGCCCTTGGTGATCTTCGTCGCGAGCTTGGCGGCCTGTTCCTGATCGACCTTGCGCTGCACCTCCTCCACCAGGGTGAGCACGTCGCCCATGCCCAGGATGCGTGAGGCCACGCGATCGGGGTGGAAAGTCTCCAGGGCGGCGGTCTTCTCACCCACGCCCATGAACTTGATGGGCTTGCCGGTGATGTGGCGCACCGACAGGGCCGCGCCGCCGCGGGCGTCACCGTCGGTCTTGGTGAGCACCACGCCGGTGAGCGGCAGGGCGTCGTTGAAGGCCTTGGCGGTGTTGGCCGCGTCCTGGCCGGTCATGCTGTCCACCACGAACAGGGTCTCGGTGGGTTCCAGGGCCGCGTGCAGGCGCTGGATCTCGCCCATCATGGCCTCGTCCACGTGCAGACGGCCGGCGGTGTCGAAGATCAGCACGTCGTTGTGGTGCTTGCGCGCATAGTCGGCGGCGGCCTTGGCGATGGCCACCGGGTCCTGGTTCGGGTCCGACGGGAAGAAGTCCACGCCGATCTCGCCCGCCAGGGTCTTGAGCTGGTCGATGGCCGCGGGGCGGTAGACGTCGCCGCTGGCCACCACCACGGATTTCTTGCGCGTCTCCTTCAGCATGCGCGCCAGCTTGGCCACGGTGGTGGTCTTGCCGGAGCCCTGCAGGCCGGCCATGAGGATGGTCACCGGCGGGCGGGCGTTGAGGTTCAGCTCGACGGTCTCCGCGCCCATGATGCGGACCAGCTCCTCGTGAACGATCTTCACCAGGGTCTGGCCGGGGGTGAGGCTCTGCAACACCTCCTGGCCTACGGCGCGCTCGCGCACGTGCTCGATGAGTTCGCGGATCACCGGCAGGGCCACGTCGGCCTCGATCAGGGCCATGCGTACCTCGCGCAGGGTCTCCTTGATGTTGTCTTCGGTGAGGCGGCCGGCGCCGCGCAGGTCGCGAAGGGTTCGGGTAAGTCGTTCGGTCAGGCCGTCGAACATGGAAAACCTCGGGGGAAATGGCGATCACGGGCCAACGGGGCCCGGCTGCGCGCCAAGCCGCGCAGCGGCAAGGGCGGAATTATAGCGTGAAGACCTCGTCGCCGGAGAGCTGGCCTACATCGCGGTCGCGAATGAGCTCGCGGCATTCCTGCGCGATGGTTTGTTCCTCGCCCGGCTTGGCATGGGTAAGGAAGATGCGCGGATTGTGCCTGAGCTTGCGCAGGTCCTCGGCCAGCAGGCTCGGGCAATAATGCCGTGCCATGCGGCAGAGCGCGATCTCCTCATTGGAAAAGGCCGCTTCCACCACCAGCAGGTCCAGGCGCGGCTCGGCGTTGAGCGCCTCCCAGAAACCATCGTTGGTGGTGGTATCGCCGCTGAAGGCGAAGGTACCTGTGGGACTGCTGACCCGGTACCCGACCGTGGGGACGATATGGTTCACGGGGATCATGCGGAACTCCACCCGTCCCGCGCGCACCGGCCCCGACGGGTCCATGGGAAAAAAGCGCAGCACGGGACGTTCCGGGTGCGGCAGGCGGGTGAAATCCGGCCAGATGACGCCGTTGAACAGGTGTTCCTCGAGGGCCCGCAGGGTTTCGGGCAGGGCGTAAACCTCGATGGGTTCACGGATCATGTCGAAGATGCTGTCGGCCATGAGCGGTATGCAATGCACATGGTCGAGGTGAGAATGGGTGAGGAAGATACGGCGAATACATGCCATCTCCTCCAGGGTGAGGCTGCCCACGCCGCTACCTGCGTCGATCAGGTTTTCGTGATCGACCAGGAAAGATGTCGTCCGGTGTCCGGCCCCGATGCCACCGCTGCACCCCAGAACACGAAGCTCCATACGAACCCGACTCTCCATGCCGCTACCTGCGGCGCAGCCTGTGGTTTTTGGCCCGGACGGCCATGCCGCCCACACTTTGCATGGTCACGATCTTTAGCATGCCGGCCGCGCGTTTGTCACAGCGCGCCGTCGCGACAAACCCATTTCATCACCGAATGGACACGATTTCCGGGAAGCCGTTCCCACCGATTAGTGGAGTTTCTTGAGCGCGCCGAAGTATGCCATCATGCGAGTCCGCAACGGATAAACGCCATGAACGCGAGTCTTCCCCTCATCGCCGCCCTCTTCTATCTCAGCGCCGCCGTACTCCTCGGCCTTCGTCTGCACAAGGGCGTGGATGCGAAACTCACCTCCAAAGCCCTGCCGCTGGTGCTGTGGTTCGCGGGCCTCGCCATTCATCTACCCAGCCTCTATGCGGACATCCTCACGCCTGCAGGGCTGCACCTGGCATTCTTCAACGTGGTGGCACTGGTCACGGATGTCATCGCCCTGGTGCTGCTGGCCACCGCCGTGGTGCGCCCGGTGGAGAACCTGGGCGTGTTCGTGCTGCCCATGGCGGCACTTGCGGCCATCGTGCGCATGCTCGTGCCGGTGAGTGGCGGCGCCATCGGATTTGCCAATCCGGGACTGCAGGCGCATATCCTGCTCTCCATCCTGGCCTATAGCCTGTTCGCCATCGCCGCGGTGCAGGCACTGCTGCTGGCCGTCCAGCACCGGCACCTGCGCAACCGCCACCCGGGCGGCTTCATCCGTGCCCTGCCGCCCCTGGATACCATGGAACAACTGTTGTTCCAGATGATTGCCGTGGGCTACGTGCTGCTGACGCTGTCCCTGGCGAGCGGCGTCATTTACCTGCACGACATCTTTGCCCAGCACCTGGTCCACAAGACGGTGCTGTCGATCTTCGCCTGGCTGCTCTTCTCGGTGCTGCTGTGGGGTCGCCGCTACTTCGGCTGGCGCGGCCGCACCGCCATTCGCCTGACCCTGGGCGGCTTCGTGGTACTCATGCTCGCCTACTTCGGCAGTAAGTTCGTGTTGGAACTCCTGCTTGGTCAAGGTTGACTTGGCGGGAACGCTGCCCTCAAATAACCGTTTCACATCACCCACGACCACGCGTTGATTAGCGAAATCCCCACGGGCGCCCTGGTGGCGGCCCTCATTTTCCTGCTGCTGCTGTCCGCCTTCTTCTCGGGCTCGGAAACCGGCATCTTCAGCCTCAACCGCTACCGTCTGCGTCATCTCGCAAAGACAGGGCATCGTGGTGCCCGGCGCACGCAGCGCCTGCTCGAGCGCCCGGACCGGCTCATCGGCGTGATCCTGCTCGGCAACAACTTCGTCAACATCCTCGCCTCGTCCGTCGCCACGCTCATCGGCCTGCGCCTGCTGGGTGATGCCGGCATTGCTGCCGCAGCCGCCCTGCTGACGATCCTGGTGCTGGTATTCGGCGAGGTGACACCGAAGACCCTGGCGGCCCTGAACCCCGAACGGGTCGCGTTCCCGGCAAGCCACGTACTCGGCTTTCTGCTGCGGCTCCTGCGCCCGCTGGTCTGGGCGCTCAACGGGATCTCCAACGGCCTGCTCCGGCTCATGGGTGTCTCACCCGAGAAGGCACCGCATCACCACCTCTCGGCGGATGAACTGCGCACCGTGGTGCACGAGGCCGGCGCACTGATTCCGCACGGGCACCAGCGGATGCTGCTGAGTATCCTCGACCTGGAAAAAGCCACCGTGGAAGACATCATGGTGCCGCGCAACGAGATCGTGGGCATCGATCTGGAGGAGTCCTGGGATCGCATCGTGGAACAACTCACCGGCACCCAGCACACGCGCCTGCCTGTCTACAAAGGTGACATCGATCACGTGCTCGGCTTCGTGCACGCGCGCAACTTCCTCGCGCTGCAGCGCAAGGCGAACATCACCCGGGAAGACTTGCTCGGCATCGTCCGCGAGACCTACTTCATTCCGGAAGGCACCCCGCTCAACACCCAGTTGCTGAACTTCCAGCAGCGGCGTCAGCGCGCCGGTCTGGTGGTGGACGAATACGGCGATATCCTCGGCCTGGCCACGCTGGATGACATCCTCGAGGAGATCGTCGGCGAATTCACCACCGACCCCGCGGCGAGGAGCCGCGCCATCCATCCCCAGCCCGATGGCACCTATCTCATCGACTGCTCCGTGGGCATACGCGAGCTCAATCGCGCCCTGGGTTGGTCACTGCCCACCAAGGGACCCAAGACCCTCAACGGGCTGGTCATGGAGTACCTGGAAACCATCCCCGAGCCAGGCACCACCTTCCTGCTGGAGGGTCAGCCGCTCGAAGTGGTGCAAGCCGGTGAGAATGCCGTCAGAACGGTACGCATCGACCCCACTTACCGCCACAAGGGCAGCACCACGCCGCCCGCTGCCGGGGAAGTGTGACCCGGGCAGCAAATCCCCTCGGGTGCCTCACCGGGGCGCCGCGCAAGTTGTACAACCTGCCGGAGACAATGCATATAATGCCTTGTCAGACTTTGGCTTACATGTGAGGAAGGGGTCCGGTGTCGGCGTTGACACTGTCATTCAAGGGCATGGAGCTGAAGGTCATCCCGCTCGGCCCGGGCGAGATGATCATCGGTAGCGATCCCGCTTGTGCCATCCACATCGACAGTCTTGCGGTGCAGCCACGCCATGCCAGTGTGGTTACCCGCGACAGCGAGACTGTGCTGCGCGACCTGAATACACCCGACGGCACCTTCGTCAACAATGAAAGAGTCGCCGAACGCGTACTCAGGGATCGCGACGACATCCGCGTGGGCAAGCACAACCTCGTGTTCACCCATTCTCCCGTTGCCGCACCCGTCACTGCCGCGGCGCCTACCGCCGAGGCGGCGACGCTGATGCCTGCGCAGGTGCCCGCTGCGGCCGTGACCTCCGCGGTTACCGAGCCCGAGGTCAGTCTGGAGGAATTCACCAGCAGCCCCAAGGTAAAGAATGCATGGCTGCAGATCATGAGCGGCCACAACGTGGGCAAGAACATCAGTCTCAACCGCAAGCTCACCAACCTGGGCACGCCCGGCATCCAGACGGCTGTCATCGCCAAGCGCAACGACGGCTATTTCCTTTCGCACCTGGAAGGTGAGCAGCCGCCCAGGGTGGGGAACATACCCATCGGCGAAAAGAGCTGGCCGCTCAACGATGGCGACATTATCCAGATCGGCAACGTGAAGATGCAGTTCTACTTCGAGTGAAACATGGGCGTGCCGGACGATAGACGCCACTTCCTGCGTTTCGCCCTCGAGGCCGAGGTGCAGATAGACAATGCGCAGGGTACCTACCCGGCCCAGCTTCTGGACATCTCGCTCAACGGCGCCCTGGTGACCTTACCGCCGGGTTGTCCGCGCCTGGAAGGTGGGCCCGCGCGGCTCGCGATCCACCTCCCCGAATCCGACGTGGTCATCACCATGGAAGGCCGCGTTGCCCATCACGACACGAACGTGCTGGGCTACCACTGCGAACACATCGACCTCGCCAGCATCTCCCACCTCAAGCGACTGGTGGAACTCAACCTCGGCGACGGCTCCGAACTCGAGCGCGAGCTCAGCGAGCTCGTTGCGGCTCATTCCAGCTAAGACATATCACGCGGAGTGCGCGGAGGCGCGGAGGAAATACCGGTACAGGCAGCGTTCTGCTTGGGAGAGCCGATCCTGCTGAAAGTCTCTGAGGCGCTGAGCAACAATATTGTTTCTCTGCGTCCTCCGCGTCTCCTCGCCCTCCGCGTTATGCCTCTCACGCCTGCGACAGCGCATCCGCCAGGCGCCGGACGCCGATGACTTCGAGGCCTTCGGGCGGGCGTTTGGGTACGTTGGCTTCGGGCACGATGGCGCGGGTGAAGCCGTGCTTGGCCGCTTCGCGCAGGCGGTCCTGGCCGTTGGGCACGGGGCGGATCTCGCCGGCGAGGCCCACTTCGCCGAAGGCGACCAGGCCCTGCGCCGGCGCACGGTTGCGCAGGCTGGACAACACCGCCAACAGCACCGGCAGGTCGGCGCCGGTCTCGGTGACGCGCACGCCGCCCACCACGTTCACGAACACGTCCTGGTCGTACGTGGCGACGCCGCCATGGCGATGCAGTACGGCGAGCAGCATGGCCAGGCGGTTCTGTTCCAGGCCGAGGGTCACGCGACGGGGATTGGAGAGATGGCTCTCGTCCACCAGGGCCTGCACTTCCACGAGCAGCGGCCGGCTGCCTTCGAGCGTAACCATCACCACACTGCCCGGCACCTCCTCTTCGTGACGCGAGAGGAAAATGGCCGAAGGATTGTTCACCTCCTTGAGACCCTTTTCCGTCATCGCGAACACGCCCAGCTCGTTGACGGCGCCGAAGCGGTTCTTGAAAGCGCGCACCACGCGGAAACGGCTGCCGGCATCGCCCTCGAAATACAACACCGTGTCCACCATGTGCTCCAGCACGCGGGGACCGGCGAGCTGGCCTTCCTTGGTGACATGGCCCACCAGGAACAGGGCCGCGCCGCTCTGCTTGGCGTAGCGCACCAGTTGCGCCGCACTCTCGCGCACCTGGGCCACCGAGCCCGGCGCCGACTGCAGCAGCTCGGTGAAGACCGTCTGGATGGAGTCCACCACCAGTACCTGCGGGCGTTCGCGCGCCGCCGCTTCGAGAATGCCTTCGACGCGCGTCTCCGCCAGCAGACGCACGCGCTGCGCCGCGACGCCGAGGCGATGGGCGCGCAGGCTGATCTGCTGGGGCGATTCCTCGCCGGTGACATACAACACGCCGCAGCGTTCGGACAGCGTCGCCAGGGTCTGCAACAACAGGGTGGACTTGCCGATGCCCGGATCACCGCCGATGAGCACCACCGAACCGGGCACGAGGCCGCCGCCCAGCACGCGATCGAATTCATCGAGCTGGGTGGGCAGGCGCGCCACGTCGTCGGGGGCCACCGCGGAGAGCGCCTGCACTTCCACGCTACCGGCGGCGCCGGCATAGCCCGCGAAGCGCCCACCGCGGGATGGACTCGGCGCGGCCACAGTCTCCACCAGGGTGTTCCATGCACCGCATTCGCCGCACTGCCCTGCCCACTTGGGCGCCTGCGCCCCGCACTCGGTGCAGGTGTAGAGACTCTTCACCCTGGCCATCAGTCGCGGTCGTCGTAGTCGGGATAACGGGGACCCCGGCCCTGGGTCTTACCAGCGTCGCGACGGCGCAGCAGCCAGAGGGCGCCGAAGAAGAGAGCGGCGGGCACGAACACCAGCAGGATCACGCGGCCACCGGACGATTTGAGTGCCTCACAACCACTCAGCAGCAGGGGTGCGAACAGGATGGGCAACAGCTTCCATGTGAGCTTCATGGCTTCCCTCCGGGGAGATCAGGAAAAACGCTGGCGAGGGCGCGGCGGGTTTCGGCATTCACGGGAAAGCGATCCAGTTCGGCAAGGGGGAGCCATGTGGCCTCGGCCGCATCACTGCCCGCCTGGGGCTCCCCTTCCAGCCAAATGCCGAACAGGTCCACCACCACGTAGTGGTAGCGCACCTGTTCCTGCTCGCGCTCGATGTATTCGAAGGTATATGCGGTGGCACCCGCGCGGATGCGCACGCCGGCTTCCTCGAGGACCTCGCGTTCGGCGGCGGCCTGCAAGGTCTCACCCAGGCGGACCTTGCCGCCCGGGATCGCCCATTCGCCCGCATAGGGCGGCTTGGCGCGGCGCACCAGCAGCACGGCATCGCCGCGGCGTACGATGGCGCCCGTCCCCAGCACCGGTCCTTGGCGGGACGGCGTCATGCCTGCCTCAGATCTCCACCCGCGCGACCCGCGGGGTGATGCCGCACAACAAGGTGTAGGCGATGGTGTCGGCGCACTCGGCCACCTCCTCCACCGGCAGTTCGTCGCCCCACAGCACCACCGGGTCGCCGACGCGGGCCTCGGGTTGGGTGCGCAGGTCCACGGTGAGCATGTCCATGGAGACGCGGCCGATGAGCGGCACGCGCTTGCCGTTCACCAGCACCGGCGTACCGGTGCGCGCGTGGCGCGGATAACCGTCGCCATATCCCGCTGCCACCACGCCCACGGGCATGTCCTCGGGGCACACGAAGGTGCCGCCATAACCGACCGCCTGACTGTGCCTGACCCGGTTCACGGCGATGAGTTCCGTACGCAGTGTCATCACCGGCTCGAGACCTTCCTGCGCGCCCACGCGCCCGACGAAGGGCGACACGCCGTAGAGCATGATGCCTGGGCGCGCCCAGTCCGCACGGGAATCGGGCCAGCCGAGCACGCCGGCGGAATTGGCCACCGACCGCTCGCCTTCCAGACCGGCGGTGGCCTCGGCGAAGGCCTGCAACTGGCGCGGCGTGGCCGGGTCATTGCGATCGTCGGCATTGGCGAGGTGGGTCAGAAAGCCGATGCGCTTCACGCCGGCGATGCGCCCCAGCCGTGCCCAGGCCTCGTGCACGTGATCGGGCTGGAAACCAAGCCGGTGCATGCCCGAGTCCACCTTGAGCCATACGTGCACGGGTGCCGCCAGCGTGGCCTGCTCCAGCATGGCCAGTTGCTCCGCGTGATGCACCACCGTGGTCACGCCCAGGCGCTGGATGAGCGCCAGTTCGTCGGCATGAAAGAAGCCTTCGAGCAGGGCGATGGGCGTCCGGACGTCCGCCTCGCGCAAGGCCACGGCCTCGCCGATGGAAGCGACCGCGAGCGTATCGGCCTCGTCCAGGGCGTGCGCCGCGCGCGCCATGCCGTGGCCGTAGCCGTCGGCCTTGATGGCCGCCATGATGCGGCTGTCAGGCACGGCGCGACGGGCGACCGCCAGGTTGTGACGCAGGGCGGAAAGCCGGAGCTCCACGCGGGTTGCGCGCATGTCAGTACTCCGCGTCGCGGAAGCTGTCGGACGCAAAATTCTCGAAACGTGTGTACTGGCCGAGGAAGGTCAGGCGCACCGTGCCGATGGGACCGTTACGCTGCTTGCCGATGATGATCTCGGCCACGCCCTTGTCGGGGCTGTCCTCGTTGTACACCTCATCGCGGTAAATAAACACGATCACGTCCGCATCCTGCTCGATGGCGCCCGACTCGCGCAGATCGGACATGACCGGGCGCTTGTTGGGTCGCTGCTCCAGGCTGCGGTTGAGCTGGGAGAGCGCGATCACCGGCACGTTCAGCTCCTTGGCGAGGGCCTTGAGCGAGCGCGAGATCTCGGAGATCTCCGCGGTACGGTTCTCCTTGCCGGAGCCGACCACCTGCATGAGCTGCAGGTAGTCGATAACGATGAGGCCGAGGCCGTGCTCGTGCTCGCGCGCCAAGCGCCGCGCACGGGCGCGCAGCTCCGTGGGCGTGAGGGCCGGCGTGTCGTCCACGTACAACGGCACCTCGGCCAGAAGCTGCACGGCGGAGGTCAGGCGCGGCCAATCGTCGTCGTCCAGCTTGCCGGTGCGCAGGCTGTGCTGGTTGATGCGACCGAGCGAGGAGATGAGACGCATGGCGAGCTGCTCGCCGGGCATTTCCATGGAGAACACGGCCACCGGTTTGCGCACCTTGATGGCAGCGTTCTCGGCCAGGTTCATCGCGAAGGTCGTCTTTCCCATGGACGGCCTCCCGGCGATGATAATCAAGTCCGACGGCTGCAGGCCCGAGGTCTTCTCGTCGAAGTCCGTGTAACCGGTGGGAATGCCGGTGATGGGGTTGTCCTGCTCGAACAGGGTTTCGATCTTGTCCACCGCCTTGACCAGCAGGTCCTTGATGCTGGTAAACCCGGTGCGTGAGCGTGCGCCCTGATCGGCGATCTCGTAGACAGCCTTTTCCGCTTCGTCGAGCAATTGCTCGACCTTCCGTCCCTCGGGGCTGAAGGCGCTATCGGCAATGGTGTTGGCGACGCCGATGAGCTGGCGCAATACCGAGCGTTCGCGCACGATGGCGGCGTAGTGCTTGATATTGGCGGCGCTGGGGGTGTTGGACGCGAGCGCGCCCAGGTAGGCGATACCGCCGACGCCATCCAGCTCGCCACGCTTGTCCAGCCACTCGGCCAGGGTGACCACGTCGAACGGGCTGTTCTGCTCGGCGAGGGAACGGATGGCGCCGAAGATGAGGGCGTGGTCGCGGCGGTAGAAATCCTTCTCGTTGACCAGATCGGCCACGCGGTCCCAGGCGCCGTTGTCCAGCATCAGGCCGCCAAGGACGGACTGCTCCGCTTCGATGGAATGGGGCGGGACCTTGAGGGCGTCCGCCGCGCGATCATGACTCTGAAGGAAAGCTTCGGGCATGCCAGCGTTCTACCGTGCAGCGATGAGACAGCGCAAGCCCCGCGGCCGCGCTGAAGCCGGACCGGCAGGTTGCCGGGAAGCAACCTGTCCGCGAAGCAAACACGCAAGTGCTTGATTCGGATTGCTGCGCACGGCCTTACCGGCGCGATTCACTGAAACAAGGGCCGCAGCCCTTCATTGGCCGTTATACGACGCGCCCGCCGGCTGTGCCGGCGGGCGCGCGTAAAGGCATCAGGCGGCGACCACCTTCACGGTCACGGCCTGGACCACATCCGAGTGCAGCGACACGTCGATACTGTATTCACCGGTGTGGCGCAGGGCACCTTCGGGCAGCTTGACTTCCGCCTTGGACACTTCCACACCAGCGGCCGTGATGGCGTCGGCGATGTCGGCGGTGCCCACGGAACCGAACAGCTTGCCTTCCTCACCGGCTTTGGCGGTGATGGTCACTTCGCCAAGGGCAGCGACCTTCTCGGCGCGGGCCTGAGCCTCGGCCAGCTCGGCAGCGGCAGCCTTCTCCAGTTCCGCGCGACGGGCCTCGAACTTGGCCAGGTTGTCGGCGGTGGCCAGCACGGCCTTGCCCTGGGGGATCAGGAAATTGCGGCCATAGCCGTTGCGCACCTTGACCTTGTCACCCAGATTGCCCAGGTTGCGCACTTTATCGAGCAGAATGACTTCCATCGTTTTTACCTCTCAATGATTCCCGCACCCGGACAAGTGGGGATTTAACCATTATTGCCTTCCTCACGCTTGGCGCCGAAGAAGGCACGGAAATCGAACCATGCGTCCGCCAGCCCCACCGTCGACAGCGTGATCGCGGTCTGCGGCAGCATGACCAACAGCAGCGCGTACATCAGCACCAGCCACAGGCTGTGCGCCCCCTTCAGCCTGACCAGCCCATGCACCACCGCAATGCCGTGCAGCAGAAGCAACACGATCAGCACGATGATCACGTCCGAGGCGAAGGCAGCGAGCTTTTCGCTCCCGAAAAAGGTCAGACTGGCGACCGCCAGGGTCACCAGGCCCAGCATCGGGCTGAACCTCAGCGCATGAAACTCGCGCTGGAAACCACCCGCATGATAGAGCTGTGCCTGCCACCAGCGCGCGATTAACAGGCTGCCCACCAGGCTGAGCGTGAAACCGGCCGCGAGGGCGCCGGTCATCACCGCATAGACCTCGTCCATGGCTTCGATGGCTGGTGCGCCGGCCTCGCGGAACACATTCTCGAAGACCTTGCGCCAGAATGCGGCCGGCTCGTCCAGCACGCCGTACAACGCCAGCACGAACAGTGCCCCGAAGCCGCCCGCCATGAGGAGCACGCGGCTCAGGGACACCGAACGCCGTAACTCCAGGGCGAGGAACCATATCGGCAGCCACAGGGCCACCAGATAGGCTGGGCCCGGCACGGCGCTCTGCACCAGCAGCAATGCCAGCGCCGTCACCGCCAGAGCCGCCACGAGGGCTACCCGGGCGCCATGCCACGCGCCCAGGCGGAGGGTCACCAGTGCCACTGCCGCACCCGCCAGATAGCTGAAGGGCGGCAGAACCAGTGACAACACCGCGCAGACGGCCGCCACAAGGACCGCCTGCATCGGGCCGCGCATGATGTAGCCCGCCAGGAACCTCATGGTCCCGTCTCCCCCGGCGTACCGGGATCAGTGCTGATCGCTGTAAGGCAGCAGCGCCAGGAAACGGGCACGCTTGATGGCGGTGGCCAGCTGGCGCTGGTACTTGGCCTTGGTGCCAGTGATGCGGCTCGGAACGATCTTGCCATTCTCACTGACGTAGTTCTTCAGCGTGGCGAGATCCTTGTAATCGATCTCCTTCACGCCCTCGGCCGTGAAGCGGCAAAACTTCTTGCGACGGAAAAAGCGGCTCATGTTTACGCTCCTGAATGTCTCGAATTCTCACGACCACCGACGGGTGGTCCCGGGCCTTATTCGGCCTGCTCGCCTGCGGGTGCAGTTTCCTCGGCCGACTCACGCTCGGCGTGGTAACGGCGGGATTCCTCACGGTCCTTCTCTTCCTTGGCCTTGGCCATAGGGGAAGGCTCGGTGTCGGCGCAGGGGCGCGAGATGATCAGGTTGCGCAACACGGCATCGTTGAAGCGGAACGCCGACTCCAGTTCACGCATGGTCTCGACCGGGCACTCGATGTTCATCAGCACGTAATGTGCCTTGTGGATCTTGCTGATGGGATAGGCCAGCTGGCGCCGGCCCCAGTCTTCGAGACGATGGATCTGGCCGCCGCCGGCTTCAATGGTCGAGCGGTAGCGCTCGATCATGGCGGGAACCTGTTCGCTCTGGTCCGGATGGACCAGGAACACGATTTCGTAGTGATTCACTGTGTGCTCCTCACGGATTGGCAGCCTTGGGACAACCCAAGGCAAGGAGTTTTTCCGGGGCCCATCCCCGAAAAGCCGGCTATTGTACCCGCCGCCCCTCCCCCGCGCAAACGGCGAACGCCGGCGGACGAAGACAGAAGAGAAAAGCTTAACCACGGGGGACACGGAGAACACGGGGGGGAATCCTTCGAAGGTTACCCGTCACTGTAGGAGCGGCCCTTGGCCGCGATTGGCGTTAGATACTGCGTTATGGCGGCTGGGAGCCGCTCCTACAGAAGAAATTGGGTTTCCCCGTGTTCCCCGTGTCCCCCGTGGTTAATGCTTTTTGCCTTTAGTCGGCTTATGTTCACTCGCGGGGGCTAGCCGATGCGCTGGCGCAGGGCCTCGAAGAGGCAGATGCCGGTGGCAACGGAGACGTTGAGGCTTTCCACGCTGCCGCGCATGGGGATACGGACCAGTTGGTCGCAGTGTTCACGGGTGAGGCGGCGCAGGCCTTTTTCCTCGGCACCGAGCACCAGGGCCAGGGGGCCGGTGAGGTCGGCCTGAAACAGGGAGGTCTCGGTCTCGCCCGCAGTACCGATGATGTACACACCGGCATCGCGCAGCATGCGCAGGGTGCGGGCGAGGTTGGTGACCTGCACGAACGGCGTGGTCTCGGCAGCACCCACCGCCACCTTGCGGACCGTGGGTGTGAGCCCGCAGGCGCGGTCACGCGGGGCGATAACGGCATGCACGCCCGCCGCGTCGGCGCTGCGCAGGCAGGCACCGAGATTGTGCGGATCCTGTATGCCATCGAGTACCAGCAGGAAGGCGGGCTCCTGCAGGTTGACCAGCAATTGTTCCAGGTCCGATTCGTGCAGGCCCTGGGCGGGACGCACGCGGGCAGCGGCGCCCTGATGGCGCGCACCATGGGTCAGCTCGTCCAGGCGCTCGCGGGCAACCCAGGAATGGGCCACGCCCGCCTGCTGGAGTTTTTCGGCGAGGAGGCGCAGGCGCTGATCATGGCGTGCCGCGTCCAACCACACCTGACGCACACGACCCGGAGCGCGCAACACCGCCTCCACCGCGTGCAGGCCGTAGACGAGCGTGTGGTCGTTCATTTCTTCTTGACCAGTTCGAAATCGATCTTGCGATCATCGAGGGACACGCGCACCACACGTACGCGTACCTTGTCGGCCAGGCGGAAGATCTTGCGGGTGCGCTCCCCGACAAGGCGGTGGGCCGCCGGTTCGAAGTGGAAGTAATCCTCGCCCAGCCCGGTGACGTGCACCAGGCCTTCCACGTAGATGTCTTTCAATTCCACGAAAATGCCGAACCCGGTAACGCCGGTGATGATGCCTTCGTACTCCTCGCCCACGCGATCCGTCATGTATTCGCACTTGAGCCAATCCACCGCATCGCGGCTGGCCTCGTCGGCTCGGCGCTCGGTGTTTGAGCACTGCTCGCCGAGTGCCTCCATCTCGCTTCTGCCGTAGCGGAAGCCCTCGGGGGTACCACCCGCGAGTACGTGACGAATGGCGCGGTGTACCAAGAGGTCCGGGTAACGGCGAATGGGTGAGGTGAAGTGGGTATAGGCCTCGAAGGCCAAGCCGAAATGGCCGGCATTGTCCGGTGAATAGACCGCCTGCGACAGGCTGCGCAACAACACGGTCTGGATGAGGTGGGCGTCCGGGCGCTCGCCCACCTGCTGCAGCAGGGCCGCGTAATGCTTGGGCTCGGGCGCGTCACCACCACCGAGCTTCAGACCCAGCTCCTTGAGGAATTCACGCAGGTCGGTGAGCTTGGCCTCGGTAGGGCCTTCGTGCACGCGGTAAAGGACCGGCACGCCCGCATCGGCAAGGAAGTCGGCCGCCGCCACATTGGCGAGCAGCATGCATTCCTCGATGAGCCGGTGGGCATCGTTACGCACCACGGGGACGATGGCCTCGATCTTCTTGCCCGCACCGAAGACGATTCTGGTTTCGGTGGTCTCGAAATCGATGGCACCGCGCTTGCAGCGCCGTGCATGCAAGGCCTTGTACAGCGCATACAGGGTCTCCAGATGCGGCAACACCGCACCGTACTGCTCGCGCAAGGCTGCATCACCGTCCACCAGCATGGCTGCGACCTTGGTGTAAGTGAGACGCGCATGGGAGCGCATGACCGCGGGGTAGAAGCGATAACCGACCAGCTTGCCCTGGCCGTTCACTTCCATGTCGCAAGCCATGCACAGCCGATCCACATTGGGATTGATGGAGCACAGTCCGTTGGACAGCACCTCGGGCAGCATGGGCACCACGCGGCCAGGGAAATACACGGAGTTGCCGCGACTCACAGCCTCCGCGTCGAGAGCGGTGCCCGGACGCACGTAGTGGGAGACGTCGGCAATGGCCACGATGAGTCGCCAGCCCTTGCCGCGGGGCTCGGCATAGACGGCATCATCGAAGTCCATGGCATCGTCACCGTCGATGGTGACCAGAGGGATATCACGCAGATCGGTGCGTCCCGCCTTGGCCTCCTCGGACACGTCCAGCGGCAGGTCGGCGATCTCTGCCTCCACCAGCGGTGACCATTCCTTGGGTAGCCCGTGGGCGCGGATGGCCACATCGATCTCCATGCCCGGAGCCATGTGATCACCCAGGATCTCGACCACGCGGCCAAGCGCCTCGCGCCGGGCCGTGGGATGTTCCATGATCTCCACCACCACGAACTGGCCCGGTTTGGCGCCATAGGTCTGATCGGGCGGGACGATGATGTCCTGGTTGATGCGCTTGTTCTCGGCCTCCACGAAACCGACGCCCTGCTCGATGAAGTAGCGGCCTACCACTTGTTTATTGGCACGCTCCAACACCTCCACCACGGCGGCCTCACGCCGGCCGCGCCGGTCCACGCCGGCGACGCGGGCCACGATACGGTCGCCGTGCATCACCGCGTTCATCTCGCGGGCCGCGAGAAACAGGTCGTCACCGCCTTCGTCCGGCACCAGGAACCCGAAACCGTCCGGATGGCCGATGACCCGCCCGCGGATGAGGTCCATCTTGTCGATGATGCCGTAGTCGCCACGGCGGTTCTGAATGAGCTGGCCATCGCGCTCCATGGCGCGCAGGCGCCGACGCAAGGCCTCGAGTTGGTCGGGGCTCTTCAGACGCAGGGCACGGGCAATCTGTTCGCGATTGAGGGGTTTGCCCTTGGCTTCCAGCATGGCAAGGATGTACTCGCGGCTGGGAATGGGCTTCTCGTATTTTTCGGACTCACGCTGGGCGAATGGGTCGGAGGAGGGAAGGTTTTTCGCCATTGAGGTTGTTTTTTCCTTGGGGGAACAGCTCGTTAAAGCCCATTCTATCAGCCGGCGCGGCGGCATGTGCGGCAACATGCAAGCAGCCGTTGACAAGGTGCGGGCGTATGGGTAAAGTGCGCGCCTCATCGCCGAGGTGGCGGAATTGGTAGACGCGCTAGTTTCAGGTACTAGTGGAGCGATCCGTGGAGGTTCGAGTCCTCTCCTCGGCACCAAATCAAGGTGTCACACACCGCCCAAGCTGTGAAGAAAAGGCCGCTCTCGAAGCGGCCTTTTTCATTTCCGCCTGAGAAGAAGAATTCAACGCAAAGACGCAAAGGGCGCCAAGGAAGCAAAGGGAAAGAAGGGTCAAGAACGACCGGATACCAGTTGCCTGCCCTCTCGGTGATTGATCTTCTCCGCGTCCTCCGCGCCTCCACGTTTCGACCTGCAATATTTCCACCACCCTCCAAAGCAAAAAGCCCGGGCATATACCCGGGCTTTTTCGTTTCGCGATCCTCAGTCGAACGGATGGCGCAGGACGATGGTCTCGTTGCGGTCGGGGCCGGTGGAGACGATGTCGACCGGCACGCCCACTCGCTCTTCGATGCGCTTGAGGTAGGCGCGGGCGTTGGCCGGCAGGTCCTCCATGCGCTTCACCCCCACGGTGGATTCCTTCCAGCCCGGCATTTCCTCGTAGATGGGCTCGCAGGCCTCGAACGCCTCGGCGCCCGCGGGCGGGGTCAGGCGTTCCTGGCCGTCGCAGCGGTAACCCACGCACAGGCGGAGGGTATCGAGTCCGTCCAGCACATCGAGCTTGGTGATGCACAGGCCTGAAACACTGTTGATCTGGATGGAGCGACGCAGGGCCACGGCATCGAACCAGCCACAGCGGCGGGCACGGCCAGTGGTGGAGCCGAATTCGTGGCCGCGACGTGCCAAGTGCTCGCCCATCTCATCGAACAGCTCAGTGGGGAACGGACCCGAGCCCACGCGGGTGGTATAGGCCTTGGTGATACCGAGCACGTAATCCAGGTATTTCGGCCCCATCCCGGTGCCGGTGGCGGCGCCGCCGGCGGTAGTATTGGAGGATGTGACGAACGGGTAGGTGCCGTGATCGATGTCCAGCAGCGCGCCCTGGGCACCTTCGAACATGATGCTGTCACGACGTTCGTACGCCTGGTGCAGCAATTCGGTGACATCGGCCACCATGGGACGCAGGTCATCGGCGAGGGCCAGGGTTTCATCCAGCACCTGCTGGAAGTCCACCGGTTCCGCCTTGAAGTAATGCTGCAGGTTGAAGTTATGGTAATCGAGCACTTCGCCCAGCTTGGCGGCGAAGCGTTCGCGATGGAACAGATCCCCCAGCCGCAGGCCGCGGCGGGCCACCTTATCCTCGTAAGCTGGCCCAATGCCGCGGCCGGTGGTACCGATCGCCTTGGCGCCGCGCGCCTTCTCGCGCGCCAGGTCCAGGGCGACGTGATAGGGAAGTATGAGCGGGCACGCGTCACTGATACGCAGGCGTTCCCGAGCCGGGACGCCGCGCTCTTCCAGTTCACGCAGTTCCTTGAACAGCGCCGAGGGTGACAACACCACGCCGTTGCCGATGAGGTTCATCACGTTCTCGCGCAGGATGCCCGAGGGGATGAGATGCAGCACCGTCTTGACGCCATCGATGACCAGCGTATGGCCGGCATTGTGGCCGCCCTGGAAACGCACCACCACCTGGGCGCGATCCGTGAGCAGGTCCACCACCTTACCCTTGCCCTCGTCGCCCCATTGCGTGCCGATGACTACGACATTCTTGCCCATGTTTGTTCTCTCTACGGCGCCTCGCGCCTGGTATGCCAACTTCAACCGTCGACGGCGACGACCCGCCAACCGTCGGCGCTGCGCCGCAACAGGCGGTCACAACCCATCTCCGCGGCCCCGCCCTGCTGACCGGGCAATGCCCGCACCACACGTTCGCCGGCCGCGCGCAATGCGCGCACTTCGGCCTCGAGCGCGGGTTCCTCGTCAGGGGGCGCAAAGATACCACGAAGCGCGGGTCCACCGTCAGTGGCAAGCGCTACGAGGGCCTTCAGGTCCATGCTGAAACCGGTGGCGGGACGGGCGCGGCCGAAGATGCGGCCGATGTCGTCGTAACGCCCGCCCTGGGCGATGGCCTGACCACGCCCAGGGACAAAGGCGGCAAAGACGGCGCCGGTGTGGTAGTGATAGCCGCGCAGCTCGGCCAGATCGAAGTGGAAACGCACCTGCGGAAGGTGCCGTGCGGCAGCCAGTGCCAGGGCCGAGAGGTTGGCAAAGGCATGTTGTACGTCCTCGCCTGCACCACGCATCACGCCGGCGGCCTCGTCCAGTACTTCTCGTCCACCATTGAGGTCGACCAGGGCCGCGAGGCGCGCGCGCGCAGCGGAGGCCAGGGGTGCCGCAGCGAGGATGGCCTCCACCTCGGCACGGGCCTTGCGCTGCAGGGCGTCAAACAACCGGGTCTCGGTCTCGGCGCCCAGGCCGGCTTCGCGGGCGAGGCCACGGAAAATACCCACGTGACCCAGGTCCATGTGCAGCTCCGTGACCCCCACGGACTGCAGTGCCTCGGCCATGAGGCTCATGACCTCCAGGTCGCTCTCGATACCCGCATGACCGTAAAGCTCTGCACCCACCTGCAGCGGGCTGCGCGTCCCCCCCAGTTCCTGGGGCCGTGTGCGCAGCACGGAACCGAGATAGCACAGCCGCGTGGGGACATCGTGCTTGATGCGATGGCTGTCGATGCGCGCCGCCTGCGGGGTCATGTCGGCGCGCACGCCCATGAGCCGGCCGGTGAGCTGGTCGGTGATCTTGAAGGTCTGCAGGTCGAGGTCATCGCCGCTGCCGATGAGCAGCGATTCCAGGTATTCGATGAGAGGCGGCTCCACCAGCTCGTAGCCCCACGAGCCGAACAGGTCGAGCAACCGCCTGCGCAAGTCTTCCAGGTGCGCCGCCTCGGGCGGCAACAGTTCCTCAATGCCTTCGGGCAGCAGCCAACGGTCGTTCTCGCGCATGAATCAGTTCCTGATGAGGTAAAGCAACACGGCGCCCAGGACCATACTCGCGAGCCCGGAGATCCGCAACGCGCGTTCGTCCATCTGGGCCATGGTAACAAGGGCCTGCCTGAACAGTCCCGGCGCCAGCGCCGGCAGGAGGCCTTCCAGCACCAGCATCAGGGAAAGCGCCACCCACAGTTCCACGACATTGCTCCAAAAAGAAAACGGGCGGCTTGCGCCGCCCGGTCAAAGAAGGAAGCTTGCTCAGCGCCCCTGGGTGTCCTTGAAGTACTTGAAGAACTCCGAGCCCGGGTCGAGCACCAGCACGTCCTGCTGGCTGCTGAACACGTTCTTGTAGGCATTCAGGCTGCGATAGAGCTTGTAGAACTCCTCGTTGCGCCCGAAGGCCTTGGCGTAGATATCCGCCGCACTCGCATCGCCTTCACCACGGGTGTGCTCCGCGTCGCGATAGGCCTCGGCCAGGATGATGGTGCGCTGGCGATCCGCGTCGGCGCGGATGCGTTCCGCCGCCTCGGCACCGCGTGAACGCAGGTCCTTGGCCACGCGCGCACGCTCCGCTTCCATGCGCTGGTACACCGAACTGCTCACCTCGGGCGGCAGCTCGATGCGCTTCATGCGCACGTCCACCACCTCAATGCCGAAGGCCCGCGCCTGCTCATCGAACTGGTCGCTGATGATGCTCATGATCTGCGCGCGTTCGCCGGAGATCGCCTCCTGGATGGTGCGCTTGCCGAACTCGTTGCGCAGGCCTTCCACCACCACCTGGGACAAGCGCTGGTTGGCGCGCATCTCGTCACCGCCCGTGGTGCGGTAGTAGGCAGTGACATCGATGATGCGCCACTTCACGAACGCGTCGACGATGACGTTCTTCTTTTCCAAGGTCAGGAAGCGCGCCGGCTCCATGTCCAGGGTCATCACGCGCGCGTCGAACTTGCGCACCTTGTTGATGACCGGGATCTTGAAATGGATGCCTGGGTCGTAATCCGCGCGTTCGAATTCACCCAGCCGGAACTTGATGGCCAGTTCACGTTCATTGACCGTGAACAGGGACATGAAGCCCAGCCAGACGAGTACGAGGATACCTATGACGGGCACCATGGAAATGCGGTTCATCAGCGTACCTCCCTACGGCGCAGGGCGTCGCGGCTGCGCGCGTCCACGGGTGCCGCCGGGGCGGCTTGTTCCACTGCAGCCGGTAGCGACACCGACGGTGCGCCCGCGTCGCGCTGCATGATCTTGTCGAGCGGCAGGTAGATGAGGTTGTTGCTGCCTTTGGTATCCACCAGCACCTTGCTGCTGCGCGAGAGTACCGACTCGAGTGCGTCGAGATACAGGCGCTGGCGCATCACGCTGGGTGCCTTCTGGTACTCGGCGAGCACCTTCACGAAGCGCGCGCTCTCACCTTCGGCTTCGGCGATCACCTGTTCCTTGTAGGCGTTGGCCTCCTCGATCACGCGCGCGGCGGCACCGCGGGCCTTGGGCAGGATCTCGTTGGCATAGGCCTCGGCTTCGTTGATCAGGCGTTGCTCGTCCTCGCGCGCCTTCACCGCATCGGCGAACGCACCCTGCACCTGTTCCGGTGCCTGGGCGTTCTGCATGTTCAGGCTGGTGACCTGCAGGCCGGTCTTGTACCGATCGAGGGTGTCCTGCAGTACCTGCTGGGAACGCGCCACGATCTCCGAACGGCCGCCGGTGATCACGAAGTCCATCTTGCTCTTGCCGACCACTTCGCGCACGGCGCTCTCGGTGACGGCGCGCAGGGTCTCGTCGGGATCACGCACGTTGAACAGGTAGTCACGGGCATCCTTCACGCGGTATTGCACGGCGAACTTGATGTCCACCAGGTTCTCGTCCTGGGTCAGCATCAGGCCTTCGTCACCGCGATAGCCCAGTTCCACACTGCGCACGCTGTCCACGTCCACCACTGTGACGGACTGGATCAGGCGGGGATACCAGTGCGGGCCCGGGCCCGTGGTCTCGTGATAGGCGCCGAACTGCAGCACCACGCCGCGCTTGCCTTCATCCACGATGTAGATGCCGGACACGGCCCACACAAGGAACACCACACCAAGGATGAAGGACAGCCCCGAGAGGTTGAACCCGCCCGGTGCGGTGCCGCGGCGCCGGCCGAACAGGCCGCCGAAGCGTTCCTGCAGCTTGCGCATCATGTCGTCGAGATCGGGCGGCCCCTGTTCGCCGCCACGGCCGCTCCAAGGATCCTTGGAGCCGCCCGGCTCATTCCAGGCCATGGGTGTCTCCCCAATGTTTGTGATGAGTGGATTTCATGAATTAAGAGTCCGTGAATTCTAAGAACCAGTCAGCTGCGTAGCAATGAAAGCTCACTGTGTGGGCAGGTGCGCAGCGAAATCCGGTGTCTTGCGCAACTGCGACCACGCCTGTGGCTTCAATTCGACCTCAAGACACCAATCTCCGTTCTCCTCGATGTGTTCATTTCGCACCGCACCCAGCGCGTACAGTTGCGCTCGCAGCCGGCCCGCACTGGGCGGCAGTTGCAGGGCACGACGCACCATGGTCGGCCGCAGGAACTCGCCGGCCGCTGCAAGCAGCAGGTCGAAACCTGCACCCGTGAGCGCCGAGACGTACACGCGCCGGACACTGCCATTCTCGTCACGTTCGATCCCCGGCTCCGCACCATCCACCAGATCGATCTTGTTGAATACCTCGATCTGGGGCGTGTCGTGGGCACCGATCTCCGCCAGCACCTCGTTTACTTCGCCGACCTTCTCCTGGCGCTCAGGGTCATGCGCATCGATCACATGCAGCAGCAGGTCCGCATCACGCGTCTCCTGCAAGGTGGAGCGGAAGGCCGCCACCAGATCGTGCGGCAGGTGCCGGATGAACCCGACCGTATCCACCAGCACCATGCTCTCACCATTGGCAAGCGGCACGCGCCGCATGGTCGGGTCCAGCGTCGCGAACAACTGGTTGGCCGCGAGTACCGCGGCATCGGTCAGCCGGTTGAAGACCGTGGACTTGCCCGCGTTGGTGTAGCCGACCAGTGAGACAACGGGAACCTCCGCGCGGTTTCGCGCACGGCGACTTTGTTCGCGTTGCCGGTCCACTTTCTCCAGCCGCTTGTTGAGCTGCTTGATGCGCTCACCGAGCAGGCGCCGGTCGGTTTCCAACTGGGTCTCGCCCGGGCCGCGCAGGCCGATACCACCGCGCTGGCGCTCCAGGTGGGTCCAGCCCCTCACCAGGCGGGTGGACAAGTGACGCAACTGCGCCAGTTCCACCTGTAACTTGCCCTCGTGGGAACGGGCACGCTGCGCGAAGATGTCCAGGATCAGCGTGGTGCGGTCCAGCACGCGGCACTGGAGGAGTCGCTCCAGGTTGCGCTCCTGGGCCGGGCTGAGCGGGTGGTTCACCAGCACCACGTCGGCCTGCTGCGCCTGCACGATTTCGCGGATCTCGTCGGCCTTGCCGCTACCGATGAAGTACTTGGGCTCGGGCACACGGCGCGCACCGGTCACTACCGCAACCGGCTCCACACCCGCGGAAATGGTCAAGTCCCGGAATTCATCGAGATCTTCCCGGTCCTTCTCCTGCTGGAGGTCAAGATGCACCAGAACGGCACGTTCACCGCTCTTCGGTCTTTCAAACAAATGGGCCTCCGCTCACGGGCAGCGCCGGGGTGCGACCCCGGAATTCGTGTTAGAAACGGGGCGGCTGGGTCTGGGCAGGTTCATCTTGGGCCGAGGACGTTCCACCCACGGTGCCGGCGCTGAGGCGCACGGGCCGGGAAGGAACGACGGTGGAAATGGCGTGCTTATAGACCATCTGACTCACGGAGTTCTTGAGCAGCACCACGAATTGATCAAACGATTCCACCTGGCCCTGTAGCTTGATGCCATTCACCAGGTAGATGGAAACCGGGATCCGTTCTTTGCGGAGGGCATTCAGGAAGGGGTCTTGCAAGGCTTGCCCTTTACTCATAGGGAGTCTCTCCTTTTTATTATCTGGGGGCCAAAATCAGCCCAAAAAACCAAAATGTCAGGTAAACGTGGTGCTGCTTCAGCTTTCTCACCGTGAGGGAAATTGTAGCATACCCGCCCTGCGCTACTTTATGGAGTACCGGGCCAGGATTTTCAATGCACACTCCAACACATAAGGATCGAGCGCATCCAGCCGTTCGGCCTCGGTCCACTGTCGCAGCCACGTGATCTGGCGCTTGGCCAGTTGGCGGGTCGCCGCAACAGCCCTTTCGACCATGGTGGCGGCATCATGTTCCCCGGCCAGGTAAGCCCAGGCCTGCCGATAGCCCACGCAGCGGATGGAGGGCAGTTCGGGTGACAGGTCACCACGCCGGTAGAGCCGTTCCACCTCGTCGAGAAACCCCGCGCGCAGCATGCCCTGGAAGCGTCGCGCGATACGCTCACGCAACACCTCGCGTGCGGCGGGCATGATCACCAGTTCCACGGCTTGGTATGGAAAGTCCGGCTCGCTGCCCCGTGCCAAAGACTCACTCAGGGGCACGCCCGTGAGCTCATACACCTCGAGCGCACGCTGCAGGCGTTGGGGGTCGTTGGGGTGGATGCGCGCGGCGGCCACCGGGTCGACGGCGGCGAGCCGTGCGTGCATGGCCTCCCAGCCCACCGCTGCGGCCTGAGCCTCGATACGGGCGCGGGTAGCGGTATCGGCTGAGGGCAGCTCGGCCAGACCCCGCTGCAGGGCACGAAAGTAGAGCATGGTGCCCCCCACCAGCAGCGGGACCCGCCCGCGGGCATGGCTGGCACGGATCTCGCCCAGGGCATCGGTGCGGAAGCGGGCGGCTGAATAGCTTTCGGCCGGATCCAGGATGTCGATGAGCCGGTGCGGTGCCTGCGCGAGCACCTCCGCATCTGGCTTGGCCGTGCCGATGTCCATGGTGCGGAACACCATGGCCGAGTCCACGCTGATGATGTCCAGCGGCAGGCGCTGTGTGAGTGCCACGGCGAGGTCGGTCTTGCCGCTCGCGGTAGGTCCCATGAGCAGCACCACCACGGGCAAGGCGCTCACAGGGGCACCTCCAGCAATCGCGTGAGTTGCTCGGACCCGAGTTCACGCCAGACCCCGGGCACGTCAGCCTTGGCCCTGGCCCGCTCCAGCCAGCGCAACTGCGCTTCATGGGAGCCGTGCCCCGGGGCCCGGGCGGTGGCGGCGAGTGCCGCCGCCAAGCCGTGGCGATCGGCACCCTGGGCCAGGCCGGCGAGCAGGGCTTCGACGGCGCCCTCGGGATCGGCGGCGAGCACCGCGGGTACGGCGCGCACCAATACCGCCCCGCCGGATACCGGGTTCACGTCGAACCCCAGCGCGTCCGGCAATTCCCCCGCCACCTCGAGCGCATCCAGCGCCGCCTTCTCCGACTTCACGGAGACAGGAAACAACAGCGGGCTGGCAGCCACCGGCCCGCCATCGGCAAACGCCGCCGCGGCATCCGCCTGGGCCAGGCGCTGCAGGTCCGCGACGCCCAGTCCATGCTCGCTTTCAGCCACCATGAAACGGCCATCGATCACCGTCAGCGGCCGCCACTTTCCCGTGTTCCGCCCGGGGGCGGGTGTCGTGCGCCGGTAGTCGGCCCTGCGTTCATGCACGTCCGTCGCAGGCGCTCGCACCGGGGCCGGCGCGGTGACCGATTCCTCGGCTTGCGTGGGGTCCTGGCGCAGGGCGTCGCGCAGCGCGCTCACCAGGAAATCGTGCACCAGGCGTGCCTCGCGAAAACGTACCTCATGCTTGGTGGGGTGCACGTTGACGTCCACCTGGGCGGGGTCCATTTCCAGATAGAGTACGAACGCGGGATGGCGCCCCTCCTCCACCTGACCGTCGTAAGCCTGGCGCAGGGCGTGGTTCACCACGCGGTCGCGGATCACCCGGCCGTTCAGGTAGACGTATTGGATATCCGACTGGGGACGGCCATACCCACGCCGACCCACCCAGCCTGTGAGGGTGAGACCGGCGGCCTCGAATCTCAGCGCCAGGGCGTTCTCGATGAAGCCTCGTCCCAGCAGGGCCATGAGGCGCCGCTCCTGCTCGCGCGCCTCGGTGGCGGCACGCAGGGAGAAGATTGCACGGCCGTTGTGACGCAGGGTGAAGCCGGCGTGGAAACAACCGAGGGCGAGGCGCCGCACGGTCTCTTCCAGGTGCTCGTATTCAGTGCGCTCGGCGCGCAGGAACTTGCGCCGGGCGGGTACGTTGTGGAACAGGTCGCGCACTTCCACGGTGGTGCCCACCGGATGGGCGCAGGGCCGCGGCGGCACCGAGCCATCGCCTTCCAGGCGCCAGCCGCTGGCGCCATCCGCCTGCCGGCTTGCCACGCTGAAGCGTGAGACGGAGGCGATGCTCGCCAGTGCCTCGCCACGGAACCCCAGGCTGCGGATGCCCAGCAGGTCGCGCGGCCGATCGATCTTGCTGGTGGCATGGCGGCTCACCGCGAGGACCAGGTCGTGTGGATGGATGCCGGCGCCGTTGTCACGCACACGCAGCAGGCCTGCGCCGCCTTGTTCGGCCTCCACGAGGATGTCGTCGGCACCGGCATCGAGACTGTTCTCGACCAGTTCCTTGGCGACCGACGCGGGGCGTTCGACCACTTCACCGGCGGCAATCTGATTGGCGAGTTGCGAGGAAAGGCGGTGGATCCGCCGGGGCTCGGGGGTCTGCATCGGCTTAGTGTACTGGTTTCGCCCGGAGGTACATGCAGCGAAACGCACACCCGTGCACGGATTCAGCTGGACGGAATACGCAGCACCATGCCGACCCGCAGATCATCCGTGGGGAGCTGGTTCACGCGCCGCAGGTTTTCCAGGCTGACGTCGTAGCTGCGGGCAATGCCGCTGAGGGTATCTCCCCGCGCGATGACGTGCTCGCGCGCACGCGCGCGGGCCAGGCGGGTGCCCGGCGGCGGATTGTTGTGGAAATAGGCACGAATACCTTCCATGAGCGCCTTGGCGATCGCGTACTGATGACTGGAACTGCGTAGCTGGCGTTCTTCCTGAGGGTTGGAGATGAACGCAGTCTCCACCAGCACCGAAGGCATGTCGGGTGCTTTCAGTACCTGGAAACCCGCCTGTTCCACCCTCGGCTTGTGCACGGAGCCCACCTTGCGCAGGCTGCCCAGCACGCGGGCCGCCGCATCACTGCTGGCGTCGAGCGTGGCGGTCTGCGAGAGATCGAGCAGCACCGAAGCCAGCAGGTCATCCTTGTCATCCAGGCTCACGCCGCCAATCACGTCCGAGGCGTTTTCCTTGTCGGCCAGGATGGCCGCGTATTCGCTAGAGGCCCCGCGCTGGGACAAGGTATACACGGAGGCACCACGCGCGCGTCGATCGCGGAACGCATCGGCATGGATGGATATGAACAGATCGGCGCGCTGGCTGCGTGCCTTCCTGATGCGCTGCTTGAGACTCACGTAGTAGTCGCCGTCACGCGTCATGTAGCAGCGCATGCCCGGCTCCTGCTCGATGAGGGCCTTGAGGCGTCGTGCGACGGCGAGCACCACGTCCTTTTCGCGTGTACCGGTGGGGCCCAGTGCGCCCGGGTCTTCGCCACCGTGACCCGAATCGAGGGCGATGACGATGTCGCGCAGCGCGCGGGCGTCACCCTTATCCACGTGGTGTGCGGGTGCCGTCTTGGCCGTGGGATCTTCCAGGTCGATGACCAGGCGGTCACCGTACTCTGCGTTGGGGCGCAGCACGAAACTCTTGGGTCGCACCTTCTGCTTGAGATCGAGCACCACGCGCAGCACGTCGTTTTCCTGACGTGCGGTGCGGATGCCTTTCAGCAAGCCCTGGGAGTAATCAAGACCCGCCAGCGACCTGCTGAGGGTTGCCGCGGTGATATCGATGACCACCCGTTCGGGGTTGGCGAGGGTGAACAGGGTGTGTTCGACGGGTGCCGAGAGATCGAAGACCAGACGAGTGGACTCCGGTGACGGCCACATGCGTACGCCGTTCACCTGCACACCGCCGGCGGCAAGGACACGGGGCACGACAGGCAGCAGCAGCAATCCCGCCAGGGTGCCCAGGGCAGCGCGGCGTTGGCTACTGAAACCGAAATCTTCTTTCCGCTTAAAGGGATGCAACGGATTCTTCTGCCGCTGTCGAGGTTTTTTGCTAACTTAGTCGCAAGAAAACCAAAGGTCAACCCTCATACGGCGGCCGATGCAAAGAAGACAAACCCCGGAGGCTACGGAGCGAAATACGCTTCCGTTTCCTTACACCCGTCTTCTGTTTCCGATGTAGGAGCGGCCTAAGGCCGCGATTGGCGGGCCACCGGCGGCTAATCGCGGGCTGAGCCCGCTCCTACATTGCTTCTCCCTGGCCTCCGTGGTTGATCTCCTGAAGGCAGGCCAGGGTGCGTGCGCCGGCGGGGGTGGCGGGTTCCAGGGACAGGC
>Ga0172382_10002339_pt1 | contig 32065 bp, 36 predicted proteins | sample Leawel138RmetaG_FD_122245 | JGI IMG/M metagenome (GOLD analysis project Ga0172382, IMG submission 122245) | Leachate microbial communities from a municipal landfill in Southern Ontario, Canada - Leachate well 138R metaG | ecosystem: Engineered > Solid waste > Landfill > Unclassified | place...
CGGGTATATGTGGACGTGATTCCTAAACGGATAAAAGATACTTTCAACGACGGAAATCTGGATAAACCAGGGAAGATCATCTACTGGCGACCATCCGATACTGCCATCAAGAGCATGGCCTGTTTCGGGGTAAAGTGGACTGATCGGGAAGACGATTTGCTGGATATTGAAAGAGTGAGTTTTGCAGGTCAGCCAGAGGACGTAATCTCTGTTTTCTGGACCTGAAAAAACCCCAGGCACAAGGCGAGGGGTTGGTTTTGGGTCAAAAATGGATCGTACACTATCTTGCGAGCCGAAGAATTTTCTATATGATGGTGATGAGATTATCTAAAAGGGCAAAAAGAGAATGATTATAAAGAACAATCGGTTATTAGAGTTACACGAATCCATCAGGAAGATAACCGAACAAATGGTTGGTGAAAACACCGATTCTGAAAAGTATGGTGAATTATCAGAGGAGCTTTTACGACTCCAGGAGCAGGTCCGAATGGAGAAGGAGAGAATTGTAGAGTAACGTGAGGCGACCAAAGAAAAACCCCAAGCACAAGGCGAGGGGTTGGGGTGAAATCATACCATACGAATAGTCTCTCTTAGGGTGTCAGCCTTCCGATAAGCATCGACAATGGAAGAGGGAATACCCATTTCCTTAAACAGCCTGGTGTAGTCTATGGATCCCTTTACACTCTTCCGGGAAACTTCCAGTCCGGCACCCTTAATCAAGGATTCGCCTGCTTCGGGCAAGAAAGACAAGAGTGCTTCGCGTAGCCGCTTTTCATTGGCCTCTATGCTCTTGGCCATTTCCTGAAAATCCAGCCACTCAGCCGCTACTTCGGCAAATCCGTCAGGCAGCGAATCACTGACGACACCCTCAAAAATGGACCAATCTTCATCGCAAACGGATTTCCAAAATGCTGCCTCACACTGGAAAAGCCTTTCCTGAAAAGCCTTATCCGGAAGAACCGGAAGAATAATCGGAAGCTCCGCCTCTTCAGGCCGGTAGGTCGCATATAAAAGGCTCTCAGCACCGGAGACATACATGGCGTGCTGTAGCTGGCCAACATACTTCTCAGGCACTTCCCCATCCAGTGCTTTTTCCCAGTCCTTTTGACCCGGACACTTGATTTCCAGAAGCGTGCTCCCGTCCATGCTGATTCCATCGGCAGAAAGACGCATCCAGGGATGATCCTCATGCTCACCACAAAGCGGAGAGAAAAACTCGCCTGTCATCTTGCACACCAGATCTCTGGCCACCGGCTCCAGACAATGACCACGTTGCATAGCTTTGGCAGCGGCAGGATGAGGGGTTGCCGGTTTAGCTGCCCCAGTTTTTTCCATGTAGAGTGTGTATGGATCCTTAAACGGCGATGAACCCATGATAATAGGGGCATCAGATCCGCCCAGACCGCCCTTTCTCCAATTAAGCCATTCAGACGTGTTTTGTTCCAGTTTTACGATCTTCATCACATTTCTCCATAATAGAAACGGCAACATGCCGTGGTTCATACCGGGAGAAGATGCTGGACACTTTTTGTGTAATGGATATTAAAAAACCCCAGGCACAAGGCGTGGGGTTGGGGATGAATCATTAGGCCTTCTTCTTTTCGATGGCCTCTTTCAATGTGGTCAGATCTTTGCCAGTAAAATTGGCCTCGACCCATTTTATTGCAAACTCCAGTTTGGATGGTTCCATCTCCTGAACACGCTTGAGAGCGTCTTCTACCGTGGGCTTCTTTGGCTTTGAATCAGTTGTGGCCTGCTGATTGGTTCTGGGCGCACTAGATGAACGGGGGGTTACAGGCGTTTTCACGGCGGCATAACCGTCATCGTCTTCAGGCGCAAGTCCCAGAATACCCATCAAGGCATAACGCCGGGCATAGGTCAGTGCAGACCCATATCCCTGGGCATCGCTTTTCGAGACTGGAATCGTGGTGATGACTTCCATGGTCTCACCGGACTCGGCGTGGATGATGACGGTCTTAATGCAGGCGCAGCGGGGTGCGCCCTTTTCGTCACGCTCACCGTTGTCGAACGTAGGCTGCAACAACAATAAGCCTGCATCGAGCAATGGCTGCCGGACTGCATCCAATACTGCCTCAAGAGAGGCGTACTTGCTCTTGAACATCGGATTTGTGGAATCCTTCAGAACAGAACCAAAGGACTTTTGGGCTGAGAGGATAGCCTGATACAGCTTCGTGGTAACAACTTCCATGATGGAATCTCCTTGAGTAGAACGGCGGGAATGCCGTTGGTCATGCCGCAGGAAGATGCTGGACACTTTTTGTGTACAGGCGACAAAAAACCCCAAGCCAAAGGCGAGGGGTTGGGGGAAGATCAAGCTGCTTCTAGCGCATCACGACGGCGATAAATCGCCTCGGTGAGTAATGCTAGTTCAGTGCCCGTGAAGTGTGAATCCACCCAGATTTGAGCATCATCCAGTTTGGAAGCGTCAACATCGCTGATCCGCTTGAGCGTTTTCACAAAGAGAGGGCTAGGAGCATCCTCTTTGGATTCCGCAGGGAAAATTTGGGCAATACGCTCTGCAAGTTCCCAGAAATACTGGACCTTAGCTGCTTGGCGAGCCGCTTCCAGGGCATCCTTGGATTTGATGCCGGCAGACTTCATCGCAGAGACAGCAGCCGAAGAAGCCGCAGCAGCCTCTTTGAAGTGGCTCTGGCCTTTCACTTCCTTACCTTCTGCCTTAACAGAGGCGGTGTGATTGACGAACTGGCGGCCATTGCGTTCCTCTTTGACCGGAAAAGCCGAGATAGTAATCTCGGTGCCTGCACCCATTTCAGCTACCGCTTCCAGTTTCGGCAAAAGCCGCTGGCAAAGCTCTGTGTCAACTTCCAGAGAAACGATGTCTTTTCCCAGGGTAATCCGGACTTTCTGATAGGTGTTACCAGAGGAATCCTTGTTTTCCTTCGTGGATAAACCAAGAAGCGGTCCAGAGAGCTTTGTAACAAAGACTGCACCGTGCTTTTTGAAGATGGCACGGGTTTGCTTGCACTTGTCCTCGGAGTAGCCTTTTTTCCATTCCGCTTCGCCAATCAGATGATTCGCCTCGAACAAGGCCGCATCCACTTTGGCATCTTTGATGACGATAAAACCCGAAACCAGCGTGTTGTGTGTAAACATGACATTTCTCCATAATAGATAACGGCGAAGGTGCCGTGGTTCATTCCGGGAGAAGATGCTGGACACTTTTTATGTACAAAGCCCGTTTCAGATGGAGAGATGCCGATAATTAGTGTATTTTCCCACTAACCAATAAAAATATGAGGGTTTCATGTATCGCAGTTACGTTTTCAAAGCCTGGGCAGAACCAGAATCCGCGCCCATGCTGATTGAGCAGGGCCACAGGTTGATGAGAACGTATGCTCAAGCACTGGAGATCGTGGATCTGAACGCAGCCCGGCAGTACGTTTACCAGAATCTTGATGATCTCTGGTATGCCTCTCGCCAGATGGCGTCTATTTGGATCAAAGGCCAAAACGCCCGAAAGCTGATGAAGCGGAAAGCCCGTCCAGAAGACGAGGATCCGGAAGTTGCAGAGGCGATGGGTTATGACGCTGTGCTGGGCGGTGTGGTCAACGCTTCGGAGCTGTCATGGGAAAAATTCATAGAACATGGCGAAAAATATCGGGTGTACTGCCGCACCATTCGCGCAGGGGATCGCCCTCTACTGGAGTTGACGACTCCAGTTTGGACGGATAAATCCAAAGAGCGCGTGCGGATTCGATTCTTGATGCACCGACCGATTCCCAAAGATGCGATGATTCATCGTTTTTTTATCATCATGCGCCCCAAAAAACGGGGTGGCCGGGTGATCGGCTACGCCTTTTATCTCAGCTTCATGATTAAAATCGAAAAGGCGGATCTACGCCGCCCTAAGCGCATGGGCACCTTGCAACCGGCTTGGAAGGTAGAGAGCGACGGCAGCATCCTGGTACTTGGTCTGGAGATTGAGTACATGGACGGGACAACCGCCCATCATGAATATCACCTGCCGCCTGGTACCATTCAGAAAGCGCGGAAAGCACAACATCTATCCATTACAGGACAGGATAATGTGGAATATCGGCACTATGACCGATGGCGGCAGGATCAGTATCGGAAGATCGCTACAGATGTTTGTAAGCGCACGGATGCGCTCAAGATGAAAACCTACAAATCGGGAGAAAGCATACCCGGCACCGTAGCCCGGCACCGGCCATTCGTGTCGGTTGCCAAGCTGATCGCGGCTATTTCAGAACGGGCTGCCAAAGAGGGTGTCTCCATGATGCGTTAAGTACCGTAATGCGTGGGTGTGTTTGCATATTCGATTGTCTAGTGTTTTAATCCATACATGCAATCAGGACGGTTAGGCGTGCCAGAGGATGTTAAGCATCGCTCGCGTAGAGGCTGGATGCTCTTGGCCATTATTGGTTTTAGCGGATTGTTTGCCGTAGTGCTCTGGTACGAGATCGGGGTTTCAGGTGCAAAACATGGAACCCCGCCACCGCCAGTGAGAGCGAAGGCAGTAAAAAGGGTGCAGCCTGAAGAGGAAAAGTTGCCACCGAAAAAAATCATGCAAATTCCGGCGAAACGAAGCCAGGCTGAAACAGCGAAAGAGGATGCAGCAAACCAAAAGATTCAGTTGATGATTGAGCAGGTACAAAAGATGCGGAAAGAAGTGGAACAGGTCCAGGGCGCACGATGAACCAGGAAGCGATAGACGCTGAAGCACGGAAGATTCTGCAATGGTCTGATGAAGACTTTGCCAGCGGCTTGATCACCATGCTCTTCCTGAATGTATTGGAACCAAAGGGAATCAAGGAATTAACCGTGGTCGTAAAAGATAGTGTTTTTACTCTTGGTGAGGGTGATCCTGAAAAGAGGCTGGAAAAAGCGAAATCCGCGTTGGAAGCAGAATTAAATCATCGGGGGAATATGCGTTGAGAAATCCATTCCGGAAAAAAACATCACCGTCAGTCGTGGATGAGCAAGGTCCGATAAACGGCATCAGCGGATCTTCGGACACGAAGCAGAAAAAGCCCCTGACGACGAAGCAGAAGACATGGATCAGTGTGGCAGTTCTGGCCTTTGTCGGGCTGATCGCGGCCAATAAGATCATGGGACCGGCAAAGCCCGCAGAAAACAGCAGCGGTACCGTTTCGCAGGGCATCGCCCCGATGACGCCGCCCAAGAAAACGGTAGCCAGCAATTCGGTCGCAAAGCATCCGGATACCGCGCCGCTTATGGGTGCGACACCGGGCAAAATGACACCGATGACGACGGCAGTAAAACCCGTGCAGGTCACTTCGTACAACAATGCTCAGGCCATCCAGAACATCTTGAGCATGGCCAGCAATAACACCGTGACCATGTTGCAATCCTGGTCCGGTCCAGGCGGGCTGACCGGGGTGCTTTACCGGGATATTAACGGCAAGGAAGGGGTCGCCTGGGTCAACACCGCAAGGCAGCTCGTGATGATCGGCACGCTGGTCGGTGCAAATGGGACCAATTACAACACCAGCTCTGACTTTGCACTGGCGGCACAAACCCATGAAAAGCCAGTGAGTGATTACACGTCACAACCGGAATCGCAACAAGCATCCGTATCCAGTCAGGATTCGACGCTGGGACAACTCATGACCGGCGGAAGCGGCTTTACTGAAGGCAAGGCCGGCCCGGAACTCACCGTATTTATCGACCCCAATAGCGCAATCGGACATCGACTCTACACCGCGCTTTCTCCAAAAATTCATGATGGAAAAATCAGAGTGCGCTACGTCCCGGTCGCGGAAAAGAACAAAAGCAGTCTGCATAAGGCTGAAGAAATCATGGCAGCTCCCTCCCCTGCCGAGGAAATGCGAAAGAATGAACGCCTGTTCAGGAAGGCCTCTAACGGCACCATGGGCGGCGGGATCCGTGGGGTACCCAGCACCCTCGATATGGTTCAGGAGATTGATAACAACACGGCTTTGGTGGCTACCGCAGGCTATATCAGTTCGCCCGTGATGGTGTATTGCGACAAGGCCGGCAAGCATCAGGTCGCCGTGGGTCAAGCGACTGTAGGGAATCTGAACGCGATTATGAACAATCTCGGCATGTGCAAGGTTTCGTAAGTTGAAGCATTTTGGAGAGTTGGTGTTTTTTCTGGTGATCGCCTTTCTGGTCTGGGTTTTTATTGGCGGCACACCCGATGAACGGATAAGCCGGTTTTGTGACCCGATCAACTGGGCGGGTAATTTTATCGCGTCGGTCGCAACCGCCGCTAATACCGATTATGGGAAAAGCATCCGGGTAGGAACCGCCAATCTGGATTATCGGTTGCAGTTGTCGATTTGGGATTTTTTTTATGCCGAAAAGTGGAAGAAAGAACACCCCGGAGTACCGCTCCCTGGTTCGCAGGGTGCTCAGTCTGGTCAAGGGAGTCGTTAAATGGCGCATATTGATCATCATTCTCGCGGCAGGATTCGCCTGGCACACCTGGGAGAGCCAGTGGGTACCCCAAGCCATGATTCCCTGCTACGGCACCTATACGCACGACGCCCAAAAAGAGGCACTGGACTGGCAGATGAGTCACCCCTTTATGTCGGGCGTGTATTCCGGGGCATCACTGGGGTTCTGGCCGGCAGGGTATGCCATTCCAAGGGGATGCAGCTACGTCAACGAGGGTGCGGGGATTCCGCCCTGGACCTACACCCCATTCGCGCATCTGGCTTATCCCGCGTTTCGCGCATGGGCCACCCTGTTCACGGCCTTGTTCGTTTGGCTTTATGCGGGATTGCTTGCCTGGGCCTTTCGGCCTGTGCTCAGTGGACTCCGGGATGGCTGGAGAAACCGAAAATCATCGCACCCGCTCCCGTCGAAACCATTACCTATGCAGCACAACCGCGACTCGGCGGTAGCTGGCAATACCGGCAGCCACAACCCGGACTCGTCCACATGATCGGGAAGCGAATGCCCGCCATTGTGGATACACCGATGCCCGGCCCATACGTTCCACGGCTGTCAAAAATCCCACAGGAAACGATGCCGTATCCAGAGAAGAAACCTTTTCAGATACCTCAATCATGGTTCCGATCTGGAGAAAAGAAAGCGAAGACCGCACAGGTTAATCCCTGGCATTGCCAGCCGGCAAAACTGCCTTGTGGCAAGGCCGGCGCAGATTACTGGGCCTGTACCAAGGATCTGAATGGAGCGAAAAAATGAAAGCCGTCAGGATGCCCAATCATGTCGATGATACTCAGCAGATTTTATTCTGGGATGTTGAAGAGGTTGCTGTAGCGGCCATGTTCTTCATCATTGGATACGTCATGCGCGAACTGACGATCTGCATGGTCCTCAGTATCGGTGTGGTGTACGTCTTTTCCGGCTGGAAAAACAACCAGCTCAACGGCGTCTTGCATCACATGAGCTACACCTTCGGCTGGTACCGGCTGAACGACGTGTTCAAAAACGGCAACATCAAGGAGTGGATCTCCTGATGGATTTCTCGATCTTCAAAAAAACGCATGACAGCCTTGCGGAGAACAACCGGATCTATCTCTGGGTGATCGTAGCACTGGTTGTGGTCATTCTGATGCAGCAATGGTCACTGGTCACAGAAAGAACCCGCGTCGTTCTGGAACCGCCCTACCTCGATAAAGCTGTCAAAATCGGCTACGCCTCAGCCGATGCCGACTACTACGAAAGCTGGGGGCTGTTTGTGGCGGAACTGGTCGGCAATCTGACCCCAGGGGATGCCAGTTATGTCGCCAAGAACCTCGGAAAGCTGTTCGATTCTGGAGATTATCAAATTGTCAGAGGCAAGGTATTAGCCTCTGCAGCAGCGGAGCGTGCAGACCAGGCCAATTTCTTTTTTCAGGCCAAAAAGACCATCTGGCAGCCGGCAAATCATACCGTTTTTGTCTATGGGGTTTTAAGTCAGATCAACAATGACGGCGTTACCGTATCCAAGGTGCATTACACCTTTTCCATGGGCGTCCACATCGAAGCCGGAAGACCTGTACTGGACAACTTTGATGCCTACGAAGGGGAACCGCATACGATCAAATGGTTGATCAACGAGGGCAAGTCAGGAGAGAAAAAATGATCTCGTTTAGCAATCCAGATAAGAAAACAAGGCTGCTTATTTACGGTGTAGCTGCGTTCATCCTGTTTATCCTGGTGATCCTTCTTGTCGGGAATTTGAGCGGAGAGAGCCGGGCGAAAGCACGATTTGAGCATTCAGAGAAACAGGCCACGCAATTAACAGCCATGTTACACCATGCGACAAATCCGCCCTGGATTCGCACAGCCTGCAAAGCGATTCACAAAGACAATGCGGAAGATGCGGCCTATGCCGGCAAACACAATCTGACTTTTATCCCCGGTATTCCAAGCAGGAAGTGTGATGAATACAAATAGCCGTTATTGGATATTATGCGCCCTCAGTCTGCTTCCGGCGTCAGCCATGGCGGGCGTCGTTCCACCACCACCGCAGGATAACAATCCCATTGCTCAGGGTGCGTTAATGGGTGCCCGGACCAGTGCGGAATACAACCAGGTGGCGAATGGAAGTGGCGCATTTGCTCAGGGTGCGGATAACGGATCCGGGCGTTTTGTTTTTCCGTCCTCGCCGGAAAATACATCCAGTGCTCCATCGCCAGCGTTTGCGAGCCTGGGGCATATTCCAGACGCGCCGAAGCAGCCGGACATTAAAGGCGGGAGAATGCCTGCACCCATGCCGCCGTTGGCCCCTGGAAGCGCACCTTATACCCCGCCGTCCCAGGTGACACCGCCACCCCTTCCGGCCAGTCGTTATGCCGTTCAACAGGCCGCCAGCAATGATGATGGGGCCATGTCCGATGCACCACCGCACATGAGCTTCAAAGCGGCCACTATCGGCAGCATTCCGGTATCTACTACGGATATTAGCATCCAGACTGGAAAAACCTATGCGGTTCATGTATCCGGGGTAACGCCCAATCTCTTCATGACGCCTTTCGCTCATCCGAGAATCATGACCGACAGCACGGCCTATGTGAAATCCTTTACTCATGGATCGAGCATTATCGTTTCGGTGACACCGAGCTTCCCGGAAGGGGCGTATATCACGGGCAGAAATCCCAACGATCCCGTGGCTTCCGTGACGTTGATCCCCAAAAAAATTCCAGCCCGGAATTATAGGTTGACCTTCCCAGGCTTTGTGCCGGCTAAAGCTCCACGGATAGCAGATCACAGTGCCTATGCCAGCGTGATGGTCAGCCTGATGCGGGATGCCGTACTGAATCGGGCTCCGGAGAATTATCGGCAAAGCCGGAGAATACCGGACCTGATGACCCCTGTTCCGATTTCATGGACTGGAATAGATCACTGGATCGGCGGGCGGTACCAGATCGAGAGCTATCGCCTCACCAATAACCTGCATCAGAAAATCGACCTGGTAGAAAACGAGTTTTACCGGAAAGGAATCCTGTCCGTGGCTTTCTATCCGCATCACAAGCTCTATCCCGGAGAAAGCACCCGTCTGTATCTCGTGGCCAAATTGCCTGCCTCACACAGAGGCCTGGGGGCGGTATGGTAGATCCAAGAGATAAACTCAAACTCTGGTGGAAAACCAAGTCACCAGAATCCAAGCAGAAGCTCAAGTTCGCTGGGCTCGCGGCTGGCGTCATAGGGGCCGTGGTTCTCGGTGGCCAGCTTGCAGGAACGGGCAACAATACACACACCAACGCAGAATTGAAAAAAGCAGAGGCGATTAAAAGTAGTGTTTTACTTGAGGCTCCTGCATCTCAGGGGCCAGCGACCATGCAGGCAGAAATTGATAATCTGACCTCGCAGATCAAGAAGCTGACCAAGATCACGGCGGCGGAAAACGGCCTCACGAAAAAGCAGGAAAATGATCTCTCCGGTCATATCAGCAAGTCCCTGCTCGAAAAGCTCAAGGCCGAACATGCCCAGGAGCCCAATGCGCCAGTCGCTCCCAATCCGCAAATCCAGCAGCTTGAAAACAACATTGCGGCGCTGCAAAACCAGATCTCCACGATGCGTCAGCAGCCCCGGACGCAGACTGTTTATCATCCGGCAAAATCCTGGGCTCCTGCAGCCAGCATTGTGGAGCTGGGCCAAAAGCCAGCGCGAAACAGCATGAACAACGTGCCCACATCGACCGCTCCGAATGCGCCAGGTGTACCCGGTGCGCCCAAGGCACCCAAAACACTTGAAACGGTCAGCACAGCGACACCCACGAAGCTGTCACAAATTACCCATGTCGTGAAAGTGAAGAGCAAAAAAGGGGTGTATCTGCCCGCAGGGACCATCCTGACTGGGGTGACGCTGAACGGATTACAGGCGGGTACCGGGCCACAGGCTAAAAGCAACCCGCAGATCGTCGATATTCGCGTCAAGAAGCGGGCTATTTTGCCCAACGGTATTCGCGTGAATCTCGAAAACTGCATGGCCATCGCCTCTGGATACGGCAGCATCGCCAATCATAGGGTGTACATGCGAACCAATGAACTGTCGTGTGTCGCCAGAGGTGGAAAAGTCGTATCAGCACCCATTCATGCCTATATCGTCGGTTCCGATGGGATGGTCGGCGTATCCGGCAAGGTAGTGTCCCATCAGGGGCCGGTCATTCTGAAGTCGCTGCTCGCAGGTATTTTCTCAGGCTTGGGGCAAGCCGCACAACCAACCAGTGTCGAAGGTCTGAATCTGAACCCGACCAATGGATCTTCGGCGGGCTTTCAATCTTTCAGCCCATCCTACCTGGGTGAAAGTGCGCTGGCCGGGGGCATCAGCACCCCAGCCGGGATGATCTCCAAGTTCTACCTGAATGAAGCCGAGCAAATGCTGCCCGTGATCCAGATCAACCCCGCCGTTTCGGTCAGTATGATCCTGGAGTCCGGCGTGCGCGTGCATACCGATGGCGAGAGCAAATCAGAGCTGGAACAGGCGCAATACCAGTCGGCAGAAAGCCTGAATAACACTCCTGGGCAGGCTCCCGCACCATCCACCAGTCCTTACGGAGAATCTTCGCCCTACAGCGGGGCCGGACAGTCTCCCGCCGTGGCCAATGCGTTCCCGAATCGGGAAACGGTAGAAAGGGAAGATCAGGCTGGACAACAACCCAACTTGGAGGGTCAACCTTGAAAACGAATCGTACTTGGATATTGATTGGGCTTACCACGCTCCTCGCCGGGTGTGGGGCAGCGCATCCCTGCATACATGGGAAAGGCGGCGTCTGTATCGGCCCAAGAGAAGTCTGGGGCGTCACCCGTCATCGTGACCAGGTGAAACCGGACAAGAACACCATCAAAGATCAACAGCTCGCCCGCAAACTATTGCGGGAAAAACCGAGCAAAAAGGATGAACTCCCCTCGTTGCATCCCGGTACCGCATCCGGGGAAACCGTCATTCAGAAAACCGCCGAGACATCGGCGCAAGGAAAAGATCCGGTATCCACTACGGATACTGGAACCGCAAGCCTGTTGGCCCCTCTGCATTACCCCAAGCCGCTGATCTCGCAGCCCAAGGTATTGCGGGTATGGGTCGCTCCCTACCGTGGTCCGGAAGGTAATTTGCACTTTCCGGGCATGGTGTACTCCATCATCACACCTCAAACCTGGAATTTTGGTCAAGGGTCTGCCCATGCCCAGGTTCCAGTACCGGTGAGCTGATGGGTTTCTGTCAACGCTGCATCTCTTGATCAAGGAGAAGATATGGACGCAGTAATGGGCAAAATGGTCAGCCGTTACGATCAGATGATCACCCGGATGGACCAGATGTTGAGCAGTAAAAAGGTGATAGCGACTGTGGTTCTGCTGTCTGTTGCTATTGTGATGATGGCTGTCCAGGCCCATGCGGGCACGGGCGGTACATCCTTCTCTGCCGTAGCTACCAAAATAGAAGGTTGGGCTCAGGGTGATCTGGGTCTGGCCATCGTTGCCGGTGGCTTGATCTTCGGCGTAGCAACCATGGTGTTTACCGGTAAGGGCACCGTGTTGGCTATCGTCGTCGGTGGTGCCGTAGCGTTGTATTACGGCATTCCGGTGTTGATCAAGATCTTTGCGGCCTCTGCGGGCACGGTTATCGCCCACACCCTGATTATTCACGGCTTAGGCTGATGCGTAATCGGTCCTTGCGGACCCTGGCTGGCGGCTTTGCCGCCAGCCTGATTCTGGCAACGCCTGCCTGGGCGAATGCCGGAACGATTCCGCACGCATATCAGGCTGGAGCCAAAACGATTGTGGCTATGAGCCACGGTCAGGCGAAAATTCTTCGCACGTTTCGCGCAAAAGCGGGGCTCAACGGCTATACCGTGCAGCTTTCGCCAGGACATGCGCTCGTAATGTACACCAGTCCAAACGGCAAATATGTTTTTATGGGGGGGGTATTCGACAAGGCAGGCCATAACCTGTCGGTCGCCTATGCCCATCAATATCTTCCGAAAACGGATTTGCCCCAAAAGATCTCCCCGTCAGCGATGGGAAAGGCGGTCACAAAGACCACGAATTTCCTGATTGGAAGTCCCAAGGCGGCCAAGCAGGTCTGGTTTGTAGGAGATCCCAACTGCATTTTCTGTCATCTGACTTACGAACATCTGCTGCCCTATGTCAAAAAAGGCGACCTAAAAATTCACGTCATACCCGTAGGCTTCCTGAAGCCCTCTTCGGCACCAAAAGCGGAAACCATTATTGCGGCCAAGGATCCGGCAAAGGCGTGGGCCTATGACGAGGCGCATTTCAATGTGCCGGAAGAGGAAGGCGGGATCGTGCCTCTGGCCAAAATCCCTACTTCTGATCAGCACGATATTCAGGCAAACAACGCCTGGATGAACCATCACGGCATCAACGGTACCCCGTTTATGGTCTATAAAAACGCCCAGGGGCAATGGGCGATCAATCCGGGTATGCCGGAAGATACGCAGGCCTTCGTTAAAGGAATCCAGGGCTGATGTCTTCTGTCGTCACAACAAGTTTTATCTCTACAAACGACCGTGATCGCCGGATCACGGGTCGGCTGAATGAGATCTTTGCCATGGCCGCCGGAAAGCGGTGGTCAGATATTCACTTTGAGAGCCTGGAAGATGGCAGCGCCGAAGTCCGGGTCCGTATTCGCGGCAAGCTGAAGCAACTGGAGATTGTCCATCCAGACGACGCGAAGCTCTTGATCAACAAACTCCGTTACCGTGCCAATCTGGATGTGTCCGACACCCGGCATGAGCAGGATGGACGGTTTGTGCAGGAGTTTGAGGGCCGTCGTATCGACGTGCGCCTCAATATCGTGCCTACCAATTTTGGCTATTCGGCAGTGGTCCGGTTGCTCGACTCTGCAAACGCAGGCGTCCCTATTGAAAAGCTACAGATGCCCGAAGGGGTTGAAGCCGCTTTTCGATGGGCACTGAGCCAGCGGGAAGGTCTGGTCCTGAATGCCGGACCCACAGGCTCCGGGAAAACAACCACGTTGTATGCAGGACTCAATTCAAAAAACACCGAAGACGTGAAAATCATCACGGCAGAAGATCCCGTTGAATACATCCTGAAGCGGATCCAGCAAATCCAGGTAGGATCAGGCACCGGACGGACTTTTGCTTCGGCGTTACGCGCCTTTATGCGCCAGGATCCGGATATTATTCTGGTCGGTGAAATCCGGGATACCGAAACCGGATCCATCGCCATGCGAGCGGGCATGACCGGGCATTTAGTGATGGCCAGTATCCATGCGAACTCCAGTCTGGAAACGTATTTCCGCCTGCACGATCTGGAAATTCCTCCGCATATTATCGGGGCATCCGTCCGGTTATTCATCGCACAAAGAATCGTGCAAACCGTCTGTCAGAGTTGCCGGGAGAAAGCGCCCGTGGCCCTACCGGAAGTCTTTGCAGGGAGTGGGGTTGAGGCACCCGATTGGGAATGGGTCGGCAAGGGCTGTGAAGACTGCGACGGAACCGGTTATGACAACCGTATGGCGATCTTCGAGGCCATCAAGATGACCCGTGCTTTTCGGGCCGCTCTGGGCGACGAAAAGGCCATGGAAGCGGCGGCAAAATTGCAACCGCAATACCAATCCTTGCGAACCGCAGGCTGCAATCTGATCGTGTCTGGAGAAACGAATAGTCTGGAAATTGATCGTGCCTTATCGGAAGGGATGGCTGAATGAGCAGAAAGAAAATCATCGCCTGGTGTGTTGGTAGTGCCCTGACGCTGGCCTGGATTCCGGCTCTGGCCAGTGGCCTGGGTGGGATGAGTACCATGCCCACTTTCAAGCCCTATCAGCGCGTGCATCTGGGGCCGCAGTACCAAAATACCATTATCGAAGCGATGGTGTATGAGTGTCCGTTCTGCAGGGCACTGAACAACCAGATGCTCCGCTGGGCCAACACCTTGCCGGGCAGCCTGCACTTTGAGCAGATGCCCGCCGTTGTCGGCAAGCCCTGGATCACCATGGCACAAAGCTACTTCTCGGTCATGGCCGTCAATCCGGGGCTGTTGCCGCGATTCGATGAAGAAGCCTTCCACTTGGTTCAGGACGATCACTATTCCTACTCGAATCCACGGACCTATGCCCTTGCCATCGAGAAAATCGGCATTTCGCCGTCTGAATATATGGCCGCTCTCCGCTATAAACCGGTACAGAATCTTGTCCTGAAGGATATGAAGATCATGGCCAAAGCCGGTATTCGTCGAACCCCGTCCCTGATTATTTGTGGGCGGTATGTCATCAATCCAGGCAGCGTACAGGGCAACTACAGCATGTTCTTCCAGTTGGCCAACGCCCTGGCATCCCACTGCATTTCCGAAAACCGAATTGAGGCCGAGACGCCATGAGTACGTTAAACGATCAGCTCAACCGCATCATCGAGCGCAGAAGACTGGACACCCTGTTCCCCTGGTATGCCTGGGATACCGAAAAGAAGCTGGTCTTCATGAATCGGGGTTATATGGGCACGATCATGGCCTGCAATCTGATCTCCGGGGCAGATGATTCCTTGATGGATGAACTGGGCGCGGGTCTGTCTATGAACCTGCCCGCAGGGACATTTATCCAGATCATCAACTGGAACGTGCCGGATGTCACCAACACCATTACCGAATACAAACGGGCACGGGAAGATATTTTTAATGACAAGGAATTAACGGCAGAGCAGATCAAGCTGATCGACAGCTTTACCGCGCATGTGGCCGATTTTTATTCCAGCATGGAAGCCAATGGAAAGGCCTTCAATGATTCCGGTGTGCCCCTGACACAAAGCATGGTCCTGATTGCGATCAAGGTACCCGTACCGGAAGTGCCGAATCCGGAAGATGTTAAAGTGGCCGATGAACACATTTCGGCGTTCCAGTCTTCGCTCAACAGCTTCAGCCCACAACGCCTGTCACGAGAAATGACCCTCTCCATCTGGCGTCGATTCTGGAATATCCAGACCGAATGGGAGTATGGAGCCAGTGATACCGAATTACTCCGCGATCAGATTCTTGGTCCAGGGGACGCCATCAATGATGAGGGCGGGGTTTTCAAGGTAACTCACGGAAACGATAAAGAAGATGTCATATCCGTGCTATCCATCAAAGAGTTTTCCCGACCGGTGAACGTGTTTTCCACGGACTTCCTGATGGGGGATCCCTTGGGTAAGACCACACAAATGATTCGACCGGGCGCACTGGTATGGACAATCCACATTCCGGATCAGGTCAAGAAAAGACGCGCGGTTACCGCAAAGAGCCTGGCGATCAACTACCAGGCTTTCGGACGCATGGTGAAGTGGGTACCGCGCATTGCGCTCAAGAAAGAAGGCACCGACTTCCTGGTTCATGCGATCAACAACGGTGAGCAGGCCTTGGAAATGGCCTTTACCGCAATTCTTTGGGGGAGAAACAGCAAAGAGGCAAAGCAGGCGGCAAACAGCTTTATTAGTCACGCCAGCAAAGCCGGATTCGTCATGCGCGAGGACCGCTATCTGGCTCTGCCGATGTTCCTGAATGCCATGCCGCTCTTCCCGGACATAGAAAGCATGGCCATGACCCATCGCCTGAAGTCCGTGGCCACCAGTCATGCCGTGGCCGCTGCGCCCATTTTGGTGGACTGGGGTGGAAATGCAGATTATGGACGCATGACAACGCCGGGGGCCGGTACGCTGTTTATCAGCCGGCGCGGTCACTTCATGCCGTTTGATCTGTTTTCCTCTCAGTCGGGTCAGAACTTCGTGTTAGCGGGTATGACCCGATCCGGTAAGACCGTCACGGGTCAGCAGCTTGTTGAGGATCAGATTTCCTTGGGAGCCCAGGTTTGGGTGATCGAGATCGGACGCGGGTTCGAGAAATTGTGCAAGCTGAATGGCGGTGATCATATCGACGTGCGCCCGGAAATGGACATCGGCCTCAATCCCTTCAGCAGCGTTGAAGTCCTCGATGACGAGCTGGAGGAGCTGGTCGGCATCATCGGGACCATGATTTCTCCTAGCGGGAATCTGGATGATTCCGACATGGCCACCATCGGTATAGCGATCCGTTCTGTTTATGGAGCCAACGGAAACAACGCGACACCGACGCACATCGCGCATTATCTCTCTGCCCAGGACAATGACCCGCGAGCCATTCAGATGGCCAGAATGATGCACGAGTTCACCGAGAACGGCGCTTACGGGCACTGGTTCAACAAGCCGATGAACGTGGATCTCCGGGGCCGATTCGTGAATCTGGAGCTGATCGAACTGCAGCGGCGCAAGCACTTGATGATGGTCGTGCTCATGCAGATGATGTTTGCGATTGGCCGGGAGATTACCAAAGACGGTAGCGATGGGGTGGCCAGAAGAAAAATTCTGTTCGTTGATGAAGCGAGCGTTTTACTCCGCATCCCGACCGCCGCGTATTTTCTGGAAGGGATCTCCCGACGTATTGCCAAACACCGGGGATCTTTGGGCCTGGGTCTGCAAGGGCTTTCTGATCTGTATATCAATGAGCAGACCCGCACCATTGCTGCACAGACCGCCCACTTCATCGTCATGAAGCAATCTCCGGACACCATCAAGCAGCTCGAAAACAATAACCAGTTTGATATTGGCAGTTATGGGCTTTCGCAAATGCGAACCGTGCGAAAAACCGGGGAGTACGCGGAATGCTTCATCTACAGCGAAGGCGCGATGGGCATTGGCCGGCTGAAGCTCGATCCCTATCGGCGGGTGCTGTTCTCTACGGAAGGTCCGGAGAAAGAGGAAGTCCTGGCCGATATGCGGGCTGGAATGGATCCCGATGCGGCCATCATGAAGTTCATGAATACGCATCCGGGTTATATCGAAGCGCAAGAACAGGCCATTGAGGATGACGACGAAGATGATTCCGAGATGGAACCGGATTATCTGGAATCCATTACGGAAGCAGAAGCATCAGAACAGTTACCCGATAAACCGAAATCCAATAAGGAGGAAGCTGCATGAGTACCGGGCATTCAACCGATGCAACCAAGGCGCAAGAAGTCGCTCCGCCGGCAACCGAAGGTTCTGATGAAAAAAAGGGCTTCCTGCAACGCTATGCCTATCCGGTAATGATTGTATTGGGCGTGCTCTGCGCGGGCGGTGCATCCTATCTGGTTCAGGATTGGGGGAACATTTTTGGGCACAATTCTGCGGTCAGTGCTGGACCGGGGCCGAAGAACGTGAAAGTCGTGTACATCGACTCCGGAAAAATCATGTCGGATGTTATCCAGCAGATTACCGCCGGAGCCGGCACGCTATCCCATCGTCAGGCTGCAGAAGTGGGCACGGCAGTAGGTCAGACAATACAGGATGTGGCCAGAGTGTATGCGGCCAAGGGAGATCTCGTGCTCTCTCAAAATGTCCTGGCGGCACCGGCCAGCAATAATCTGACCGCCATGACCGAAACGGAAGTCATAGGACGGGTGAATGCGATTCTGGCGGGGAAAGGCCATGCCTGAAGCGGAACGGCCTAAACTCAGCATTCGCTCTAAGCTCACCCTGATACTCGGTGCTGGTGTCCTGGCGGTGCTGTTGGGGCCATTCCTGCGGCCTGCAATCGCCGCACACTACGGCATCAGCATGGATCCTCAGTACCAGTCCTGCCTGCCCTGGAGCAATTTTTTCGTGAAGTACGGGCCGGTTCAGCGTCCCAAAGTGGGCATGTTGCTGGCGTTTCATGATCGGAAAATAGATGTCATCGCCCATGGGCAGAATATCCTGGTCGTGAAGTACCTGGCCGGGGTACCCGGTGATGTGGTCAGGACCACGCCAAAAGCCATCTGGATTAACGGAAAATACTGGGGAAAACGCTGGTTGATGCCCTGGGTACATCATGAACATCTCAAAGCTCTCCCCCCGGAAACCTTCACGATTCCTAAAGGGAAGTATTTGCTCATGGGGACAACCCCCGGAGCCTATGACGGACGTTACTGGGGTCTGGTCCCCGCACGGAAAATCATCGGGAGGGCGTGGCCGCTATGAGCCTGACAGCGCAGCAAAAGGCAAACAAAGATCGTTCAAGGGCACGCAAGGCGATGAACAAGGATCCTCATGTGCTCGCCAAGATGCTTGTGCAAGCCTTTAACGATAATGGCAAGCGTATGGGCAAAGGCATTGTCGGCGTTGCCCTGGCGATGGACAAAAAGAAATCCTGGTTGGGCACCTCATTGCTGAAAGTGCTGGTAGGCCAAGGGTATCTTCGACCGGTCGCAGAAAACGGCTACACATTGACCAGAAAAGGGCAGGCGTTGCGCCGAAGTTATCTGGAAAAAGGAATAGAGATTAGAACCACCCAAGAGGGCGAAGCCAAATCGAACGCGAATCTGCGCGAGATGGCTGGATAGCCTTTTCAGCATCTTGGCAGAAAGGTTGCTGCTGTCGTATAGTTAGGACTAATTTAATACACTAGATAAAGAGGGCACCTTGAAATTTGTCTGGCGCAGAATCTTGTCCGGAATGCTCGCGGCAGGAATTATGGCAACCACAACACAGGCCATAGCCGCGCCGACGGGTTTGCTCGCGCATGTGCTGGCCTCGCATCATGCCGGGAAGATCATCCGAACCTTTCCGGGGCCGGCGGGATTGACCGGCGTGGTCATGGACTATAACGGCAGCAAGGCCATTGCCTACTTAACTCCAGATGGGAAGTACCTGATCAGTGGGCTGGTGGCCGACCTGGAGACTGGCGACAATCTCACCAGCAAATATGGCGCGGAATACATTGGAAAGGTCGATGTCATCAAGGGACAACCGGCTTTTCATATTGCGCTCCAGTGCGCTTCGCTCTCCGGTATCACCGTAGGAAACCCAAAAGCCAAGAACTATCTGATCGCTGTTTTTAATCCTTCAACGAAGCTGGGTTATAAGATCATGGGCGGAATGATGGGTGAAGCAGGCAACATGCAGCGCCAGAAAACCTTTAATGTAGCTGCCCTCAAATTAGTACCCGTGGGGCCACTTGCCCCAGCCGTACTTTCAGCGGCGAATCCAGGGCGGCAAGTTCGCCTGTTGCACGTCTTAAACCACAAACCCATTGGCGCTGTAACGTCACTGGGCGCACGATTCACACAAAGAAATAACACCATACTCAGCCATATTCATGTGAAGTTGCCGTTTATGGTGGTCTATTTTCCGCAGGCCGGAACCGAGGCCGTCCTGCCTTTGCATTCTCTGATGGGACTGGCTACCGCTGTAAACACGGCGGAAGTGTTGGGCAAAGGGGTGCAAATTCCGATGGATGCGGGGGCACATTGATTACCCCGCCCATCAATATGGCCCAGGTGCAGTCAATCGTGCAGCGATCCGATGGCATCATGCGTTCAGCGGGTAAGCAATCCGCACCGGATTGGGAAACGCACGGCGTTCAGCTTTCCACACAGGATATACCTAGCCAAAAAACCTTCATGAAGCCCGCGAAAAACGATCTGCAGCAATACGCGGCGGAGTATGCGGCAGAATCCAATGCCCAGGCGCAGGAGTTTCTGCGTAAGCGCGTGCATGGTGTACCGGTCATTCCCGCCAATCTCCACGGCAAAGCTCTGCAGGAGTATGTAGATCATACCCTGATGAAAAAAGAGGAGATGCAGGCAAAAACCCTGGTGTTCATCTCCATGAACATGCCGCACAGCATCTTGCGGAGATGGTTCAAGGTCGTGGCGGATAATAAAAAGCTCTTTGAGAGCACGGTGTTTGTGCTGCGCGGCTGGCCCAACAAGCCCGAAGGCCTGCCCGACATGATAAGCCAGGTGAACGGTCTGATGCCGTCGTACAAAAAGACCGCCAACGTCGAAATCAACCCGATCCAGTTCACGGATCATCATGTGAATCTGGCTCCGGTCATCATTCACAAGGCTCCGGACGGGCAATGGGGTGCCATTGTCGGGGATGGTGATGGGCTGCGCGGGGCGATCACCGCCATCAATCACGGAAAAGGGAACCCGCATAAGATTCACGGCCAAACGTGGAAAATTGCCGAACCCAACATGATCTCGGTCTTCGAGAAGAAGATCAAAACCTTTAACTGGCAAAAAGCTGAAGAGCAGGCCAAGGATCGGGACTGGCAGGAAGTCCGTTCGCGGATCGGGGACAACCTGCCAGATTCAAAGAACGGTCGTCAATACACCTACAATCCCAGCATCATCGCTACCGCGACGATTCGCCTGCCATCCGGAAAGGTTCTGGTCCACAAGGGTCAGATCCTCGATCCCCTGACCGCCATGCCCTTTGGCTGGACCCAGAGCTATATCGTGTTCAATCCCGCGCAAGCCTGGCAGGTCGCCCAGGTGGAAGCCTGGGAGAGCACCTATCCCAATGTCGTGATGATGGCCAGCGAGCTGCCCGATTCCTGGCAGGCAGAAAATGCGCTGGTAGAGCGTCTGCAGCACCCCGTCTATGGCATTACCCCACACCTGGCACAGAGGCTTGGCATCAACCGGGTACCGGCGCTGATTCGTCCTGATAGGAAGGTTTTGTCCGTAACGGTTCCGAAGGAACCCTTGGAAAGGAAAAGTTAAAGATGTCAGGAATGCAAAACTTCCGTATGCAACCGCAGGCCCAGTCTGTTTATAATTCTGAGCACGGCGGCAAACGACGCATTTTCGCTTGCGGAAAGCGCATTCACCTGCTCTTCGTTCAGATGGCTCAAACCTTGAGCGCGGGCGATGTTTTGCAAACCCAGTCGAATCAGCGAGCCATCACCGGGATCATCTTCAAGGCAGGCATCGAAATAGGCCGCTATATCTTCGTCTGTTTTAAGGTAATCGGCGCTATTCCAAGGGGTAAATGCTTCACTCATCATTTAGTTACTCCACTGTTTCGCAATAACTATAGCATGTTTAATGTCGGCATCTTGCGTACTTTTATCGCCGCCAGCAATCAAAATGACCGTCGATTCGCCTTCGCGCAAAAAATAGATTCGGTATCCAGGGCCATAGTGGATTCGCATCTCATAAATCCCATTTCGTACCGGTTTCGCATCACCGAAGTTTCCAAGCTGGATTCGGTCAATTCGGGCCTGTATTCGGACTCGTGCCAAGCGGTCACGCAGCCCGGTAAACCATCGTTCAAAGGCTGCACTTTTGATGATTTCCATGGGTGTTATAGTGGACTCTAACTTTCCGACCCGCAAGACACAGAAACCAGCCCGCCATCCACTGCGTCTCTGGCTACAAGGCGCATCGCTGGCCCTGGGGCTGCTTTGTTCTGTTCCTGCCTTGGCCTCTGGCGCACAGGTTGCAACCATGTGCCCAGATGCCGGGGTTTTTAAGGAGCTGATCGGCGGTGTGTGCTGGTCGGCCATGTTCCCGCTGCGCGTGGCCGGTATGACCTGGTTCGGTGGTAATTCCGGCGTGCCCAATGGTGCGGCTTCAGGGGCTACCTGCATCTGCGGTGGAAGTCTCAAGCATTTGCAGCTTCCCACAATCGGTATCCAGATTGGATACTGGCAGCCATCCATGTTGATTGAGGCAGTATCCCATCCCTTTTGCTCGCCGGTTCTGGGAGGCGTCAGCCTGGATCCGAGTTCTACGGTCGGGAACCAATGGACCGGTTCATGGGGCGGCGATGTCGGAAACGGGGTAACAACAGCGCAGCACAACAGCACATTTTTTAATGTTCAGCTCTGGACTTTTCCGCTGATCACCATGATGCAGCTCGCAGACATCCCGGATTGCAATACTGGCTACCACGGGATGAATCTCATGTTGATGAGCGAAGTTTTCCCGACCTGGAATAACGATCTGCTATCGTTCCTGGCCTCTCCGGAAGAGTTGCTTTACGACAATCCTGTAGGACTACTCGGAGCAACCGAAGAGTGCGCTCAGGAAAGTGTCGGCGCACAGCCCATTGATGATGAATACTGGACTGCCGGGTGTTGGGGATTGCTCTACCCCATGGTCGGATCCAATCTCGGCGGCGATGATCCTATTCAGGCATCCAGTCTGGATGTAGCCCGAATGCTGGCTATGGGATTCCGCTTAGGATTTCTGGAGCGCACGACCGGCAACAGCGTGGTGTGTGGTCCCCGACGGACCTATGTGCTTCCCAAGGCTCAGTATCGCTTCCAGATCATGTTTCCGAATGACGAAACCAATCAGGAGCCCAATGCCAGTGTTACGGCCCCGGATCTCAGCAACTCGCAACAGCAGGGCGAAAGTATGCCGCCCGCGAATTATGTGACTCCGGCAGCGAGCAATCAGGGCACCGTCGCACAAAATGGCGGGGTGAACATTCAGGCTCCGCCAACCCAATCGGGTGAATGCACGCACTGGATGGGTCAGACTCCATTCCAGTGGGGTGAGTGGGACAGCCAACCGGGAACCGGCAGCAATTACGTTTATCTCGTCTGGCAATGGACGAATTGTTGTCTAGGGATTATCGGGCATGAGGGGATGACCGGGTAATGGGCTTCTTTTGCTGGATGGCGCACCCCACACGGCGCAGACCGGTAGCGTCAGCGTTTATCGCTGCCATGTTCGGCATCGGCGTCTATTATGAATCCACCGCGACCGCCGTAGCAGGACAGTTCGTGAATCAGGCGCAAGGCGGCGTGAACTTCGGGGATAGTCTGCTGCTGGGTGGCCAGGAAGATGCGGCTTCTGGGGCCGGACAACAGGAAATGCAGGGTTTTGCGGGGAGTAACCCCACACCCGGAGAGTCCGGAGCTTCCAGCTATTATCTTTCTGACAATGTGGGCCTGACCCCTGGCAATTCGATTAACCAGGCCGACAGTGCCAATGCTGCGCTGATGAGCGATCCCTCTTGTCCGAATGGGTGGCCACAACCACTGGACAGCTTTCAAAGCACAGGACTGGGTGCCGTGCAACGTGCCCAGTCCGTTTGCCAGACAGCCCTCAATGCGGAATCCGCATCCATTGAAGCAGCGGAAAGCAGTGGGAGCAATCCGGCTTACACCGACGCGATGGAAAGCATCCATAATTTTGGTACATCCCTTGCTGATGTACATTCTGCGGGCAACGCGCTGCTGACAACTTGTGCGCCAGATATTAACAATCAGTATCAGTATGCGCCGGCCTGTAATCTTTTAAGCCGCTCAGGAGTGCCTAGTTTGAGTGGCTTGGGGGATACCTGGGCGGGCACGCTCAACAATGTCACCAACGCCTGCAGAGATCTTCCGACCAGTATCACGTCCCCTGCGGCAGCGGAAAGTCTCAGTACCACCTTGGGTGGCATGACAACCGAAGCAGACAGCCTGATTGGTCAGACATCAGGAACCGCACAAGTCGGGGATAACGGTTCCGTTGCACTATCCAGTAACTATGCCAACACCACTACAGCCTCTCAGCAATATCAGGAGATTTACGGACAATGTAATGTCGCACAATCCTATCTGGAAAATATCTCCACCTATCCGGGCGGAATGAACAGCTACACCACGGATCCCATGTTGAATGAGTTTCTGGCGAATCCGGCGAATCCGGCGAATCAGGGCATGATCAACAAGATGATGCCGTTTATCGAGAGCAATCCATCGGTATTCAGCCAGTATTATCAGAATGTCGCCTGTACCAACAACAATCTCGATATTGCCAATGCGGGCACGTCTTCCACGTCCGTACCGACTACCAGTACCAGTGCGCCCAGCATCCAGTCAAATCCGGTGGCTTGCGATGAGCCTTTGAGCACTTATACAAGCACGGGCTGGATTGATGCGGCTGACTGGCCGGATCCGAATGCACAATGGATTTATGGCACAACAGGCGGATGTGGCTCTGGTGTTCCGAACGGTCAAACCGACATGATGGAAGGGACTTACTCGAATACAACAGGGGCAACCATTGATGCCACTTTGTATCTCGCTGCCGACGATAAAGGCGTGGTGGACATCAACGGGACGCAAGTGGCGAGTTATGACGACCAGGGGGAAAGCGGATCGGTGGCTTATCCCTCAACCGGCGGGGTGGTGTCGGTCCCTGTAACCTTATCTCCTGGTCCGGATGAGATTCTGTTTTACATTACCAATGATGATACCAGCACGACGGCGGCTAACCCTTCTGCCGGGATCCTCAGCATTATTGGTGATGTAAACGGTACCAATCAGGTCTTGATCGACACGAATAGCCACTGGCTCTACACCCCGACCAGTAGCAGTTCATCCGATGGGCAGGTTGTGGTACAGGCAGGCCAGACCGTCGAAGGGACCAATCCCAATACGCACGCGCAGAGCATTCTCTGTAACAGCCCCATCAAGTGCATGGGTACGCAATGCCATGCGCTGTTTGGCAATCAGGATTTGCATTTCTCACAAGCGATGACCGCACTCTCGGCGCTGCAGGAGATGGAAGAGAGTATGCAGTGCGCGACGGGTACCAGTATTGCCGCTGGAAACTGTCAACCGATCATTTTTGGAGGAAAGGCTGACTACTGCCGCACCTGGCCGTTTGGTGGCGTGTTTACCAATAATTGCTGCAAAGAAGGACTAACGGCGGCAGCCAATGGCCCCAGTCTGGGCGATTATTTGTCTATGGTAAACAACACCTGGAATGTTATTAACAGTTCACAGGTGGATTCAAATATCATGGTCCTGAAAGATTTTCACGATTGGGACGAGAGTGTTTATAAAAGTTTCGACACCTGGGCATCTGACGCCTGGCGTTATGTCAGCACTGCGGTTAAAGGGGCTGCAGAAGCCGTGGAAAATGCTTTCGGTCTGGGAGGAGCAACAGCAGCATCACAGGCAGGTGGAGCCATAGCCAAGGCGGGTGCTGATGCCGCCTCTACTATAGGCAGTAACTCATTTGGACCCATATCTTATATCAGCGATCTGGCATCAGAACTGGAGTTCGATATTGAACTGCTTTTACAGCAGTTGCTTACCTGGATTCTTGAACAATTCATGACTGAAGCGGCGGCGCTGGCAGTCGTCGATTACATTACTACGCTCATTGCTTCTTTTATTCCCTATATCGGATGGATCTACGATGCTTATGAGGTATTTAAGATCATCGAGATGCTAGGGCATATTCTAACGGCTTGCAAAAAAGAAGAATTTGAGCTGGGTGAGAAGCGTAAGGTCCATGAATGCCAAAACCTCGGAACCGAGTGTGTCGAAAAATTCATGGGATTTTGTCTGGAACACAAGGATATTTTTTGCTGCTATGGCTCACCGCTGTCCAGAATTATTGCCTCTCAGATCAAGATTGGTCAGCCCAGTGTCGCCGGTGGGTACGGGACACCGAAAAACCCGGATTGTGGCGGATTCACGCCACAACAGCTCGCAGATGTGGATTGGAACGATGTATCTCTATCAGCCTGGACCGCCATGCTTCAACAGGCGGGATTGATCGCAGGTAGCAACGCAATGGGATCTGAAATGTACACTCCGGGCCAGATTGAACATCCTAATAGCATGGTTAATACAGAATTGGCTCCACAACCGGTAGAGGAATAAGTTATGGGAAACATCAAAAAAAAGGTATCCAGATTAGGTTTTGGTTTTTCAATCCTGGCACTAGCCGGGTGCGCTTCGGCCCCAGCAGTCATGCCCGAATCTGCACAAGGCCAACAATACCCAACTCTGCAGCGTGCCCTTAAAAACTCGGATAACACAACCCGTTGGGGTAATAACGGGCAAAAAGATGTCATCCTGGCGTCTGTTGGGCCAGCCCCAATGGTCGCCGCATCTGTCGGCTTTGACGGTTCTCCCTCACGATTTAATGCTGGAGAATGGGCTGTGACTACAGGGCTTTCAGCCGCAGCCATTGCCTTTGGAGCAGTTGCGAGCGGGGTGGGAGGTTTATTCCTTGGCCCTTCAGATACTCAGCATTATCCGGGTCTGCGAGACTTTCAAGAGGGATCCTGTTTGTACGCTGTACGCTTGGTCAAGAATAAACAGGATGCCAGACGCATGATTCCCGAAGCGGCGACGATGGCAGCAAAGGTGCCCGCCTTATTCGCCGGGTCTGTAGTGGGACACACCTCATGGCAACATGGCGGAAGCGTTTGGGAACCGCATAAGATGCTCTGGAGTGGTGGAACGGACTCCTATGAAGTGGTTTATCAACCGAATCCAGATGCAGCCACGAAAGAGTTGTCTCCCGTTGGCATCTTCGGCACAGAACTCAGGCCATTGGTGCATAAATATGCGATCACCGATCAATGGCAATGGGCCTTTTACAATGTTCCCGTTTCCCAACAGGAAGCAGATAGCCAGAAGATCTCCAAAGCGTATCCACGATGGATTTTCGTGCTGGCCAGACACAAGAAAGATCCTCTGGTTTGTGTGGGTGGTACCTGCAAAACAGCAGGCGCACACTCAAAGAAGTCTTAAATCATGCCTTCTCGCCTGGTCATTCGGATACTGGTCGCCAGCCTCTTGTTCGGGGCTGCGGGCCAGGCTTGGGCCTTCAATCCGAATTACTCCGGCGACACCATTCAGGACGATATAGCCCGCGAATTTAACGGGGCTACGTCCTACACCATTCCTTTGTCGGCTCCAACCCAATCGGTGCCTGCAACCGCACCCACAGCGTCGAACTGCGAGGACACCTTGCAGCAGGAAATGGGGGCTGGAGAAATCCCGACAACCGAGGAGTGCTACTGCCCGGTCGGAGCAACACAACCGGTCTGCTCGGCACTGCCTGAATCAGATTGCCCTTCTTTGCTGGCTGATGAAGAACAGCGATTAGGAACAGATTTACAATATTATAACTGCACCTGCCCGCCAGGGGCGAACAGTCCACAATGCACGAGTTATTACAATCTCTGCGAAGCGGCTCTACCCAGTTATCAGAACAGTACGAATGAATGCACCTGTTCGCAGACGGCTACCAGTGCCGTGCCCTCCTGCGAGAGCGACTACGATATTTGCGAAAGCTCAGTCGGCAATTACGACAATTCCACAACATCCTGCTCATGCGACCAGAACAGTCCTGATCCTCTCTGTTGTGAAAAATCACCGATCACGGGAAGTATCAGCTACGATGGATCAGGCAATCCCTGGACCATAACGGGTGGATCAAGCTGGTCCTTTACAGATGCACAGGCGGCAAGTCATGGCGGTGAATACGCACAGACCATTCAATATGACCCGGCGAATAACACCTTTTCAGGGTCCATCAATATTACTGGAACCGTCGAGGTCGGGAATTATTGTGGCGGAAATTCAGGGCTGATCGGCTCAGGAGACAGTATTGAGGCACTGAATAGCCCACAAAGCTCCTGCGGCACGGACTACGCGAATCAGACCGCAACGGGGTCAGCCATTACCCTTGCTTCGGCTCAGGATGGAGGAACATTCAGTGGCGGGCCTATTAGCGTGAACAATATTTATGGCGCTTTTACCTTTTCCGTGGATTCTGGCAACCCTCGTTGTGTGGATGGTTATTTTAATGGTGGTTATTTGGGCCAGTTGTGCGCGGATAACCAATGCACGAGGGAGAACGGATGAGCACGCGACGTACCGCCCTGTCCATAGCTCTTCTGATAGCGTCAGCAGGCATCATCCTGCCCGCCACGGCTCTGGCCGCATCCGTCTATGGCATCACTGGCGATGACCTGCAAATGAATACACTGGGCCAACAGTACATCCACTCCCGGCATACAGGTCTTATGCCATATTGGGGGCCGTGTTATCGGTGTACTACCCAGATTGAATCCGAACCAACCTGTACGCCGGGAACACAGAATCACGTTCTCGCGCAATGGACCAATACGGGGAACAGCTCTTGTGGCGGCTATGAGAGCGACAGCTTTGAGGCTTACACCCAATGCACGAATAGCGGCATTGTTCAGATCGTCTTGCAGAATAATTCCTATGATCCCAATGCTAGCGTTGGCCAGAAAAACTACGGCGCAACAGTACCTATCGCCGTTCCGCAAGGGGGTAACTATGGGCAAAGCCTGAACATGAGCAGCGTGTTCGGCGGCGGAAACAGTTGCTCCCAGAACTTCGACTGGTACCCCACTTATGGGATAACAGGTGAAGACGTGAACGGCACCTTTAATGGGACCGTGACCTTCGGAAATTATCTGTCTCCGAGCCAGTATGAGCAAAGCCCGACTTTCCCGGTGGTGTTTCAGAACTACAAACTGGTATCGGTGCGAACCTGCCAGCAGTACGCGCCAACATCCACGGACTGTAAAACCCCGCCACCAGCCAGTCAGACCAATCAGCCGACCTATGCCTGGGCGTGTGATACCTCAGAAAACGGCTGGCAGCCCGGATCCGTCTGTACCAATTCAGCGATTCAAAGTAGTGGAGCGGAATGGATATTCGGTTCAAATACGGGTATTTCAGGGACAGCACAATCGGGTTATTCCGTGATGCAGGCACGATATGACAACCCCACGTCCAGCACGATGCCGGCAACGCTTACTTTTGCGGCAGACAATTTTGGCTGGGTCTGGATCAACGGCGAACAGGTGGGCTATACCGACACGTTCACTACATTGACGACGGAAGCCATCTCCCTTCCTCCGGGAGAAGATACGGTCGATTTCATGGTGATGAATGATCCGAATGCGCCATCCAGTGATCCCACTGAATTTGAAAACCCGGCGGCGGGCATTCTGTCCATGACTAACAGTGCCGGGCAGACCATCCTTGCCACGAACGATACCGATTGGACCGAGATAGATAATCCACCGACGAATCCCGATCCATCACTCCAAAGCCTGCTCCCAGCAGGCTACACCCCGCAGAATTGTGCGGCTGGAGGGTGTGGATGAGCACGCGGAACTTTGCCGGAAGTGCCACCAGCCTGGGCAGCACCCTGGCGGCAGTATTCTCCGCCAGTGCCGGAGCCTGCGCGGGGGGTGTGTGCCTGGCCGGTGCCCAGGCGGGGATCTCGGCATTTTCTGCATCGTCCACGAGCTTCGCGGCCATGGCCGCCGCCAGTAGTGCCGCAGAGGGTGTTTCTGTATCCGGACTGGATACTGCTTTTCCGTGGTGGATGAAGCTCGCCATCGTTGCGCTCATGCTCTCGACCGTTTACACCACAGCCATACTCTCCGGGCATCGGAAATGGGCAGTATTGGCTGCTCTCGGCGGGGTATTCGCGGTCGTGGCCGAGCTGCATTGGTTGCCAATAGGCAAGGATGGGAACTTGTTGGCCATCGGTATCGGGGTGACGCCTCTGGTTCTGGGACCGTTGTTGCTTCGCTGGGAAAGATTCTTTTCCCGGAACCGTATCCAGAATGGAATCCGATTTGTTTCAGGAATCCTGGCTGGAATCGCGTTGATCTGGGTGTTCTCCCTGCAGATCTTCCAGGGATGGGATCCCTGCGCGTTGTGCTGGATCGAGCGCATAGGATTGTTTGGTATCCTATTCGCGGCGATAGCACGGCGTCCGGACGTGGCATTGGCGTCCGGGGTTCTGGGAAGTACGGCGGTGCTTCTACAGCTCGCGGAGATCCACCATGCCGCCCATGCCCTCACGGGCTTTTGCAGCCTGTTCTCGCACACATCCTGCGCGGTCGCTGGATCGCAAGCACTCGGTCCCTGGCCGATAGCCCTGGATGCGGGCATGCTCTTTGCCGTGCTGCTTATGCTGGCCCAGGTATCCCGGCCAAATCATCGTGAAAAACCCAAAGAGGCTTTTCATGCCTGAGCATACCGGCCTACCAGCCATTCCCGCCCTCGATGCCGGTCAGGAAGACTGGATTCTGGCCTGGCGGAAAGCTCTGGGTGCTTATGCGGTCATGGCCGGGGTTATAGACCATTTGACCGAGCGATGGACGCAGGAAATGGCGCAGGCCTATTTAGCTCCGTTCTATCCGGGTGATTCTGAAGATCTGGCAAATATCCGGGCTACCGCACAGCAACTTGGCCCCTTATCCCAAGCCCGTGAGAAAATAAAGGAATCCACATTGGAAACCGCACCCCGCCCTGCCACTCATGAAAAATCGAAGCAGGATGCAGAAGCGCAGCTCGATATGTTTGCGGAGCTGCTATGAGAAAATCACGCAACCAGAAAATAGAAGCCTATGTGGACGCGGCGGTGCGCGTGGCGAAAATACGGGTCCATGCCCGCATCGCTGGCGTTTCTCCGGATGATTATCTGGATTCCAGGCATGATGATTCTTTGGAGATCATTGAACGGCTTGCCCGCTATTACTGGCGGCGGGATATGGCCAACGAACTGAATATGCCAAACAGACTGGCGATAGATTTTGAAAAGCATCGGCGATCTATCACCGATCCGGAACAACTCATTAAGAAACTGGAAAAGCAGGTGGGTTCTTGTGGTCATTATTGTCAACTACCCCGTCCTGAAGGGCGGAGCTTGCAAGGCAGTACGCAGGCTCGGTTGACCAGGGAAAGCGGTAATCAACCCGCTACGTTTGTAACAGGTCGTCAAGACCCACTCCGGGATGCTTCCTTAGTCCCGGACACTGGAAGGAAGCAGATTCATGCTGGCGAAAGGTAAAGCGCCGAAGGCCATTTCCGCCCCGCAAGAGGGAGCCGGTTACAGACATTCCCGAAGGGAGACCCTTGCAGGGAGCAATCCCGAATAGGGCGTCACAAGCGTCCGTAAGGATGCAAAGGAGAGGTTGAATGGCAGTATTTGTTTTGGACAAGAGGAAGAAACCGCTGATGCCGTGCTCGGAGAAACGCGCACGGATACTGCTGGAGCGTGGGCGGGCGCGGGTGCATCGCATGGTCCCGTTCACCATCCGGCTGGTGGATCGCTTGCAGGAAGATTCGGTCCTGCAACCCCTGCGCCTGAAAGTGGCTCCGGGTAGCAAGACCACGGGGCTGGCTCTGGTGCGCGAACAGGAAACAGAGGATGCAGACACGGGCGAGATCATTCGCACGCTGGCCGTGGTCACGCTGCTTGAATTGCAGCATCGGGGCCATGCCATCAGCAAGGCGCTGAAACAACGGCGTGGGCATCGGCGGTTTCGTCGGAATCAACTGCGTTATCGTCCGGCGCGGTTCCTGAACCGCAAGAGGCCTACGGGCTGGCTGTCACCCAGTCTGCAACATCGGGTGGATACGGTTACAGCATGGGTGTCTCGCTTGCAGCGTTGGGCACCTGTATCCGCCCTATCCACCCTGCTGCATCGCTTCGATACCCAGGCTTTGCAGAACCCGGAGATCTCTGGCGCGGAGTACCAGCACGGCACCCTGTTCGGCTACGAGGTCCGCGAGTATCTCCTCGAAAAGTGGGGCCGAAAGTGCGCCTACTGTGATGCAGAGCATACCCCGCTGACCATCGACCATATCCACCCCAAGAGCAAGGGCGGCAGCGACCGGGTATCGAACCTGACGCTGGCCTGCGTGCCCTGCAACCAGCGCAAGAGCAATCTGGACGTGCGGGACTATCTGGCCCACGACCCCAAGCGTCTGGCCCGTATCGAGGCACAGCGCAAGGCTCCCCTGAAAGATGCCGCTGCCGTCAACAGCACCCACTGGGCACTGTTCAATCGCCTCAAGGATACCGGCCTTGATCTCGAAGTCGGCACCGGAGCACGGTGCAAGTGGAATCGCAAGCGGCATAACATGCCCAAGGCGCACAGCCTGGATGCCGCCTGCATCGGTCGAGCTATAGTCAAATCTGGTGTATGAGCATTTTCTGACATAGATCAGGCGGCGGTCTGTTGTTCATCCGGCAGGGTTAGGTTAGCCGGTAAGCCATCGATAAATTTCACCCCTGCAAAAAG
>Ga0172382_10002340_pt1 | contig 32063 bp, 26 predicted proteins | sample Leawel138RmetaG_FD_122245 | JGI IMG/M metagenome (GOLD analysis project Ga0172382, IMG submission 122245) | Leachate microbial communities from a municipal landfill in Southern Ontario, Canada - Leachate well 138R metaG | ecosystem: Engineered > Solid waste > Landfill > Unclassified | place...
AAACTTGCCGCATGACATCGAACCTCAATTCGCTGGCGGAGGCCAGGCGCGCCGCGGCGTCGCCCTTGTTCGCCAATCTCGACGGCGACATCGGCGTCAGCTTCGAATTCTTCCCGCCGAAGACGGAGAAGATGGAGGCGCAGCTCTGGGACACGTTCCGCACGCTCGAACCGCTCGGGCCGCGCTTCGTTTCGGTCACCTATGGCGCGGGCGGCTCGACGCGCGAGCGCACGCACAACACCGTCGCGCGGATCGTGCGCGAGACCGATCTGGTCCCCGCCGCGCACCTCACCTGCATCGCCGCGAGCCGGGAAGAGATCGCCGAGGTCGCCGGGCAATACTGGGACGCGGGCGTGCGCCACATCGTCGCGCTGCGCGGCGATCCGCCGCCCGCCGACGGCGGCCGCTTCGTGCCGCATCCGCAGGGCTACGCCAGCGCGGCCGACCTTGTCGCCGGGCTGCGGCGGCTGCACGACTTCGAGATTTCGGTCGCCGCCTATCCGGAAATCCACCCCGAAGCGGAAAGCGCCGAGGCCGATCTCGACAACCTCAAGCGCAAGCTCGACGCCGGCGCCAGCCAGGCGATCACCCAGTTCTTCTTCTCGACCGACGCCTATTTCCGCTTCCTCGACAAAGCGCTCGCCGCCGGGATCACCGCGCCGATCCTGCCCGGGATCATGCCGGTGACGAGCTTCGAGGCGATCCGCCGCATGTCGGGCAATACCGAGATCCCCCGCTGGCTGGAACACGCCTTCGAGGGGCTCGACGAGCGGCCCGGCCCGCGCGCGCTGGTCGCCGCGACGGTCGCCGCCGACTTGTGTCAGCGGCTCTACCAGGGCGGGGTCCGCCACTTCCATTTCTACACGCTCAACCGCGCCGAGCAGGCCTATGCGATCTGCCAGCTTCTCGGCGTGCGCCCCCGAAACATCTTGGCTCAGGAGAAGCGCGCATGAGCGCAGAAGCCGATTTCCGCGCCGCCGCGGCGGAACGCATCCTCGTGTTCGACGGCGGCTACGGCACCGCGATCCAGAAGTTCAGGCTGGAAGAGGCCGACTATCGCGGCGACCTCGACCTGCCGATGGACCAGAAGGGCAACAACGACCTGCTCTGCCTGACGCGGCCCGACATCATCGAGGGCATCCACACCGCCTATTTCGACGCCGGCGCCGACATGGTCGAGACCAACACGTTCTCGTCCACCCGCATCGCCATGGCCGACTATGGCTGCCAGCACCTCGTCCGCGACATCAACCTCGCCGCGGCGAAGCTCGCCCGCGATGCGGCGGAGAAGGCGCAGGCCAGGGATGGCCGCCGCCGCTTCGTCGCCGGCTCGATCGGGCCGACCAACAAGACGCTGTCGCTCTCGCCCGACGTCAACGATCCGGGCTTCCGCGAGGTCGACTTCGACGGGCTCAAGGCCGAATATCGCGAGCAATGCGACGCGCTGATCGCCGGCGGGGTGGACTTTCTGCTGATCGAGACCTGCTTCGACACGCTGAACGCCAAGGCCGCCGGCATGGCCGCGCGCGAGGCCGAGGCGGCGGCGAGCCGCGCCGTGCCGCTGATGGTCAGCTTCACCATCACCGACATGAGCGGCCGCAACCTGTCGGGCCATACGATCACCGCCTTCTGGTACGTGCTGCGCCACCTCAAGCCGCTGACCGTGGGCGCCAACTGCGCGTTCGGCGCGGACCGGATGCGCCCCTACCTGACCGAGCTGGCGCGGACGGCGGACACGCTGATCCTCGCCTATCCCAACGCCGGCCTGCCCAACGAACTGGGCCAGTACGACGAGCTGCCGGCCAAGACCGCCGAGCTGATCGGCGAATGGGTCGAGGGCGGGCTGATCAACGCGGTGGGCGGCTGCTGCGGCACCACGCCCGATCACATCGCGGCGATCGCGAAGGCGGTGGCCGGCAAGCCGTCGCGCCGGGTGCCCACGGTCGAGCCTGCCACGCGGCTGGCCGGGCTGGAACCGTTCACGATGGCGGCCTAGGCACGTCGTCCCGGCGAAAGCCGGGACCGCTGGCCTCCAGGTCCGACCCAGCCGACAGCGATCCCGGCTTTCGCCGGGATGACGAACAAGAGCAGAAAATGACCCAGACTTCTTCCTCCACCCGCTTCGTCAACATCGGCGAGCGCACCAACGTCACCGGCTCGGCCGCCTTCAAGAAGCTGATCCTGGCGGGCGACTATGCCAAGGCGGTCGAGGTCGCGCGCCAGCAGGTCGAGAACGGCGCGCAGATCATCGACGTCAACATGGACGAGGGCCTGCTCGACGCGGTCGAGGCGATGACCACGTTCCTCAAGCTGATCGCCGCCGAGCCCGACATCGCGCGCGTGCCGGTGATGATCGACAGCTCGAAATGGCACGTCATCGAGGAAGGCCTCAAGTGCGTCTCGGGCAAGCCGATCGTCAACTCGATCTCGATGAAGGAAGGCGAAGAGCCGTTTCTCGAGCAGGCGCGCAAGTGCATGGCCTATGGCGCGGCCGTCGTGGTCATGGCCTTCGACGAGACCGGCCAGGCCGATACGAAAGAACGCAAGGTCGAAATCTGCGAGCGCGCCTACAAGCTGCTCACCGGCATCGGCTTCCCGCCCGAGGACATCATCTTCGACGCCAACATCTTCGCGGTGGCGACGGGGATCGAGGAACACAACAACTACGGCGTCGACTTCATCGAGGCGGTGAAGGAAATCCGCCGGCGCTGCCCGCACGTCCACTTCTCGGGCGGGCTTTCCAACCTTTCGTTCTCGTTCCGCGGCAACGAGACGGTGCGCCGCGCGATGCATTCGGTGTTCCTCTACCACGCGATTCCCGCCGGGCTCGACATGGCGATCGTCAACGCCGGCCAGCTCGACATCTACGACCAGATCGACCCCGTGCTGCGCGAAGCCTGCGAGGACGTGATCCTCAACCGCGGGCAGGACGTGCCGGAAGGCCAGGACCCCGACACCTGGCAGACGGCCACCGAGCGGCTGATCGAGTTGGCCGAAAGCTACAAGGGCAAGGACAAGGCCGCCGAGAAGGAAGCCGAGGAGTGGCGCGGCTGGGACGTGGTCAAGCGGATCGAGCACGCGCTGGTCAAGGGCATCGACACCTGGGTGGTCGAGGACACCGAGGAAGCGCGCCAGCAGATCGCCGACCAGGGCGGCCGGCCGATCGAGGTGATCGAGGGCCCGCTGATGCAGGGCATGAACGTGGTCGGAGACCTGTTCGGATCGGGCAAGATGTTCCTGCCGCAGGTGGTGAAATCGGCGCGGGTGATGAAGAAGGCGGTCGCCTATCTGTTCCCCTTCATCGAGGCGGAGAAGGTCGAGGGCCAGAAGGCCAAGGGCCGGATCGTCATGGCCACGGTCAAGGGCGACGTCCACGACATCGGCAAGAACATCGTCGGCGTCGTCCTGCAGTGCAACGGCTATGAGGTGATCGACCTGGGCGTCATGGTGCCCTGGTCCACCATTCTCCAGGCCGCGAACGAGAACGAGGCCGACATCATCGGCCTGTCGGGCCTGATCACCCCCTCATTGGACGAGATGGTCACCGTCGCCGAGGAGATGCAGCGGGCCGGGATGAATACCCCGCTGCTGATCGGCGGCGCGACCACCAGCAAGGTGCACACCGCGCTGAGGATCGACCCCGCCTACGAAGGCCCGGTGATCCACGTGCTCGACGCCAGCCGCGCGGTCGGCGTGGCCTCGCAGCTCCTGTCCGACACGCAGGCGACGGGCTTCATCTCGGGCACCGCCAGCGAGTACGAGCATATCCGCGAGGCACGCGCCGGCAAGGAGGGCAGCGGCCTGCTGCCGATCGAGGAGGCACGGGCGAATTCCTACAAGCCCGACCTCGCCGACAAGCCTCCCGCCCCCGCGCAGCCCGGCCTGCATCAGTTCGAATGGGACCTTTCCGACCTTCGGCAGTATTTCGACTGGACCCCCTTCTTCCGCGCCTGGGAACTGGCCGGCACTTATCCGACGATCCTCGACGACGCGGTGGTCGGCGAAAGCGCGCGGGCGCTTTTCGCCGATGCGCAGGCGATGCTCGACCAGATCGTCAACGAGAAGTGGCTGACCGCCAGGGGCGTCGCCGGCTTCTGGCCCTGCCGGCGCGAAGGGGATGACGTGGTGCTCGACCCCCTCCCCTCCCAGGGAAGGGACGAGGAAACCCGCCTCACGTTCCTGCGCCAGCAGGTCAAGAAAAGCCGCGACCGGGCCAACTTCTGCCTGACCGACTTCATCGACCCCGCAGGCGACTGGATCGGCGGCTTCGCCGTCGGCATCCACGGCAGCGAGCCGCACCTCGCCCGCTTCAAGGCGGACCACGACGATTACAGCGACATCCTGCTCAAGGCGCTGGCCGACCGCTTCGCCGAGGCTTTCGCCGAGCGGCTGCACCTGCACGTGCGCACGACGCTATGGGGCTATGCGCCGGGCGAACAGCTCACCAACGAGGCGCTGATCCGCGAGCAGTATCGCGGCATCCGGCCCGCGCCGGGCTATCCCGCCTGCCCGGACCACAGCCTCAAGCCGATCCTGTTCGACCTGCTGGAAGCCGAGCAGCGCGCCGGGCTCACGCTGACCGACGGCTATGCGATGCTGCCGACGTCGGCGGTCTCGGGCTTCTACTTCGGCCATCCCGAAAGCCAGTATTTCGGCGTGGCGCGGATCGGGCGCGACCAGCTTGCGGACTATGCCGCGCGGCGCGGCGTGGACGTGAACAGGGCCGAACGCTGGCTGCGGCCGAACCTCGACTGACCCGCCGTCCCGGACCTGATCCGGGGCGGCGTGCCTGTCAGGCCGGCACGCTCGCGACCAGCTTTTCGCTCTCGCGCCAGAAGCGCTCGACCACCGCCGGATCGTCCACCTGCGGGTGTGGCGGACGCGGCGCGCGGCGTTCCCAATAGCCGCCGCTGCCGTGGCCCGGCTCCTCGGCGGTGGCGAGCCAGATCAGCGTGTCCGCGCCTTCCGCGGCGGTGAGCTTGGGCAGGTTACGCGTATGTTCCTGCGTTTCCTTCGGCGCATAGCTGAAGAAGGGCGTGTCGGTCGCCCCCGGCGCCATGGCGTGCGCGACGATGCCGCTGCCGGCCAGCCGCCCCGCCAGCGCCCGCGCGAACAGCACGTTCGCCAGCTTGCCGGTGCAATAGGCGAGGCCCGGATTGAAGGCCGCCAGGCTCTGCATGTCGTCGAGATCGATGCCCGGCACCATCTCGCTGGCGTCCGATGCGGTCATCAGGATGCGGACCGCGCCTGTGGGGGCATCGGCGGCGGCGGCGCGCAGCAGCGGCAGCAGCCCCTCGGTGAGCACGAAGGGGCCGAGGTGATTGCCGGCGAAGTTGGCTTCGAGACCCTCGGCGGTCATCGCCAGGCGATCGGTCATGCCGCCGGCGTTGTTGACCAGCACGTCGATACGGTCGGTCCGCGCGGCGATCCCGGCGGCGAGCCGGCGCGCCTCGGCCAGCAATGACAGGTCGGCGCGCAGCATCTCGATCGCGCCGCCGTCCGCCGCCGCGGCCGCGATCTCCGCCTCGGCCTCGGCCATGCGGCCCGGATCGCGCCCGGTGCCGATGACCCGCCAGCCCTGCCCGACAAGCGCCCTGGCGACTTCCTTGCCGATGCCCGAACTCGCGCCCGTGACCACCGCGACGCGTGCCTTGCCGATCATCTCGTCCCCTCCGCAGCTTTCCCGGCCGGTCTTATGGTGACAGGCCGCCGCCGACAAGGCATGGCACATGATCTGCCTTGCCGGAGATGTCCTGACCTTGCTTGCCGAACCGGACCTGCACGAACAGCTCCACGCCACGTTCGGCTTCTCCGCCTTTCGCGGCGTGCAGGAGGACGTGGTGCGCCGCGTGTTGGCGGGCCGCTCGACGCTGGCCGTCATGCCCACCGGCGCGGGCAAATCGCTGACCTACCAGCTTCCCGCCGTCATCCTGCCGGGCACCTGCGTGGTCATCAGCCCACTGATCGCGCTGATGCACGACCAGCTCCGCGCCGCCCGCGCCAACGGCATCCGCGCGGCGGCGCTGACCAGCGCCGACATGGACCGCGAGCAGACGATCGACCGCTTCCGCGCCGGCGAGCTGGACCTGCTCTACATCGCCCCCGAACGCGCCAGCCAGCCGCATTTCCGCGAGCTGCTGAGCAAGGCCCCGATCTGCCTCTTCGCCATCGACGAGGCGCACTGCGTCTCCGAATGGGGTCACGACTTCCGCCCCGACTATCGCCTGCTGCGCCCGCTGATGGACGCCTTTCCGCAAGTGCCGCGCCTGGCGCTGACCGCCACGGCGGACGCGCACACCCGCGCCGATATCCTGGCGCAGCTCGGCATTCCCGAGGACGGGCTGATCGTCGCCGGCTTCGACCGGCCGAACATCCGCTACGCCATCCGCCATCGCGAGAGCGGGACGAAGCAGATCGCCCGGCTCATGGCGGAGCAGCCCGGCCCCGGCATCGTCTATGCCCCCACCCGCGCCAAAGTGGAAAAGCTGGCCGAGCAACTCGCGGCGGCGACGGGACGGCAGGTGCTGCCCTATCACGCCGGCCTCCCGCCGCAGGAGCGCGCCGCCAACCAGGCGGCCTTCGTTGCGTCCGAGGACATGGTGATCGTCGCCACGATCGCCTTCGGCATGGGCATCGACAAGCCCGACGTGCGCTTCGTCGCCCACGCCGGCATCCCCAAGTCGATCGAGGCCTATTACCAGGAGACCGGCCGCGCCGGCCGCGACGGAGACCCGGCGCAGGCGATGATGTTCTGGTCGGCGGGCGATTTCGCGCAGGCGCGGATGCGGCTTGCCGAAGTCGAGGACAGCCGGCGCGAAGGCGAGAAGGCGCGGCTCGACGCGCTGGCCGTGCTGGTCGAGGCCGGCACCTGCCGCCGCGCCATCCTGCTGCAGCACTTCGGCGAGGAACCGCGGCCGCAATGCGGCAATTGCGACAACTGTCTAGATGCGCCGGACGTGGCCGATGCCACGGTGACGGCGCAGAAGCTGCTGTCCGCCGCCTACCGCACCGGCCAGAGCTTCGGCTTCGGCCATCTCGAAAAAGTCCTGACCGGCGTGGCCGACGAGCGGGTGCTGCAGCGTGGTCACGACAGGCTTTCGGTGTTCGGCATCGTCGACGCGGAAGAGGCCCGGCTGCTGCGCCCGCTCGCCCGCGCGCTGCAGGCACGCGGCAGCCTGGTGCCGACCGAGCACGGCGGGCTGATGCTGGCGGGCGACGCCCGCGCCATCCTCAAGGGCGAGGCGAGCATCAGCATGGTGCTTCCCCCGAAGAAGGAGCCGCGCGGCCGGCGGGACCGGCGCGAGCGCGGCGGCGGCGGCGTCAACCCGGTCGGCGATCCGCTGTTCGACGCGCTGCGCGAACTGCGCCGCGCGCTGGCACAGGAGGCCGGCATGCCGCCCTACGTCATCTTCCACGATTCGACGCTGCGCGAGATGGCGGCACTGCGCCCCGCCTCGCTCGCCGCGCTGGGCGAGATCGGCGGCGTCGGCGCACGCAAGCTCGAAGCCTACGGCGAGGCCTTCCTGCGCGTGATCCGCCAGCACTGACCGGAAACGGCGCTTGCCTCGCGGCCGGCCCTCGGTGATGCAGGCGGAAAAGGAGAGGAAGCGATGGCCGAAGCGCCCAGACCAGCCCCGTTGCACGTCCCTGCGCGGGACATACCCGTGCCGGCGCACCTGAGTCCGCAGGCGCAAGCCTGGCTGGCGATGCCGCGCCCGGCGGGGGCAGGCTATCCCGCGCCCGACGATGCCAAGGGCTGGCGGCGGCATATCGCCAACGGCGACGCCACGATCACGCAGTTCTACATGGCCGGGCGCTCCGAGGCCGATTGCGCGGTCACGCCCATCGGCGAAGGGGAGGCCCGAGGCTTCGAGGTCGTCCCCGCCGGCCTCGATCCGGCCGACCGGCGCGTCTATCTCGATATCCACGGCGGCGCGCTGATCATGGGCGCGGGAGAAGTGTGCAAGGCGATGGCGCTCGGCACCGCCAGCCGGCTCGGCGTGCGGGTGGTGGCGGTCGACTACCGCATGCCGCCCGACCATCCCTTTCCCGCCGGCCTCGACGACTGCCTCGCCTTCTACCGCATGCTGCTGCGCGACCACGACCCGTCGCAGATCATCGTCGGCGGCGCCTCGGCCGGCGGCAACCTCGCCGCCGCGACGATCCTGCGCGCCCGTGACGAAGGGCTGGAGCTGCCGGCGGCGGCCGTGCTGCTCTCGCCCGAGGTGGACCTCACCGAATCGGGCGACACCTTCCACACCAACGCCGGCCTCGACGGCATGGGCAGCCTGATGCCGGCCAACCGGCTCTATGCCGCGGGCCGCGACCTCGCAGATCCTTATGTCTCGCCCCTGTTCGGCGACTTCACCAGGGGCTTCCCGCCGACCCTGCTGAGCGCGGGGACGCGCGACCTGTTCCTGTCGAACGCCGTGCGCCTGCACCGCAAGCTGCGCGCCGCGGGCGTGGCGGCGGAACTGCACGTGCTGGAGGCGGCGGCGCATGGCGCCTTCGGCGGGACGTCGCCGGAAGAAGCCGAGCTGGACGCAGACGTGCGGCGGTTCTGCGAACGCGCCTGGGGCTGACGGGCCTCAGCCGGCCTTGTCGCTCCACGATACCGGCACGGACAGCAGCATCGGCAGGTCGGGCGAGGCGATGCGCGATTCGCGGCCGTTCTCGTGGATCAGCACGACCCGGCCGACGCCCGGGGTCGCGACGACGGCGGTGACGGTGTCCACCCAGCGATGCAGCGCCTCCCGCGCGCGGGCCAGCGCATCGCCGCTGGTGCTCGCCTCGCTCGATGCCTCCAGCTCCGATTCAAGCTCGGTGACGCGCTCGATGGCCAGATCGACCGTGCTGGCCTGCTTTTCTTCCATGGACGAACCTCGCGATGCTGCTGCCACGCCCCACTTGGGGGCGGGCGCCGCATCGCGCAAGCCCGCCGGTCAGAGCAGCGCCGCGGCCAGCGCGCGCCAGGCTTCGCGCTGCCTGGCCATGCCCGCATCGGGCGGCGCGATCACCTGCATGCAGACATGGTCCGCCCCGGCATCGAGATGCTCGCGCACGCGCGCGGCGATGCGATCGACGCTGCCCCAGGCGAACAGCGCGTCGAGCAGCCGTTCGGACACCGATTCGATCTCCTCCTCGGTAAAGCCCAGGCGTTTCCAGTTGTTACGATAGTTGGGCAGCGCGCGGTAATGCGTGAGCGCTCCCACCGCCAGCTCGCGCGCACGCGCGGGGTCGCTTTCCAGGATGACGCCCTGCTCGGGCGCCAGCAGCTTGCCGGGGCCGAGGATCGCCCGCGCCCGCGCGGTGTGCTCCGGCGTGGCCAGATAGGGATGCGCCCCGGCGGTGAGGTCGCGCGCCAGTTCCAGCATCTTGGGTCCGAGCGCGGCGAGGCACTGGCTGTCGGCGGGCACGCCCAGCGCGGTCAGCCGCTCCACGTAGTCGCGCGTCACCCCGATCGGCTTGCCCCAGGATTCGCCGATCAGCGGGCCGTGGCTGATCCCCAGCCCCAGCAGCGCGCGCGCCTTGTGATCGTCCGGCAGGCCGAGCCACCAGCCGGCGATCTCCTGCGGCTCGTGCTTCCAGATGTTGACGATGCCGGTGGCGATCGCGGCGCGCCGCGTCGCGGCCAGCAGGCGGCTGAAATCGCCGGTCACATCGCCGCCGATGCCGCCGGGGAACCAGATCGCGCCATAGCCCAGTTCATCGAGTTCGGCCGCCGCCTCGGCCACTTCGCCAGCATCGCCGAAGCGCAGTTCCATGGACCAGATGCCGATGCGGCCGACGTTGGGTACAGTCATCACGATCTCCCGAACACAGTTGGGCCGATCTTGCGGCCAACGGGTCTGCGCATCAAGCCGTTTCGCCGGACATGCCGCGTTGACAGACCCGCCCGGATGTTATCAGTTGGAAACATAACGGACGGAGAGGACGAGAGATGAGCGAAGCAGCCGTGCACATTACCGCGGATTCGGTCGACCCCGACTATGCCGAACCTTTCGTCGATATCGAGGAGGAGCGCACGGAGCCGGTGCCGCACCGCTACGTCAGCGGCGGCTTCCGCGGCACCGACGCGCGCTTCTCGTTCTATTTCCCGCCCAGGGAGCAGTACCAGGGGCGCTTCTTCCACAATACCTACCCCATGGCGGTCTCGTCCGATATCGGCCCTTTCCCCATCCAGTTCGAGGTGGCGATGGGCGACCTGGGCTTCACGCTCGACAGCGGCGCCTACTACGTCCAGACCAACAACGGCCTCGTCTTCCGCAATCCCGGCGCCGACCCCACGATCGCCGCCTATCGCGTCAACGCGGCGGCGGCGAAGTTCTCGCGGGTCATCGCGGCGCGGATCTACGGCGAGCACCGGCCTTACGGCTATCTCTTCGGCGGCAGCGGCGGGGCCTACCAGACGATGGGCGCGGCGGAGAACACCAGCGGCGTGTGGGACGGCTTCGTCCCCTTCGTGCCGGGCTGCAACCACGCCATCCCCAGCATGTTCACCGTGCGCATGCACGCGCTGCGCGTCCTGCGCCAGCGGCCGGGCGTGTTCGCCGCGATCGCCGACGCGGTCGACGTGGGCGGCAGCGGCGATCCCTATGCCGGGCTGACCGAGGAAGAGGCGGCGGCGCTGCGCGAGGTCACGCTGATGGGCTTCCCGCCGCGCGGCTGGTACCTGCACGAAACGCTGGACAGCGGTTATTTCGCCAACATCTCGGGCATGATCCCGCTGATGGACCCGACTTATGCCGAGGACTTCTGGAGCGAGCCCGGCTACCTCGGCACCGATCCCGACAGCGCGATCGCCAGGACCCGCTTCCGGTTCGATTCGACCGTCGCGGCCACCAGCGGCCCGCCTTTCGCGATCGAGCTGGCCGATCTGCCCGACGGCGACGGCCAGGACGCGCACCTCGTCGTGCTGAGCGGCGCGTCCGCCGGCGCCAGCCTGCCGATCGACCGGGTCGAGGGCAAGACCGTCCGGCTGATCGCGGTGCTGGACCATGCCAAGGCGGCGGGAATCGCCGCCGGCGACAAGGTGCGCATCGTCAACTCGTGGACGCTGGCGCTGCAGACCTATCACCGCCACCAGGTGCCGCCGACGCGGGACTATTACGGCTGGAACCAGTTCCGCGGACCCGACGGCAAGCCAATCCATCCCCAGCGCGACGTGCTGGTCGGCCCCACCGGCACCGCCAACGCCGCCGGCGCGGTGCTGACCGGCAACGTCCATGGCAAGGTGCTGATGCTGTCCGCGCTGATGGATATCGACGCCTATGCCTGGCAGGGGGACTGGTACCGCTCGATGGTGAAGACGGCCAGAGGCGCCGATTTCGACGACAGCTTCGCGCTGTGGTTCGTCGACCGCGCGCATCACGAAAATCCGCTAACCCCGCTCCAGCGCACGCAGGTGGCCAGCTATTCGGGTGCGCTGCAGCAGGCGCTGCGCGATCTGGCGGCCTGGGTGGAGACGGGCCGCAAGCCCTCCGAGACCCGCTACGAGGTGGTCGACACGCAGGTTGTCGTGCCCCGCAGCGCCGCCGCGCGCGGCGGCGTGCAGCCGGTGGTCGATCTGGCCGCCAATGGCGGCGCCCGCGCGGAAGTGCGGGCGGGCGAGCCCGTCGCCCTGACCGCGACGATCGAGGTGCCGCCGGGCGCCGGCAAGGTCGTCTCGGCGGAATGGGACCTCGACGGCACGGGCACCTTCACCCCGGCCGAGATCGGCGCGCCGGCCGAACGGGTGACGCTGTCCGCCAGCCATAGCTATGCGCGGCCCGGCACGCATTTCGCGGTGATCCGTGTCGGCGCGCAGCGCCAAGGCGATGCCCGGACACCTTACGCCCGCGTGCTCAACCTCGCCCGCGCACGCATCGTCGTGACCTAGGGTCAGAGCGGGTTGTCGAGCTGCACCACCGGCTCGTCGCTGATCCGCTGCGTCGTCTTCAGCGCCCGCGCCTTGGCGAAGCTGGCGAGCACCGACGCGTCGCGGCCGTAGATGTCCTTGAAAGTCGCCAGCTTCCCGGTGATGTCCTGCGCCATGGTGAAATAGGTGATGTAGACCGGGAAAGTCCGGGTCATGGGCACCTTGGTGTACTTGCCGGAGGTGGCATTCGCGATGAGCTGTTCCTGCGGCATTTCCGCCCCCAGGATCGCCATCGTCATGCCCAGCACCAGCGCGCCCTCGGTGCGGATGCAGCCGTGGCTGAATGCGCGCACCGGCTGATTGAACAGGGCCTTCGACGGCGTGTCGTGGAGGTAGATCGCGTGCGGGTTGGGCATGTCGATCTTCATCACGCCGAGCGCGTTGCCGGGGCCCGGCTGCTGGACGACGGTGATCCTGCCGTCGGCGCTGCGCGTCACCTTGTAATTTTCGCGCGCCGCCTGGCGCGGGTTGGCCAGCAGCCGCGCACCCAGCCCTTCGCCGACGACGATCGACTGCGGCACCGTCCAGGTCGGGTTGAACACCACGGCCGTGACCTGCTCGGCGAGCTGCGGCGTCGCCGTCCTGCCCGGCTTGCCGACGACGGTGCGATAGGTGCGCACGATCTCGCTGCCGTTCTTGACCAGCCGGAGCTGGAATTCGGGGACGTTGGTGATCAGGTAGATGTCGCCCAGGTCCCGCCGGAGCCAGCGCCAGCGATCCATGTTCACCCGGATCAGCGACCGGGTGCGGGCATCGCTCCTGGGCGTGGCGGCCAGCGCCGCCTTGAGCGCCTGGTAATCGGGATGGCTCGGCGCGAGGCCGGCGAGCACGCCGGCAACGTCGTGCGTCTCCAGCGCCCGCGCCATCAGCGCGCCCGTCGGGTCGAGGTCCTGGTCGGGATCGACCACGAACCACTGCTCGCGCGCTGTCATCGGCGTGCGGCCGTCGCGCAGGTCCTCCGCCAGCCAGGCGAAGCTCTTGCTGGCCACTTCATCGAGCGCCGGGCCCTCGCCGGCGGCGATGGCCGCGCGCAGGGCCTCTGGCTGGTAATCCTTGGGGAACAGGCCCTCGCCGTCGATCGCCTCGATCACCGCCAGCAGCGCCTGCGCATCGCCGAGCGGCCAGGGCATGACCGGCTCGGTCACCGGCAGGGGCTGCACTTCGGGAAGCGAGATGGAGGGGCTGGCCGCAGCCGAGGGTGCGGGAACAGGGGCCGGCGTCGGCGCCGGGCTGGGGGTCGATGTCGCGCTCGGGATCGGAGGTGCGGGCGGGGGCGAGGTGCGGGCCGGCGCGGCGACGGGAGACGGCAGGAGGTCGACCGGCGGCGGCGTGCGGGGCTGTTGCTGCTGCGCCCAGGCCGGCTGCACGCAGAGCGCAGCCGCGCCCAGTCCCGCCGCGATGAACGCCTTGCGCAATTCCACCTTCAATCCTTGTGCCATCGCCCGACCGTCTGTGCTGGATGTTGCGGGCCGGCGCTCGTCGCATGCGGCCCTGCATCGTGATGTAGCCCTGTTCGGGGCCACGCTTCAAGCATCGCGGCTTTCGCTGCGATGAATCACGCGCGATTTTTCCGTGAATTTCCCGGCCGCGGGCTATGCCGCGGCGGCGCGGGCGATCTCGGCGAGCCCCTGCGAGAGCAGCAGCTCCGCGTCCTGGCTGTTCGCCAGCAGCGCGCGGTGCAGGCCGACGAGCTTTGCCACCAGCCGCTCCAGCCGCCGGCCGCGCCAGTGGCGAAGCTGGACGCCGAGGTCGCGCTCGTCCTTCCAGAACACGCGCCGCGCCGCCACTTCGGCCTTGAGCAGCGCGGCAACGTCGCCTCCGCGCCCTTGCGCCGGGCCCAGCTTGGCCGCCAGCGCGGCAAGCTGCGCCGCGCGCCGCTCGATGGCCAGCAGCAGCCCGACGGGGTTGAGGCCCAGCTCGCGCATGCGCTTGAGTTCGCCGGGGATCTTCGCCTTCTCGCCGCCGAGCACGGCGTTGACCAGCGCGGTGAAGCCGTCCTCCTCGGTGCGCGCGCCGACCGCGTCCAGCGCGGCGGCATCGGCGCTGCGCGGACTTTCCGGGCTGGCGTCGAGATAGAGCGCGAGCTTGGCGATCTCGGAGCGGGCCAGCCGCGTGTCGAGCCCGGCGGCGCGGGCGATCCGCTCGGCCAGGTCGCCGCCGATGCGCAACCCCGCCGCGTCGGCCATCGCGCGCACGCTGGCGGCCACCGACTTGAGATCGGGCGGATGGAACATCGCCACAAGCGCGTCGGGCCGGTCGGCCAGCAGCTTGGCGGTGCGCGACTTGTCGGTGGCGCCGTTGGCAACGATCAGCACCGGGCACGGCTCGGCACCGCCCGACATCGGGCCGGACAGCAGCACATCGACCGCATCGTGCGCCTCGTCACCCTGCGCACGCACGAGGATATGGCGCCTGTCGCCGAACAGCGAGGCGGAGCGCGCCTCGTCGCCCAGTTTCACCGGATCGCGCCTGAGATCGGCGCCGGACAGCTCGATCCGCTCGCCCGGTTCGGCAAGCAGCGAGACGATCCTCTGCGCGGCGTCGTGCGCCCCTGCCTCGTCCGGTCCGCAGAAGAAGAACACCCGCGCCGCCTCCGCCGCGCGGGGCGCCATGCCGGCGAAGTCGCGCTGGGTGGCCTTCACCGGTTCCTGCGAAGCTGCAGCGCGACCTTGGTGACGATGCGGTCGGCGATGTCCTTCGACAGGTTCTCGAGCGCGGTGTTCTCCGCCGCGATTACCGCGTATTCCGAGGAGACCACGTCGATGCCGGCATCCGAGCCGTCGCTGGCGTCCAGCACGATCTCGCCGTCGGCCAGATCGACGAGCTGGTAGCGCGCGCGCAGCGTGCGCCGCTCACGGCCGATGGTGTCGTCGGACAGCAGCGCCAGCCCTTCGAGCTGGTCGTCGAGCCGGATGTCGAGCCGGTAACGGGCCGTGCCGCCGGCGCCGCCCGCCGCGCCCAGGCGGTCGACCAGCGCATTGCGCACCAGCCAGCCGGCCTTGCCCTCGATCGGCGAGACCTCGATGCCCGCCAGCCCCTGCGCCACCGCGCCGCTGCCGCCGCCCGCATACATCGGCTGAAGCCCGCAGGCCGCGAGCAGCAGCGGCAGGGCAAGGGCCCAGGAAAGCAGGGCGAGCCGTCTCACGCGACGAGGTTCACCAGCCGGTCGGGCACGACGATCACCTTCCTCACTTCCGCCCCGTCGAGCGCACGCTGCACCTTGTCGCTGGCCAGGGCAAGCGCCTCCAGCTCCTCGCGGGCGGTGCCCTTGGCGACGGTCAGCGTGTCGCGCAGCTTGCCCTTGACCTGGACCGCGACGGTCACTTCGTCCTCGACCAGCAGCGCGGCATCGACCGCCGGCCAGGCCGCATCGGCGACCAGGCCTTCGCCGATCGTCGCCCAGGCCTCTTCGGCCAGGTGCGGCATCATCGGCGCGACCAGCAGCAGCACGGTGCGGATCGCCTGGCTGCGGCTGGCCGACGGCGGCGCCTTCTCGATCGCCGAGGCCAGTTCGTAGATCCGCGCCACCGCCTTGTTGAACGACAGCGCCTCGATATCCTCGGCGACGGCGACGACGATCTGGTCGCGCTTGCGGTCGAGCGGCCTGTCATCGCCCGCAACGGCCGCATCATACTGCGCGAACAGCCGCCACAGGCGCTGGACGAAGCGGCCGCAGCCCTCGATGCCGGATTCGGACCACGGCAGGTCGCGCTCGGGCGGACTGTCTGACAGCATGAACCAGCGGATCGCGTCGGCGCCGTAAGTCGCAACGATCTCATCGGGGTCGACGACGTTCTTCTTCGACTTCGACATCTTGATGACGCGGCCGACTTCGACCGGCGCGCCATCCGCCTTCAGCGTCGCGCCGTCCGCCCCGCGCTCGACCTCGCCGGGGGTGAAGAACACCGGCTGGCCGTTGGCGGGATCGGCCCGCGAATAGGTCTCGTGCGTCACCATCCCCTGGGTGAACAGGCTGGCGAAGGGTTCGGCCACGTCAATCCGGCCGATGCGCTTGAGCGCCCGCGTCCAGAAGCGCGCGTAGAGCAGGTGCAGGATCGCGTGCTCGATGCCGCCGATATACTGCTCAACCGGCAGCCAGCGCGCGATCTCCTCGCGGTCGAAGGGCTTGTCGACCGGCTGGCTGGCGAAGCGCAGGAAATACCACGAGCTGTCGACGAAGGTATCGAGCGTGTCGGTCTCGCGCTGCGCAGCGCCGCCGCATTGCGGGCAGGCCACGTCCTTCCAGGTGGAATGGCGCAGCAGCGGGTTGCCCGGCGTCTTGAAGTCCACGTCCTCGGGCAGCGTGACCGGGAGCTGCTCCCTGGGCACCGGCACCACGCCGCAGGCGCCGCAATGGATGAAGGGGATCGGCGTGCCCCAATAGCGCTGGCGCGATACGCCCCAGTCGCGCAGCCGGTACTGCGTCTCGCCGCTGCCCCACTGCTCGCGCTCGGCGCGGGCGATGACCGCGGCCTTGGCGGCCTCGACGTCCATGCCGTCGAGGAACCCGGAGTTCACCAGCCGGCCTGGCCCGGTATAGGCCTCGTCGCCCGGAAACACGGCGTCGGTCCGGTCGCCGTCGGCGACCACGCGGCGCACCGGCAGCCCGTACTTGCGCGCGAAGTCGAGGTCGCGCTGGTCGTGCGCGGGACAGGCGAAGACCGCGCCGGTGCCGTAGTCCATCAGCACGAAGTTGGCGATGTAGACCGGCAGGCGGATCGCCGGGTCGAGCGGGTGGGCCACGGTGAGGCCGGTATCGTAGCCGTGCTTCTCGGCAGTCTCGATCTCGGCCGCGGTGGTGCCGCCCTTGCGGCATTCCTCGATGAACGCGGCCGCGGCCGCGTCCTTTTCCGCCAGCGCCAGCGCCAGCGGATGCTCGGCGGCGATGGCGGCAAAGCTTGCGCCGAACAGCGTGTCGGGGCGGGTGGTGAAGACCTCGAAACTGTCGGGGAAGCCGTCGGGCAGGCCGGCGGAGGCGTTCTCGATGCGGAAACGGAAGCGCAGGCCCTGGCTCTTGCCGATCCAGTTCTCCTGCATCAGCCGAACCTTCTCGGGCCAGTCGTCGAGCCCGCCGAGGCCTTCGAGCAGCTCGTCGGCGAAATCGGTGATCTTGAGGAACCACTGGCTGAGCTTGCGCTTCTCGACCAGCGCGCCCGAGCGCCAGCCGCGCCCGTCGATCACCTGTTCGTTGGCGAGCACGGTCATGTCGACCGGGTCCCAGTTGACCGCGCTTTCCTTGCGGTAGACGAGGCCGGCCGCGTAGAGATCGAGGAACAGCGCCTGCTCGTGCCCGTAGTATTCGGGATCGCAGGTGGCGATCTCGCGGCTCCAGTCGAGCGCGAAGCCGAGGCGTTTGAGCTGCGCCTTCATGTTGGCGATGTTCTCGCGCGTCCAGCCGCCGGGGTGGACGCCCTTCTCCATGGCCGCGTTCTCGGCCGGCATGCCGAAGGCGTCCCAACCCATCGGGTGGAGCACCTCGAAGCCCTTCATCCGCTTGTAGCGGGCGAGCACGTCGCCCATCGTGTAGTTGCGGACATGGCCGATGTGGATGCGCCCGGAAGGATAGGGGAACATCTCCAACACATAGCTGCGCGGCCTGGCGCTGGCGTCGTCGGCGCGGAAGCTCTGCCGCTCGTCCCAGACGCGCTGCCAGCGGATATCGGCGGTTGCGGGATCGAATCGCTCAGTCATGACCAACAAATTTTCCTGCAACGTCCGGACAATTGCGGATCCTCCCCCATGGGGAGGGGGTCCGCCCAAGGCGGTATGAGGAGCGTCCGCGCCGGCGGTTGCACTCCTCCGTCAGCCCTGCGGGCTGTCACCTTCCCTTACAAGGGAGGGCCGTGAAATTCATGCATCTTTTGCAAGGCTCAGCCGCCGATGGCACTGCGGCGCAGGTCGCGGGCCTTGGTGAGGATGATGTCCTCCAGCTTCTGCACGGTCGCCGCCTGCACCGGCGCATCGACCCAGGCGCCGCCCTGCGAGACCTGGCGGCTCGCCGCGACGCGCAATGCGTCGGCGCGCAGATCCTGGTCGAGGATGGTGACGGTGACCTTCACCCGCTCGCCCGGGTTGCCCGGATTGGCGTACCAGTCGGTGACGATGACGCCGCCGTTGCTGTCGGTCTGCAGCAGCGGCATGAACGACAGCGCGTCGAGGCTGGCGCGCCAGAGATAGGAATTGACGCCGATCGTCGTGATCCGCGAGGCGGCCACGTCCTGCCGCAGCCGCTCCTTCTTGCCGCCGCAGCCCGCAAGCGTAAGCGCGATCATTGCCGCGACGCCCGCACGCGCCAGCCAGCGCGAGGAATTGAAACCGGTGTCGGTTCTGCCAGTCATCGTCGTTTCCAGATCCTCGGACAAGGGAGGGGAAGAGCGGCCCTCGTCCCCCGCCGCTTACGCTTCTATAACCGCCGCTCGCCGCGCGGCAAGTGGGCGCGCCCGCTTGTTGGAAGGCGATCGCTAAACCCGCCATGAACGAGCGCCCCTGTCGCGCCGGATCAGCTTGTGTTAAGGTTGCCTGCGCGAGTCTCCCGGCTGAGGACGGACACGGCCCGGACGGCCGCGCGGGCACGCCAGACGAGGGGAGCAACCATGGCAAGCGGTTCCAAGAACGGCATGACCGCCGGTCTTTGGCTCGCCGGCGCCGTATCGCTGCTCGCGCTGCCCAGCGCCGTGCTTGCCTTCGCCACCGATTTCGAGCCGAAGTTCGCGCCGCTGCCGGCAAACGGGTCGATCCAGGCGATCGATTCGGCGGCCACGCCGGCGCGACTCGCGCGCGCCATTCCGGTCCGCTCGCTCGCCAAGGGTCCGCTCTATCCCTTCACCCCCGCCGGCACGCCCAACCGACCCGACCGTTCGGTCACGGTGGCCGTGCGCGTCGATTCCGGCACGCCGCAGATGATCTCGGTGCGCGGTTCGCGAATCGCCGCCGCCACGGAAGCCGGCGCCACGCCGCTGCGCATCGCGCCGACCGCGTTCAACCTCGGCGTCGCGCGCGGCTACCAGAACTTCGCGCAGAGCCTCGTGCCGCCGGCCGAGACGCGCAGGCCCGACCTGTCCGATCTCGATCGCTTCAGCATCGCCGCCAGCCCGACACCGAGCGCCTCGTCGCGGCTTTCCCCGCGCATCGTCGTCGACGAGAAGCAGGCCGCCGGCCGCGCGCCGCGGACATTCGCCGGCGATGGCGACGACCAGGTCGACGTCGGCGGCAGTTATCGCCTGACGCGCAACCTCAACGTCACCGCCGGCGTGCGCTATTCGCAGCAGGACCGCGAGCGGCTGCGCCCGCTGACCGACGGCAAGCAGGACAGCCAGGCCGTCTACGTCGGCACCCAGTTCCGCTTCTGAGGCGGCGCCATCCTCCATCCTGTCGCCGCGGCCCTATCGCCACGGCGTTGCCCGGCGGATCGTCCACCGGACCGATTGCCTTCGGTCGCGATTGCGCGCATTCCTTTGCATATCCATCATTGTAGACGAGGGGATTGATATGGCGCGTGTGGCTGTCGTGACCGGCGGAACGCGGGGTATCGGCAAGGCGATCTCGCTCGCCCTCAAGGCACAGGGGCTCACCGTCGTCGCCAACTACGCCGGCAACGTCGCGACGGCAAAGGCCTTCACCGAGGAAACGGGCATCACCGCCTATCGCTGGGACGTGGGCGACCACGAGGCCTGCATCCACAACTGCGTCGAGATCGAGGCGGTGTTCGGCCCGATCGACGTGCTGGTCAACAACGCCGGGATCACCCGCGACGGCACTCTGCACAAGATGACCTTCGACGACTGGAACGAAGTGATGCGAATCAACCTCGGCGGCTGCTTCAACATGGCCAAGGCGTGCTTCCCCGGCATGCGCGAGCGCGGCTGGGGCCGGATCGTCAACATCGGCTCGATCAACGGCCAGGCCGGCCAGTACGGCCAGGTCAACTACGCCGCCGCCAAGTCGGGCATTCACGGCTTCACCAAGGCACTGGCGCAGGAAGGCGCCAAGTTCGGCGTGACGGTGAACGCGATCGCGCCGGGCTACATCGACACCGACATGGTCGCGGCGGTGCCCGCGCCGGTGCTGGAAAAGATCGTCGCCAAGATCCCCGTCGGCCGCCTCGGTCACGCCGAGGAGATCTCCCGCGGCGTCGCCTTCCTCGCGTCGGAGGAGGCGGGCTTCATCACCGGCTCGACCATGTCGATCAACGGCGGGCAGCACATGTATTGATTCTTCGACAAGCTCGGGATGAGCGGATGGCGCACCAAAGTCCGCTCGTACCGAGCCTGTCGAAGCACACGCGCGACGCCGGCCGATGCCCGCTCCCTACCACCCGCCCGTCAAGCGCTCGGTCGAGATCGCCGGGCACAAGACCTCGATCAGCCTGGAGCCGCTGTTCTGGGACCTGCTGAAAGCGGCGGCCCAGGCCGAAGGCGTGCCGGTGAACGCGCTGGTCGCGCGAATCGACGCCGAACGCATCGGCGCGCCCAGCCCGCCGGGCCTTGCCGGCGCCATCCGGCTCTGGCTGACCGACCGGCTGCGCGGGGCAAGGGCCGCACCCGATATCAGGTGAAGCGGTTGACGGCCGGCGGATCGCTGGCGGGGAAGCTTTCGTCGCTGGCCTCGTCGACCGGGTCCCATTGCGGCGGGGTGCTGCGCATCGCCTGGGGTCCGGCGTTGCGCACCTCGACCGGGCCGGGGGTCGATTCGCCCTCGGCGAAGGCGGCCCGGCTCAGGGGCTTGGCGCGGGTGGCGTAGCGATAGAGGCCGTAGGCGGCGGCGGTGGCGGCGGCGAGCTTGAGCAGGGCCATGGCGGTGAGACTCCTTGAAGGTTCGTCAGGAATAACCCGCGAACCGGCCCAAGGTTCACCGCCCGGCTCAATCGTCGCCGACCCGCTCCACATCCGCGCCGAGCAGCGCCAGTTTTTCCTCTAGCCGCTCGTAGCCACGGTCGAGATGGTAGAGGCGGTGGACCCGCGTGACGCCCTCGGCGGCGAGGCCGGCGATGACGAGGCTCATCGAGGCGCGCAGGTCGGTCGCCATCACTTCGGCGCCGGTCAGCTTCGGCACGCCATGGACGATCGCGGTGCGCCCCTTGGTCTCGATATGCGCGCCCATGCGGTTCAGCTCGGGCACGTGCATGTAGCGGTTCTCGAAGATCGTCTCGGTCAGCACGCTCGCCCCTTCGGCGCGGCAGAGCAGCGCCATGAGCTGGGCCTGCATGTCGGTGGCGAAACCCGGATAGGGCGCGGTGGACAGCGTCACCGCGCGCAGGGGACCGTCAGCGGCGACGAAAACGCCGCCGTCGCGGGGCTCGACATGCACGCCGGCGTCGCGCAGCGCCTGGACGGTCGCCTCCATTTCCTCGATCACGGCATGCTTGAGCATGACCTCGCCGCCGGTGATCGCCGCGGCGCAGGCGTACGAGCCGGCCTCGATACGGTCGGACATGACGCGGTAAGTGGCGCCATAGAGCCGCGAGACGCCGTGGATGACGAGATCGGAGGTGCCGATGCCCTCGATCTGCGCGCCCATCGCGACGAGCAGCCGGCACAGGTCGACGATCTCCGGCTCGCGCGCGGCGTTGTGCAGCGTCGACTTGCCGCGCGCCGTCACCGCCGCCATCAGCGCGTTCTCGGTCGCCCCGACCGAGACGACGGGGAAGCTGTAGCGCCCGCCGGGCAGGCCGGAATCGGGCGCGATGGCGCGGACGTAGCCCGCGGCCAGCTCGATCCGCGCGCCCAGCGCCTCCAGTGCCTTCAGGTGCAGGTCGATGGGCCGGTTGCCAATGGCGCAGCCGCCGGGCAGCGAAACGGTCGCCTCGCCCATGCGCGCCAGCATCGGCGCCAGCACGAGGATCGAAGCGCGCATCTTGCGCACCAGTTCGTAGGGGGCAACCGAACTGGTGATCCGCGTCGCCTCCAGCGTCATCACCCGGCCGAAGTCCCCGGGCCGGCTGCCGGCGATCGTGGTCGAGACGCCGAACTGGTTCATCAGGTGCTGGAAACCGTCGATGTCGGCCAGGCGCGGCAGGTTGCGCAGCGTCAGCGGCTCGTCGGTGAGCAATGCGCAGGGCAGCAGCGTGAGCGCGGCGTTCTTGGCGCCCGAGACGGGCAGCGCGCCCGAGAGGCGGTTGCCGCCGCGGATGATGATCTTGTCCATCTTCGCGCTTTAACGCGAATCCGACATGCGGCAAGCGGTGGAAACAGTCGCCCGTCCCCGCAAGTTCGCGCATGACCTTGGCGCGAAGCCGCGATAGTAAGCGCGGCAAGTATCGAGGGAGAGCATCGCACCGCCATGGCCAGCCAGCCAGCCGCCCTGGCGCAGACGCTGCTGTCGCCCGCCCGGCTGTGGCCGGCGGCGCTGGTGCTCGCCTTCAGCAACTTCATCGTCGTGCTCGATATGACGGTGGCCAACGTGTCGGTGCCGCATATCGCCGGCAGTCTCGGCGTCTCGCTCAACCAGGGAAGCTGGGTGATCACCTCCTACTCGGTGGCCGAGGCGCTCACCGTGCCGCTGACCGGCTGGCTGGCGGGGCGTTTCGGCGCGCTGCGGATGTATGCCTTCAGCATGAGCGGCTTCGGCCTGTTCTCGCTGCTCTGCGGCTCGTCTATGACGCTCGAGATGATGGTCGCCTGCCGCATCGGCCAGGGCCTGTGCGGCGGCCTGGTCATGCCGCTGGCGCAGACGCTGCTGCTGCGCATCTTCCCCGGCGAGCAGCTTCCCAAGGCGATGCTGCTGGCGGCGATGACGACGATGCTGGGGCCGGCACTGGGCCCCAACGTCGGCGGACTGATCAGTGACAACCTGTCGTGGCACTGGATCTTCCTGATCAATATCCCCCTCGTCGTCGCCTGCGTCGTCGCGGCCCGGGTGCTGCTGCAGCCGGTCGAGACGCCGACGCGCAAGCTGCCGATCGACGTGATCGGGCTGTGCCTGATGGTCACCTGGGTGGGCAGCCTGCAGTTCATGCTCGACCTCGGGCGCGAGCGCGAATGGTTCGCCGATCCGGTCATCGTCGTGCTCGCCGGCCTGGCGGTGGTGGGCTTCATCGCCTTCCTCATCTGGGAACTGACCGACGAGCACCCGATCGTCGACCTGCGCGTGTTCCGCCACGGCGGCTTCACGTTCGGCGTGCTCGCGCTGTCGCTGTGCTTCGGCGCCTATTTCGCCAGCATCGTGCTGATCCCGCAATGGCTGCAAAGCTCGATGGGCTATCCGGCGATGCTGGCCGGCTTCGTCACCTCGTGCACCGCGCTCGCCGCGCTGACCACCTCGCAGCTCGCCTCGAAGGCACTGTCGCGCGGAATCGACGCCCGCCTGATGGTCTCGCTCGCCGTTGCCTGGCTCGGCTGCATGGCGCTGGTGCGCGCGACCTGGACCAGCGAGACGGATTTCTGGACGCTCGCCGCGCCGCAGCTCATCCAGGGCTTCGGCATGAGCTTCTTCATGCTGCCGCTGACGACGATCTCGCTGGGCTCGGTCCTGCCCGAGGAGACCGCCTCGGCCACCGGCATCCAGAACTTCGTGCGCACGCTGGCGATCGGCGTCGCCACCGCGCTGGTGCTGACGCTGCAAGGCAACGTCGAGCAGGAAGCGCATACCGAGCTGGCGGGCAAGCTCCAGCCGGACGAGACGCTGGCGAAGCTGACAGGCGCCGGCTTCAGCGAACGCGAGGCCACGCAGGTGATCGCCAACCTCGTCGGCCGCGAGGCGACGACGCTGGCGGTCGACCACATCTTCCTGGTCACCGCCGCGGTGTTCTTCCTGTGCGCCCTGGTCGTCTGGTTCGCGCCCAAGCCGACCGGATTCCGCGGACGCTGAATGTTGCTTCCGGCAAGCGGCGAAACATTTTTCGGGGGAATCACATGCCTGCCCAGACCTGGATGATCACCGGCTGCTCGACCGGCTTCGGCCGCCTGCTGGCCGAACTGCTGCTGGCCCGCGGCGAGCGCGTGGTGGCGACCGCCCGCCGGCCCGAGGCGCTGGCCGACCTCACCGCCCCGCACGGCGAGCGGGCGCTGGCGCTCAGGCTTGACGTGATCCGGCCCGAGGACATCCAGGCTGCGCACGATGCCGCGCTGGCGCGCTTCGGGTCGATCGACGTACTGGTTAACAACGCGGGCTACGGCGGGCTCGGAACGGTGGAGGACGCCCCGATCGACGAGGCCCGGGCGATATTCGAGACCAACTTCTTCGGCACGCTGGCACTGACCAGGGCGGTGCTGCCGGGGATGATCGCGCGCCGGTCCGGCCGGATCGTCATGATCGGCTCGGTCGCCGGGCAGATCGGCTTTCCCGCGCTGGCTTATTACTCCGCGTCGAAGTTCGCGCTGGCCGGGCTGACCGAATCGCTGGCCGCCGAAGTCGCGCCGCTGGGCATCCGGGTGACGCTGGCGGAGCTGGGCCCGTTCGCCACGCAATTCACCGCCTCGATGGCCTTCGTCCCTCCCTCGCCGCACTACGACCTGGCCGCGCTCTCGGCCGAGGCGGGCAATTCCCACTGGGGCGGCGGCGAGGACCCGGAGCCGGCCGCGCGGGCGCTGCTCGCCGCGCTCGCCGATCCGTCGCCGCCGCGGCGGCTGATCCTGGGGCAGCCGGGGCTCGACGTAGTTGCGCTGCACGATGCGCGGCGGGCCGCCGAGCGGGAGAAATGGCTGGCGACCTCGCGCGTGGAAGGCTTTGGCGGATAGCGGCGCCGGATAGCGGCGCGCCGTCCCGGCCGCCGGGTCAGACGACCCCGAACGCCAGCATGGCATCGGCGACTTTCTTGAAGCCGCCGATATTGGCGCCCTTCACATAGTCGATATAGCCGCCGCCCTGGTCGCCGTAGGTCTGGCAGGTCGCGTGGATGCCGGCCATGATGTCCTTGAGCATCTGCTGCAGTTCGCCTTCCTTCCAGGCGCGGCGCTCGGAGTTCTGGCTCATCTCGAGGCCCGAGACGGCGACGCCGCCGGCGTTGGCCGCCTTGCCCGGCGCGTAGAGCAGCTTCGCGGCGCGGAAGGTGTGCACGCCGGCCAGGTCGGTCGGCATGTTGGCACCTTCGGCGACGGCCTGGCAACCGTTGGCGATCAGCGTCCTGGCATCCTCGCCGAGAAGCTCGTTCTGCGTCGCGCAGGGCAGCGCGACATCGCAGGGAACGCCCCACGGCGTCCGGCCGGCGATGAAGCGCGCGCGCGGGAACTCCGCGACGTATTCCTCGATCCGGCCGCGGCGGTGCGTCTTGTGCGTCTTCACCCAGTCGATCTTTTCCTGGGTGATGCCGTCCGGATCATGGATGAAGCCGGTCGAATCGGACAGCGTCAGCACCTTGCCGCCAAGCTGGGCGATCTTTTCGGCCGCGTAAGTCGCGACATTGCCCGAGCCGGAGATCACCGCGGTCTTGCCGTGAAGGTCCTCGCCCCGCGTCGCCAGCATGTCCGCCAGGAAATAGACTGTGCCATAGCCCGTCGCCTCGGGCCGGATCAGCGAGCCGCCATATTCCAGGCCCTTGCCGGTCAGCACCCCGGTGAAATGGCCGGTGATGCGTTTGTACTGCCCGAACATGAAGCCGACTTCGCGCGCGCCGACACCGATGTCGCCCGCCGGCACGTCCATGTCGGCGCCGATGTGGCGGTAAAGCTCGGTCATGAAGCTCTGGCAGAAGCGCATGATCTCGCGCACGCTCTTGCCCTTGGGATTGAAGTTCGAGCCGCCCTTGCCGCCGCCCATGGGCAGGCCGGTGAGCGCGTTCTTGAATGTCTGCTCGAAAGCCAGGAACTTGAGCACGCTCTCGTTGACCGACGGGTGGAAGCGCAGGCCGCCCTTGTAGGGGCCGATGGCGTTGTTGTTCTGCACGCGCCAGCCGCGCTGGACGCGGATCCTGCCGGTGTCGTCTTCCCAGCAGACGCGGAACGAGACGGTGCGATCCGGCTCGGTGATGCGGCGCAGGATCTGCTGGGCGTGGTATTCTTCCTTGTCGCGGATGAATTCGAAGATGTCCTCGGCCACTTCCTGTACGGCCTGGACGAATTCCGGCTCGTGGGGGTTGCGGTGTCTGACCCCCTCCATGAAGCCGTTGAAATCCACGTAATCGCTGACCGCCATAGTGTCCTATCCCTCGATGTCGCCCGGCCACACCCCAGCCGTGGCGCGGGAAACTCGGCGAGGCGGCGGAAAGATTCGCTGGCTACTAGGGCAGATCGAGACAGGTTCCTACTCGGATTTCACTTTCGAGAAATCGAGGTCCTTGGCGGTGAAGACGCGGATGGGCTCGCCCTGGCGGATACGGATCGTCGGACCGATCTGGCCGCTCTGGCCAACGGCGGCGGCGGCGGCGGACTGGCCGCCCGAGGCGATGACCACCCCGGCGTTGCCGCCGATCGCCGAAAGGCCGCCGATGACGCTCAGCAGCATGGCCGAACCGAAGCGCTCGAAGAAATGCGTGCTCACCTTGCCGGCAAGGCCGGTTTCGCCCGAGAAGCCCACCGCCGGCGAGGCGATGTTGACCGAGACGCCGTCGGGCCGGATCAGCCGCGTCCAGATGACATAGGCGCGCTTCTGCCCGGCCTGCATGCCCGACTTGTATTGCCCGATGAGCCGCGAGGACCGCGGCACCAGCACGCGGCTGCCGTCGAACGAGCGCACGTCGGCCGAGACGATGGCGCGGACATAGCCGGGCACGTCGGTATTGATCGCGGTCTCGAGGATGGCGGGGATCAGCGTGCCCTGGGTCACGGTGGTCCGGGGGTCCATCATCGCGGTCGCGGTGGCCGCGCCCGTGCCTGTGGCGCCGAGCCGGGCGGCGAAATCGTCGTTCGAGTTGCCGGTGCCGGCGGGCGCGCCCGGAACCGCGGCCCCAGGGGACGGAGCGGGCAGCGCCGAAGCGTCGAACACCACGGTGGGCGAGGCGGCCGGATTGGCGAGCGGGGGGCTGGCGACGGCGGCCTGCGGCGGGGCGGCGAGTACCGGCGCGGGTGCGGGCGCGGGCGGAGCCGCCGGCGCCGCGGGCACCGGGGCGATCGCCGGCGGCGGCTCCGCCGGCGCGGGAAGCGGCGTCGCGGGCTGGTCGGCCGTCTGGACGGGAGTGCCGCCCTGCTCGCGCGCGGCGTTCATGCTCCACAGCGTCACGCCGCCGAGCAGCGCGACCACGGCCACCCCGGCGGCGAGGCCGAGCCCGTCGGACCGTCCGCGGGCGCGGGCGACCTGCGGCAACACGGCACGGGTGGCGAGGTCGATAACCTCGGCGCCCCCCTGCTCGCGCGGATCGACGAGTTCTTCCGGCTTGCGGCGCGTGCCGAGCTGGCGGTTCATGGCATGGCCTCGCTGTTGGCTGAGCGGCTGGGCATATCGGCGGCGGCTTGCGCGCGGGCGGCGGGCGGCTTCGGCCCGCTTCCCTGATAGTCGAGCTGCGCGCGCTCGCGGCCGACGCGCAGGACGATGCGCGAAGGCACGCTGTCGATGACGATGGTGTCGCCGCGCACCGCGAAGTTCACCGGCCCTTCCTCGCCCTTCTCGTTGGTCACCAGGATCGCCGGCACCGGCACGTTCGCGGCCCAGACGGCGTAAGTCGCCTGCCCGTCGTCGTAGAGCCGGGCCGGGAGCAGCTTGGCCGCGCCGGTCATGCGCCAGGCAAAGTTGAGCTGGGCCGGATCGACCGGCGCCTGATCGGCGTTCAGCGCCTCGCGCTCGGCGTCGGTCAGCGCCATAGCCGGCACGGCCGCGCGCTTGGGCTCGGCCGGATAGGTGAACCTCAGGGCATAGACCGGCGCTGTGGCGCGCGGATTGGCGACGAGGTCGAAGTAATAGGTGTGGCGGTCGGTCACCACGGTCATGTTGGTGCGCGCGGTGGCGGCCAGCGGCTTGACGAACAGCAGGTTCGCCCGCTTGTTCGGCGTGATCTGCCAGGATTCGGCATCGCCCACCGCAACGTTCTCGATGTGCTCGTCGTCGGCGAAGGCGACCGTCGCCTGGACGCCGATCCGACCGTCGATCCGCACCACCTCGTCAGGATTGTAGAGCCGCTGCGTCAGCCGCGCGTCGCGCGCCTGCGCGGGCGCGGCAAGGCCGGCGAGCAGCGCGGCGGCAACGATGGGAACAAGGATACGGCACGTCATCGAATCAGTCCTCCTGCCCGGCTCGCGGCGCTGCCGGTGGCCTGGGGCGCAGCGAAGCGGCTGCCGATCCCGCGCGCGCGCTGGCGGGGCAGCGACGGCAGGCCGCCGGAACCGCCGGCACTGGCGCCGCCGGAAATCTGGGTGATCAGGGTGCGGCCGGAACCGCCGGCGCCGGACGCCGCCTGGGGTGCGGGCGCGGCCAGCACCTCGACATGCGGCGGTGCCACCAGCGCCGCGCGGCTCCCGCCCGGCATCATGCCGGCGGCTGCCGGCAGCAGCGGCGCGGCCGGCGGCACGGCGGCCGCGACCGGAACCGCCGAGGGCGCGGAATCGCGGGTCTCGCCGGCCAGACCGAACACCTGCCAGGCCGCAACCATCGTCCCTGCGACTTTCAGCACCATCGCCATCAGCGCGACATGGACGCAGGCGATGACGAACAGCGCCAGCGCGGCGCGCCCGTCGACGCCCTCGATGCCGTGCAGTGCGACGACCACCGGCACCAGCAGCTCGAGCACGACGCCGCCGCCGACCACGACGAACAGCGGCGTCACCGCGGTCAACGCCAGCCCGCGCAGCCAGCCCACGAACAGCCCCCGCGTGCCCGAAAATAGCGCGAAGACGACGAATACCGGCCCCACCGCCAGCAGCACCGCAAGCGCGATCCGCGCGGTCACGAGCACGCCGACCGTGCCGAGCAGCAGCAGCAGCGCCCCCAGCCACATGAGGTTCGCCGGGGTGAAGTTGCCCGCGGCCGCGGCTGCGGCAGCGCCCCCGGCCGGCGCGCCCTGCGGCGCCGCCGGCCTGCCCGCCTCGGCCGCCTCGGCGATCGCGCCGAAAACAAGGTCGATGCGGTCGCCGAAGATCTGCGTCGCCGAACCTTTCGCGCCGGTCAGCACGCCGGCGATTTGGTCCGGCGCGCCGGTGGCGAGATTCCACACGACCTGGCTGTAGGCGACCCAGCTCGTCGCGAACGTGAGGACGAGGCCCAGCGTCAGCATACGCGGGGTCAGCGCGGACACGCCGATCCGGGCGCGCCCGGTCAGCAGGCCGATGGCGAAGAAGGCGATATAGAGCGTAAGGCCGATCGTCAGCGCGGGCAGCAGCGCGCCGCCGCCGCCGGGCGAATCGCCGAACAGCCGCGCGAAGGCGGAAGCGACGGTCTCGCCCGCCAGGCAGTCAACCGCGCGCAGCGCCGGGGCGACGCCGGCGGACGCTTCGGCCGTCAGGGCTTCGCAGGCGCTCATTCGGCCGCTTCCGTCCACAAAGGATCGTCGCCGTCCGCGTCGCCCGGCCAGGCCTCGCCGGTCAGCGCCGGATACCAGGCCGCGGGCGCATCGCCATAAGTCTCGCGCAGCGCGTCGAGCCGGCGCACGGTGCTCTCGCGGCCCGAAAGCACGGTCAGCACCTCGGGCATGCCCGACAGGTCGAGCCGCACCACCACCGAGGTGTCCGGCTGGCGGATCAGGAAGCAGCGGCTCTGCGCCGGCAGCGTGCGGATCAGCTCCAGCTCGTGCCGCGTCAGGCCGAAGCCCTCGCAATAATCCTCCACCCGGGCGCGGGCGTTGGGCATGAAGATCATCGTCGCGGTCTGCTCGACCAGCGCCGCCGAAATGCGGCTTTCGAGCGCGTCGCGCGCCGACTGCGTGGCGAAGCCCACCAGCGCGTTGCGCTTGCGCAGCGTCTTGAGCCAGTCGCGGATGCGCGCGGCGAAGACCGGATCGTCGAGCGCCTTCCAGCCCTCGTCGATGAGGATCATGGTCGGCTCTCCGTCCAGACGCTCCTCGATGCGGTGGAACAGGTACATCATCACCGGCGTGCGCAAACGCGGCGTTTCCAGCAACGCGGTCATGTCGAAGCCCAGCGTCCGGGCCGTCAGATCCAGCCGATCCTCGGCGTTGTCGAACAGCCAGCCGTGCTCGCCGTTGCCGATCCAGGCGTCGAGCCGGCTGGCGAGATCGCCCGGTTCGGGACGCCGGCTGCCGGCGAGCAGCTCGCGGAAATGGACGAGGCGGCGCAGGCGCGGATCGTTGGCGTAAGCAGCCTGGACAGCACCCGAGATCGTCGCCAGTTCCTCCGGCCCTTGCGCTTCGAGCAACACGCCCAGCCAGTCGCGCAGGAAGGCACGGTTCGCGGGCGTGTCGGGTAGCGCCAGCGGATTGAACCCGGTGGGATGACCGGCGGCGACGCGGCTGTAGCCGCCGCCGATCGCGCGCACGAACACCTCGGCGCCGCGGTCCTTGTCGAACAGCACCATGCGCGGGGCGAACTTCTGCGCCTGCGCGGCGAGGAAGTTCATCACCACCGTCTTGCCCGAGCCCGAGGGGCCGATGACGGTGAAGTTGCCGAGATCGCCGGCATGGAAGTTGAAGAAGAACGGCGTGGCGCTGGTCGTGGTCAGCAGCGTCACCGCCTCGCCCCAGGGGTTGCCGCCGGCCTGGCCCATGGCAAAGCCGTGGAGCGAGGCGAAGCAGGCCATGTTGGCCGAGGAGATCAGCGAACGGCGCACGAGGTACTGCTCGTTGCCGGGAAGCTGGCCCCAGAATCCGGGCTCGAGGTTCACGTCCTCGCGCACCGCCACCGCACCGGCGTCGGCCAGCGCCGCGGCGCAGGCGGCGACGGCATCGTCGAGCGCGTCGAGCCGGTCGGCACGCACCAGCACCGAGAGGTGGTGGTCGCCGAAAGCGGCCGCGCCGGTGCCGAGCGCGTCACGCGCAGCCGTCATCTCGCGTCGCTCGGCCAGCGCCTCCTCGTCCGCGCTCTTGAGGCGGCGGATGGCGAGGTCGATCCGCTCGCGCGAGACCTGGCGGTCCGAGGGCGCGTAGCTTTCGGTCAGCGTCAGCTCCTGCGGCAGCCGCAGCAACGCGTCGGTGAGGCCGGGGCCGGTCGAATCGGGATAGTCCTTCAGCGACACCAGCGCGCCGAAGGTGGTGCCGCCCGCGCCCTTCAGCTCGAGCGCGTCGAGCCCGAAGCTGGCGCGGCGGTAAGGCAGCATCCGGCCCAGGTCGACATGCTCGGCCGGCCGCCGCACGGGGCGCATCTCGCCGTTGTAGAGTGCCGAGAGCAGCTCCAGCACCTCGGAGCAGGTGCCGCCCGCGCCCTCGTAATCGCCCAGCAGCCGCGCGCCGTAGGCGCCGAGCGCGGCGAGCAGCGCCGAGGCGGCGGCGCGCAGCGCGCGCACGTCGGCCGGCTCCGCCTCCACCGGATCGCCGCCCCGGTTGCGCAGCAGCCGGCCCAGCCGCTCCGGCCAGCCCGCCTTGCCGCGCGCCGGGCGGCGGACCAGCGTGACGAACTGGTCGTTCACGTAGAGCGCGCCCGCGCTCAGCTTCTCGCGCCAGCGCGCGTCGATATGCGCGGCGAGCGGATCGTCGAAGGTGCCGTCCAGCTCGACATGCACGCGCCGCCGCACGACATGGTGATAGAGCACGAAGCGGGCGTCGAGGCTGGCGCGCAGCAACACCTCGCGCACCGCGGCGTGCGCGTTCAGCTCGTCGGCGTCGGCCGTCTCGAACGAGAGGCCCGGTACCAGCAGCGAGCACATCACCGAGCCGTCGCGCAGCAGCACGACATGCTGGTCCACCAGCGCCCGATAGGGCAGCCGGTCGCCCGCCGTGGCCTCCTTGGCAGCCCAGGGCAGGGAAAGCTTCATCTTCGCCATGGCCGCGCTCCTAGACCGCGTAGCTGTTGCAGCCCCAGCGCCGCCAGTTCGGCACCCGGGGGCAGCGCGACACCTTGGTGATCCACAGGTCGAACACCCGCGGCTCGCGCAGGCAGGCCAGATAGCCGGCGCCGTGGATCAGCAGCGCCGCCGGCAGGGCCCAGAAGCTCTTGGTCATCAGGAACAGCTCGGTGGTGACCGCCATGTTGATGACGAAGAAGCTGTAGGTCACGCCCGCGAACATCTGCGGCCGCGTCAGCGCGCGATGGACCGGGTGGCGGATAAGCTCCATCGCCCTAGCCCGCGGCCGACTGGATGCCGGTGACGATGGCGCCGGCGCCGAACAGGACGAAGCAGCCGACGATGACGGTGGCGCCGAAGCGCCAGTTCATCCGCCCGGTTAGCATCATGAAGC